>ERZ1046568.2227-NODE-2227-length-12874-cov-11.515407_pt1 | contig 12874 bp, 20 predicted proteins | sample MGYA00383092_ERZ1046568 | MGnify/ENA primary metagenome ERZ1046568 (study PRJEB29581, sample SAMEA5548362) | metagenome | biome: marine; feature: coastal; material: water | depth 1 m | study: Short-term variability in the microbial, nano- and picoplankton... | reverse complement strand
GGATCATTTAAAACAGCACTAGAAGCATCCAATGCTGTTGATAAGGAGAAAGAAAGATTATCCAAGTCTTCTCAAGATATTCAGAACTAACGATTATATTCGTTTTGTTTTGTTTTTACTGCCCTTTACTGGGCGGTGTTTTACCCCCTAGATTCGCTCTGGGGGGTTTTTTTATGTGGAAAACGTAAAGCATGGAGTTTTGTGGTGTAAATTAGTTTTTTACTCAAAACCAGCTAAAAAGTGTAAACCTTTACACAACTTTCACCCTAACTTTCACTTTTGCTTTTACAGCTTTCACATATCCTGTAAACATTAGTATTGCTATGTTTGAACTACTCTGATGTCTAATTCGTATGGTAAAGGTGTTTTTTCGTGTTTTACAGTCTGACAATCACCCGTACACATTGTTATTATTGATTTGTATAGTATTTAACACTATGATCGTATGGTAAACCTTTCACCTTTCAGCGTAATAAATAAATATTTTATTTTATTTTATTTTTATTTTTTTTAAAAATCAAAAAAGTGTAAACCTTTACCATACGATTTGTATTTTAACGACCTATAAACCCAGTGTTATCTAGTATCACATTGAATTTGAAAACTGTAAAAGTGCATTTTTAGGGTTTACCATACGAATTTAACTTTAATGCACCTCAAACTCTTTATTATCTAAGCCTATATTAAATTTAAAAACTGTAAAACACAAAGTGAAAGTTTGTAAAAGGGGTTTACCATACGATTACACACTTTAAGCACCTCAAAGACAGTAATATCTAGGGCTGTATTAAATTTAAAAACTGTAAAACGCAAAAGTGAAAGGTTTACACTTTGCCTTTACACGTTTTCCACATATATTTTTTTTATAAAAAAGCTATAATAAATAAAAAAGTTTATTATCTTTGATCCATCGTTTAATTAAAACAAAACAAAATGGACAATAAAATTATTATTAAAACAAATAAAGCTGGAGTTTATGAGTCAGCTCATTATCTTAAAGAAAGTACACTAAGAGATTTGCTCCCAGACATAAACCAAGACATTATCTCTGAAGAAGATATTATATCACTTAAAGGAGAGATAAAAATAGAGACTCAAAACAATTTTTACTTTATAAAAAAAATAGGATTATAATGGATATTCAATACAAATTAGACGGAGAGGTATTACCTATGAAATCATGCCCTCCATTTCCTTTAAGCTATGACGGGATCATAGTAGTAAACAACTTAGAAGAAGATGGTACTATAAGCTTAGTGTTTACAGATTATAGTTATCTAGAAGTTAGCTTATCTTCTGATGATTTTATAGATATAATGGATATAGACTTAGACAATGTATCGGGCAATGAAATCGTAGAATATTTTATATTAACTGGAATTTTAAAATTTGAAATATGATGAATTTATTTTTTTTAACATTAGCTTTAATTACTATAGTAGCAATAGCTATAAGATTAATCAAACAGGAAGAGGTAAGTAAGGAGATGTTTATTAACCTAGTAATAGTATTATTTATATTTATTTTAACCCTAAAAATATGGAATTGATGATAACTACATATCCAGAAATAAAACTAAGCTTTAACGATTGGCAAAAATATATAAAACATGAATTGTCTAATAACTACGATAGCTTAGGGAAGAGAATACAACAAATTAATAATATTAAAACAGAAACAAAATGAAAGAGTTATTTAAAACACTACAAAAGAACAAGCATACAATGAGCGATGTTGAATTAAAGAGATGCTTAATTGACGAGCTGATCTTTTTTCAAGCTCAGTACGAGTCTACAGAGGATCTAGGAGAAGCTTTTATTCATGAGCTCATTGACATAGTAAAAGAATACTAAAATAAAGGGGGTGTAAAAACCTCCTTTTTTCTTTTTGTCAAAAAATAAACTTAACAAAAGTTGCATAGTAAATATATTAAGCTTACTTTTACAATATTAAATAATTAAAAAACAACAAAATGGATAAATTAATCAAAATTCAAAATGCTTTAAAAGCACCCAAAAACCAATATAATAGCTTTGGAAAGTACCATTACAGAAACCAAGAGGATATACTAGAAGCTGTTAAGCCTTTATTAATAGCTAATGGATGCACGCTAACAATCACAGACGAAGTGAGAGAAGTAGCTAGTATTCCATTCGTAGAAGCTAAGGCAGTATTTACAGATGGTGAAAATACTATATGTTCAACTGCGCAAGCTGGCATTAATCCAAACCGTAAAGGAATGGACATAGCACAAAGCTTCGGGAGTAGCTCTAGTTACGCTAGAAAGTACGCTTTAAACGGTTTATTCTTAATTGATGACACTAAAGACGCTGACGCTATAAACGACCATACTAGCAAGCCAATGCTAACAGAGAAAGGGTTTACTTTCTTAACAAGTGGAGAAGCTACAATTGAGCAAGTAAAAAAAGCTCTACAAACTAGAGATATGTCACCAGCACAAAAGCAGAAGCTGCAATCTTTAACTATTAAAATCAAAAAATCATGAAGACGCTAAGACTATCACAAGGCTCTACCGAATGGCTTAACGCTAGAAATGGAGTTATAACAGGAACAAAAGGCAAGAAAGCTGTAAGCTCAAATAATCTAGACTTAATAGACGAACTTATAGCAGACCCTTACACAGAAGAGGACGATTTCGTATCTAAGGCTATGCAATGGGGTAAGGATTTAGAACCAGAAGCTAGACAGACATATACAAACGTCACAGGAATTAAGATAAATGAGTTCGGATTCTGTAAACACGATACAATAGAAGAGCTAGGTATTAGTCCAGACGGATACACAGAAGACTTGAGCGGGGGTATTGAGATAAAATGCCCCAATACTAAGACTCACGTTAAGTATTTAAGAATGGATAAAGTACCAACAGACTATATCTATCAAGTTTATCATAACTTCTTAATAAATGAGCGCTTAGAGTGGCTAGATTTTGTAAGCTATGATCCTAGATTCACTCCTTGTCAGATGTTTATTAAGAGAATAACTAGAGAAGAGATACAGGAAGAGCTAGCAGAATACAGCTCTAAATTAATGAAGTTTATAAGCAAATATAATAACCACAAAAATACTATAACACTATGAAAACAGCTAAAATATACCTAACGGATAACACATACTGTTTCGCAACATTGACTGGAAACTATACCGTAGAGGTAGAGCGTAAAAGCTCTGAATATAGAGACGCTATAGAGTTCAAAAAGCATGAAGCTAAGACAATTAAGAGAGAGATTCCCTTTGAAGATGTAGACTATTTTTTAGAACTTTGGCAAGTAAATTTAATAGGACGTAAATTTATACATAAAAGTATAAAATTTTAACTATCTTAGCAGCCTAAAAATAAAAACAAAATGAAGAAAACAGAATTAAGAAACCTCAACAAGCTATTAGCTGAAGGATTTAGCCTTATCACAGCAGACGAGAATAAGATTCCTAACATAGCTTGGAAGAAGTACCAAACTGAGCAAATATCTAAGGACGACCTAGAGACTGCATACAACAAACCCAACACAGATATAGTTGGGTTGTGTACTGGATACAACGACGTTGAATGTATGGATATTGACCTAAAGGTATTCGGTACTGCTAAGGAAAAAATTGACTTTTGGAACGATTATATATCTTTGCTTGAATCTAATATTATGGACTTTAAGGATAAGTTTGTAATATGCAAGACTAAGAACGAGGGCTTTCATATCCTATATAAGACTAAGAGAGTAGAGGGTAATCAGAAAGTAGCAAAGCTTAAGGGACATAAAGAATGCGTAATTGAGACTAGAGGTCAAGGCGGATATGTTGCGCTATATTATGGCAGAGAGGTAGGAGAAAAAACTTATCTAGATATAGACTATATAACAGACCTAGACAGAGATATATTGTTCCAATGCTCTAAGGTATATAACTATGAAGAGCCAAAGCCAGAGGTTAAATATGTAGAGGCTAAGAAAGTACAAAGCTCTAGTAATGGACTAGGTACTGCTGAGGACTATAACAATCGTACTCAAGTATGGGACTTAATATCTGATGAGTTCTCTGTATTAAGAAACAATACAGACAGAATGATTATTAAGAGACATGGAGCTACAAGCTCATTAAGTGGATCTATATACAAGGACAATGATTTACTATACTTATTTACTACAGGAACATCATACCCTCATGAGAAGGCACTAGATGCATTCTCTGTTTATACTTGGAAGAACCACAACGGAGACTATAAAGACAGCCTTAGAGAGCTATATAAGTTAGGATATGGGGATAGATTCAAGCCCGAGCCTGTGGAGATTCCAATAGACCAGCCTTTAACTCTTGAAGACGATAAGCTAAAGTTTCCATTAGAGGTTTTTCCCGAAGAGCTAATTAAGTATATCTTAAGATGTGAGAAAACGCTCTCATCTTCTAGAGATTTTATGGGCTGCTCTTTACTATATGCTACTAGCTTAATCGTTGGTAAGGCTATGTCTATAAAGGTAAAGAATGGATGGGTAGAACAATCAAACTTATGGATAAGCTTAGTAGGTAGAGCTGGAGTAGGTAAGACTCCTAGTATTAATAATATATTAAGACCTATTAAGAAGATTAACACTAAGGAGATTAAGCAATATATGCGAGACTCTGAGCGATACGATGTATATCAAGAGCTAAGTGCAGCAGATAAGAGGCTAGCCGAAGAAGTTTATAAGCCTGTAAAGACTCAGTTTATTGTTAACGATATTACTATCGAGGCATTAGTAGAGCTTCACGAACAGAATAAGAATGGTGTAGGTGTTGTTAAGGATGAGCTTGCTGGATGGATTAAAGACATGAACAAATACAGAGAAGGATCAGATTTACAGCAATGGTTGTCTAGTTGGAGTGGAGAGGATATATCACTAAACAGAAAGACTGCTAAGTCTAGCTTTGTTCAAGGAGCTTTCATTCCAGTAATGGGAGGTATTCAGCCCGAGATATTGGTAGGGTTTAGTACAGACGAAAACAAAGCTAACGGTTTTTTAGATAGAATGCTATTCAGTTTCCCCGATCTATCTGTAGAGGACTACAACGATAACGAAATGAGCCAAGATGTTATAGATTATTTTGATAACTTCATATCTTCTTTTTACTCATCAATCAGAAACGGTATTGAATATGATAATAATCAAGAGATAGTAACTAAGACCTTAAGAATGGACTCCGAGGCTAAGGCTGAATGGATAAAAGTATTTACTCAGATTACTGAACTACAGAACAGTGAGAATATACCAGAGTACCTTAAGAGTATGCTACCTAAGCAGAAGAGTTATGTAGCTAGATTTGCCTTATTGCTTCACGTTCTACATGAATACGCTAACGGAGGCAACAACTTTCATTCAATAGGAGTTGAAAGCATTGAGAGAGCAGCTAAGTTATTCTCTTACTTTTATGAGATGGCTAAGAAGATTAAACTAGACTCTGCGGAAACCAGCGAGATTAGAGCAGCGGTTAGTGATAACAAGAGTAAGAATAAGTTTGATTCATTCAAGGCAATGTATAAGAGTAATCCTAACATATCTAAAACAAAAGCAGCGGATAATTTAGGTGTAAGCAGAACTACAATTAATAACTATATCAAAAAGTTGACAGATGAAGCTTAGAGATTACCAAGACAGAATAAGCACAGAGGCAGCTCAAAAGGTAAGAGATTTACAGATAGTATATTTTGCTATAGAGGTTAGATGTGGGAAGACATTAATATCTTTAGCCACAGCCGACAAGCTCAAGTCTAAGAGCGTTCTATTTGTAACTAAGAAGAAAGCGATCTCTAGCATAGAGTCAGATTATAGCGCATTCAATTTTAGCTTTAAACTGGAGGTTGTGAACTTCGAGAGCTTGCATAAGATACAGAACAAGGACTATGATTTAATCATAGTAGATGAGGCGCACTCTATCAGCGCATTTCCTAAGCCAAGTAAAAGAGCTAAAGACCTTAAGAAGATAGTAGGTAAAAAGAGACTAATACTCATGAGCGGAACTCCGCACCCCGAGAGTTATTCTCAAGTATTTCACCAGTACTATATATCCGAGTGGAGTCCGTTCTCTAATTATAAGAATTTCTACCTATGGGCTAAGTCTTACGTTAATGTTAAGATGCGTAATTTCGGCTATGCTAAAGTTAACGATTATTCGAACGCTTTGTATGCTAAAATAAAGCCAATCATAAGACCTTATACAATTACGTTCACACAAGCAGAAGCTGGATTCCAAACATCAGTAAATGAGACTGTGCTAACGTGCAAAATGTCTGACTATACCTATCACCTAGCAAAGCAGTTACTAGCTGACCAAGTAGTAGAGGGTAAGAACGAGGTTATATTAGCTGATACAGGTGTTAAGATGCAGTCTAAGATACATCAGATATATTCGGGTACGGTTAAATTTGAGTCGGGCAATAGTATGGTTATAGATTATTCAAAGGTTAATTTTATAGCTGATAGATTCAAGGGTAAAAAGATAGCTATATTCTATAAGTTTAAAGAAGAGCTAAACGCATTGAAAAAAGTATACGGAGATAACCTAACTACAGAGCTAGACGAGTTTGATAATACAGATAAGAACATTGCGCTACAGTTCCAATCGGGTAAGGAAGGAATAAGCCTAAGAAACGCAGAATGTTTAGTAGCTTATAATATTGATTTCTCAAGCAGCACATACTGGCAGTTCAGAGATAGGATGACCACTAAGGACAGGCAAGATAATAGCTTATATTGGATATTTGCAGATCGCGGAATAGAGAAGAAGATATATAACGCAGTAATGAATAAGAAAGACTATACACTAAACCTATTTAAAAAGGACTATGGCAAGTAAACACCAAACAAAGACGATTAAGAAATACGAGGCAGAGGGCTATCTAGTTATTAACCTAATCAAGACTAATAAGAATGGTATACCCGACTTATTATGCTTAAAAGACGGAGAGTCACCTCTATTTGTGGAGTGCAAAGAGAAGACGGATCGGCTAAGTAAGCTGCAAGAGTACAGAATAAAAGAGCTGCAAGGCCTCGGATTTACTGCAATAGTCAGCAAAGCCGAAAAATAATTTTAATAAAAGTTGAATATTAATAAAAAAGAGTTATCTTTACATCATTAAATTATTTATTAACAAATAAACTAAATAGAATGAAAATAAATAAAATACACAATGAAAATTGTTTAGATACGATGAGTAGAATGGAAGATAATAGTGTTAATTTAATAGTTACATCTCCTCCATATAATAAAGGCTATTGGAGTAGCAATAGAAATTTAAATAATGGATTTAAAACAAAAGTTAGGAGAATAGAATACGATGGTTATAACGATAACTTAAATCCTAAACAATATGACATTTTACAAGAAAAAATTATAAAAGAATGTTTAAGGGTACTAAAAGAAGATGGCTCTATGTTCTACAATCATCAACCTATTCAAAAAAATCATCAAGAAATAAATCCTTTGTTTATTTATGATTTTCCTTTAAAACAAACTATTATTTGGAATAGAAAAAGCACACCTAAATTAGATAAATCTTACTTTTTACCAACAATAGAGTATATCTTTTGGTTACAGAAAACAAAAACATCAAGGGTTAAATTCAATAGAAAAAAAAGTAATTTTAATAAAGTAATATGGGATATAAATCCGGATAAAAAAAACAAATTCCCAGCACCATTTCCATTAGAATTAGTTAATAATTGCATATTATCTTGTACAGATGAAAACGATATAGTTTATGACCCGTTTATGGGAAGTGGAACAACTGCATTATCTTGTAAAATGTTAAATAGAAGATATATAGGTAGTGAATTAGGTGATGTGTCAAAGATAGAACAAAGAATTAATAGTATTTTATTTTAGTATTATGCACAACGCATTGTATAAGGTGCGTTTTAATGCACTTTATACGTTGTTAGGCACAATTTTATTAATTAATTAAAAATAAATTACTATATTTAAATTATTTATTAACAAACAAAACAAATGAAAGCATGTACAATAATAAGAGCTGGCGCTCACTACGACACAAAAGACGAACGGTTTTACTCGGATACTTGGGACTGCACTCTAGACGATAGGCAATATCTAGAGCAGCTAATATCTGAAAACCCACAGAAATTTTTTAACTGCCAAATAATTATTAATTTATAAAATAACAAAACATGGATTACTACGAATTTGATAACGATACAGATACGCTATCATGCACAACATCATCGGGTGAATATACCGAGATGGAAATAAACCTAATTGAATTGCTTACAGCTATTGGATACGATGTTAAATACCTAGACCGTTACGACGAGACGTTCGTTATGGACGATGAGGGATTTCACATTGAACTAGATCAGATAGAATTTACTCAAGAGGAATTACAGGAGGTCCTAAGATGACACTAGAACAAGCACTCCAAGAACGAGCAAAGCTAGATAAGTATATTAAGCGCTTATTAAAAACCAACGTAACGGAGACAGAGCTATTATTACCAGCAGTCTACCAATACATTGAGGACAACTATAATGTCAGTAGAAACGATATAACTGGCCTCACTAGAAAATACCATATCGTAGACTTTCGTAGAATACTAGTTAAAATCCTCAGAGAGGAGTACTCCTTGACCAAAGTCGGACGTATCCTTAGTAATAGGCACTACTCGACTATCATTAACTTAGAGGGCTTATATGAGACTTTCTATAGTCATGATGATAGCTTTAAGGAAAAAGCCGACGATATTATAGGATACTTTAATAGCTTAAAATCTACAGAAAAAAAAGTTTGCATTCTCTGTCATAAATAAAATATTATTATTACATTTACATAACATTAAAAAAAACAAAATTATGGGAAGTTTAAACAGTTTGTACTTCAAGAAATCAACTCTTGAAACATTATTAAAGACTCTAGAGTCTAAAAACGAAAATGGTATAGCTATCACTGTATCAATTAATGACGATTCTAACGAGTGGGGACAAAATATCTCTGCATTCGTAGAACAAACAAAAGAGCAACGCGAAGCCAAAAAAGACAGATTCTATGTCGGTAATGGTAAAACGTTCTGGACTGATGGTACTATTAAAGTAGCTGAAAGAAAAGAACAAGCAGTAGCACCCGCTCCAGTGGCAGAAGTTAGTGGGGATTCAGAAGAGTTACCTTTCTAATCCACGCGCTAACATTAGTAAGAATAGGCATCTAGAGATAGATGCCTTTTTTATGTTGATAACCTCCCTCAATTAAATTTGGTTAATTAGTTATTTTTGTGTAATGCTAATCAAAAAGCTAATCAATGGGTAAGGAAGAAAATTTCGGAGATAAACTCGGTTCTAACGGGTTTCACAAGAATCCAAGTCATATAAATAGGTCGGGAGCTAATAAGGGCTCTAAGTGGAGAAAAACGCTATTAAAAGACCTGTTAACTATCGGGGTTGACGAGGATAATGCAGACTTCAATAAGTTAAAGAACAGCTACCCTAAGCAGTTCAACATGTCAGAGGAGAAGAACCTCCAGTTATACTTAGAATTAAAGCAAATATCCTTAGCATTCTCTGAGGCCGAAGTGGTAGCACAGAAAGCTATAACAGAGATCAAGGACAGAATAGAAGGTAAGTCTACTCAAATAGTAGAGACTAAAGACACTACTATTGAGCCTCTTAAATTTGAGATAATAACTAAGGATGATAAAACTGCTTAAGCATCAAGCTTTATTCATCAACAGCAAGCACAGACACACAGGTCTAGTTGCTGGATTCGGTGGGGGTAAGTCCCATGCGGGGGTATATAAGACCATCGTTAAGAAACTAGCTTACCCCAACATTGATGTAGCTTATTATCTTCCCACATATCCCCTTATTAGAGACATCGCATTCGTTAAGTTTGCAGAAGCTTTGGGTGATATTGGCGTTAATTACACGCTTAACAAGTCAGATAAGGAGATACATACAGACTACGGACGTATTATATTCCGATCTATGGATAATCCAGACTTAATCGTAGGATATGAAGTAGGCTATAGCTTAATTGATGAGGCCGATGTATTACCTAAAGACAAAATGAAGGACGTATTTAGGCAGATAATAGCAAGGAACAGAAAGCCGCTTCCTAACGGTGATGTGAACTCTACTGACATGGTAAGCACTCCAGAGGGTTTCAAGTTCTTATACGAGTTCTTTCGCACTAATAACAACGAAAACAAGAACTTAATTAAGGCTAGCACATACGATAACCCATTCTTAAGTGATGACTACATAGCTGCACTAGAGGATAGCTATGATAGCAAGCAGATTGCCGCGTATCTTAATGGTGAGTTTACTAACTTAACTAGCGGGACTGTTTATGTAGATTATGATGTAGATAAAAATGGAACTGATAGAGAAGTAGAGGATGAAGATAGTATCTTATTTGTTGGAATGGATTTCAACGTAACTAATATGAGTGCTGTATTTCATGTAGTAGATAAGGGAATACCTACAGCTGTAGATGAGATAACTAGCGGATATAATACAGAAGAAACCTGTAAGATAATCAAGGAGAGATACCCTAATAAAAAAATAGTGGTCTACCCCGATGCGTCTGGAGCGTCTAGAAAAACATCTAGCTCTACGACTGACCATGATATAATTAGACAGCATGGATTCCAAGTATATACACACAAGACAAACCCGTTTGTTAAGGATAGGATTAACACCGTTAACATGATGTTAAGGAAAGGGTATAAGGTCAACAGACATAAGTGTCCTATGTTAGCTCAAGGATTAGAGCAGCAAGCTTACGATAAGAATGGACAGCCAGACAAGAGTAGCGGACTTGATCACGTAACAGATGCTGCGGGATATTATATCTATACATTTTCAAAGCCAAAAAACACCGTTTACATATGACCATAGAGGATGAAATATTAGAGACAATATCTCTATTGAACCTAGCAGATGATAAGAAGCTAGATGACAAGATTTACGATTTACTAAATAAAATGAAAGAGCAGAATGAACACATACGCAGTAAAGGTTAACGGAGAAGAGACTAAGGAGTTCAAAGTACCTACAGGAAGACATGAGGTGACTTATGAGCAATGGAAGGAAGCTTATACTTACTTCGTTATGGCTGAAGATGCTAGAAGCAGTATGGAGGATGGAGATGTAGAGGGTGCAACTAAGAGCGCGATAGAGAGTATATGCAGAACTATTGAGGCGCTAAGTGATGGCATAACATACGATGAGCTTATGCAAGTTAATTGGACTAAGCTAGAGAACCTATTTCTTATTGCTTTCGGATGGATTCAAGAGGAAGAGCCTAAGACTAAGTTTAAAATTAACGGTAAGAAGTTCTCTATTCCCGATTTTATGAGAGGGACAGCGGGTGACTTTATGGACGTAATGAGCTTGCTTAGTTCAATGAAAGATATAGACGAATCTAACAAGGGCATTGTAGTTGCGGCTGTGTACATGAGGGAGGGCGAATACTATCAAGACCTACAAGAGATAGAGGAGCGAATAGAGTTCTTAAAAAAATATGGTAGAATGGATTTATTTTATAGTATCTCTTTTTTTTTGCTCAGTTCCTTGAGGAGCTTCAATCTAGACACCCAGCAACATTCACCTCTAGTGGAGGAGCTGGAAAGTCTAATAAGTTTGTCGAGAATCTAGGGTACTATCCTCTGTTTGCTGAGGTAGCTGAGAGCGGTGTATTTAACTATAGCACTCCGTTTTGGAAGAGGAGCTTAACTAACTTTGATAAAGTACTTAATACTAACTTAGATGAAGTATTTAGTTTTATAGAATATAAGAAGGCATTAACGAGAATTTGACAAAAAGACATTTATTAATTATTACATTTACTAGATTAATATGGATTTAATAGGACTAAGAGACAGGATAAGAAGTAAAGCGATTAGCTCGGGTTTAACTTATACTGAGATTGAGACATTATTTGACGTTAACGAACTATTGAATCAGACGCTGCCTTGTCTAATGTGGCAGTATGCTGGAGAGACAAATGACTTCAGCGAGTCAAGTACGGATATGACTTTAAATGTCTACTTACTAGCTAACTATCATGATAGCTTAAAGACAGAAACAGAGGCATATCAGAGAGACTATATAGTTACTCAATACAATGCGCTTAGAGAATACTTTATTACATGGGTAAAGGCATTGCCATTTGAAGGAGATGACTACCTAGAAGTACTTACTACAGAGGAGATTCCAATAGCTGAAAGGCTATCTATTGAAGGATTCTTAACGATGGAGTTTAGGGTTAATATTAACTTAAAAAGAAACTTCTGTATTGATCCCGAAGAGATAACACCAACAGAAGACGAGGTTAAGGTATATTTCAACAGCCTTTTAAAGTATACCCAAGCGTGCAATGTAGACTTGCAGCTAACGTTAAAGAATCAAGATGGTGATGATATAGACGCTACGTTTACAGGTTATGATATTGTGGTTAATCAGCCAGTAGCAGCAGATGCAAGGGTAAGTAATTCAGATGATACTTATGATGTTAACGTAGTAAGCGGTGGAGACTTAGAGCTTCCAGATGTAACTATAAGCAACTCAGATAACTCTTATAGCGTTACAAGCCCAAGCGTAAAAGATATTGATTTACCCAATATAACATTATCTAATAGTGATGGCAGCAAAACGCAATCACTACCAAGTGTTCAAGATATAGTTCTTCCAGATGTGATTGTTAGTAATTCGGATAATAGTTATAGCGCAACAAGTCCAAACAAAAGTTTAATTAGCGTTCCAGACATTACTATAAGCAATTCAGATGACAGCTATAGCGTAACAAGTCCGAGTGTAATAGATGTAGATATACCAGACGAGGCTATCACAGTTAATAGTGCAGCGTTTATAACTAAGCC
>ERZ1046568.2224-NODE-2224-length-12885-cov-4.956352_pt1 | contig 12885 bp, 13 predicted proteins | sample MGYA00383092_ERZ1046568 | MGnify/ENA primary metagenome ERZ1046568 (study PRJEB29581, sample SAMEA5548362) | metagenome | biome: marine; feature: coastal; material: water | depth 1 m | study: Short-term variability in the microbial, nano- and picoplankton... | reverse complement strand
TGGAAGGGCTTAGGTAACTTGATGATTAATTTAAAGAAATTTATAAAGGAATAATTATGGCAGCACCAGTAGTAGCAGCTGTACTTGCTATAGGTAACACAGTGTACAAAACTGTTAAAGCCTATAATAAGGCTAAGAAGCTTAAAGCAAAACACGATAAAGCTGTTAAAGCTAATGTTAAGGCTCAGAAGGGTTTTGATAAAAAGCTAGGCATACCTAAGGGTAAATGATGAGATTGGAGACTGAGCTAATTACGGATGGTACTAGTTACTTTGTAGTAACAGAGGCATATCCATTAATAGGGCTTGAAGGTAAATACCTAGTCCACGCAGAAGGTAATAGAAGAACTTTGTTTAAGTTATGGAGAGATAACTTATCAGCATTTGGTTCTACTACCTACTTTATGTTAAAGAAGTTTGAATATTTTAGAAACCACGCTACTCCTGTTGAGGGGTATGATGGTTTATACATTTACAAGGAGTAAATTATGTGGGCGATGGCAGCAATAGCGGCAGCATCTAGTATTATGGGAAATGCACAAGCAAATAAAAATGCTTATAAATCCCAACTGGCTATTAACGCAGGACAGAAGACAGCGAATGTAAATACTCGCGGTGAGATGCAAGAACAGCAGCGTGAAGCGGGTATAGGTTTAACCGCACTATCTATGGCAGAACAAAGACAACTGGCTAAAGTTGTAGCTAGTAAAGCAAACTCTAACACAGCAGGTGCGTCAGCGGCTTATGCCTGGATTAATGCTAGTAACCAGTTTAATATAAAAGAAGGTAACTTAATTACATCTAGAGATTCTATGGTTAGGGACTTAGGTAAAACTAGTCAGAAGCTTGCTGTCAATGCCCAGAGTAATTGGAATCAAGCTGAGTCTAAGAAGAAGAGTGGGATGACAATGATGTTAGAGGCTGCTATGGCAGGAGCACAAGGATATACTGTAGGACAAGAGCTGCAGACGACAGCGAGTGACGCAGGCGGATGGGGTTCTTTATTAGGCTTCGGGAAATAACTAAGGAGTAATATGAAAGAGCAAAGACAGAAGATTATTGATAACTCAATTGATACAGAGCTTGCCGAAGTAGAGGGAGCTAAAAGCCGTTTCGTAGACTATGGCTTCATTAGTCCTGTTACTGAAGAAGTAAACGATTACGCTAATAGTTTTATTAACGCTGTTAAAACGACTACAAGTGTGATAGAAACTACTGATAAATACAAGAACAATACTGTAGACCAGAAGATGAAGGCATCAGTACAAGCTCGCCTTGACCACGATGCGCTGACAGCAGAGATTGCTGTGATGGCATCAGAGGCAATGGCTAAGCAACAGCCTATGACAGGAGCACAGAAGGCATCTGCGTATGTTAAGGGACTTGATAGCCAGCGGGCAGCTCTAGATGGTAACTATACACGTGCCTACCAAGACGCGTATAAGAAGTACGCTACTGCTTATACTGTAGATAAGATTGCCTTACACAATAATGAGGATACTCAGGTTGTCTTGGATAACACACTAGATGATGCTGATAGTGCGGTTGTATCTCAATTAAATAACGACACCGACTCTAGAGAGTCTATGCAGAGCGTATTTAATGATAACCAAACACTAACTAAAGACATATTAAATAAGAAAGCGTCTGCAGTGAAGTTTGTTAGCTCCGTTAATACTAAAATAAAACAACTGACTACTTCTTACTCTGCCGATGTAATTGAGTATCAGAAGGAAGTGGAGAAGGCTCGTACTACTGTAACGAATAAACTAGGCGACTCGTTTAAGCTCCCTGCCGACAAAAGAGCAATAGTAGAAAAGAGGATAGCAGAGCGTACTAAAGGAGTACCTTCCCATCAAAGAGCATCTATTATTAAGGATGAAGAGACTTTCGGACACGTGGCTTACGTTAATGAAGCCATTAAGAACCAATTAAAGGACTCTGGTATTAAGTCTCCTAAGGAGCGTATTGATACACTATTAAATGAGATTAAAGGGATTGAGCGAAGCGGTGGAGTAGGTAAACTCTTAGAGATGGATGATGCTTCAGTGGTTACATAAAGCATATGACCAATCTTACTAAGATAATGGATTATCAAACAGCTACTAGTACTTTTAATCCTGCATTATATGCAGTAGATGATTATATTTCTAAGCTTAGTGCTAATACAGGCGATACAGTACCGACCGAGATACGAGAACATCTTAGACAGACTGCTATGAATACGGTAACTGATGATGTAGCTGCTTTATTCGACAATAACCCAGAAACACATCCTAAGAGCCTTATCCGTGTTAATGCTGTTCTAAGAGCTAATGCAGGGGATGCTGAGTTCAAGGAAGGCATATCAACACTGGCTACTAATCTTCTACAACAGATGAGAGACCCTTCATCAGGCACTAACTACGCTACTATGATTCCATATCTTAAGAGCGTAATGGGAGGAGAGAAAGCGAAGAACTCTATGTTATGGCAAGCTTTAAACGAGAATGTACAGTTACGTTACCTGACATTAGCAGAAGATATGGGGCAGCTCAATAGATATGGTAATGAGCTTATAGGCTTAGATGCTAATGCTTTTACAGACGATGGTATGCTAAAAGTACAAGGACAATCTGATGAAGGCTTTAAAGCAGGTAAGCTTAAAGCACAGGAGATGTTATCAGAGTTAGCTGTTCCTCCAGGGAAGATTAATGAGAATGTAAGTCTTATTAATTACTTCTTATCTAGAGGTGCAGATGAAGATGAGCTAAAAGAGAAGATTACTAACTACTACCGTACTGACGTAGGTAAACCTTTACCTGGCTTCAAGTTTAAAGGTAGTTTTAATGTCCCTTCGGCTTTATTTAGAGTAGTGCAGACGAACGCCAAGTTCTATAAACATCATAATACTAACCTCGGTGCTGAGGATATGAATAGCGTAACGGCTACTAGTATCCTTGCTTCTGTTGAGAAAGAGAACTTTACTCGATGGACAGAAGGAAAAATAATGCCTACTTATACTGAGACATTTAGTATTGGTTTAGAAGAAGATGGTGTAACACGTAGGCAAGATAGTAGGGAGCGTATAGATTGGTCAGGTGCTGAAGTAACGTGGTCTCAGGCATCTCCAGGTGTCTATATGATGAATATAGAGAACAACGGAGCTATGTTGGCAGTGCCTGTTACAGAACAACAGATTCTAGATACTATAAGAGAATCTCAAGATAGAGCTACTATCGCTAAGAGGTCAATGTTAATTAATGATGCTTATTATGGACAAGGAGGGCACGACTGGAAAGGAGGCACGGTGACAGCAGGACAGATTTTAACTGACGTAAAACACTCTCCAGGTACTATTGTAGGTCCTAGTAACAGATGGGTGCAGGATACGTTTACTAGTGTTAAGGAAGATGTAATTGAGTTTGCTCCTACAGCTATTAAGAATCTTAAGGATAACTCACTTGAAACAAGGACTAGAGAGGCTGCTGATTGGTTAGAAGAATGGTGGTCAGAAACATATTTCGGGAGAGATGATTAATGGACGGATTAATAGAATACTGGGACACTCTAGTAGGAAACGATGAAGAACCTTTAGTGGTAGAGAGACAGGAAGGTACTATGAGAGAGCCTGTAGTAAACGAGCATATAGCCACTATTGTTAAGGCTCACTCAAATAGAATGGGAGTAGATTACGATACTGCTCTAGAGAATGCCTTAAGTTTCGCAACCTATGTAGGTCTAGTAGAGAACTCAGGTAAGACCTATGGTCGTAATATTCCTGAGAAAGGAAAGGAACAGACTTCTGCCTCTGGTCTCTATCAGTTCTTAACTGATGATGATGTGGGACAATCCGCTTGGCAGACAGCATTAAATCGTACTAAGAAATACGTAGGGAATCAGGATTGGATTTCTAAGTCCTATGAGTATGGGATAGAGGGCGTTGAGCTTACTACACGTAACCAACAGACTGCTGTATTCTTGGCTGATATGCTGGAGAAGAAAGGAAGTGATAAATATATGAAAGGTATTTTAGAAGGCAATAGAGATAACTGGGTAGGTGCGTATAAAGAACTACACTATAGGGGTAAAGCCACTGAGGCTAGTCTTAAGAACGCTAATGATGTATATAATTCAATGAATGTTAAAGCGAGGTTCTAATGGATGATGTAAATAAACAAAACTATACAGCCCCACGTCCTTGGTATGGGAAGAAGGCAGATACCTATGAACTAGCTGATAGCTCTCCTTATGGGGAGAATACAGAGGCAGCGGTAAATACTATGTTAGGCGCATATAATCCTAAATTTATGGGATTTAGAAAACTAACCTTTGACCAGAAAGCGACTATGATGGCATCACAAGGACTGAGCGACCAAGAGATTAGAGGCACTATGGGCAAGATATGGAAGGATATGGAAGTTACTGAGATAAACTGGCAATTTACAGGAGAATAGAATATGGCTAATCCTTGGGAAAGCACAACCGCTATTAGAGCAGGACGTAAGAGGATATTAGAGGAAGAGGGATACAGTGCCACTGGTTCTGCTTTTGGTATTACTACTAGTTATGGTCAGGAGATGATGCATCCAGAACAGTTCACTAAGAACGAGCCTGACCCTAATTATGATGCTGGCGCATTAACAGAGTTTGATACCTCTCTTCCTTGGGATGTTCTTAACCGTGAGCGTAATAATAAGAACATTAGGAGTGAAGCTGATTTAAGGATGTTAGAGAAGCGGCACGAGACTCAAGGTAAGATGAGAGAAAGAATGTCTCACGAGAGTTTTGCAAAATCATTAGCCTTGCAGTTTCCTTTTGAATTAGTTAATCCTTATAACTATCCCGAACTACTCGCTGCTTACGCATCTGGAGGAGGTACTTTAGCTTATAGGCTTGCTGTTGGTGGATTATCCAACGCTGCTACTGCTTATGCAAGTGAGTCCGCTGTACAGAGAAACAACGCTTACGATGATGATAACGCTAAGAATATGGCAGGCTTGTTAGGGTTTGCTTTTGGTAGTGCCGCTTGGGGCTACTTTGGCAGACCTCCTAAGGACAATGTAAAACATATGTCTGTAGAGGCTATTGAAAACGCTTTAGAAGGGACTACTGTTAGGAATTTGGAAGGGGACGTTTCTATCTATAGTAAGGATGATAAGGGTGTTCTACGACTGAGAGAAGCTACTGGCGATGAAATCCCCGCAGAGGCTACAGGACTAGGTAGGCTTGCTATCAGTATGATGGGTAGAATGAGAAAGAGTAAGAGTGGGCTTGAGAGGGCACACGCTGAGGCTTTTGATGTAGTAGGAAACTCTAAAGGACTAAATACTAAGGATACTGTTACCTATATTAAAGAACTACATCAACGTAACCATATGGAAGGCATCTCTACTCTTAATAAGTTGTTTGAGGTAGAACAGAAAGCTGCCAAAAGCTCAGGGAACAAGATAGATATAGAACAATGGAATAGAGAAGTAAAGAACCAGTTTGACCGTCTAAGGAATGGGCATAGTGTGTCCCCTCAATATAAGACAGCAGTCGATGCTGTGGCTAAGTGGGCGGATACCCAGAAGAAGTATATGACAGAGGCGGGTTATAAAGTCAGAGACAACTGGACTCCTAGAGCTTATAATGAAACTAAGATTAGAGAGTTTGCAGATAAGGACTTAGAGGGCTTATATACAACCTTCACTAATGCTGCCCTATCTAAACTGAAGAAGGGTAAAGGAAAGCAGATAGCTGCGAGTAAGGTTAAAACCGACCAGTCATTAATTGACCTTAGGCAGAAATATGCTGTGGAAGAAGAAGCGGTTATTGCTGAAATCATTAAAAGAGGTAAGAAAGGTAAAGGAGCTGTTAAGAAGATGTTGAATAAGCACGGGAAACCTTACGCTAGTAAGCATCCTACGCTTAAATCTCTTAAAGGTAGAATCAAGTATGCCGAGAAGAGGGCTAAGACTTTATCATCAAAAGGGAAGAAGGACGATGTTGATTTAGAAACTAAAGCTAGAGAAACAGCTAAAACCTTTGTAGACAATATACTCGACAGAGACCGTGAGATGATGGATGTAGATATGCTTAAAGAGCGTACCTATGACTTTGATGAGTCTATGATTAGCCAGCTAATGCACCAAGATATAACAAAACTTATGATGCATACTTCTAACGCAACTGCTGGACGTATGGCAGCCAAGAAGCGCTTTGGTATAGGAAATCAGAAGGAGATGGACGAGGCTATAAAAGCCTACAGAGAGGGACTTCAGAAGGAAGGAGCATTATCTTCAAAGGAGATAAAGAAATCAGTAATACGTTTCGAGAAGGGTATTAAAGCTAGTTGGGGTACTTTAATGAGAGCTGATAACCCAGATAGTGGTAGTCAGTTAATTAAACGCTTTATGCTGAATACTAACTTCGCTGCTATGGGAGGCGGGTTTGCTTCTACTGCATTACAAGGCGAAGCGGCAGTGCTACTAATGAGTGGTAGTTTAAAACACGCTCTTAGCGGTATGGGTATTGGTTTTAGAGAGTTTAGGAATACTATTAAAGGACAAACCCCCGATAGTAAATATGCTCACCAGTTACAGATTATGACATATGCATATGACGTTAACACGCACTCTACTCTAGGTAGATTTGTAGATGGTGACCACGACCCTACGATGTTTAGGGGTGCTGGGTTTGCAGATAAAGCTACTATGGTAGCGGAGAGAGCAGCTGAACTATCGGCTCGTTATGCGGGTCTTACTCCAGTTACCGCTAGTTTAAGAATGGCACTGGGACACGTTATCTTACAAGACTTGTTCCATACTCCAATGAAGACACTGATGAAGGATGTAAGCAAGTACAATAGACTTCAAGTAGACTTAAACCGAGTAGCGGAGATTAGACGCATAGATAAAGAGAAGGGAGTATTTCAATATAACCAGGATGGTTCTATTAGTAATATCGACCTCTCTAAGCTACCTGCTGATTTACAAAATATGCTTGAACGGGGTGTTAGTAATGCCAGTCGATTGAATATTCTAAATGGTGATAAAATGCACCTGCCTAGTATATACAGCGACCCTAACAACACTGTTATGCCTATGCTTCTTCAGTTTACTAGTTTCCCTGTACAAGCCTTTGATAGTTTGTTAATCAGAGGAATCGATGAGGATTCTGCTCGAGTAGCTGTTGCTATTGCTACAGGTGCTATAGTATCTTCAGTATTTGCTATGGGTAATGAGCAGATGCAAATTGGTTTAGGAATGAAGAAAGAAAGCGAACGTAAGTTTGACCCTACTACTAATGAAGGGTTAGAGGCGTTGTCTTGGCAGGCTCTTAGGAAAGGAAGTATATTAGCACCTATTGCTTTATTCTCTGAGTATCCTAAGAAGTTACTAACAGGTAAAGGACTAGGAAGTGACTATCAATCAAGAGGTATGTGGGGTATGTTAGGACCTACTGCTAGTAGGATGAATGATATAGCCTTATCTGCACAGTCTATTGACTTTAATCCGTTTGATGAACACAGCAATGCTTGGAACACGGTATATGGTAGGACGCTTATGTTAAATAGTTTCCTCCCTCTATATACTTTCCCTCTAGTAGGGGATGTGTTTAGATACTGGAACAAACAAGCAGCTGATAATTCAAGTTATATGAGGTACTAATATGAGTAAAGCAAATATTGAAACACTTAATACTATTCACGATTTGCTTGCTACTCACTACATTGCTAAGCTTGAGTCGGGAGAACTATCTCCTGCTGAGCTAACAGCTGTTAATAACTTCCTTAAACAGAATGATATTACAGCAGATGTAGTAGAGAGTAAGCCGATGATGAATCTAGTAGAAGAGATGAAGGACAAAGGAGCAGAGGAAGTACTATCTGATGTCCTACACTTTGGCTAAAAATATATAGGGTTAACATAAGGAGACTGAGATATGAGCATCTATGATAGAAGCTTAACCAAGGTAGAACTGAAGGCGTTAGTTAATGACTTTAGAAGCTACCTTAACTACGTGTGGGAGGGTATTAACTTACCAGCCCCCACCCCTATTCAAACAGACATTGCACAACAACTAATGACAGGTGATAAGCGTTTCCTATTGGAAGCGTTTCGAGGAGTTGGTAAGACCTACATCTGTGGTGCATATGTTACTTGGAGATTATTACGTAATCCAAATGAGAAAGTATTGATTGTATCCCAGAGTGGTGCTCACTCCGATGCTATTGCTCAGTTTATACGTAGACTAATCTTCGACCTACCTATATTGGAACACCTACAACCTACTGGTGATATGAGAAACTCTGTAAAGAGCTTCGATGTTACTGGCTGTGAGGTAACAGTACAACCAAGTGTTAAGTCACTAGGTATTACCTCTCAGTTACAAGGTAACCGTGCTTCCATTCTTATCTCTGATGACGTAGAAGGAATGCAGAACTCTGCTACAGAACAAATGCGAGCTAAACTACTTGCTACTGTAGCTGAATTTGACGCTATTCTACAAACAACAGATGCTGCCCAAATCATTATGTTAGGTACTCCTCAATCAGGAGAGTCTATATATAACAAGATGAGGGATAAAGGTTTTAGAACCGTAGTATATCCTGCTCGGTATCCCGAAGATACTGACGTGTATCAGGGCACATTAGCCCCATACATTACTACGCCTTTAGAAAAGGGTGAAGTAGAAGTAGGAGATTGTACAGACACTAGATTTGCTCACCAGGACTTGGTTGAGCGAGAGGCTTCTATTGGTCGTAGTTGGTTTAGACTACAATATCAATTAGATACAACATTATCAGACGCTGATAAATACCCTCTAAAGACTAGTGATTTCATTGTACACGACTTAGACGACCGTAAAGGTCCTATAAGTATCTCCTACTCATCTTCTCGTTCTTCCTATATGGATGACATCCCTAACATAGGGTTTACAGGTGATAGCTTCTTCAGAGCAGGTCACGTAGACAGTGAGTATGTTCCTTATGAATATGCTATTATGTCTATTGACCCCTCAGGTAGAGGTAAGGATGAAACAGGTTACTCTGTTATTAAACAACTACACGGTAAGATATTCATATCTGAAGTAGGAGGACTACACGGAGGTTATACTCCTGAGAACCTTACTGCTATGGCTATGATTGCAAAGAAACACGAATGTAAACTAATCGTAGTAGAGAGTAACTTCGGTGATGGTATGTTCTCTGAGTTACTTAAGCCTGTGTTGAAGTCTATATATCCTTGTTCTATTGAGGAAGTAAGAAACAACAAGCAGAAGGAGATGCGGATTATTGATGTTATTGAACCTCTACTTAACTCTCATAAGCTAGTTATTGATGCTAGTCTTGTAAGGAATGATGTAAAGGAAGCAGTAGCAGACTATCTGAAGCTCCCATATTCTCTCATACACCAACTAACTCACATTAGTAAGGATAGGGGAAGCCTAGGGCACGATGACCGTCTAGACGCACTGTCTATGAGCCTAGGGTTTATTGTAGAGAGTGTGGGTATGAGTAGTGAGGAAGCACTAACTAGGTATAAGGAAGAACAACTAGATGCTGACTTAGAGAGGTTTATGCACGGTGTAGGAGTAGGAGGTAGGGTTAAAACTACTAACTATTTAAACAGTTTCAATACCTTGTAACTCATTGATAGTTAACGATTAGCTAAAGAAATACACTTATATAATGAATAACTTCATTAGTCCCGATACGATGTCACTGGAAAACAATCAGCTGTACTGAAGTAGTGGGGGCATTAGCACCATCCCTAGCAGGGGAAAGTAAAGTAGTAACGAGTAACACTAGGTTTTTAAAACGAGTGTGGGCTTACTAGAGTTATGTTGACTTACTATATTTACTGATGACCTGTGTTATATAAAGGATGGAGGATTGCTAAGCCCCTCCTCGATGTATAGAAACAATAGCTCCCTGAAGTAGTAATAGTTATTGTTATAATACATAGTAAGAGAAGTAGTGAGTAGAAAGTAAGAACAAGTAGTAAGTAATACTACTTCTACTAACTAGTTTAATAACTACTTCTACTAACTACTTGTTAGGAATCGAGTATGTTTTCTTACTTGATACTACTACCTACTGCTTACTCCCCTCAGTCTCCAGTAACTCTAGTAGTAGTATCACTTAAGGGAATATTAACTACCTACTGCTTAATAGTACAGCTTCAGTGACTAGTTTCTGCACACTAAGTAGGTAATCCCTTTCTAAAAATATTAGGAAAATGTCTGGGGGTAGGAAAGAGTAAATTCCCGCACATTTCCCCATAGCCCTTTTGTTATACCCTAGTAATTTAGTTGGTTATATAGTTGACTAATATAGTTGGTCTTATATCTGACTATAAGGGTAGGGTATTATGTTATATTCTAAATGATAACCATTCTCAAATGCGACTAATTATCAAAGATATATTTTTCGCCTAATGATAACCATTCTTAAATAAGAACTATTCTCATTTACATACTATGTTGTATTTATCCTACACTTGTTGTATTTATAATAACCCATTATTTATGTGGTTATAAACATACATTTTTGCTTGATATTCTGTTCATTCTATGTTAATAAGGTGTTGTATTTATCCTACAAAAGTGTATCAAACCTGCACTTATTGAATTTACATACTAGTACTAGGGCTAGAGATAAAGTCCGCTATAATCGAAAATATGGGACGATTAGCGTTTTAGCCCTATGTTTGGCTTATAAGTCATTGATTTATAACGATTTAATTAATGTTATATTTATTTTCAATTATTTTTGCCTTATAAGTCATTGATTTATAACGATTTTTAATTTAATTTCAATTATTTCATAAATTAATTGCAAATAACGCTTGCAATATGGTTGAAATGATATATAATATCCTCACTACCAACGAAAAGAGAAAGCGGGTAGTATATAAGAAAACAATAATATAAAACAATAAGGAAAAACAATGAAAACAACTACTACTAATAATAATAATACTACTTACAACGAATTACTTAATTTATGCATTCAGGCTCATAAAGTAAAAGGTGTTATTCAAAAATCAATACTTGATATTCTTTCAAGTGATGATAATCAAACTGATTTTCTAGAATTTGCTAATACTCAAATCAGAGATAAAGTGTTTACTGATAAAGTTGCAAAATTTCAGAATAACCTAAATCAAAAATCAACTCAAGAATTATTCTTTAATATAGGCGAAGACGATGCACTTGAGCAAAAAATCAGTTTAAAACGTGACCCTAAATCAACTCTAGCACAATCGGAGCGCCCTTATATCTTTATTATATCGGATATTGCACAGCCAAAGCAGAAAACCCTAGAAGAAGAAATAGAGGCTTTTAAGAAAGCAATGGCAAAGAAATACGACGCTAGTTTAACAATCACAAACAAATAATAACTTTTACAGGCTGTAATAGTTAACTACAGCTTATAACAAAATAGAGGTAAAAAATGCAGACAAAATTAATAGTAAACCTAGGGCAAAACACGCCAATAGCAATTAAATCAATCAAACAAGCAACGGCAATTGTGCAAGGGTTGACCCAAACCGAAAAAATGCCGTCTTTCTCTTATTCTATCCCCGCGAAAGAATGTAAAAAGGGTTCAACGCTTAGAAACATTGAGAACAGTGTTTGTGCCACGTGTTACGCTTTAAAAGGTAATTATGTTCGCTACCCTAAAATAATGGAAATTCAATACAAGCGTTTAAAGTCTATTAATAACCCTGATTGGGTTAATGCGATGATTTTCTTAATCAATAATAAAAAGCAAATTCAAGAAACGGCTGTTTTTAGGTGGCACGATAGTGGCGATTTACAATCAAGCGAACACCTCGCTAAAATCATATTAATAGCAAAAGAAACGCCAAACGTTAAACATTGGTTACCGACAAAAGAGAGCCGTTTAATTCGTGAAATGGCTGATTTTATCCCTGATAATTTAATTGTCCGCTTAAGTGGCTCAATGATTGACGGCAATGCACCGAAATTTGCGAATACATCAACTGTTACAACTAACAAAGAGTTAGCAACGTGCAAAGCTTTTGAGAATAATGGTAAATGCGGTGATTGTCGTAAATGTTGGGATAGCAACATCAAAAACGTAACATACTACAAGCATTAAATAAAGGGGATATTATGGACTTAAAAACAGTACAAGCGACAACTGAATACCGAGCAGATAAAAATCATTGTGCAGTGGTAGCAACTGCAGTGGCATTTAATATGGACTTTAAAACAGCTCAAGAACACTATGATAGAGCGGGACGCCGTAGGCGGACGGGGACAAGTTTATTTGTTATTGGTAAGGTTATAGGCAGGCTCAAACAATTACAGACTGTAAAAGTTGAAGAAGAGACGCCAACGAACTACACCAATGGCAAAACAATGACGGCTAATAATTGCATTAACTATCTAGACGAGAATTGCAATTATATAGCATTAACAACTAATCACGCTATTGGTATTAAAGCGGGTAAGGTAGAGGATTGGACGGAGGGTAGAAGACACCGCATAACTAAATTATATAAAATTACACCCGAAGTTTTACAGGCTGTAAAAGTTGAAGTAGCGAGTGCTTTAAATGAATTAAATGAGTTAATGAGTAAGTTTTAAATAATAATAAAAGGAGAAATAACAATGAAATACGCTAATAATGTAATAGAGAGGGCGAGTAAGAAAGCTCGTATAGCAGTAGGTAAGTACCCTAGTATTATGGATGAAGTAGATGATGCTTGGCAACTTATGATGAGTGAGATAGAAGACGGTGCGTCAGAAGAAATGGAAACTGAAAGGTTTCTTGATTGGTTAAATAATTTTATAAAAGAAAAGGAGAAATAAAGATGAATAGTGAATGGGGAAGAGAGTTAAGAGAGGCTGAGTTTGATAAGTGGTTAAATGATATTGAGCCACT
>ERZ1046568.2223-NODE-2223-length-12890-cov-7.161434_pt1 | contig 12890 bp, 8 predicted proteins | sample MGYA00383092_ERZ1046568 | MGnify/ENA primary metagenome ERZ1046568 (study PRJEB29581, sample SAMEA5548362) | metagenome | biome: marine; feature: coastal; material: water | depth 1 m | study: Short-term variability in the microbial, nano- and picoplankton... | reverse complement strand
AATTAAAAGATAAAATATTATCATCATACGTCGCGTTCGAAAACCGCGTAGACACCAATTCTGATGTACATGAAATTCGTTCAGAAGCATTCCAGAATTTTGAAGATTTAGGCTTTCCTACGAAAAAGTTAGAGGCATGGAAATACACTTCTTTGAATGCTATTTTAAAACCAGATTACAGCATATTTCCAAATAAAGACAATAATATTGAACTTTCTGATGTTAAGAAATATTTTATACACGATATTGATGCCTATAAGCTTGTTTTTGTTGATGGTAAATACAATTCTTTTCTCTCAGAAACAACACATGATAATTTTGATGTTTGCCTTATGTCTGCTGCATTAAGCAAGCAAAAATACAAGGCAGTTATTGAAAATTATTTTAATAAAGTTGCAAAACAAGACAATTTAACTTCGCTCAATACTGCTTTTACAGAAGAAGGTGCTTACATCTATATTCCTAAAAATGTGGAGGTAAAAAAACCAATTCAGATTATCAATTTTACTACAGGCTCTGAAGCGGCAACAATGTTACAACCAAGAAATTTAATTGTAGTTGAAGAAAATGCGCATATTCAAATTATAGAACGTCATCAAAGCCTAACAGCCAATCCTGTTTTAACAAACGCAGTAACAGAAATTTTTGCAGACAAAAGAGCTTTTGTAGATTATTATAAAATTCAGAATGACAAAACCAGTGCTTCTTTGGTAGATAATACTTTTATAGAACAACAATCGAATAGCATCGTTTCTGTGCACACATTTTCATTTGGAGGAAATGTTACAAGAAATAACTTAAACTTTTATCAAAAAGGGGAGCACATAGATTCTATCTTAAAAGGAATTACAATTATTGAAGGAAAACAGCATGTAGACCACCATACTCTAGTGCATCATATCACACCTAATTGTGAAAGTCACCAAGATTATAAAGGAATCTATGACGAACGCTCTACAGGTGTTTTTAACGGGAAGGTTATTGTTGAAAAAGAGGCGCAGAAAACAAATGCGTATCAAAAAAACAACAATGTTTTAATTAGTAATAAAGCCACAATTAACGCAAAACCTCAACTTGAAATATTTGCTGATGATGTAAAATGTTCTCACGGGTGTACCATTGGACAATTAGACGAGGAAGCTTTATTTTATATGCAACAACGAGGAATTCCAAAGAAAGAAGGAAAAGCGTTGTTAATGTATGCATTTGCGAATACGGTTTTAGAAAGTGTAAAAATCCCAGAAGTAAAACAACGAATTACCAAGTTAATTGCGAAAAAATTAGGAGTTGATATCGGATTTGATTTATAAACAAATCAACCTCTTCTCACATAAAAAAACCACGCAGATTGCGTGGTTTTTTATATGGTTCTTTTTAAAATTTACTCTAATGCTTCCAAAACTTCCTTCAAAAACTCATTTTCGTTAAAATTAGACAATCCAAAACGGACTATTACTAATTCTTGATCGGGTAATATGTAAATGCGCTGCCCTTGATAGCCGTCTGCAAAATACATGTTATCAGGAACGTCTTTAAATCGCTTTCCTGTATTCAACCAAAATTGTGCGCCATAAGCTCCATTAGAGGTTGGGGTTGGGGTTGTAATATAAGTAACCCAATCTTTGGCAAACAATTGTGCTCCGTTCCAACTCCCATTACCAAGGTACAACAATCCAAACTTCCCCCAGTCTCTGACAGTTGCCCATGCGTAAGAAGAGCTAACGTAATTGCCACTCAGATCAGTCTCTAAAATCATGGAACTCATGCCAATTTTATCAATCAAATCTGTATACCAAAAATCTAAATATTCTTGATGCGTTTGAAACAGACTTCTTACAATTCCAGAGAGCAAATTAGTAGTTCCAGAAGAATAATTCCAAGAGGCATTTGGCTTACCTACAAAAGGTTTCTGTTCTTGCATTAACCGCATATCTCGTTCCAAGAACAACATTTTTGTAGCATCTGAAATTTCATCATAATTTTCATCCCATTCCAATCCAGAATTCATTTGCAATAAATTATGAATAGTAATCTCTTTTCTTGCATCATTTTGCCAAGAGGCTATCGGTGCTTTGTCTTGTACATTTACTTTTCCTTGGTACTGAAGCACCCCAAAAACAGTGCTTAGAATACTTTTCGTCATAGACCATCCTAAAAATCTTGAGTCTTTATCAAAACCTGCTAGGTATTTTTCTGCAATAATTTTATTTTTATAAATAACTAAAACAGCTCTTGTTTTAAAGTTTTCACTTAGCGCATCAATCGCTGCGTTTAATTTATTGTAATTTATATTTGTAAAAACCGTGTCTTTTTGAGGGGTATTCCCCAAAGGGTAGGGATTTGTGTCATTTTCGTATTTTTTTCTCTTAGGCGTTAGAAAAGAGCTGTTTTTGTCAGCAGAATGTGAGGTTAAAACAGCTCCTAAACCCTCTCTGATTATTGCTTTTCTAGACAACAATCCAAACACAGAAGAGCTTGCTGTTTTCTTTTTTTGATCAATAGAGTTGGTTGCTAAATGTACCGGAGAAAAATTAGTATCGGTACTGTCTGTTAACGCTAAACTTCTGTTGGCTACAAAAACCGAGGAGGCAGTATATTTTGCAGAATAGCCGACTAAAATATTTAATTTTGGGTAATTGTAAACTAGTGTACCTATTATAACTACTGCCAGCAAAAGGAATATCTTCTTAAAAATCTTCATCCATAAGGTTTTAGTTATGCGAAAATAAGAAAATCATATTGCCTTTTTGAAAACTTTAAAAAATCATCTGTTATCTTTGCACTATAAATACGATTCGTATGATAGATATTGATAAAATTCGAAAAGATTTCCCAATTCTAAACAGAACGGTAAACGGCAAGCCTTTGGTGTATTTTGACAATGCTGCCACCTCACAAACGCCACAAATAGTTATTGATACTATTGTGGATTATTATAGCAATTTTAATGCAAATATTCACAGAGGTGTGCATACTTTAAGCCAAGAAGCTACAGACAAATACGAAGAGGCTCGTGTAAAAATTCAACAGCATTTTAATGCAGCACATGCATATGAAGTTATTTTAACCGCAGGAACAACCCAAAGTATCAATATGGTGGCTTCGGGATTTGCATCATTATTAAAAAAAGACGATGAAATTATTGTTTCGGCTTTAGAGCATCATTCAAACATTGTTCCTTGGCAAATGTTGTGTGAGAAAACGGGGGCTGTTCTAAAGGTCATTCCAATGAACTTAGACGGTTCTTTGCAAATGGAGGTCTTTCACACTTTGGTCAATGAAAAAACAAAGGTTGTTTTCTGTAATCATGTTTCTAATGCTTTGGGAGTTGTAAACCCTATTGAAGAAATTATTGAAAAAGCGCATCAATTTGGGGCTGCTGTTTTAATAGACGGAGCTCAAGCAACCCCTCATATAAAACCAGATGTTCAAGCATTAAATGTTGATTTTTATGTGGCCTCTGCACACAAATTATGCGGACCAACAGGGGTGGGTTTATTGTATGGAAAAAAAGAATGGCTAGAAAAACTTCCTCCTTATCAAGGTGGCGGAGAAATGATCGATACGGTTACCTTTGAAAAAACAACCTACGCTGGTTTGCCTCATAAATTCGAAGCAGGAACTCCAAATATTTGTGGAGGAATTGCTTTTGGTACTGGTTTAGATTATATGAATTCAATAGGTTTTGATACTATTGCCTCTTATGAACACGATCTTTTAGAATACGGAACAGAAGAATTGTTAAAAATTAAAGGCCTAAAAATCTACGGAACGACTGCTGAAAAAACAGCGGTAATCTCTTTCAATGTTGGTGAAATTCATCCCTATGATATTGGGGTAATTTTAGACAAACTCGGTATTGCGGTAAGAACAGGAAATCACTGTGCACAACCGATTATGGATTTTTACAAAATTCCCGGAACCATTAGAGCTTCCTTTTCTTTTTACAATACAAAAGAAGAAATTGATGTATTTATTACTGCGCTTAAAAGAGCTGTACAAATGCTTTCTTAGTTCTTTGGTAATTTTTACACAATAAAAAAGGTTCTGCAAATGCAGAACCTTTTTTTTGTAATCATATCCGTGTGTTTCCTTTTAAAAAAGAAAACAAACTGCTTAATTATTTATCGTCCAAGAAAGGTAATACTGAGAACCTATTGCACCTACACCAGGAGCACTCAAATACTCTTGACCTGTAAGATTAGCCCCACCTAGTTTGAATACAGATTTCCATGCTGGAACACTGTAATTAACCTGAGCATCTAAAACTGTTCTTGAAGCAATGTCTGCATCTAAGAATGTAGATTCCCATCGGTATTCATCTTGCCATCTTGCATTGATATTAAAACCAAAGTTTTTAAATACATTCTGCTTTCCAAATTGAACTTTTACTTTGTGTTCTGGAGTGTTAAACCCAGCTTCAAAATCTGGATCAGAAGCTTGATCAAAATCAAGCTTAGCATAAGTATAGTTAAACCCAAAGTTAAACCCGTTCAAAATCTGTGTGTTTACACCAATTGAAGCTCCGTATGAACTAATGTCTGCAGAGGTGTTTGTGTAAGTAGAAAATACCGTAAAATCACTTTGTCCTAAAGCAACAAGTGATAATGGAACCTGGGCACCTCCTGGTCCAACAGGCGCAGTTTGAGTTCCAGCAACGTCTCCATAAAAAGGAACCACAACGTTTTTACCTGCAATAAAATCTTCATACTGGTTGTAATACACACTAAGATCTACAGTAATTTTAGATTCTTCTGAACCAACTAATCCTCTATATCCAACTTCATAGGCAGTTACTTTTTCTGGCTTCACCAATTCAACATTTGCCGCCACTGGCGCTCCTGCTAAAACAGACGTCAAAGAAAATGCATTATCATATGCCGATCTTCCTGAAACTTGAACAGATGAAAGACCTCCGGTAAGTGCAGATCCTGTTACGCTCAAAGGTAATGCTGGTGTGGTAAAACGATCTAAATTATCTGGAGCAGAACCAATTAAATAAGCTCTACCTGCATTTAAACCAATGTACTGATCTTGAGTTGTTGGGTTTCTAAATCCTGTTTGAAAAGAAGCTCTAAAGTTTTGATTTTTATTTTCTCCTCCAGCATATGCTAAAGATACTCTTGGCGAAAAGTTTCCGTCAAAGTTTTGAGCCTTATCATAACGTATAGAACTTGTTAACTTTAAACGATCGTCTTCTAAAAAGCTTTTTTGCATTTGCGTATAAAGACCATACTCGTCATAATCAATTGCTCCATCGTAATCAGTAAAAATACTTCCGCTTGAATTTAAAGAATATCTTCTGTAAGAACCTCCAATTTGAAATTCTGCAAAATCGATTAGATCTCTTAAATTATAATTTGCGTCTGCGTGGTATAATTTTGTATTGTCTTGGAATTTAGATCCTGTTACTAAATCTGGATCTGTGGTTATTCTATCAAAAGCTTCTTGAAACTCTGAAGTTCCTGGTACGAATCTCCCTGTATCTGCTACAGCTCTTGCCACTTGGTGACTTCCTGCTTGAACACCAGGAATTAAACCCAAGAAAGCCCCGGTATATTGACCAAACCAATCAGCATCAGATTTCCATGCTCTGTTAATGTTAATTGCAGCAAAACGAGTGTCATAAGAATCTCCCGCGTCTTCACTTGTCATATATCCTCTAACAAAAAAGTTTTTCCCTCTCAACTCTAACTTGTGTTGCTCCATAAAGAAGTTCTTTATGTTGTATCTGTTTGTTCCCTGATAGATTGTATTTCCAGTACCAATTTTAGAGTTCCATATTACCTCGAGACGGTCATCTCCAAAAGGGCGGTAATTTATAGAAGCACCAAATTTCATGCTTTTAGCGTCGTATGACATCAAATCTGATTCATCGTATCCTGTTCTACTTACATCTCCAATCCCAGATGGTAAAGTTGTAGTTACCTCATCACCATAAACATTTAAACCGTCATAGTTGTTATCTGTAGCTCTGTCTCCAGTTGTTACACCGCTTAGGTTTGTGTTTCTGTAATCTGTAGCATACCACTCTGTACCATCTAGGTAAGACAAGGTTGCTTTCGCTGCTAATTTATCAGAAAAAGCATGTGCCATTCTAATATTAAAATTATAATAGTTATTATCTCCTGCAGCTTCTTGACTTGTTAATCCGTTTTTGTAAGAAACACTAATTCCCTGATGGTCAAAAGGGTTTTTACTTCTCATAAACATGATTCCGTTGAACGCATTTGCACCATATAGCGCAGAAGAGGCTCCTGGCAATAACTCAACAGTCTCAACATCTAATTCAGACATCCCTAGCAAGTTCCCCAATGCAAAATTTAATGCGGGTGAAGCGTTGTCCATCCCATCAACTAATTGCATGAAACGAGTGTTTGCAAAAGTTGCAAAACCACGAGTATTCACAGATTTAAAAGTCAAACTGTTGGTATTTACATCTACCCCTTTTAAATTCTCTAAGCCGTCATAAAAGCTTGGAGCAGAAGTGTTTTTTATGGCTCTAGAATCCATTCTTTCAATGGAAACCGGTGACTCCATAATACGTTCTGGAGTTCTAGATGCCGAAAGCACAATCTCGTCTAAAGAAGTCTGGTTTTCTACAAGGCCTACAGCAACTTTTTGATTGTTTTCAGTAATTTGAGTTTTATTTGTTTTAAACCCCAGGACAGAAACCTCTATTGTAAATGGAGGAGTGTCCGAAACATTTAACACAAATTTTCCATCAAAATCTGTGGTTGTTCCTACAGCTTTTCTAGAAATTTTAATGTTTGCGCCAGGAAGTGTTTCTCCTGTTTTAGCGTCTTTTACGGTACCAGTAATCGTTGTTTGTGCAAACATTGCTGCACTTCCAAAAACCACAAAAGTAAATAGTAAAATCTTTTTTATCATAATTTAAATTATTTGTTAACTACACGCAAAGTACAATTTTTTTTGAATTATTGAAAAAAAAGGCTAAATTATTAAGGGGTTGATAAAAAACAAGGGTTATAAATACCAAATAGAAATTTTATAAACGGCTCTTTTTAAGTAGAGTAAAGAGCGACTTAGTTGTCGTATATTTGCTTAAAATTTAAAAAAATTTGAACACAATTCAAAATATTGCTAACTTTTATACTTCTGAAAAAACATATGTCACCATTGGCACTTTTGACGGCGTCCATTTTGGGCACCAAAAAATCATTGAAAAGCTGGTTTTAGAAGCTAAAAAAGCAAACAGAAAGTCTGTGCTATTGACTTTTTTTCCGCATCCCAGAATGGTATTGCAAAAAGACAATTCTCTAGAGTTAATTAACACCATTGAGGAGCGCGCTAATTTGCTTGAAATAACAGGTTTGGATTATTTAATCATTCATCCTTTTAGCATTGCATTTTCTAGAATGTCTGCTTTGGCATTTGTGCGCGATATTTTAGTAAATCAACTTCATATTTCAAAATTAATTATCGGATATGATCATCATTTTGGTAAAAATAGAGAAGGAAATATCATACAATTAACTGAATACAGCCATTTATACGATTTTAAAGTTGAAGAAATTCCTGCACAAGACATCGATGCTGTTTCTGTAAGTTCAACTAAAATTAGAAATGCCTTGGCTGAAGGGAGTTTAAAAACTGCGAATAGCTACCTAGGATACAACTTTATGTTAAGTGGAACCGTTGTAAACGGGAAACAATTAGGAGGCAAAATTGGGTATCCAACAGCAAATATCAATGTCAAAGAAACCTATAAATTGATTCCTAAAACAGGAGTCTATGTAGTTCTTTCGAAGATACAAGAGCGCAATGTATACGGAATGATGAACATCGGAAATAGGCCAACAATAAATGGAAATCATCAAACGATTGAGGTGCATTTTTTTGATTTTAATGCTGATTTATATGGTCAAAACCTACAAATTGAACTCTTGTATTTTTTACGCGATGAAGAAAAATTTGACACGATTGAATCCCTAATTATTCAGCTCAAAAAAGACGAACAAACCGCCAGAGCCTTTGTTACAAAGAATCTCTAAAGCGAGATTGCTAAAGTCTGAAGCTTACTGTATATTTGCGACTTTAAATCATATCAAAAATGCTACAAGTACAATTTATTAGAGATCATAAAGAAACTGTTTTAAAAGGGCTGGCAAAACGCAATTTCGAAAATGCTGAATCTATAATTGAAGAAGTTTTATCTGCAGATGAAAAAAGAAGAGCAACTCAAGTTTCTCTTGACAATACACTGGCAGAATCTAATAAAATATCAAAAGAAATTGGCGCATTTTTTAAATCAGGAGAAATTCAAAAGGCAAGCCTTTTAAAAGAAAAAACAAGTCAATTAAAAGAACAATCTAAAGCGCTTTCTGAGGCTTTAAATGAACATACGACTGCCCTGCAATCGTTGTTGTTTCAAATCCCTAACATACCTCATACTTCGGTAAAAGCAGGAAATTCTGAAGACGACAATGAGCGTGTTTTTAGCGAAGGAACCATCCCGAATTTAGGAAAAAATGCACTTCCACATTGGGAACTTGCTAAAAAATATAACATCATAGATTTTGAACTAGGAAATAAAATTACGGGCGCTGGTTTTCCCGTTTACAAAGGAAAAGGGGCAAAACTACAACGTGCACTAATTAATTATTTTTTAGATAAAAACACACAAGCGGGCTATACCGAAGTTCAGGTTCCGCATTTGGTTAATGAGGCTTCTGCAATGGCTACAGGTCAACTGCCAGACAAGGAAGGCCAAATGTATCATTGCCATGAAGACGATTTATATTTAATTCCTACAGCAGAAATACCGATTACAAATATGTTTCGGGGAAACTTATTACAAAAATCAGATTTTCCAATCACCTGTACTGGATATACTCCTTGTTTTAGAAGAGAGGCAGGAAGTTATGGTGCGCACGTTCGTGGATTAAACAGATTGCATCAATTTGACAAAGTAGAAATTGTAAGAATTGAGCACCCAGAAAATTCATACAACGCTTTAAACACTATGGTAGAGCATATCAAAAGTATTTTAAGAGAGTTGAAACTCCCTTACAGAATTTTACGTTTGTGTGGCAGAGATACAGGATTTACGGCAGCATTGACTTTTGATTTTGAAGTATTTTCTACGGCCCAAGACAGATGGTTGGAAATAAGCTCAGCATCAAATTTTGAAACGTTTCAAGCAAACAGACTAAAGCTCCGTTTTAAAAATAAGGAAGGAAAAAGTGAATTGGCACATACCTTAAACGGAAGCGCTCTGGCGTTGCCACGTGTATTGGCCGGGATTCTAGAAAATTATCAAACTGCAGAAGGAATTCAAATTCCAGAAGTGTTGATCCCTTATACGGGATTTAGTATGATCAATTAATTTGCAACAACAGCAATCTGTAACCTCTTATAGGTATGCATTTCCAAAAGAGCAGCCAAATAGGCCCTAATTTGTCCGTTTTTCATACATTCTATTGACCTCTTTTTGGAAGCCTCATAGTGTTTAGTGAACGCTCTCATCTAATTCGTATTTAAGTTCATTTAAAACAAGTACAACTTCTATGCCAAAAAAAAGAAGAGATAAGAATTGAAGGATTTCCTAAACATATAACACTTATGTTAAGTATCTTTGAATAGAAATGAAACTTATACAGCTACTTATTTTCCTTACAATTACTAGCACTAGCTTCGCTCAAAACGATTATTTGCTCGCAGAAAGTTACTACCGAGAAGGGGCCTATGAAAAAGCAACAGAGCAGTTTAAAAAATTGTACGCTAAGAGCCCTTTTAATACCTCGTATTTAAACCGTTTGGTTAGTTGCTACCAAGAAACAGAACAGTTTTCTGAAGCAGAACAATTGTTAATTTCTAAGCTTAAAAAGAACCCTGAACAGGGATTTCTATATGTGTATTTGGGCTATAATTATGAGCGACAACAACAAAAAGAATTGGCGAGAGAAAATTATGCTTTGGCCTTAAAATCTATTGATAAAAACCCTTCTTATGGAGCTATTATAGGACGTACTTTTAAAGATTATAATCTTTTAGACACTGCTGTTTTAGCTTATGAAAAAGTAATGAAAATAAATAAAAATGCAGATTATAATTTTCAAATAGCTCAAATTCAAGGAGAAAAAGGCGACTTCAAAAACATGTTTAAATCATGCATTAATTTGGTTGATAAAAAAGAACAATACGCAAGCGTAATTCAAGGGTTTACAAGTAAATATATTACTGATGACTCTGAAAACAAAGCCAATATCATATTTAAAAAAACACTGCTAAGAAAATCTGCAAGCCAACCAAAAAATGTTTGGAACGCCCTGTTAAGTTGGTTGTTTATTCAACAAAAAGAATATGAAAAAGCCTTGGTTCAAGAAAAAGCGCTGTATCAAAGAAATTCATCGGACTTATCTTCTATTTTTAGTTTAGGGAAAATTGCTTTTGAAAACAAGAACTTTACTTCTGCAAAAGAATGTTTTAATTTTGTTGCTCAAAAATCTTCCTTAAATGAAGAAATAATTGACGCCTGTTTTTACATCGCAAAAATTGCCGTTGCCAATCATAATCCTGAAACTGAAGCTTTATTTCAGTCATTGTTTAAAAAATTTGGAAAAAAAACAGGTACTCTAAAATTACAAATTGCATATGCTGATTTTTTAACCTTCTCACAAAATACACCAGAGGAAGCAAAAAAAGTTTTAGAAAATGCAGTTGCCTTTTCAAACTCAAAATTTCAAAAGGCAAGAATAAAATTAAAATTAGGAGATGTCTTCGTATTTACTGGAAAATTTAACAAAGCATTGCGCTATTTTTCTCAAATTCAAACGCAGTTAAAAAATCATGAACTCGCACAATTGGCCCGATTTAAAGTGGCACAAACAAGTTATTTTAAAGGTGATTTCACCTGGGCGAAAACGCAACTAAAAGTACTTAAAAGCGCTACTTCTCAGCGTATTGCCAATGACGCCGTGGCCTTATATTTAATGATTACAGATAATGAACCTGTAGATGGTATTCCTTCCGGATTATCACAATATTCAAAAGCTGTAGTATTAGACTTTCAAAATAAAACACAAGAGGCCATAGATACTTTAAGCGTGATAAGCAAACGTTATAAAGGGCAACCAATTGAAGATGAGGCCCTTTTTAAACAAGCAAAACTTTTTTTAAAGCTAAATGAATTTGAGGCTGCAATTACAAACTTTAAAAAAGTAATCGCCTTAAACCCTGAGGGTGTTTTAATTGATGATGCTTATTATGAATTGGCTGAATTGTTCAATAATTATTTAAAAAAACCTGAAAAAGCTTCAGAATACTATCAAAAGATTATTTTTGATTATTCTTCTAGTATTTATTTGGTAGAAGCAAGAAAAAAATATCGAATAATTAGAGGAGACAGCCTTTAAAACGAAAACTATAAAAACAGTACAAAAACCCACAATTCTAAAAATGTACATATACAACGTAACTATAAATATTGATAACAGTGTTCATGATGAATGGTTCGATTGGATGAAAACACATATTATTGCCGTGTTAAATACGGGAAAATTTACAACTGCAAAACTAACAGAGGTTTTGGTTGAAGAAGAAATGGGGGGAAAAACTTATTCGGTTCAGTATTCTGCAAAAACAAGAGAAGATTTAGACCATTACTATAAATATGAAGCCGAAAAATTACAAGCAGAAGGTCTTAAAAAATTCAGCGATAAAATGTTAACCTTTAGAACAGAATTAAAGTTAATAAAAGAATTTTATCCTTTAAAAACGAACCACTAAAGATGTCTGTAAAAGCAAAAAAACATTTAGGGCAACATTTTTTAACGGATGAAAATATCGCAAAAGATATTGCCGATGCGCTAACAGAAAACGGGTATACTGATGTCTTAGAAATTGGCCCAGGAATGGGGGTTTTAACTAAGTATTTATTGCAAAGAAAACCAAAAATTACGGTAATGGAATTAGACCGAGAATCTGTTGCATACCTAAAAGATGTTTTTCCAATAGAACACCTCAGCTTGAACACCTCTAAAGAAAAGTTTAATATTATTGAAGGTGATTTTTTAAAAAAACGAATTCAAGAGGTCTTTAACAAAAAACAAGTCGCCATTATTGGCAACTTCCCTTATAATATTTCTACTCAAATTGTTTTTAAAGCGATTGAAAACAGAGCCTATGTACCGGAATTTGCTGGCATGTTTCAAAAAGAAGTAGCGATGAGAATTGCAGAAAAAGAAGGCAGCAAAGTATACGGAATTCTCTCTGTTCTAACACAAGCTTTTTTTGATGTCGAGTATTTATTTACCGTCCCTCCATCGGTATTCAACCCACCCCCAAAAGTAGATTCTGGAGTGATTAGATTGATACGAAAAAAAGATTTTTCACTCCCTGTTGATGAAAAATTATTCTTTAGAGTTGTCAAAACAGCATTCAATCAACGAAGAAAAATGCTGCGTTCAAGCTTAAAATCTTTGAATCTTTCGGATTGTTTAAAAGAAGAGCCTATATTTGCGAAAAGACCTGAACAATTATCTGTACATGAGTTTATTTCACTGACGCAAAAAATAGCATCTAATGGCATTTGAAATTACTACTAAATTTTTAGAAAAACTTGTTGACCATGTCAACAATGGCAACGAATCTGAAATTAAAAATTTATTTATAGAGGTTCATTATGCAGATATTGCAGAAGTTCTTGAAGAAGTAAGCTTTGATGAAGCCATTTATATCATTAAGCTTTTAGACAGTGAGAAAACGTCTGAAATTCTCATGGAATTAGACGAGGATATTCGTGAGAAAATTTTAAAAAATTTATCTGCGAAAGAAATTGCAGAAGAAGTTGAAGAAATGGATTCTGATGATGCCGCCGACATTATTGGAGAGCTTTCTGAAGAGCGTCAAGAGCGCGTAATTTCTGC
>ERZ1046568.2214-NODE-2214-length-12910-cov-4.751848_pt1 | contig 12910 bp, 8 predicted proteins | sample MGYA00383092_ERZ1046568 | MGnify/ENA primary metagenome ERZ1046568 (study PRJEB29581, sample SAMEA5548362) | metagenome | biome: marine; feature: coastal; material: water | depth 1 m | study: Short-term variability in the microbial, nano- and picoplankton... | reverse complement strand
AAACAAAGTTGACTATTTTAAATAAGCTTATGTAGCTGCAATGATTATTATATGTTCAAATAAATATGTTAATATATGTTTAATCACTAATGATTTAGTTGATATTCAGTACAAACACATGTTTGATCATATTATTCCTATGCAGGACATAAATTATAACGACGAAGGTGAATGGAAAATACACAATAGGTGGCAAATTTATAATTGTACGCCTTATGATCAAACAATTGTAATAGACACTGACATGCTTGTATTAGATGACATATCGTCTTGGTGGAATTATCTACAAACCAAAGAATTATTTTTTGTATCTAATGTAAAAACTTATAAAAATGAAAATCAACATAATATATTTTTTGATTGTATTTGTTGTTGTAAGTGTAAATGCACAAGAAATTGAAAAGCTTGAGCAAGAACAATTATGGATTTTTGGTGGTGAAATTTATAGAGTTGATAATTTTCCCTCTGTTTATGTTGCAAACAGGACAGTCGATATTTGGGTTCCAGAAAACTATTCTTCCGACAAAAAATATTCCGTTATATACATGCACGATGGTGGCGCATTGTTTGGAAAAAAGACTAATAAAAAAGAATGGGGTTCAAAGTGGAAAGCAGATGAAGTGGCTACAAAACTACTTAATGAAAATAAAGTAAAAGAATTTATAATTGTAGGTATTTACAATACTGGAAAAACGAGATGGAATGAATACTTCCCTTCAAAATCAATAAACTATCTAGATAAAAATTATAAAGATTCCTTGTTTTTTCAAAACAAAAACCAACATAACCACACAAATTTAATTGCAGATAATTATTTAAAATTTATTGTTAAAGAGCTAAAACCATATATTGATAATACATTTAGTGTGTATAAAAATGCTAAGAACACATATATAGCGGGTTCAAGCATGGGAGGGTTAATATCCATGTATGCTATTTTTGAATACCCAAAAATTTTTTCAAGAGCAGCTTGTATTTCAACGCATTGGATGGGCGTTGCCCCAAACAAAGATGGAGTGTATGATAAGAGAGTTCCATTATCAATTTTTGATTATATGAAGGATCATGTTCCAAATCCGAACAATCATCGTCTTTGGTTTGACTATGGAAATGTAGTGGGTGATTTAGATAGTTATTATGTTGATTACGCTGTTCATGTCGATTCTATTTTTAATAACAAAGGGTATGATTCTAAAAATTTTAAAAATATTCTTTTCAATGGAGAAAAACATAGCGGAAAATCATGGAATAAGAGACTAGATCAGATTTTTGAATTTTTATTAAAGGAATGATATTTAAATCAAATGTATAAACACCTAGCGTTGCAACTTTAAAAGACGCAGCTTAGTTGTATTTTAGTATTCTTAAAATTTATAATAATTGAAAAAAAAGATAACCCTAAAGCAACTGGCTACTGAGCTAGGCGTGTCGGTTTCGACCGTTTCCAAGTCATTAAATAACAGCACGGAAATCAGTCAAGAAACGCGGGAGCGCATCCAGGCTTTTGCCAAGTTTTATAATTATCGTCCCAACAATATCGCCTTAAGCTTAAAGAACAAAAAGACCAAAACCATTGGTGTTATTATTCCTGAAGTGGTACACCATTTTTTCGCTATGGTGGTGCGTGGTGTAGAGCAAGTAGCTGTTAAAAGAGGATATAATGTTCTAATCTCACTATCTAACGAATCTTTCGAGAAAGAAGTTATTAATATGGAGACTTTTGCCGATAGTCTTATTGGTGGTTTTATCATTTCCCCATCAAAAGAAACCTTAAAGAAACAAGATTACCATCACATTCATCAAACCATGGAAGAGGGGATGCCAGTGGTACTTTTTGATAGAACCGTACCAGAAATAAATTGTGACAAAGTTATTGTCAATGATGCTCAAGTTGCCCTATTGGCTACGCAGCACTTGCTGGACAAAGACAAAAAAAATATTTTACTGCTTACAACAGAAGACTATATAAGTGTTGGCAGACTTCGAACCCAAGGCTATATTAAAGCACTTAAGCTTGCAGGCATTCCACTCGACAACAAACTGATTATAAAAACAGAAGATTCCAAGCGGTCTGATATTATATTACCAGCCTTGGAAAACGAACTGAAAACAGCGCTTAAGGAAAGCCCAGAAATTGACGCCATTTTAGCTGTAAATGAGATTTATGCCGCAGCTGCTATGCGTGTTATACGCGAACTTGAATTAAATATTCCAAAAGACATTGCATTGATATGCTTTACGGACGGCGTGATTTCAAAATACGCAACACCACCATTGACAACAGTAAATCAACACGGTACACAAATTGGAATTGAAGCGGCTAATCTATTGATTGACAGACTTGAGCATGAAAACATGCCCGAAACACCTATAACCAAAGTGGTAGCTTGTGAAATTGTTGAGCGTTTTTCAACATAAATTTTTATATTAGCCACATCAAAACAAACACACTTCTTCAATTTTTGTTTTGATAAGCTTTGCTTGTCGTAATTTTATTTACAAATTATGAAAAAGCCTCTCTTAAAGTTCTGGGATATCTGGAACATGAGCTTTGGTTTTTTAGGAATTCAATTTGGATTTGCCTTACAAGGTGGGTTTATGTCGCGTATTTTTCAGACACTAGGTGCTACAAAAGACGACATTCCGCTATTGTGGATAGCAGCTCCATTGACAGGCCTCATTGTGCAACCCATAGTAGGATACTTAAGTGACCACACGTGGCATCCACGCTGGGGACGAAGAGGGCCTTTTTTCATGATTGGAGCTGTTCTTAGTTCATTGATGTTATTTTTTGTGCCACACTCGCCCGTCCTTTGGATAGCTGTGGGCTGTTTGTGGATTTTAGATGCATCTATCAATATCAGTATGGAACCCTTTAGGGCTTTGGTTGCTGATAAACTCCCAGACCAACAACGTTCCTATGGATTTGTAATTCAAACCCTAATTATTGGTATCGGAACATGGATTGCCAGTAATTTACCTTGGATGGTTTCTGAACTAGGAGTGAGTGATGCTGCTGCACCTGGTGTTATTCCCATGAGTGTGAAAGTTGCATTTTCAATTGGTGCTTTTGTTTTTCTGGCTAGTATACTATACACAGTATTTACCACTAAGGAATATCCGCCTGAAGATTTAGCAGCATTCAAAATGAAAAAAGAAGATGGAAACCTTTTGGGTGAGGTTTTTGCTTATATCCGCACCATGCCCAAAACGATGATTAAACTTGGGGTTGTCCAGTTTTTTAGTTGGTTTGCATTTTTTGCCATGTGGAGTTTGGCTAATCCAGCACTTACGGAACATGTCTATCAAGCCCCTGCTCCAATTGAGGCAAGCTTCGACTTTACTAATCCCACTGAAGAAGCCGCATTTCAAACCCAAAATACTGCTTTTCAAAAGGCATCTAACCTAGTTGGTTCCAATATGGGTATTTATGGTCTTTCGTCTATGGCCTTTGCCTTACTTTTAAGTTTTTATACTGCCAAGCGAACCATTAATAGGCGTATGATTCATATGGGCTCCCTTTTTATTGGTGGTTTTGGATTTATTGCCATGTATTGGTTTCCCGATCCAAGCCTTTTAAAGTATTGGTTCGCATGCGTGGGCATTGCCTGGGGTAGTATACTATCCATGCCTTATGCCATGCTTTCCAGCGTAGTTGATCCTGAAAAAATGGGTATCAGTATGGGGGTATTCAATATGTTTATTGTTTTACCACAAATAGTCGCAGCCCTAAACGGGGTCAATTTTGCGGCAAGCCTATTTGGTGGTGCAGCTATTTTTGCATTGGTCGCAGCCGGAATCTCCCTATTTATATCAGGGTTTTGTAATCTTTTAATCACAGAAAAAAATGCCATCAGATACCATGCATAATATCCAAGCAGTCATTTTTGACCTCGATGGGGTAATTGTAGACACGGCTCAATTTCATTATGATGCATGGAAAACCCTTGCTTCGGAATGGGATTATACCCTCAAACACGAAGACAACGAACAATTAAAAGGTGTAAGTCGCATGGATTCTGTAAACAAGATAGCGCAATGGGCAAATGTTCACACAACGCCTGAACAACTGCTGGATGTAGCACAACGAAAAAATGAAATATATTTAAATTTTTGTAATCAATTAACGCCAGAACATGTTTTGCCTGGAATTGCGCCCTTAATTGACGCACTCAGAGCTAGTGGCGTATTGGTTTCCTTAGGCTCTGCCAGTAAAAATGCACGTTTTGTCCTTGACAAACTTGGGCTGTTGGATGTTTTTGATGTCATTGTAGATGGGAATGATGTTTCAAAATCGAAACCCAGCCCTGAAGTTTTTTTAAAGGCCGCACATCATATGGGTGTATCGCCACAAGATTGTGTGGTCTTAGAAGATGCCCCAGCTGGAGTAGAAGCTGCTTTAACCGCTAATATGAAAGTAATTGGATTGGGCGATGCCAGTGAACTACAAAAAGCCCACTTGGTACTAGACAACGCAAAAAATCTATCCTTGGGACAATTAAATCAAATTAAAATTAAGGGAGTAGCATGAGAGTAAATCACATTGTCGCAGACCCATGGAAAATCATAGAAGATTCGTTTCACGCAGATTATGTTGAATCTGCTGAAAGTATTTTTAGCCTCGGCAACGGTGCGATGGGGCATCGCGCTAATTTTGAAGAACAGTACACAGGCCAAAGTTTTCAAGGAAGCTATGTTGCAGGTATTTATTATCCAGATAAGACCAAAGTAGGTTGGTGGAAAAATGGATACCCACAGTATTTTGCCAAGGTACTTAATGCACCCAATTGGATCGGCATTGACGTATATTGCAATAACGTTGCGGTAGATCTTAATACAGCCACGATACATGATTTTAGCAGAACGCTTGATATGCAAAGCGGCTTATATTCACGTGAGGTCATGCTTACCACCCCAGAAGGCATAAAACTCACCATCAATTCCGCACGATTTTTAGCGCTTTTCCAAGAAGAATTGGGGTGCATCAAATATACGGTCAAACTTCATGATCAAGCTGCGCAAATTAGGGTTAGCCCATATATTGACGGTAATATCAAGAACAAAGACAGCAATTGGGATGATCCTTTTTGGGCGTATATTGGTCAAAACAGGGATGTAAATTTTGCCATGTTGCATACCAAAACACATAAATCTGACTTTGACGTTTGTACCTATCAAGGGGTGTCTTTTTGTGTTAACGCTGCCCCTTCAAAAGAATATTTTTGTGAGGAAACCACAGGGCGTATTGCTTTTGTGTTAGATGCTAAATTAGCACCGTATGAAGAGGTTGTTGTTGAAAAAATGGGCGGTTATTGTTCCTCGCTGCAGCAACCTCATAAAAGCCACCAAAGCCATGTGAAACAAATTGCCCAAAACGCACTTAACAAAGGCTTCGATGCCTTACTCGATTTGCAAAAAAAACACTGGGATGGCATTTGGAAAGTGGCAGATATATCCATTGATGGGGATACTAAAGCCCAACAAGGAATACGATTCAACATCTTCCAACTCAACCAAACCTATACCGGTAAAAACGCATTGCTTAATATAGGCCCCAAAGGATTTACAGGCGAAAAATATGGCGGTAGTACCTATTGGGACACCGAAGCCTATTGCTTCCCTTTTTATATGGCAACCAAAAATGAATCGGTAGCAGAAAACCTACTCAATTACCGTCATAAACATTTACAAAAAGCCATAGAAAATGCAGCCAAATTAGGTTTTGATTCAGGAGCAGCCTTATATCCAATGGTAACCATGAATGGGGAAGAGTGTCATAACGAATGGGAGATCACCTTTGAGGAAATACATCGAAATGCTGCCATTGCTTATGCGATATATGCTTATGAGCGCTACACAGGTAAAACGGCCTATGTCGAAACTAAAGGAATTGATGTATTAGTTGGAATTGCTAGGTTTTGGGCCCAAAGGGTAAATTTTTCTGAAAACAAAAACAAATATGTCATTTTGGGGATTACAGGACCCAATGAGTATGAAAACAATGTCAATAACAACTGGTACACAAATTATGGTGCAAAATGGTGTATGGAGTATGCAGCCAATAGATTGAAGCAAATCGCCAAAGAAAAACCAAAAGTACATCAAGCCATTTACGACCGACTTGGTCTAAGCCAATCCGAAGTATTAGACTGGGAAGAAAAAACACGTGGAATTTACCTGCCACACGATGCCAAGCATGACGTGTTCTTGCAGCAAGACGGGTTTTTAGACAAAGACTTAAAAGAGACCTCGCTAATTCCTGCCAAAGAAAGGCCCATAAATCAACATTGGTCATGGGATCGGATTTTGCGTTCTCCCTATATAAAGCAGGCTGATGTATTGCAAGGATTTTATTTTTTTGAGGATCACTTTTCTAAAGAACAATTAGAGCGAAATTTCGACTTTTATGAACCATTTACGGTTCACGAATCCTCACTTTCCCCATCAATACATGCGGTTATTGCTGCTGCATTGGGTAGGGTAGAGCAATCCTATGAATTTTATTTACGAACATCACGTCTTGACTTAGACGACTACAATGCAGAAGTTAATGAGGGATTACATATAACATCAATGGCAGGGACCTGGCTAAGTGTTGTAGAAGGTTTTGGAGGTATGCGCATTAAAAACGATGCGGTCTATTTTTCGCCACAACTACCAAAAGCGTGGACTTCCTTCTCTTTTAAAATCAATTTTAGAGGCGCTATTCTTGAGCTTTTTGTTTCTACATCCGAGTCACGAGTAACCCTAATTGAAGGGGAGCCACGTGCTGTTTTTTTGAATGGAGAAAGTGTTTCCTTAACGCCTAAACCTTTATTATCATAATTATCATATGAAAAAATTAGTACTCCTTTTTGTTTGCTTAAACCTTAGTGCACAAGTCAGTAAAGTTGAGCCCCCTATGTGGTGGTCCGGTATGCATAATACCAATTTGATGCTAACCTTATATGGAGATGACTTAGCTGAATATGAGGTTACCTCAAATAATTTAACAATAACTGATGTGGTCCGTTTAGAAAGTAAGAATTATTTGTTTGTTTACTTGGACCTTGCCAGTACCAAACCAGGGAGTTATCAATTGGTTTTGGAACATTCCCAAAAGGCGTCAATTCAAATTGGTTATAAACTCATGGAAAGACGTGAAGGTTCTGCCGAACGTAAGGGATATGACAGCTCTGATTTTATTTACCTTATCATGCCCGATCGTTTTGCCAATGGCGACCCTTCAAATGATGCGCATCCTGAACTTTTGGACAAGCCCAACAGAAAAGACCCATGGGCCCGACACGGTGGCGATTTGCAAGGCATCATCGACCATTTAGATTATATAGCGGATTTAGGCGTTACAGCCATTTGGAATACGCCAGTGGCAGAGGATAATGATCCCAGCGGTTCTTATCATATGTATGCTGCAAGCGATGTATATCAAATCGATAGGCGCTTTGGCTCCAATGATTTGTATAAAAAGTTGTCTGGGGAGATGAAGAAAAGAAATATGAAACTCATCATGGATTACGTGGTAAACCATTGGAGTCTTGAGCATTATATGATAAAAGATTTGCCTGCTCCTGATTGGATAAACCAATGGGATACCTATACAGAAACAAGTCATGCAAAGGAAATTTTTACGGACCCTTATGCAGCTGAATCAGATGTAAAATTATTGGTAGACGGGTGGTTTGTAAAATCCATGGCTGACCTTAACCAAAAACAGCCTCAGTTGCTGAGCTACCTTACACAAAATGCAATCTGGTGGGTTGAGTATGCCGACCTATCTGGATATAGGGTAGATACGTATCCTTATAACAGCAGAGATGAAATAACGCAATGGGCAAAAGCCATCATGGATGAATACCCTAACTTTAGCATAGTAGCCGAAAGTTGGGTGATCAATCCAATTCACCTTTCCTATTGGCAAAAGGATAGCCCCATTGCATCAATGAGTGGTTTTAACTCGCAAGTAACCCACGTGAAAGACTTTGCTTTGTTTGCAGCTGTACAGGACATATATCAAGGGGATACCCCATGGTGGGATCAAAAAATGAATAAAATTTATAAGGTGTTTCAAAACGATTTCGTCTATGCCAATCCCAATGATTTGATGGTTTTTTTAGAAAATCATGATACAACACGTATTAATGAAATAGCATCCGAATTCCATCAATATAAACTGATAACTACGCTACTTGCTACGGTTAGGGGAGTGCCACAAACCTACTACGGTACGGAAATTAATATGCGTGGTGCCAAAGAAAAAGGAGATGCGGATTTGCGTAGGGACTTCCCTGGTGGATGGCCTAGCGATACGCGAACTGCTTTTAACGAAGCAGGCAGAACTGAAGTTGAAAACAACTATTTTGATTTTACCGCCCGGTTGTTCAATTGGCGAAAAAACGAACCCGTCATTCACTTTGGTAAGACCATGCACTATGTACCTCAAAATGAAGTTTATGTTTATTTTAGATATACCGATAACAAGACTATCATGGTGGTGCTAAATGCGAACGACGAAGACCAAACGCTGAACATGCAACGTTTTAACCAACGAATTGGCAGTGCTCAAATGGGCAAAGACGTGTTTAGCAAAGCAGTCATTCACTTGACGGGACAACTGCCAATGCCTGCAAATAGCACCAAAATAATTTCATTTAACACCCCATAATTACCCATGCGTTTATTTCAACTTATTTTCGGCATTATACTTATCATACAACCTGCTTTCGGGCAGCGTTGCCTTTCGCCAAACAAACAATTGAATGTTGCATTTTCTGTTAGCGAAAAAGGTGTTCCTACATACCAAATTCAACACAAGCAAAAGCCAGTTATCTTGGAAAGCAGTATGGGCTTTGAACTTGTTAAGGATGATGATTTGATGGAGGATTTTAAGGTACTGGATATTATATATGACACCAAGGATAAGGTTTGGAACCCCGTTTGGGGTGAGGAGCGTGAAATTCGAAATCACTATAATGAAATGTTGGTGCTTTTAGAGCAAGAAGTAACCAACAGAAAAATGAATATACGTTTTCGGGCTTATGACGATGGCGTTGGGTTTAGATATGAATTTCCAACACAAAAAAACTTGGGTAATTTTGTTATCAAGCACGAGCGAACGTCTTTTGCCTTGACAGGAGATCACATTGCACACTGGATTCCAGGGGATTACGACACACAAGAGTTTGATTATATGACTTCTCGTATTTCTGAAATTGAATCTTTATACGATGAGTCATACGTTGGAAACGCATCTCAGGAGAAGTTTTCTAATACAGGTGTTCAAACGTCCTTAATGCTCAAATCAGATGATGGATTATATATCAATATTCATGAGGCAGCACTAATCGATTATCCCGCCATGCACCTCAACTTAACGCCTAAAACCTTGACTTTTGAGTCCTGGTTGACACCAGATGCGCAAGGGAATATGGCCTATATGACTATCCCCCACAACACCCCTTGGAGAACCATCATGGTTAGTGATGATGCGCGGGATATATTGGCATCTAGAATGACGTATAACTTAAATGAGCCTTGTGCTATTGAAGATACGTCATGGATAAAACCCATGAAATATATTGGTGTTTGGTGGGCAATGATTACAGGAAAAAAATCATGGCACTACACAGATGACTTTGCCGCCATAAAATTAGGTCAGGTAGATTATAGCGAAGCAACCCCCAACGCCACCCACGGAGCAAACAATGACAATGTTAAGCGTTATATTGATTTTGCAGCAACTCATGGCTTTGATGGCATATTGGTTGAAGGATGGAATGAAGGATGGGAAGATTGGTTTGGAGAATCCAAGGACCATGTATTTGACTTTGTTACTCCTTATCCTGATTTTGATGTCAAAATGCTCAACGCCTATGCCAAAGCAAAAGGCGTTGAGCTTATCATGCATCATGAAACTTCGTCTTCAACACGTAACTATGAGCGGCATATGGATAAGGCCTATCAGTTTATGAAAGACAATGGCTACAATGCTGTTAAAAGCGGTTATGTGGGTGATATTGTACCTAGAGGAGAGCATCATTACAGTCAATATATCGTTAACCACTTCAATTACGCAATTAAAAAAGCAGCTGATTATAAGATCATGGTAAATGCGCACGAGGCAGTACGCCCTACAGGCATTGGGCGTACTTATCCAAACTTAGTGGCGAACGAGTCTGCTAGAGGAACCGAATTTCAAGCCTTTGGTGGATTGAAACCCAACCACACAACCATTTTACCATTTACACGTCTTATTGGTGGCCCCATGGATTACACACCTGGAATATTTGAAACGGATGTCAGTAAATTGAACCCCAACAACAATTCACGAGTAAACACCACCTTGGCCAATCAACTTGGACTTTATGTAGTGATGTATTCGCCATTGCAAATGGCGGCTGACCTTCCTGAAAACTATGAGCGCTTTATGGATGCATTTCAATTCATCAAAGACGTGGCAATTGATTGGGACAGGTCTGTGTATTTAGAGGCAGAACCAGGCAAATATGTCACCATTGCACGAAAAGCCAAAGACAGTGAGGATTGGTTTGTTGGAAATAGTAATGGTCATAACAAACGGAAAGCCGTTATAGATTTATTTTTTTTAGATAAAAACAAAAAATACATGGCTACAATATACAGGGACCGCAAAAATGCTGACTATAAAACCAACCCACAAGCCTATGTAATTGAAACAAAAAAGGTTACTTCTCAGACTGTTTTAAAGTTACTCACCGTTCCAGCTGGTGGTTTCGGCATCAAAATAACACCACGTGAATAACAAAAAAAAGCCCCATATCGAAACCCAAAACTTTACTTGTATTTCTTCTAAAACATTGCTTGAAAAAGTGGATGTTGACCTTTTTTCCTGTAAAATTTTTTAATGAGAACTTAAAACTATTTCAAATAGTTAACTTTATATAACAAATAGTTTTGTTTGGTAACAAACGGATTTTAGAGGATAAACTAGCGTTTCTTTCTCATACGATTGTAATCAATCAAATAGTTTATTCTTAAAGAAAGTTGGTGTTCTATGGGGGTTTCAAATAGATTGTTTAAACTTGCATAATAATCTAATGCCGAGGCATTATTTAATTCAAAAAGCTGGTTTCTGTATTGCAACACCATATTACTTCCTGGAGCAAACCACCATTCAAAATTAACGTCGAGGTTCCAAATATTGAAATTCGTGTTAGGGTCGTCTTCCAAAATGGTATAATCCGCTATTGCCCTTCTGCCATCGTCCAACAAACTAAACAACACTTGATCATAATCAGCATTGCTCCAAAAATTTCTCAAACGAACATTAATCCACTTTTTACTATCTATAAAACAGAGCATATTTATGGTATTCTCAACAGACTTAATATCTCTGCTGCCAAAATAAATCTCTTCTGCTTCAGATTTTAAGAAACCAATATCGTCTATAGTTTGGTTATGAAAGGAGCCCAATTTAAGGGAGAAACGTTTGGAGAAGCGGTATAGTGCTCGAAAATTAAGTGTTTGTCTAGCTTTTGCCTCATCAAAATCTTGATTATAAAAGCTGTTATTGCTAAAATTAAGATTAAATGAAAACGCTTTATTCTTGTTTGTCTGAATACCCACACCCACTTCAAACCTAGACGGCTTAATAACATACCTACTGTAGACACGTGGCTCGTCATAATCCCGATTTTCAGGCTCATAAGTAAAATCAAAGTAGAATGAAGTCAAGCTTTTGGTTGTAAAATTGTTGCCAAATCGGAAACTCCACTTTTTACGATCAAAACTGTGATAGGTGTATTGATTTGTAAAATATATATAGGAATATAGACTTCTTAGCTTTTTACTTTCTTTTAGTATTTGGTAGCTAACATTAGCTGAAAAATCTTGATGGTCACGCAAGTTGTAAATACCTAATTCGTTTTGATTGTAAAATTGATCTACCCCACTCCAGAAAAAATCATATCTAAGATTGCCTTTTAATTCCCTAAAGCTAAACGTACCCCTAAAGCCTTTGGTTTTAGAATACTTAGGCGCATTACTGCTCATTGCGTTTAGCTTTACGTTAAAATCGCGGTTCTGATCAAATAGGTCTAAAGCAAACGCATAGTTATTGGCATTGTGTCCTCCGTTGGCCCTGTTCAGGTTGGCGTTAATAAAACTCACGGACGAATAGTCGTTCAAGAACTGTTGCGTTAGTGATATAATGTTGTAGTTGGTTTTGGGGCTGATAATCGCTTCGCGCTGTAGGCCATTTTCGGTATTTTGGATATTTGCTATGGTCTTGTCTGTAACGGCATTTAGCACCCCAATACTCAGTTTTTTATTTGTAATACCACTTAATTTAAGCAGATTTATCAATTCAGGCTTGCCATCATATCGTTGGAGTTCTTCATTTGCGTTTAGGAGTGAATCTTCATCAAAGGAAACTTCTTGACCAATACGACGGCTGTAAAAAAACTGTCCAGCAAACCATCCTAGGTCAGCTACTCGGAACATATCTGCTCCCTCCGTAAAAAAGGCCCTGTTTTCAGAAAACTGTTGTTCAAAAGGACCTAAATTAAGTCTCTTTTTATCAAAGGATACTTGCCCAAAATCAGGGATGAGCGAGGCATCTAAAGTAAAGCTACTGCTGATGCCGTATTTTAAATCCACACCTGCTGTATACGAAGATGAGGGGCCTACTCCCTGCTTTACATTATGTGATGTTTGCAAGTACGGAAGTAAAAATAACCTTACTGGTGATTTGATATCCTTTATGCCAGTTAATTCTCCTTTTGACTCATGAAACTCCAGCTCATTAACATCTACAGGGCTCCAAACATAGGTTTCATCAAATTCCTCCACTTTTCTTCCAAAATTAATTCCCCACAGTTGCGGATCTTTTTTAGGGAATCTAATTGCACTGTATGGAATGATCATTTCTAAAGTC
>ERZ1046568.2204-NODE-2204-length-12926-cov-14.628156_pt1 | contig 12926 bp, 9 predicted proteins | sample MGYA00383092_ERZ1046568 | MGnify/ENA primary metagenome ERZ1046568 (study PRJEB29581, sample SAMEA5548362) | metagenome | biome: marine; feature: coastal; material: water | depth 1 m | study: Short-term variability in the microbial, nano- and picoplankton... | reverse complement strand
AAAAAAGTCCTGTCGTTCGATACGTCTTTCGCTATTTTTCGACGGAGAAGATGGGAGTAAAATTGAGTTATTTTAAGATGGATTTAGTCGAATTTAAAATTTTTATTGCAAAACAGTAAAACAACGAGTTGCACTAATACACCAACGGAAAAAGGAATCCAATAGCCTGCGTTCAAGGTCACACCCATCCAAAATGCATTTCCCAAAGCCAAGGTATAAGTGCTATAAAACGGCAGGTGTTGAATGTCCTTTTTTGGAACTATCGAAAAAAATAGCATTCCTCCAATAATAGAGGATAAAATCCATCCTAAATAATTTGAAAAGGGAATGCTGTAGTACATGCCTGGATAGGTCCAAGTCCAAAAATTCATCAATACCGCTCCCGGGTCTATAATTAAGTCTGAAACAACTAAAAAGAGCACACCTGCAAAGAATTGATAACTTCTTTTGTCAAAAATCCAGCTGCTTAGCGCAAAACAGCCAATTACCAATGGGACCCAACCAAAACTAACCGTCCAAGGCACCAAATCAAAGATTTTGTAACCAAGTTGCGCATTGTATTCAAAAGCACCGTATGGAAATGAAGTCTGTATGCTCAGTGCTTCAATAGCGGTGGCATAGCAGCTTAAGATTGCAATGAACAGCAAACCTTTGCGAAAGTTTGTTTTTAGTAATGCAAAATAGGCTGGAATAGCCAATAGAAGCATTGGAATTACTGAAAAATATTCGTTGCGAGCAGTGTAAGCAAAGAAGCCAATGAACGTCATAAGCAAGGCGCATGCCACTGTAATGAATTGTACTTTTTTCATGAGTTTATGAGAAGAGTAAGTTGTGTTTAAAAATGACATAGATAAAGAGCGTGGCACCAAAAAATAAATTGATAAAAGGAAATTTCTTATACAATAGAAATACACTTTCTGTGCTTTTGGTGAAATAAATATAGGTTGTTGGCATGCCGTAACACAAAAAAGCCAAAACTCCCAGCCAAATATTGCCATAGAGCCCACAAAGTATGGCTGCTGTGCTGTAGTATGCCATGGTCAGTAAGGTTGCTTTTTTAAAGCCAAGCCAAACAGCTGTGGTTTTTACCTTCGCACTGCGATCTGATTTTATATCTGGCAAGGCTGAAAATAAATGCATTCCCATAGCCCATACCCAAGCAGCCACTACCAAAGGCCAGGACAAATTTGCCAAGGGCTCAAACATTAAAAAGACCATGATTCCAGGAAGAATATAGAGAACATTTGAACAAGAATCCATTAATAATCTTGCCTTAAACCTCAAAGGAGGCACCGAGTAAAACGTAGAAAAAAGTACCCAAATCACAAAGACGATTTGAGATTCAACAGTTGGAAAAAAACATATAAATATTCCTGCGAGGACAGCGATTAAAGCAAAAATGATCCATAAAATGGTATTCTGATTTGTTTGGTAAAGATTTTCATATTGTTGTTTTTTTGGATTGTACTTATCCGTGTCTCCGTCTGCGTAATCATTCAAACCATAGAGAAAAAAGTTGGCCGGCCATAGAAAGAACAAGAAACCAATCCAAAACAATGAACTTTTAAAATCACTTATAGAATTTGATGCCGTTACCATACCCACAGCCCATGGCCCTGCAAGATAGGGCCAAAATCGAGGCCTGCTAATGGTTACCACCCAACCGAACTGTTTCATCTATTTAGTTTCAAATTTAGTATCCTCAGCAGAAAGCGGATGTCCGTGCACAATGCCATGAATTCGTTTGTATACAATTTGCGAACTGATAAGACACATGGGAACGCCGATTCCTGGATTGGTATTGGCGCCTGTGTAATACAAGTTTTTTACTTTGGCTGACTTCGTTTTGGGTCGAAATACGGCAGTTTGCATTAGGTTTTGCGCCAAGCCCAGTGCCGTACCTTTGTACGCATTGTAAAGCGTAGAAAAGTCATGGCCTGTGAAAACACGCTCAAAAATAATACGATCTTCCAGGCCTTCTAAGTTCATAGTTTCGATCATATGGGTTATGATCTTATCTCTGTACGCTTTTATTGTTGCCTCATCTAGTTTCAAATTGGTAGTTGTCGGCACCAAAACAAAGAGATTCTCACAGCCTTCGGGTGCCACAGAAGCATCGGTTTTGCTCGGAGCACAAATATAGTAGGACGGGCTTTCGGGAAGTGTTTCTCCTTTAAAAATAGCTTCAAATCCTTCTTTCCATTTTTCAGCAAAGAAAAGATTGTGGTGTTTCAGCGAATCAAATTGTTTATCAACGCCCAAATAAATAATAAATCCAGACGGTGCCATAGTTCTGCTGTTCCAGTACTTTTCTGAGAACTGTCTATTTTTTTTATCGAGCAAGTGCATTTCTGTAAAGTGATAATCTGCATTGGAAACAATGATGTCTGCCGAGAGCTTCGCTTCTTTTGTTGCTACCCCAACTGCTTTTTTATTTTCTACAAGAATTTTTTCCACTGCAGTGTTGAAAATAAATTTGACGCCATTTTTTTTCGCAATACTGTGGAGCGATTCGAATATTTTTGTCATTCCTCCCATGGGATAAAAAACACCCATTTCGAAATCAATATGATTCATTAGGGAGTAAACAGCGGGCGCCTTGTAAGGGGATGTGCCCAAAAACAACAATGGGTATTGTAAAATTTTTCTTATCGCAGGGTGCTTTACATAGGTCGCAATATGCTTGTGAAATGAGGATATCACGGAAAACTTTGTCCACAAAAACAGCGTCCGCTTGTCAAAAAAATCCAAAACATTGTTAAAGGGCTTGTAGATAAAGGTATTCTTTGAAATGTTGTATTTTGCTGCCGCTTCTTTAAGGTAAATATTGATTTTCTTCATCACTCCGGGCTCATACGACTCAAAGAGCTGGGCATCTCTTTTGAGATCTGAAGTCATTTCAACTGGTTTCTTCTGTCCTTCGAACCAAATTTTATAGGAAGGATCTAATCGCTTGAGCTCGAAATAGTCTTTCGTATCTTCTCCAATAAGTGAAAAGAAATGTTCAAAAATATCCGGCATTAGATACCACGAGGGTCCCATGTCAAATTGAAATCCTTTGGCATGAAAGACTCCGCCACGACCTCCAAAACTGGCGTTTTTTTCAAGTACAGTAACCTCGTACCCTTTTTTAGCCAAAAGAATGGCTATAGAAAGTCCTCCTGCACCAGAACCAATAACAATCACATTTTTTTTCACCGCCTAAAGGTACTTAATAATTTGAAGTTAAACTTGAGAATTTTCTTAAAATTAAGAGGATTTATGAATTACATTTCATAGAAGCTTTGACAGAATTTAGAATGGAATTTTTTGGGTCGAAATTTGTTTATCCTATAAAATAAGCCATCCGTAATTCTCTACTGTAATCCCAGTCTTGTATAAGCTGATCAAATGTGTAGCAGAGGGAAATGAAGTCGATTTTTTTTAGGACTGATTTCGGTGTTTTTAGAAAAAAAATTCCCAAGAATCCTACTTTATTCTTGGGAATAATGCCGTGGAGAAGATGGGAGTAACCTTCGGTTTTTCCCTTGCATCCCTTGTAGGAAATACAGCAAACTGTCCTTTCAGTCCCGATGTATAAAATCAACAAAGCCCTTACACATACATGTGCAGGGCTTTTTATGCTTTTATCCACAGCTTTGCTGTGCTTCAAAGTGGAGAAGATGGGAGTCGAACCCACGACCTCTTGACTGCCAGTCAAGCGCTCTAGCCAGCTGAGCTACATCCCCAAAATACACCACAAATATAGCAAAGTTTTTAACCTCTCTATAAAAACTCCTCCCTTTGTCTTTTTCGATATACTTCAAATTCTGAGAACTTGTATCAAAACAAACAACAATTTAGTTCACAAAAAAGCCACACAAATGTGTGGCTTTTTTTGCTCCCCCTCTTGGGCTCGAACCAAGGACCCTCTGATTAACAGTCAGATGCTCTAACCAACTGAGCTAAGGAGGAAGTTACTCCAGCAAAACATTGCTGTTTTGCGAGTGCAAATATAAAACTTATTTTATCTTTTACAACTAGTATCCTTAAAATATTCCAAAAAGAAAAACCCCCTTGCTCAGAGGGCTTTTAGAAGTACTCTTTTCTTGATTTTTTATTAAAAATCAAGAGAATAAACACTTAACAAGTCCAGGTCATTTTCTAAATATTGGTATTGGTACACCACGTTTTCGGCAATCAAAATCAATTTATCTTCCAATGGAATGACGTCCTTTGCATTCATGTCTTCAAAAGATTTTAAAAATTCCAAATCATCTGGAATGGTTTTGTCAAAAAGTTTGAGCCCTGCACTCCCGTCACAGACATACAAATTGTTTCCACGTATCCCCAAGCCATAGGGGTTTTCTAGCGTATATCTTGCTGCTAATGTTGGATTCGATTTGTCACGAATATCGATGACCTCCAAAATACTTTCCAACTGTCCACAAGAATTTCCACCTCGCAATGTCAAATACGCATAATCCCCATCGACCACTACAGGATCGCAACCTTCCCAATGGGTGAATTCTGAGACAAAAGAGGGCAAAACTGGATCTTCCAAACTATAAATATACATCCCGTTCGTACTCCCTAAATAAAGGTACTCATCCGCATAAAACATGGTTTCTATATTCCAGCCGACATAAAAAGACTCTTTTGCTTTTGGCGCCGCCAAATTACTGATATCAAACACGTCCATCTCATACGTTCCGACGGTGTACAAATAATCTTGTACAATCTGAAAACGAGCCAACGAACCTCCTACACCTACTTGCGAATCACTTTCAGCGAACACAACAGCATCGTCCACAAACTCTCCTCCTCTTTCTAGCCAATACCATTCTTCTGCATCCACTTTCTCTTTCACCACTTCCCATCCAACCACAATTTTATTTTCATCGTATACCCCGTCGTATCTCACTCGATCGACTTCTTCAGGGATTCGATAATCGTATCTTTCAAAAACATTCTCCAAACGGTTTACTTCCTGAATAGCATCAATATTAGCAATGTCAAAGACAAGCAAATCAATCGCACTGTCCGCAAACAAATAATCGTCTTTTATCGAGATATCCTCATTTGCTGGAATATTTATAAAAGCTTTTGGAAGGGGATTTGAAGGATTCGAATTGTCAATAACATGGACTCCTTCCGCATTGTCTGTCACAAAAATATAGTCGTCATAAACATAAATCTTGTTCGTCTTTTCTACCGCTCTCGGAGGCATAATAACTACAGCATCTCTAAATTCTGCTACATCTAAGGTTATGGGAACTGCTACATCGATCGTATTCACATTGCTATCTTGAACACAAGAAATAAAAAATATTGAGAGAAATGCCCATACGTAATAATTGGTTTTCATGGTAACGGTTTTCGAGGTTTTCAAATATAGAAACAAGAATAAAAAAAGCGTTTTTCTCTTTCCGCTGTTTCGATTACAAGTTACAAAAAAAGTAGTACTTCCTGAGTTATTCAAAAAACCGCTTCCAAACGAATAAGAAAATCACACCAACGAAAAAAAAACGATTGCATCAAATAAAGACTTTCAAGATAAGTATACTAGAAAAAAGATTCAAAAATAAAAAAAGCAACCTTTCGGCTGCTTTGATTTTTGATTATTTTGAATGCGAACCATCACAATAACCATTTGGATCTTGGGTGTTTCCACAGCCACATTTTGGGCGGTCTTGTTTCTTGTAAATCATCGTTTTTAGGTTTTTTGTCTACACAAATGTACTATTTTAGGTTGTATAAAGTAACCTGCAACCTAAAAATAACCATAAATTCTAGAAACCTCAAAGCAACCCATACAATTTTATGAAAGCAACTCAAGATACATGTCCAGTGACATCTTTTACAGAAATTTGAGAAGAAAAGTATTGACCGATCAACTAAAAAGCATATAAAAAGACAAACGAATCAACTGAGGAAAGAGATGCTACTGGTTTAATTTCTTATATTTGTAAGTGAAATAGCACTTCGAATGATGAAAAAAATATTTTTGTATTCTGTCGTACTCATTCTAATTTGTTGTACTTCAGAAGTGATCGTTAGTGAATCTGAAAATCAGAACTTCCGTAACCCGAGAGCAGTTAGCGTAGACGGTTTTTTCCAGAAAGGTCCTTATCTCAGTGGAACAAAAATAAATTTGTTTGAGCTCGATGAAAACTTAGTTCAAAATGGCAGAACGTTTACCACTAACATCACAGACAATAAAGGAACATATTCTTTTGACAACGTCAATCTCTCATCAAACTTTGTTCTATTGGATGGTTTGGGTTATTATTTTAATGAAGTTTTAGGAAAAAACTCTCAAGGACAACTTCAACTGTCTGCATACCATAAAATCAAAGAAAATAGTAAGGCGAATGTAAATATTTTAACATCCCTAGAAAAGCAAAGGGTTGCCCAATTAATATCTGAAGGCAAAGACTTTACAACTGCAAAAAAACAAGCTCTTTCTGAAATTTTGAATAATTTTAATATTTCTGAAGATCTAGACACGACCTCAGAATATTTAAACCTTTCAACTAGTGGGAATGGGAACGCAATTCTATTAGCAATTTCATCTATTATTCAAGGATTTAGGTCAGATGCCGAAATAAGTGAAATTTTATCAAATATGGCTTCTGACCTCAAAAATGACGGAATCATAAACAGTGAAAATACTGGCTCCAAACTATTATCTCAAGCGTTGTTTCTAAATGCCAATAGCATCAAAAACAACTTAATAAATAAGTATTCTGAAATGGGAGAAAACATAGAGTTTGAAGACTTTGGATCCTATTTAAATTCTTTTATTGAAAATTCAACATTCAAAAAAAATCATCTACCGATTACTTATCCAGAATTTGGATACCAAGATTGGCAAAAAAATGCACTTCACAATCAAACAACCACAGCTAATTTTGACGATTGCGTTTGTTCCTTGAGAGCAGATTTCGAGGTGGATGGTGGATTGAAGATTCGAATATCATCAATAAATTCGAACGGCTGGGGTATTGCCCTTGGAACAAATAAAAACATGAACTATAATAACCCTACATCATGGACTCCCGCATACAAAGAACAATATTTTGAGACACCAAAAAACACAAGAGGCTTATCAGCTAGTATTGATGTGTTTTTTGAACCTGGAGGAACCTACACCATTGATTTCTTTGAATTGGGAGCAACAGAACCCACCAGAAGTAAAACCTTAATCGTTGCCGACTATCCCCCTGAGGATACTGATTCTTCTTATGAAACCAAATCAAGTGCAAGTGATGATTTTGAAGGAACTGAAAAATTATTTTGGCTTAGTAATGAAACTGCAACATTTGACAACTCATTTCCAAACCCTTTCATCGGAACAGAGAATCCCTAAGCAACAGTGCTAAAATACATTGATAATGGTGACACGTTCGCAAACATTAACTTCAACTTAAGTGAGGACAATTCGGTGAAGTTTGACTTGAATGACAAGAATATTTTTCAACAAATGTTTATGTGCCAACTCCAGATATTGCAGTGAATCAAAATAAAACACTGCCTTTAAAATTACAAGATGGATCCAAAGAAAAACCATGGGAAGATCATTTTGACGTTTCTCAAAACTATGTCTACGATACATGGCAAACCTTGATTTTTGATTTCTCTAGTCAAGCTAAAGAGACAAAATACAGTAGAATTGTCGTGCAGTTCAATGGTGAAGGCAAGAGCGGAAAGAGATGTTTTGTTGAAGGCTCTATTAATAACATTACAATGATGAAAAAATGCCTAAGGGAACTCGAATTAAAAGCTTTTTTTGGATTTATTAAAAGTTTAGAGACAACCGATTAATGATTGGGTAAAACAATGAACACATTCTCTTCTTACTTCGGTCTGCCAATCTTGAAACAAAAAGTTGTTATCAAATACTTAGAAGAGAAAAGAAGTTTAGAAAGAGTAATTAAAAAGCAGCCCAAAGACTGCTTTTTATGCTCCCCCTCTTGGGCTCGAACCAAGGACCCTCTGATTAACAGTCAGATGCTCTAACCAACTGAGCTAAGGAGGAAGTTATTCCAACAAAACATACTTGTTTTGCGAGTGCAAATATAGCACTTATTTTATCTTTTACAACTAGTCTTTTCAAAATATTATTTTACCAAAAAAGCCTTTCAACCTTCTAAAAATGGTACATTCTCTTCAAATGTAAAAAGACAACCACTACATGATTTTCATTTTTATGAAAGAAATTAACAGAAAAAATAAAATCTGTTATATTTCATTGCATTTTTTACAAATCGCAGAAAGAAAATCGCTCATTCATGGAAAACATTGTACTTTTGTTAAGGTTTTCAATAAAACACCGAGTATTCAATAAAAGATATGGATAAATTTTCGTTCCTAAACGCAACACATTCTGGCTTTATCGCCGATCTATACGACCAGTATTTGACAAATCCCGATTCCGTTGAACCTAGTTGGAAAAGTTTTTTCCAAGGGTATGATTTGGCGAACGAATCCTATGCGAGTACCGGTGAAGAAAACACCAATGTCCAAATCCCCGAACAAGTTCACAAAGAATTTCATGTCATTCAGCTGATCAATGGCTACCGTTCGCGTGGTCACCTATTTACAAAAACAAACCCTGTTCGAGAAAGAAGACAATACAAGCCGACCCTTGCGCTTGAAAATTTTGAACTTTCAACGGCAGATTTGGACACCGTTTTCAGTGCCAGTGAAATTATCGGACTGAAACCTGCAAAACTCTCTAAAATCATCGAAACTTTGGAGTTGATGTATTGCGATTCTATTGGAGTAGAATACATGTACATTCGAAACCCAGAAGAAATCAAATGGTGGCAAGAGAGGCTTAATAAAAACAACAACCATCCTTCGTATGACTTGGATGCTAAAAAATACATCCTTTCAAAATTGAACCAAGCGGTGAGTTTTGAAGATTTCTTACAGACAAAATACGTCGGTCAAAAACGATTTTCACTGGAAGGTGGAGAGGCTTTGATTCCTGCCATTGCCGTAGCTCTAAGAAATGCTGCAGAAGTGTACGGCGTCAAAGAATGTGTTTTAGGGATGGCCCACCGAGGTCGTTTGAATACCTTGACCAATATCTTTAAAAAACCCGTACGTGATTTGTTTTCCGAATTTGAAGGAAAAGATTTCGACGACGAACACATTGATGGAGATGTGAAATACCATATGGGATTGACCTTGAGTAAAACCTTCCGAGATGGAGAGGTTATGAAGATGAATTTGGTCCCAAACCCTTCCCATCTCGAAACGGTTGCCCCTGTTGCAGAGGGAATTGCGAGAGCAAAAATTGACAGAAAATACAACGGTGACGATTCTAAAATATTGCCTATTATTGTGCACGGAGATGCGGCCATTGCGGGGCAAGGAATTGCTTACGAAGTGACACAAATGAGCAAACTCCCAGGGTACAAAACAGGAGGAACCTTGCATATTGTCGTCAACAACCAGGTTGGTTTTACCACGAATTACCTAGACGCACGTTCGAGCACCTATTGTACAGATGTCGCGAAAGTAACCCTGTCGCCTGTATTGCACATAAATGCGGACGATGTGGAAGCTGTCTGTCATGCCGTAGAATTGGCCTTGGAATTTAGAATGAAATTCAAACGAGACATTTTTATCGACCTTCTCGGATACCGTAAATACGGTCACAACGAAGGAGATGAACCTCGATTCACACAACCAAAGCTCTACAAATCGATCTCCAAACACAGCAATCCAAAAGATATTTATATCGAAAAACTTATTGCTGAGGGATCTATCGATGCGGCCTACGCAAAACAAATCAAAGAAGAATTCAAATCCATGTTGGAAAAAGAATTCCAAAAATCAAAAGAAGACACCACTTCAAAGGTCATTCCTTTTATGGAAGACACTTGGAAAGATTTTGTTCGCGAAAAATTGAAAGCGATGTTGTCTCCGATTGAAACAGGCTATCCTTTGAAAAAACTACAAGGAATTGCCAAAGTAGTTTCTACCGTTCCCGATGGCGTAAAATTTGTTCGAAAAGCAGAACGCATTATCAAAGGAAGAGATAAGATGGTTTTTGAAGCCAACAAACTGGACTGGGGTATGGGTGAAACCTTGGCCTATGGTTCATTGATCGAAGAAGGTTACGACGTTCGTATTTCGGGACAAGATGTAGAACGTGGAACCTTTAGTCATCGACATGCCATTTTGAGAGATGATGTGACGGAAGAACGCATCAACTTGATCAACACAAACCCAAACAACAAGGGACAAATGTATATTTACAACTCCCTGTTGTCTGAATACGGCGTTCTTGGATTTGACTATGGCTATGCCATGGCAAACCCAAATACCTTGACGATCTGGGAAGCCCAATTTGGAGACTTCAACAACGGCGCTCAAATTATGTTTGACCAATACATTTCAGCAGCAGAAGACAAATGGAAATTGCAAAACGGAATTGTGGTCTTATTGCCGCACGGATACGAAGGACAAGGATCGGAGCACTCCTCAGCAAGAATTGAACGTTTCTTACAACTCTGTGCTGAAGATAACATGACCGTTGCGAACTGCAGTACACCCGCAAATTTTTACCATTTGCTGCGAAGACATATGAAACGCAAACATCGCAAGCCGTTGATTGTATTTACACCCAAAAGTTTGTTGCGTCATCCAAAAGCAGTCAATCCAATAGAAGATTTTGCCAAAGGCAGTTTCCAAGAAGTGATCAATGACACGATTGCCCCGAAAAAAGTAACGAAATTGGTCTTCTGTACTGGAAAATTTTATTACGAACTTTTGGAAGAAAGAGACAGCACAAAAAGAGAAGATATCGCTTTGATTCGAGTGGAACAATTGTTCCCACTGCACGAAGAAAAAATCCAAAAGATCATTGACCAATACCCAAATGCCACAGAATATATTTGGGCTCAAGAAGAACCAAAAAATATGGGTGCTTGGAGCTTTATGCTGCAACGTTTCAATAGCGTACATTTGAATGTGGCCTCAAGAAAATATTACTCAGTCCCTGCTGCTGGCTCATCTGCTAGATTTAAAAGAAGACAGCGAGCGGTGATTGATATGGTTTTTAACCCAGACAAAAAATAAACGTTCAAAAAGAGCGCAAACAGATTGGATATAAATAAAATTAGATACTGATGATTTTAGAAATGAAAGTTCCTTCTCCGGGGGAATCAATTACAGAAGTAGAAATTGCATCTTGGTTGGTAGAAGATGGCGATTATGTAGAAAAAGACCAACCCATTGCGGAAGTAGATTCAGACAAAGCAACCTTGGAATTGCCTGCAGAAGAAAGTGGTATTATTACCTTGAAAGCAGAAGAGGGCGATGCTGTGGAAGTGGGTGCTGTAGTTTGTTTGATCGACATGGAAGGTGCAAAGCCCAAAGACAATACCGAAGCTCCGACTGCGAAAGCAAAAGAAGAAGCTCCACAACCTATACCCGTTGCAGAAGCACCAAAAACTGCGGAACCAACTACCTATGCCAGTGGAACTGCTGCTCCTGCTGCACAAAAAATCTTGGACGAAAAAGGAATTGACAATGCCTCTGTATCCGGAACCGGTAAAGACGGAAGAATTACCAAAGAAGATGCCTTGAACGCGGCACCTGCGATGGGAACTTCCAACGGAAGCCGTGAAACAGAACGTAAAAAAATGTCGATGTTGCGACGCAAAGTCGCACAGCGTTTGGTTTCTGTAAAAAATGACACTGCCATGTTGACTACCTTTAACGAGGTAAACATGCAACCCATATTTGATTTGAGAAACCAATACAAAGAAAGCTTTAAAGCAAAACACGGCGTTGGATTAGGATTCATGTCTTTCTTTACTTTGGCCGTTACCAGAGCCTTAAAATTGTATCCAGATGTCAATTCTATGATTGACGGAGACTTTCAAGTAAAGCATGATTTTGCAGACATTTCCATTGCCGTATCTGGACCCAAAGGATTGATGGTTCCTGTAATCAGAAATGCAGAGAATTTATCTTTCAGAGGAGTAGAAAGTGAAGTGAAGCGCTTGGCCTTAAGAGCTCGTGACGGACAAATTACTGTAGATGAAATGACCGGAGGAACCTTTACCATTACAAACGGAGGTGTCTTTGGGTCCATGTTGTCGACACCCATCATCAACCCGCCTCAATCGGCGATTTTGGGCATGCACAATATCGTGGAGCGTCCGATGGCAGTCAACGGACAAGTGGTCATCCAACCAATTATGTACCTAGCCTTGTCTTACGACCATCGGATCATTGATGGTAGAGAGTCCGTAGGATTTCTAGTCGCTATCAAAGAAGCCATAGAAAACCCAATTGAAATACTCATGAACAACAACCCCAAGAAAGCCTTGGAGTTGTAAATGGTTCGACAAACTTTTCACAGAATACAAAAAACCTATGCATTCGCATGGGTTTTTTTATTTGAAACCCCTTTCACTTTTTCAAAAAAAAGCCTACAAGTTTTTAACCGCAAATGTCTCAAAAAAAACATGCTATTTTTTGCTAAAATTGAGACACGTACCTGGTTTTTCTTTACAAAAAACTCATTTTTTGTTTTTTTTAAATCATAACTATCAAAAAAACAAAGGTTTATAGATTCTTAAAACTGTCCAAAAACACATCATTACCTCTACAAAATACAAAAATCAAATTTTTACATTGATTGTTTCAAAAAATATCGTTGACCATTTTATGGCACAAAACCTTCCTAAGCCTGCTGTTGAAAAACCCTAAAAAAACCTGTTTTTGCGGGGCTTCAAACCTGTCTGTCCCAACATTTTTTCTTAATAAATGTGACATATTACCGAATATATGTCCTTATTTAACAGAACACATCTCTCCCTGTAGGGTTTTTGTAGTGTGCACATACAGTGCACTAATAAAATTATAAACTATCTTCCAATTCTAACTTAAAACCAAAAATTATGATTAAAAAAATTACA
>ERZ1046568.2202-NODE-2202-length-12931-cov-4.582945_pt1 | contig 12931 bp, 18 predicted proteins | sample MGYA00383092_ERZ1046568 | MGnify/ENA primary metagenome ERZ1046568 (study PRJEB29581, sample SAMEA5548362) | metagenome | biome: marine; feature: coastal; material: water | depth 1 m | study: Short-term variability in the microbial, nano- and picoplankton... | reverse complement strand
AATAGTTACAGAAACTAAAATAGTTAAAGAAGATACGGCAGAAACAACATATCTAATAGAACAAATGAAAGAACAAATCGATAAACAAGGATGTGAGATTTCACCGCAAGTGATTGAACTTTATAACGAAGGGATCACTGGGAGAGGGAAGTAATGAGATTACTAGCACTAGTACCCATACTATTTCTCATCGGCTGTGCGTCAACAACAGTTCCTGTTACGATGAACTTTCCAGAAGCACCTGAACCTTTATTAATGGAACCAGAAAAATTAGATACATTACCGGAAGATGCAGACCAGTTATCGGACATCTTACAAAACTCAACTGTAAATTACGGTAAGTATAGAGAACTTCAACTAAAATTCAAACAATGGCAACGTTGGTACGATATTAATCGAAAACTACATAAAGATACTCAGGAGAATTAAAATGGGATGGTTAAACTGGATACTAGGCATTAAACAAGAAACTAAGAAAGTGACAAAGGCTAAAGCACCTAAGTCTAAAACAGGAACAGCCGCACTTTTAAAAGCTAAAGTTCCTAATAAAGCTGAACTAACAAAGTTATCGAAAGTTAAATTAGAACAAAAAGGTCGAGAGCATGGTATCGAACTTGACAGACGATTAGTTAAAAGTAAACTAGTTAACCAACTGCACGCACACTTAAAGAAAGGAAAGTAGTATGAAAAGATTATTAATATCACTGGCATTGCTAGCATCATTGACTGGTTGTGCCGCTATTGATTATTTTGACATGGCACGATTTGACAATAACGAATATCTATTAGCTGTGCAAGTTCGTACACAAGCCAACTTAGGTGCTCGTAAATGTGGCACACCAGAAGTAAATGCCGAAGTGTCAAAACTATGGGTCACTACCTTAGAACTCAAGAATTATGCAGAATCAATTCCATACAATGAAGAAACAATTACTATGACCAGCGAACTATTAGAGATTGTTAGAGGATTGGACAAACGCTATAATATTGATATGAAAGATGTTAGCATGGTCTATTGTGTCAACAAGTTTGGTAATATCGAAAAGAACGCAACAATTATTACTAATGTTATAGGTGACAAGCCTAGACCTAGGTAAAGGAGAAAATAATGATAAATGTTGAACAAGAATTAAAAGAATGGATGAATAATAGCAATACTGAATTAGCAAATTGGGCTCAAGATGTTAATGATCTTAAAGAACAGCATGCAAACGGTGAACTTGCAGATGACGAATACAAAGAACTGTTGGAGGACATCAAACGTTCAGAAAAGATTTCAAAAGCGGCAGATGATCTGGCAGTTAGGTCAAGAGCAAATGATGTTCTAGATAATTTAATTACAGGCATTGGTGCAGTACTATAGTTTTGAAAAAATAACAACCATTAATACTAGCATTAAATACTAAAGTAAGTTATAATAATATGTAACTTACTTTTTTTATGGACTCAATTAGGAAACGATATGGCACAGTATAAAGGTGGACCTTATGTTGAAGAACAAGGACCTTTCTTAGAATCATTGATTTACATGAATCAATGTAAGACTATTGTTGAAGTAGGAGTTGCTGAAGCAAAGACTACTGATTTTCTTTGTAGTGGTGCACAACCACTCGGAGGAAAAGTTTGGGGATACGACATCTGGGACACACATGGACTTAAACAACAATTTCAACATTGGAGTTCAAAAGAAAAATGTGAAGACTACCTAAAGTCAAAAGGACACTCTAATTTTGAACTAACTAAAGTCGACAGTAGCACTGAGCAATTTAAAAACCTTATTAAAGAAAGGCATGCTGGTAATATCGATCTTGCATTCATTGATGGGTGTCATAGTTATAAAGGAATTAAAAACGATTTCGATGTAATATATCCAGAATTAAGTGAATGTGGTATCATAGTATTTCATGACACTTTACGCATTGACGGATGCAGAGCATTTATGATTGATTTGCGTACTAAATTCTGGGACGGAACTTTTGATATAGTAACGTTTCCATTTGGTAGCATGGTATATAGTGACGGAAATGTTACTAATAGAAGAACCGGAATAAGCATGTTAGTTAAGCGTTCCTTTGCTACGTTAGATTTACCAATTGACGAACAGTGTGATATAGAAGAACATTCTCAAGAAATATATGTGCAAGAAGAAGAATGGTACGAAAAAGAACTAGAAAAAGTTAAAAGCAAATAATGGCCGATGCATACCAAACATTAGGCGTTGACCGTTCAGCGAACGAAGCAGACATTAAAAAAGCATATCGCAAGTTGGCTAGTCAGAACCATCCGGACAAAGGTGGCGACACTCAAAAATTTCAAGAAATACAATCAGCATACGAAACCCTATCGGATCCTGTAAAAAGACAACAGCATGACAATCCGAGTCCTTTCCATCAAGCGGGTCCAAATGGTAGTCATTTTGAATTTAACTTTGGTGGTGGTGGCCCGGAAGATATATTCGCACAGTTCTTTAATCAAGCACAGGGCAATCCATTCAAGCAAAGACAACAGCAACCTAGACGCAACAAAGATCTCAGAGTCAATCTTCAGGTTACCTTAGCCGACACACTTAATCCGCATGCTAGGACTATATCTGTGCAAACCACTAAAGGCGAAAGATTTAATGTAGATGTAAAAATACCACTAGGTGTTAGCAACGGCACGACTATCAAGTATACCGGTATGGGCGACAACAGGTTTGAATCTTTGACTAGGGGAGATTTATATGTTATAATAAGTTTAATACGAGACGCAAGATTTGAAATTAGCGGTATAAATTTAATAGCACCATTAGAAATTAATTCTATAGAAGCGATGACAGGATGTGATAGGATTGTTTCTGGTATAGATGATAAAGAATTTAGTATTAAGATTCCTAAGGGCTGTCAAAATAATACAAAATTTGGATTACAAGGGCAAGGACTATATCAAATGAACAGCACCGTTAGAGGAGATTTAATAGTAGTAGTTAATATTAAAACTCCTATACTAACAGACGAACAATTAAACATACTTAGAAACATATGATTCACATACTAAGTATTATTATAAGCGTACAAGGAGAGCATTAGTGTCGATACACTCAAATCCAGAAATTGAAAGAATAGTTGATACAGCAACTACGATTGCAAAAGATTACAATCATCAATATGTGACTTTAGAGCACCTGTTGATAGCACTAGTTGAATATCCAGAGTTTAATAAAACTCTCGTAACCTTCGGTGTTGAAATCGAAGAACTATTGCGTGACCTTTATGATTATATCGGTAAGCAGGAATACTTAGTTACTATTGTTCCACCACCAGAAAGCATTGACCAAACAGAAGCTTCACAAAGAACAGAAGATAAAAACTCAATCGACTCTAAAAAAGATAAGAAAAGTAATTCTAAAGAGCTTACAGAATCGTCAATGATTCCGCAACGTACACACAGTTTAGAAAGGGTGTTTAATCGTGCATTTACTCAGGTTTTGTTTTCAGCTAGAGAGCAAATGGAAACTATTGATCTATATCTAAGTATAAGCCAAGAAACTAATAGTCATGCCGCATATTTCTTATTGAAATGGGGTATCAATAGACGCCAATTAGTTGAATACTATACAAAAGTACATGGTATCACTAAGAAATCTAAAGAAGTTAAATCTAACTATAGCAACAAAATACTAGAAGAATTTTGTACTAATCTTAACACTCAAGTAACTGAAGGTAAGATTGATCCTGTTATAGGTAGAGCAACTGAATTAGAAGAAATAGCACAAGTACTTGCCCGGAGGCAAAAGAGCAATGTATTAATGATAGGCGATCCAGGTGTAGGCAAGACAGCGATCGCAGAAGGATTAGCACATAAGATTGTTGATGGTGATGTTCCTAAGTATCTAATACCTTACACTGTCTATAATTTAGAAATTGGTAGTCTTCTTGCTGGTAGTAAATATCGAGGCGAGTTTGAAGAGAAATTAAAAGATGTACTGGCCGCATTAAACCAAAAAGGTAATACCATACTATTCATCGACGAAGCACATCAAATGCAAGGTGCTGGTAGTGGCGGGTCAAGTTCAGTAGACTTTGCTAACATGCTGAAGCCGGCTTTAGCTAAAGGCAATATTAAAGTTATTGCATCAACAACATTTGAAGAATACACACAGTCATTTGAAAAAGATCGTGCATTAATGCGTAGGTTCTATAAACTTAATATCGACGAACCAACAGCAGATATTTCTAAAGATATCTTACGTGGGCTTAGGACACATTTTGAAAAATTCCACAATGGTAAGATCTCAGATGAAGCTATAGATAGTTCAGTCGACTTATCAGTGAGATATCAACCCGACAGGAAACTTCCTGATAAAGCTATAGATTTAATTGATATGAGTTGTGCTCGTCTTAAAATTGCTAAGGAAAAGTTTACAGTAGAAAAAACAGATATAGTTGATACTATATCAAAAGCAACTAAGATTCCAAGAGAAAATCTACTTACTGAAAAAGCTAACAAGAGCTTAACTAATTTAGATGCGACGATTAAAGATAACTTGTACGGGCAGGATTCAGCCGTTGAGCAAGTATTAGAAAAAATATATGTTGCTAAAGCAGGAATGAAAGCACATGATAAACCTGTGGGAAATTTCTTATTCCTTGGCCCAACTGGTACTGGTAAAACAGAATTTTGTAAACTACTTAGTGATGCATTAAGTATGAAACTGCTACGTTTTGATATGAGTGAATATCAAGAGAAGCATGCTATGGCAAAATTAATCGGTGCGCCTCCTGGATATGTTGGTTACGAAGATGGTAATTTAGGTGGCGGATTGTTAATAAGTGAAGTTGAACGTAATCCACATTCTATTATTTTACTAGATGAAATTGAAAAAGCACACCCAGATATCTCAAACTTATTGTTACAAATTATGGATGAAGGTAGTGTAACTGGATCAAATGGTAAAAAAGCTGATTGCCGAAATGCTATATTGATATTAACCAGTAACTTAGGTTCTGCAGATGGAGAGACAAACGCTATTGGATTTGGTCGTGATCTTAAGAAGACTGGCACAGATGATGAAGCGGCTAAGAAATTCTTTAAACCAGAGTTCCGTAACAGACTAGATGCAGTAGTTAAGTTTGCAAAACTTGAAAAGATTTCAATGAAGAAAATTGTAGTTAAATTCTTACAAGAATTAAATGTATTACTACAAGAAAAAGAAATACGTATACGCCCTAGTGAATCAATAGTAGATCATCTAACCGACATTGGCTTTGATCCAACTATGGGTGCTAGACCACTGTCACGTAAAATTAATGAACTTATTAAAGTTCCGTTAAGTAAAAAAATACTATTCGAAGCTATAGAGCCTGGAAGTATTGTATCTATAGAGTGGAAAGATGAAGAAATTAAGTTTACTGTTCAACCGCCAGAACTTAATAATTTATTGGAAGATAAAACTGTTGACAAAGACGGCTTTATTGTACTATAATATTTAGAGCAATAACGGTATTGATAAATAATATGAGTATATTATTATTTAGGAAAAAGTACTGTGGCAAAATTACATGAAGAAGTATTAGTTATCAAAGTAAGTAAATTAGTTAAAGACGCTGACCAAGTAACGCCCAGTCTCAATGACGATACTGTTGCTAGTTTAGAAGCTGTAGTACAAGAGCTAGCAGGTGCAGGATCTCTAGTAGAGATAGAAAAAGCTTAACTTAACACACAATCAATTCAATTAAAGAGAGAGTTTCAAAATGGCCAAATCTAAGAAATCAAAACGCATTAAACCAAATGCTGGAGCACCAATGGTGGCACCAATTGTACCAGAAAACGCTGACGCAGGACCTGGAGCACCAGAAACAGTTCCACTGCAACAACCACAACAACCAGATTGGAGCAAAATGCATATACATTTTGGTATTCCTTGCTATGGTGGCCAAATTACAGAGCCCTGCTTTACCAGTTTCCTAAGGTTCATATTAATGGCTAACAAGATGGGCTTACAATGGTCATTAGATACTATGGTCAACGAATCTCTTGTAACACGTGCTAGAAATAACTTAATGGCTAAGATGATGACTAACAAGGCCGCAACACACTTTATGTTTATTGATGCTGACATACGTTTCCAACCAGAAAGTATTTTTTCAATGTTAGCTACAAATAAAGACGTCATTGGTGGACTTTATCCTAAGAAAGCACTACCAATACAATATGTAATTAACGTCAAACCAGGTACACAAATTGAAAATGATATTTTTCCTGTAGATACCATGGGCACAGGATTCATGCAGTTCAAGCGTGAAGTATACGAAAAGCTATGCGAAGCACATCCAGAGTGTAAGTACAAAGATGATGTAGGTCTTGGTAAACAATTTGAACCATTTATGTATTCAATCTTCGACACTGAAATTGACGAAGCTGGACACTATCTATCAGAAGATTGGACGTTCTGTAGACGTTGGGCAAAACTAGGTGGTGAGATATACGCACACAGTAAAGTGTTGTTGAATCACTCAGGACACTATGAATTTGCAGGAGATTTAGATGTGCTGATTGGTAAACAACCACAGCAAGATCCAACTCAGCAACCAGCAAAGTAAATGTCAGCAGATAAACTAAATTTTGATCTAACATTGAGTGGCACGTACTGGAAAACAGTACCTGAATACTCAATTTGGATCGATGATGAAGAAATTGAAAGAAAAGTTATAGAGACAGATTCGGAAGAATTATTCACAATAACATTCCAACGACCGTTAGAAGACGGTCCACACAAATTAAAGATACGATTAGAGAACAAAGGTGGTGGCGATACTGAAATTCTCGAAAACGGCAGTATTGGTCGAGACATGATGTTAAACATAGAAAGCATAGTAATTGACGACATTGATATCGGTAATCTTAAATGGACTTTGTCAAAATATGTTGTTGATACTCCTGTAGAAGTAGATGGTGGGATGACTGATACTTTAGATAATTGTATTAATCTTGGATGGAACGGAGCATACATAATTGAGTTTGACTGCCCATATTATCTGTGGCTATTAGAAAACCTTTAAGATAAATATAGTAACACTAGCACCAGAGATTACTATGTTATTAACAAACTTATTTGAAGCAGTAGAAAACAACAAGCATGCCGCTTTTAGTTTCGGAAGAATGAATCCACCTACTGTTGGTCACGAACAACTGTTAAATACAGTTTCAAAAGCCTCCCAAGGCGGTGATTATTACATATTCGCTGGACAATCACAAGATCCTAAAAAGAATCCGTTAGATTACAATACCAAGGTAAAATTCTTGGCGGCTATGTTTCCACAACATGCTAAAAATATTGTAGCCGATAGAGAACTAAACACTATCATGAAAGTAGCAGAATGGTTATACAATAAAGGATATAGATCGGTAACATTCGTAGCCGGTTCTGACAGATTAGAAGCATTTAAAGAATTGCTAACAGATTACAATGGCAATGAAGCTAATCGACACTATTACAATTTTAAGAATATTGATTTTGTATCCAGTGGCGAACGTGAAGATGGCGTTGAAGGTTTAGCTGGAGTAAGTGCTAGTGGTGCAAGAAAGGCGGCCGAAGAAGGCAACTTCAAAGAATTCGAAAAAGCAACAGGAGCAGGTAAACTAGCACCACAACTGTACAAAGCAGTGCGTAAAGGTATGAATATTACAGAAGCAGGTGGTGTAGGAGTAGTTGCAACTAATAAAAAAATGGCAAAGGATCCTAGATATTCAATGTCAATGACTCAAGATGTTGGGCCAAATACACCCGCTGATAATATGAAAGCTCTTGGACTAGGTAGAAAACCAAAATTCTTAATGAAGAAGTAGCATGGCCAAAACAAATCTAAGATTTGAAGTTAGGAATGAATTATCTGATTGGTTCTTAGACCGAAGAAAATCTCCTTCTGAAGTCCTGGGTCCGTCGGATTTTCATGCTAATCAAACAAACAGCCCAAGATTTCTTAGATATATGTTTTCGTTAATTACCTCTACTGCTTATAAAAAATTACCAAAATATCGGGTATATGTAAATCAAGATCTCATAGTGGAGCGTGATTGGATATGGGGTAATAATGTATATATTGAAGAAGATATTTGGGCCGATATTGACCTAGCACAAGACTGTGTACTGCGTGTAGAACCAATCGCCATTGTGAACAATGCTAGTAAATTTGATATTGAAAATTTTCAGATAATAAACGGAGAAGGATTAATACAAAAGCCTAACAACTTACAAGTAAACTTTAGAGTTGATAAATATATTGATACACAACTGGAATCACAATAATGAAATCAGCTCAATTTTTAAACGAAGAACACGACGATCACGAAGCTAGTATGGCTAAAGCAGAACTGTTACAAATTGCTAAGAATGCTATGGAAACATATAAAATGTTTCAAGATGGTGATGAACTTCCTGGGTGGGTCAGTAGTAAACTTACTATTGCTAACGATCATTTAAATTCCGTACACGAACATATGACTTATAGAAAAGTTAATAACGTTGGAAATCCTACTTGGGCTGGTTTAGATGAAACTGCTAGTTCGGGTGCTTCGAGTGCAGGCGGCGTTGCTACATCAATGGGTGGTGGTGCAGGTTTTGGTAGAAGTGTATTCATGAAACGAGAAACAAAAAAGGCTAAAAAGAAATAATGGACAAGTTTACCAACAAAATAAAAATAGCATTTGCTAGCCAGTATGCATTTGCAATTAAAGCACAAAACTTTCATTGGAACGTAGAAGGTGAAGACTTTTATCAATATCATAATATGTTTGAAGATATCTACAATGAAGTATATGATACTATAGACGCCTTTGCTGAAAACATACGTAAATTGAAATCATATACACCTGCTAGCTTATATAGATTTAGTACACTAACTAATATTGATGACGAAGTATTAATATTGAGTCCACAACAAATGATTAATAATTTATTAGTAGATGCAGAAAAAATGCAAGAAATCATGAAGTCGTTGTTTGTTGAGGCCGAAGAGAGAAAAGAATACGGACTTAGTGACTTTATAGCTGGACGTCAGGATGCTTTTGCAAAACATGCATGGTTCCTGCGTGCATCATCTAAATTTGATGTAGACTTAGGACCAAAATAATGGATTTTAAAAAAATATTAGGTAAACTTGATTCAATTGAACCTATCACCGAAAGTAAAACAAACGAAACACTATCATTGGATAGCGGTCCTGGAGCCAAATTTCCTGGTTATTGGAAAGGAACTGACAAAGGAATGCCAGGTAATAAATTAGTTGGTAGCAAAAAGAACAAAGAAACTAAAAGTCTACTTAAAAATCTATCTAAAGGGAAAACTCCTAAAACTTTAGAAGAAGTTTTAGAAGAAATGTATAAAGAATTCAAAGACACTCTTGACAAACGTCCAGCTCGTGAAGGAGCAAGACATACACGAGGCCACAAGCCAAAAGAGCAATACACTATAATAAAAGACGATGATAACAATGGATGGACGTACGAACAAGAAATAGAACAATATGATGATGTTAGTAAGATATTTCATTACGCTGTAAAAGACGGTAAGAAAGTTGATATGGACTGGTCTCCATACACAACACCAAGTGATAAAGAATTTAAACTATGGGTTGATTTAGGTATGCCAACACGCAAAGCAGTTAAAGGCATTGGTCCATTGGATAAAAATGATTTAATTACTATAGCAAAAAGTAAAAAAGGTACTGAGAATTTATTAAAGATATCTGAATACAAAATTGTTCCTTTAAAGGACAAAGAAGAATATCAAGCTAAACTAAAAGCATTACAACAACTGCAAAGTGATCCAAACACAGAAAAAGATCCAGAAATGAAAGCACATCTTGTAAAACGTTTACAAGATTTACATCAACAAGCCGAAGAACAAGGATTAGTTAACAAAGAAAGTAAAGCTGGTAAAACACTAGATACTTGGTTTAAGAACAAAGATACTAGAGATAGTTTTGCAAAAGGTGACAGTAGAATACCGCATCACTCAGAAAGACCAAAGACTAAGCCTGTTGATCTAAGTAAGCCAATTAAAGAATATGAACAACAAGGTACTGTTGGTACTGTAGGTACTACTGGAACTGTGGGTACTGATGGATCTAAGCCTGATCAAGAAAAATTAGATCAAGTGGCAAAAGCTACTAGCACCTTAAAACAAGCAACTGGAAGTACAGTACAACCAGGACAATTGGCTAAAGCCATAGATGATGCCAGTCAAGGTAAAGCCACTAATCAACAAGATATGAAGGCCTTAGAACCTATGATGGATGTTATTAAGACTGCGGCTGAGAATCCAGATTTGGCCAATCAAATGAAACCAATAATCCAACGAGCAAAACAGCTACAACAAAAAGGTTAGTCGTCTAGCGGTTCGGGTTCAATACCAGCTAACTGCATTTCAGTATCTAACTTATTAATTACTCTCTTTACTTTAGCTAGACTACTATATACTTTAACGTTACGTTTTCCGTTTATATACAACAGGTACTCATTTTTTTCACTTTGACGTATTTCTGCTAACATATCACCTTTAAATCCAATCTTTGCTGAATAAATCGGTGTAGTATCACCAAGAGTGTCAAATGCTAGCTGTATACTATCTCCTGCTGTGGCTAATTTAATTAAAGGTTTATCAAAATCACCACTTTGATTTACTTTACGCATGATTATTCCAGCTAATCTTACATTATTATCACTAACTTGTATAACACCGTCACTGTCAACCCAAAAATCTTCACCTTCAAACGGTCCATCAAACGGATCTGCTATCATTTCATTTAATTTTTCACTTAGATTTTTCATATTATTATACCTTAAGTTAATGTAAAAGTAGTATTATAGCACCATTAAAGAAAAAGGTCAAGTGTTGTAAAGGTGATAAATATAATTTATATTAAAGGCATTATGAGAGTATCAATATGTTACTAACAGAATTTTTTGATCCAATTGAGTGGACACACAAATCCAAAGAAAAATCAGAGACAACTCAATTAATTCCTGTAGAAGCAAAGGAAGATAATTAATGGCAACATCACAAGTCTTATTCCAATACCTAACACCAGGTAGTCATACTGTAACTATTCCGGAAGGATTTAGTAATCAACTTCTAGTATATGCATGGGGAGCTGGTGGTGGAACTGGTGCTAGTAATTCTGGTAATAATGGACGTGCTGGTGGTGGAGGTGGCTTCGCACAAGGAATAGTTACTATAGCGACAGGTGATGTTATAACTGTTTCTGTAGGAACTAAAGGACAAAACGGCCCAGGGGGCATAGGATCAACTGCACGAGGTGGTAACGGGACTAATCCTTTACTAAGTTTAACAGGTGGTAACGGAACTGCAAGTAGTACATACAACAGTGGGCGTAACGGCACAGGTGGTGGCGGTGGTGGAGCAAGTGCTCTGCTAGTAGACGGAATACCTATGATTGTAGCCGCAGGTGGCGGTGGTGCAGGTGGTGGCGGTGGAACGCAGACTGGCACTGTGGGTAAAGCAGGTGGTGTTGATACAAACAAAAATTCAACTCCAAGAGGACAGAATAGTGCATCATCATGGGCTACTGGTGGTGGAGGTGGTGCTGGATATCCTAAAGGTGGTGCCGCTGGTATAAGTGTTGCTAGCACCGGAAATCCTGGAGGTGGGTATGGCGGACAAAATTATGCTAATTCTTTAGTTGCTAGTACATCACTGATAGCAGAATCAAACACGTTACCGGGTGGGCGAAATCTTGCCATTTATCCAGGAAGTAGAAGAGCATATGCAGGATATGATGGATCAGTAATTATAATATTCACTAAGAGTTTCCAAACTTTTATAAAAGACAGTACATGGAAAGAAGTTACTAATGCTTGGGTTAAAGCTAGTGGTGCATGGAAATCAATCACTGCAGGTTGGATCAAAACAGATGGAGAATGGCAACCAATACAAAGTGGTGTTAATATTACTCCAACAAGATCAGCTAGTTTACCAGCACAACCAGTACAGGTCAATATAACTATAGCGGCCAGCACAAATAATTATGTATTAAGTGACTTCCTCAGTGCAACAAGTTATTATCCCGGAAGATCAAATATTGCATTAACAATTAATTCAGCTGTAGTAGTTAGTAGTTCAGCAGTTGGTGCGCCAGCATTAAAAATCAATGGCTTAACTTCTGGAGATACAGTATGGTTGATTAATGGGGGTACTATACAAGGTCGAGGTGGTGATGGCGGAACTGGTGGTAGTTATGTTACTACTGTTGTTCCAGAATTAGATAGAAAAGGTAACCCAGTATTTGGTAGCGCCAGCGGAACATCTAAAGGACGAACAACAAAAACAACATCAATACCAGGACGCCCGGGCGGAATTGGCGGTATCGCACTAAGAGTAGAGTACCCGACTAAATTAGTAAACAACAATATCATTGCCGGCGGTGGTGGTGGTGGTGGCGGTGGTGGTGGACCTACTGGAGGTCAAGGTGGCGGTGGTGCTGGGTATGGTCGCGGTGCTAATAATGGTACAGTATCTTCTCCTGGAGCAGGCACTGGTTTTGGTGCTTCAGGCGGAGGTCGCGGAACAGTAGGCGGAACAGGAACTGGTGATACCAATCCAGGTGGCGTAGGTGGAAGAGCTGGAGTGTCAATTAGTGGTACTAGTAAAACAACTATAGTAACTACTGGTACTATAGCAGGACCTCGACAAGCGTAACACAAGGACAAATGAGTAATATCAAAATCAAAATTGTAGAGATAGATCAGGACTCGCATACTGTATTAGTAAAATACAGTTCAGACAACAGTAAAAAATCTATAGATGATTATCCTGCTGTGGCATTCCAAACTACAAACTATAACGTAAAAAATCTAGACGAATTCATTGAAGCTATACGTCCTCAAATCAGTCTATATGTTCAACAAAGAGACCTAGCAGAAAGTCCACCAC
>ERZ1046568.2200-NODE-2200-length-12940-cov-35.049903_pt1 | contig 12940 bp, 15 predicted proteins | sample MGYA00383092_ERZ1046568 | MGnify/ENA primary metagenome ERZ1046568 (study PRJEB29581, sample SAMEA5548362) | metagenome | biome: marine; feature: coastal; material: water | depth 1 m | study: Short-term variability in the microbial, nano- and picoplankton... | reverse complement strand
GTTCAAAGTCGTTTAACTTACTAAGTTCTTTATAAGTCTGTTTGTATGATGCTCTGCGTTCTGCACGTAGTCGCATTGCTCTGCGCAAATCGTTAAACCCTTCCATTGCGTCTTGTAACCAGCTTGATGCTGTTAATACATAATGTGTCATTAGTTGTATACTCCTGCTCGTGGACCTTGTCCACCATGTGATAGCATATATGAGTAAGCATACTGCCAGTCTTTTCCGTATTCGGTTTTGGCATATGTGAGCATCTCTTTTTCGAACTTCCTGGTTGGAAGTGGGTTTCCAAGTAAACTCACAAGGCCGTTAAATGTTGATGTGAACATTTTGTTCTCCTTTGATTAAGTTTTTAGGATGCTTGAGGAAAGCAATACCCCCTGTCTTTTCAGGGTGTCATTCGCTTGATAAGGCTGTCTGCGCCAGCCCAGTGTCTTTCCACTGTGTCTATGTGTGTTGTACAATTCCTTATACGCATTTATTTAGCTCATTATAACACAGAATACGTAAGGGTCACTGCACTATTTTTGCATAGTCGGTATGCATGACAGTAATATTAAAATGTGGGGGAGGGGTTAGATGCCTGAAGCACTCATACTGATTTGAGCAAACTGCTCACGTGGTCCAGCTTTTGTTGGGATAGCACTGATACCAAATCCAGTAATGTGTCCTGCTTTGCGTAAGTTAACAATGTCTTTGCCAGTTGTACCCATAGCAGTTTTTTGTCTAGTGAAACTAATACACAAATATGCATCAAAGTTATCACGGTTTTTATACCATTCGAAGTTTTGTTCTACATAGGCCGCAATAACAACTTCGGGATCTTCTTGTTTAAATGTTGCGGCAATTGGAGCCGCATAACTGCCAAAGTTTGGTGTGAATAATGCGCTTGCAATTTGTTGACGTTCGTTTGCATTATTTTTTCCGTCTGCACCAGACACTGGTAATTCTGCATTCATACTTTTAACAAATTCAGTAATACTAATACTATTAGTGATACGTTCAATAGTGTTGGGGATTAAATCTTGGAACTTCTTTAAAACATTCATTTGACTTGACTGGCTTGCACCACCGTGTCCTAAACGTCCGCCAGCACCACTTGATCCCACAGCCGCTTTGACTTCAACTTTGCCAATACCATCAATCTCAGTATCGCCTTCGCCTTGTGCCAAACGTATTTTATTACTTAATACTGCCAGTGCAAACTCGCCAGGACCTTTCTGGTTTTGTCCAACACCATATAGTTTAAGTGCATCAAATGCTTTAATAGCAATGCCATCACCATCAAATATAGCATTAAAACTATTGATAGGTTGTTTTAGTGCATCAATATTAATTACACCGCCACGTTCTAACTTCTTGAGGAAGTTGCCCATTGCTTTGTAGTCACTATCAAGTTGACTTAGTATTTTTGTAATTTCAAGCCTGTGTAGATCTTTAACCTTGTCACTCATAAACTCGTCCTTCATAGGCTCTATGAAGCTGTTTGTGATATTATTGGTTACTGTTTCAGTATTAAGTAGTTTCCAGATACGGTCAAGCAGTGCGGCTTGCTCATCATCTTCAGCAGCCAAACCACTAATAGTTTGAATAATTTTTTGTTTCTCTTGATTTAGATCTTCGTATTCACGTAGCTCGCGGTATCTCATAGTTCTATCCTACTTGTTTGTTAGTAGTATTTATACAGTCTTAAAGTTTTGTTGTGGTTGATTCATATGTACGATTAAACTGATTGTTTACACGAATAAAAGTTGTACACTTACTGAGTTGTTTTAGTGTGTTGGCACCAACATATGTACATGTTGAGCGAACGCCGCCCAGAATGTTTTGCACAGTTCTAGCAACTTCTCCACGATAAGGAACAAGTACTTCACGCCCTTCACTTGAACGATACTCTTTTAGTCCACCAAAGTGCTTGGTGTTTGCCGCATCACTACTCATTCCGTAGAACTGTACAAACTGTTTTCTTTCGATTACACGTTCGCCATGTAAATCTTCTAACTGATTAGTTTCGTAAAACTTTTCGATTACCTCACCGCCGCCTTCATCGTGCCCAGCAAGCATGCCACCGAGCATAACAAAATCTGCTCCACCTGCAAAGGCTTTAGCGACATCTCCAGGGCAAGTACACCCACCGTCAGCAATAATGTGACCGCCAAGTCCGTGTGCTGCATCAGCGCACTCGATGACCGCCGATAACTGCGGGTATCCAACACCAGTTTGTATGCGAGTAGTGCAAACAGACCCGGGACCAATACCCACTTTAACAATATCTGCTCCATTTAATATTAACTCCTGTGTTTGATCTGCGGTAACTACGTTACCTGCTACGATTACTACTTTGGGAAAGCGGAATTTAAATTCTCCCACAAACTCCACAAAACGTTGACTGTATCCGTTTGCCACATCAATGCAAACGTATTTTAAATTTTCTTTACACTCTGCGTAAACTTTTTCAAACTTGTTTAAGTCACGATCCTGGATACCAATACTCATAGCAACATAGTCACTACGCTCAGGTAAATCAGATGTAAAGTATTTGATTAAATCTTTTTCGCTGTATGTTTTAACTAGGCATGTAAAGATGTGTCCTTCAGCAAGTTTGTCTGCCATTTCAAATGTACCAACACCATCCATGTTACTTGCCATAATTGGAACACCTTTCCAATCATATTCTCCAACCATAACGTCTTGGTCATTATAATTACGGAAAGTAAATTCACGTTCTAAATTTACTTCTTTGCGTGAGCCTAATGTGCTACGCTTTGGACGAATCAAGACATCGCTATAGTCCAACAGTACTTCATTTTCAATTCTCATGTTTATTCTTTCTCTAATTCAACCTGTAGTGAATAACCGCGGCTACGACTGTCAGCAAGTGTTTCACTTGCTTTTTGTTCTGCAATCTCATACACAAATACACCTGCTACGCCACGTCCTGCTTGGTGTATTGTCATTGTAATTTCAGTTGCATTATCAATATCATGACTAAAAATACCCTGTAGTACTTCAATAACATATTCCATTGGTGTACTATCGTCATTAAAAAACACTACCTTCCATCTTCCAGGAGGCTCAATTGTTACTCGGTTTTCAGTTTTTTGTATGGTTTCAAATTCTGTTGACATGATATCTCTTTTTCTTAGTTAAAAGACGGAGAGGACTATCCCCTCCGCCCAGTGTGTATTTACACTTCAGTAATTGAAATCTTCTTGGGTTGAAGTTCTTCTGGAACATCATGTACCAAGTTAATATGCAACATACCATTTAATAGCTCTGCATTTTCAACTTCGATGTGTTCAGCAAGAGTAAACTCTCTACGGAAATTACGATTGCCAATACCTTTATGTAGATAGTTTCTACCTTCTGGCTCATCTGGCGAAGTGCCTTCAATAGTAAGAGTATTCTTTTCCACAGTAATATCCAAGTTATCCATTGAAAATCCTGCAACTGCCAATGAGATTGTATACTCATCGTCATTCTCTTGTACTACATTGTATGGTGGGTAACCTTGTGATTTACTGTTTGCAAACTCTCTATTGAGTTCATTAAACATTCTATCAAAGCCAACTGTGGCTCTATGAAAATCAGGTAGGTTTAGTGTTGTTAGTCTTGTCATATCTTTTCTCCTTTTAATAAGCAAGAATTATGTGGAGCCCTATTGGCACTCCTATGCACAACTGAATACATTTCTGCTGTACACATTATATTTATGTACTTAGACATAAAAAGTCAATACCTTTCGTAAAAAATTAGTATTTTCTATCACTTTTACTGGGTAATTCCATTCCCGCCGCCTTTTTAAGCCAGCGTTTACGTGCGGCTGCTTTTGCTTTTTTACGTTTAGCACTTGGTTTCTCATAGTACTGTCTTTCACGTAACTCTTTAAGCAACCCATCGTTGTTAACTTTTTTCTTTAATTTACGTAGCGCACGATTAACGTCATTGTTAATAACTGTGACTACTAGACCCCTATCGGGTTCTTGTTTATGATTTCTACTCATTTTTCGCCTTTTACTATTGCTATTAGTCTGTTGCCGTTCAATGAGGGTTTAGCTTCGAATCCTAAACCTTCCACTGTTTCCATCAACCTACTGATTATTTGAAAGCCAACTTGTTTGTTGGCCATTTCTCGACCTCTAAAACGGACCATTAATTTTACATGGTTACCTTTTTCTATAAATCGTTGAACATGCTTGCACTTGGTTTGAAAATCATGGGTATCAATGTTTGGTTTAAATTGAACCTCTTTAACTTCAATACGACTCTCTCGTTGCTTCTTTGCTTGTTCTTTTTCTTTTTGTTTCTTTTGATACAAAAACTTATTTAAATCAACTATCTTACAAACTGGCGGCTTGGCATTCTCAGTAACTAGTACTAAATCCAATCCACGTTGTCTTGCGGCATTAAGGGCCGCAGCTTTGCTTAATATTCCTAGAGCTTCACCTTCAGCGTTAACTCGCACTTCATGAAAGCGTATGCTATCGTTAGCTACCACATCGGGTAACTTTGGTTTTCTTCTGTCAAATTTTGACATATGTTTTTACTTTTTCTCCGTTAGTTTAATATTATTATTATATAGTATTATTTTATAATTGTCAAGCACTTTTCATTTCAAATTCATTTCTAACATCAGTTTCCATATCGTTGAAACTATAGTATACTTTTAATCTATAATTAGTAATCAGTTTACACAAACCTTTATTGGTTTGTTCTGGAGCAACAAAAACTATCGGCACATCATCTGCCTTTTGCCATTCCATAGTTGCAATAAACATCTCTACTGCATTTGCTGTATCAGCATTAACAATAATGAAGTCTACCATACCACACACTGCTCTTGCCCAAGGTGCAGTTACATCATTGATGCCTTTGACATCATAATAGTATGTAATGCTGTTCTCAGTGAATAATGTGTCGTATACTTGACTGATTCTTTTTACTTGTTCTTCATCCATGCCCATTAAAAATATGCTTGGGCCGTTCTCATTCAGATAAAGGGTAGGCGGGGTTACGCTATAAACGCTATTATCAAATTCCATGTTATGTATTTAACCAACTGTTATCAGGGTGATCTTTTTTCTTTTTGGGTTCAGGCTCTTGTTTTTCACCAGCGTCTGGTTTTGCTGGCTTTCTTATTTTTTTGGTGTCTGATCTTTTAGTGGCCACTGGCTCCGGTGTACTGTCAGGTACTGGTCCTTGGTCCTTCTCCACTGGGCTCCGTTCTGGTACATCTGCCTCATTATTGGCTTTTCCAGTTCGTTCATCAGATTCCACATTGTCATTTTGTACACTGCTACTTGCAGATCTATTAGTTGTTTCATTTTCAAGTTCATTGCGATCTTGCTCCTCTAATTTCTTTCTGCCAAACTTATGTATTGTCATTACGCCAGCTAGCACAAGTACAATTGCTAAAGGATCAAACACTGCAACTAAAAGAAGTATTACCCAACGTACTGCCTGTTCTAGTATGTTGGTGTCTGCTTGATCACCATACACCATCTCAGCAATATATTTAACTGGACCTACTTCTGCTTCAAGTTTTCTATTCTCAGCTTCTAAACTATACTTTTCTTCTGTTAAAATGTCAATAGAATTATTTGCTTCTCGTATTTTATTTTGTTGTTCATCTATAATAGCATCTACATCAGCGCCGCCGTCAACACGGATTCGCTCTCTAAGACGCTGTATCAAATCATTACTTGCAGCTATTTGTGCATCAGCACCCTGTCGTAATTGTGTAATACTTTCACGAGCTGATGTAATACGTGGGTCGTCTGCTTGACGTAGTGATGTAATATTGTCTTGTGCCAGTAAACGTGATTGTCTATTTTCTGGTATATCAGTATTAAGCACTGCATCAATTTTAATTTGTATGTCTGCTTTTGCTGTCTTTGCATTATCTATAGCACCTGCACGTACACTGTCAATAGCTTCCAACAATGATTGTTTGCGATCTTGTATTGCAACTGTTTGAGCTCCACGCAAGTCTTTAACCAAGTCTGTAAGGCGTGTGCGCTCTGTGTCCAGTGTTGCTTGTGCTTGTGTGCGTAATTCCAGTGCTTGTGATTGTAATTGTGTAATACGTTTTTGTTGTGCATCTACCCATTTGTTCAATGCACGTTGAGTATTACCACCAAACAAGCCATCACTTGTTACACCAATCACTGCCTGTCCTGCTTGAATCTGTCCACGCTCAGTACTTTGCAATTGATTGGTAACTTTAATAATAGTTTGTTCTACTGCGGTTATCTGCGTTTGAAGAGCGTCTAAGGCACTGTTATCAATATCTACTTCACTAATACGTGCTTCGTATTCGTTTGCTTGTGTGTTTATTCTATCTAAATCTACATCCAATTGTGCAATTTGATCTTTGTATGGTTGTACTTGTTCTTCAATACTTGCTACAGTTGTACCACTTAATTGTGATCTAAATTCAGCAACCAAGTTATTGAGGCGAACTAATTCTCCATCTAAACTGTCAATCTCATCAGTATATACTGCAACTCTATCTTCCAGTATATCCAATTGTGTTTGTATAATAGCGTTTTGTTCATCAATAGCAGGCTGTACACGACTGTATGCACTATCAATACGTCCTTGCTCTTTGTCAATCTGTGCTTGTATATCTTCGTTTAAATTGCCAGTACTGGCTTCTGCTTTAACAATCTTTTGTTCAGCTCGACTTATAATGCCTTCATTTCTACCAATCTCAGTTGCTATACGTTCAATCTGCGCAACACTTTCAGTAGCCATGCTTGTTTGTTCAATATGTGCTTTTGATAGGAAACCAAAGATACCCATACTGGTGATAAACATCAGTACTATAGTAGCGATGGTTAAATAAAACTTCATTAACCCTGGTGCAACATGCCAATATCTGTGTAACCACACTGCCGTGGTCACTTTGGCAACTTCCAATGCACTACCCATAATAATAATAGGTATAACGGCCGCTGCAAAAATAGCAGTCAGTCCTATAATACTATAATACGCCGCTACTCCACTAATTGCAAGAGCGATTGCTAATGTCCAATATCCAAATACTTTCATACTATTCCTTGTTTAACTCATACTTTTCGGCAATGCCTTCTTCGACTAAAATGTCATTAATACATTTACGTCCAGCGTCATCATCGATATATACATATCCCAATGTGCGTCCAAATTTGCCACGTTTATTAAGAACTGTCTTTACAACAAATTCTTTGGGCAATAACTCTATTAGACGTGCCTTAGCAGCTAATCCTTTTTGTTTAATTTCAACATCAGGCGTTTGCAATGATGCTGTTTCTATTCCATATAAACGAATTCTTTGACGTACTAAAACATTAAACCCTAGATCTATTTCTGCTTCAATAGTGTTTCCATCAATTACTCGTTCTAACTTACATTTATACTCATACATTATAATAATACCTCTGTTATGATTTTACTGTAAAGGTATCATTAATGCTATCACCATTGATAGCTAATTCGTATCCACCTGATTCAGTTGGTCCATATGTGAACCCATGATCTGGTAGATTACCTAACACTTGTTTTAATATGTCTTGACTTGTGGTTTGGTTATCCACAAACGTATACCCGTCTATCCATTCTTGAATTGTTTCTGCTGTGTGTATTGCCATTATGAATTATCCTGTATCCACTTTCTAGCAACTCTGTTGCGTACAGGAGCAGTAACAAATGCTCTGATGGATTTTTCTACCTGTTTAAAATTTTCTGCACGTGTTGGATCTTCTAGTCCACCACTGTTATCTACAACGTGGAAATCTTTAGCACCAAATATTTGTTGAAATTTCATAATGTTTGATTGTACTTGTTTCCACATACTACTAACTACTTCACGTCTAAGAACTCTTGGACGATCCTGATTACGTTGTTGTGATACTTCTTCACTTGTGTTAACAAAAAGCATCATTGGTTCATAACCTAAGGATTTTAGTGCGGCACTGTGTTGGGAAACTTTATCAACATCTTTACCTGTGCCATCAATAATAATACCAAGTCTGCCATCCAAGTGTGATGATTCTTTATTCTTAGTAATCTGTTTTGCACGGTTGCGAATTTCTTGTCCTTGTGGACTGGCAATAGCATCTGGATCTCGCAAATTAAGATCCTGCTTTTTTGCTAGGTATTCGTATATATCATCGCTATTGATTGTTTTCATTCCGAGTCCGGTTAATAATTTTTTAGCGACAAAACTTTTGCCGCTTCCTGGACCTCCAGACAAGAAAATTGCTTTAAAAATAGCAGGGTCATTGACGCCTTCTGCAAAGTTATCTTCTTGTGTTATTTCTTCTATAAGCATTACACTAAATTCCTATTGTTTAGTGTATTTATGCTTTTGTTGTAGTATTAATCCCAACGATAAAAGATATGAGCACCAACACGGCCCACTAAATGCAAATCGCTAGCCCAACGTGGGTTAACATATGTGGCATGATAGTGTGTTGCACCTTCAGTAATACCACGAAACTTGCCTTCTTCTATAATATAATACGCTAACATCTGCGCATTTACCCAACGATCAGCATCCTGTGGATCATCTGCTTTACCATCACACCACCAACTAAACTGACATTTATTACGAATAGGATTGCCATTGGCATCATTTACTGATTGCTTTACTACTTTACAAATTGTGTCTGGATAACGTGAATCTATAACACGATTTAAAACAACATCAGCAGTTGCCACTTGGTCTGCCATGCTACTACCACGTGCTTCATAATAGATATTCATTGCTAAACAAATATGCTGTTGTTGATTAAGCTCGTCCAGTATTTTTAACTCTTGATCTTGTGCATTGGCATACGTAATACTGCTAAATGTAATTGCGGTAACGATTGAAAAGTTCATCACACCACTAAGAATATTCATTGCTATTGCTCGATACTTCATTTTTACTGCCTCTTTATAGTATTGTTAGTAGTAACATTAATAAAAGTATTCCTATGACTACACCAAGCAGCCAACCTGTTAGGAACCCAATTATTATGTCTATCATTGCTTTTATCATACTTATACTATATAGTAAAACGTCTTACTTGTCAAGTAAAAAGTTATACTTTTTAGTCACATTCTGGAAACATTTGCACTACAAAGCTCTTTACTTTATCCACATGCTGTGTTTTCCAACGTTGATCTACAATATTATATGGTACATTTATTCCGTACTCTCTAATTGTATCTTTTGCCAGTTGATATATCTGTCGTTTGTTTAATTTTTCAATTCCATGCATTGGGTTTGCATATTCTTGAAAGCTAGGATGTCCAATAGCATACACGGCAATTTGTGTGCCATCTACAGGTACTTCTACCTTAGCGATCATCCTGCGCTTGCCATCTTCGCATAATGCGCTTCTCATAATATTAACCTCTAACCAGTAATTGGTGTGTTATTGTTGTCTCCGTACAGGCACCATTGCCTACACAATACCATTATAATACGGTAAAAAGGCTTGGTTGTCAAGTAAAATTTAATGGTTTTTTTGTAAAAAGTTATGAAGCAGCAATTAATTCTACTTTCACTGTCCAATTAATGTTGGTTGCGTTAGCACCAACCACATACATACGGAAATCATTGCTGGAATCGTCTATTATTAGATCCCATGCACTACCAACATTGTTGTTGTATTTTGTACTGGCGCTGTCATCACTTACTATAGTAATTGCACCACTACTGTTATCAACCACACCTTCACGCTTAATAGCCATGCTTCCAACACCGCCTATAACTTTACCAATAGCTGTAATTGTAAAGAACCAACTGGTATCAGCTGGTGGTCCTAGACGTGCGCCACTGAACAATACTTCTGTTTGTGCGCTTGTGCTTGTAGATGTAGTTGTATATTTGACGTTTTGATCACCACTAATAGTGATTGTATCGCCCACTGTACTTACACTGATGTTATTGTTTGCATCAATGCGTTTAAACTCGAAATTGTTACCGTTACGTTGTTTGAATGTAGATTGTCCAGAACCTACATTACTTGCAGTAATATTCTCACTGATAGTAATAGCATTACCATTATCAGTAAGTTGTATACTGGCTGACTGTATTAGTGTTTTAAACTCTAGGTTTCCAACATTATTTTGTAGGAATATACCAACACCGCTGCCTATGTTACTAGCATTGTTTACGCTTGATCCACCAGTGTTAAAAGCTCTCCATCCAGCACTGGATCCACCAAAGTATCCTTCATATACATTATTAGTTGTGTTGTATCTAAATTCACCAGGTTCAGTGTTTGGTCGTTGCGCTGTTGTACCACGTGGTACTTGGATTGCCGCAGTTCCTGGTATCACTGGATTTTCACTAAGACTAATATTAATATCACCGCCTTGTCCAGTGTCATTTAAAATTTGTAATTGGCCTGATGTTGTTGTTAGTTTACGTGTCTGGCTTAGTAAGCCATCTTTTACAACAATACCACTTCCAGAGTTGGCATCCAAATCCTGTAAGTAAGTTCCCACTGGAGTTGCCATTGCAGTAAAGTCAGTGATTGTATTTGTAGCAGTATTACTATTGCGTGAATATGCAACATTAATGTCACTACGTACAACAATGTCTCCTTCGTTTAATGTAGGAATAAGTGAAAGTTGTGCAGCCAAACTGCTTACAATTTTTACTGTACCGCCATTAACTGTTGTACTATTAATAATTGTAGTACTTGATCCGCCTGCGCCGCCTGAGGCAGTACCGCCAGTGGTGTCAATACCTCCAGCATTATACCCAGGGTATGCTGTAATGTCAACAGTTTCACCTTGTGGTGTTAATGGACTTGGTTCTACTCCGTTACTTGAAGGATTATCCGTTTGTGTTACTGATGCAGTATAACCTACAATCTCACCACAGTAACTAAACACTGGCTGTCTTTCACTAATTTCTGGACTAGGATCTTGTAATTTATCCAATAATGATATCATACCAGGCTCAAGTATTAGTTCAAATATATTTTTGTATACCTTACCATTTTTGTCAACTACCGGATATCCAGCCAATCTATCGTACTGTGCTTTTAATTGGCTTGCTAATCGTGTGTTGCCTTGTATTCCTGCCGCATCTGCATTGTGCATTAATCCCATTTCAGTATTGGTGGTTGAACTAACATCATCACTAAACATACTACCGCCAAGTGCGCCTTCAGTACCACCTACATTATTTTCACGATCCATTAGTGATGTTAAATCAGATTTAACACTGTTGATACTTGCTACCAATCCATTAATTTGGTTTTGTGTTAGTGATCCGCCTTTAATAGCATTCCACTGACTGGATATATCTCCCAATATACCACCATTAAATAAATTTAAATTAAAATCTTGTCCATCAAATCCAAGACATCCGCCCACTTGATCTGGTACCATATTACCAATTCTATCAATAAGGTCTTTACCGGCTCCAAGGAAACTGTCCATAGTTTGCTCTAGTACGTTTGGAATAGCTATGGGTTCAATCGGCGTTGCACAAAAATTAACCATGTTTGCAATTTGTGTTACTTCAGCAAGTGCGCTGTTAACACGACCCAGTGTTTCTTCTATTCCAGTGTGTGACATGAACTTATCAAATTCACTATCAAGTTGGCCTAATGCATCTTTAAGTTCTGATTGTATGCCAGGTACACCCAACATTGCTTTGAGGTTTACACTCAAGCATACTTGTATATTTGGTATTTTTAATCCACGACCAGCTATAAGGTTACATATAATTTCTCTTAATGAAAAATCATACTGACTCTTGACAACAATTTTTGCATCATCACCAAACCCGCCAGTAATATCAGTGTTAACATGATGTCGAGTATCTAGATACTGCGATACATCATTGAGTCCATTTGGAAAATCTGTTGACATTACGCTAATCCTTGCTTTCTATAATATTCGTTTATACTACCCACTGTAATATCGCCCCCACCTGGTGGTCTCCAGCCTGGATTTTGATTCCATGCCGCTGATCCACGTCTGTATGCTACATGAGATTCTGATCTGCTAGCATATGCAGGTGCTGCTTGCATAACACCCAGATGATTTCCGCCATCATAATTCCAACGTTCCAAGTATTCATCATATACTTGCAATTGCTGTGATGCGCTCATATTTTGTATTTCAGCAGTAGTATACCCTAATTCTTTTGCAGTAGCAGGCATAAACTGGAATAGTCCAGTTGCACCGCTTGGGTTTGTTGCTGTAGTATCAAATCCACTTTCGCCCTGAATAATCTGATAAAGTTCTTCTCTGGTTAAGCCAGGATATTTTTCTATCATTTCATCTAGTTTGGCTTGGAATGCAGCATCATTTTCTAAACTTGCAGGCGGAACAACATTAGTAGGAGCATTTCTATCTGCTCGTTTTTCAGCACTATCTTGAGTACTGTTGTGTGCTGTGCCGTTGCTGGAACCAGCGCCACCGCCGCCACCGCCACCGCCGCCACTATTTGAAGAATTTCCGTCTGCAGAAGTTGCAGTATCTCCATACAAGTCTTCACCAGTTGGATCTGGGCCTTCATTTACAACACCTGGGCCGCCACTGCCACCACATGCAAAAACATCAGCTGATGCTTGATCTGCTATAGGACTACAATGGCCAGGTAATGGACAAAGGTTATCAGCATTTGAATCACTATCTAATAGATTAATTAGTATACCATTTACAAATACAGTACCATCGTTATTGCTTGCCGTTAGATCGCCGCCACCATGTGTATTGGTGTCTCCCAACACACTGGTTAAAAGTCCGTTTATATAAACATCGCTTTGGCCTATAACTTCTGTTTGCGCACCGCAACTTCTGCTGTCTGTATTTCTGTGAACTGCCGGCATAATCTTTTCCTATCTAACGATATTTATCAGAAGATAAGTTTAGATCCTTCAGCACTAGTGTCAATACCAGTGGTTGCTTGCATATAAGCATCTTTAAATGGCTTATGTGCTT
>ERZ1046568.2199-NODE-2199-length-12942-cov-42.214169_pt1 | contig 12942 bp, 20 predicted proteins | sample MGYA00383092_ERZ1046568 | MGnify/ENA primary metagenome ERZ1046568 (study PRJEB29581, sample SAMEA5548362) | metagenome | biome: marine; feature: coastal; material: water | depth 1 m | study: Short-term variability in the microbial, nano- and picoplankton... | reverse complement strand
CACGAAGTAACGATGTGTCGCAAAGCTGCTCAGAGAACTGGTATAATTGTGGTAGTGTGTCACTACACATATTGGCAAGTGTCGCAACAAAGCCGAAAGCGCTGCGTCGCAAAGCTGATCAGAGAACTGGTATAATTGTGTGGTACGTTTAGTACCCAAAATTTAGACACAAAAAAAGCCCCGAACCTTTCGGCTCGGGGCATGTGGTTTACTTAAAGTATTCTTTCGATAACGCGACAACATCATATAGTAGCGGAGATTGAGGATGATCCATTTCTCCGAACTCTATGCGCTCTTCAGCTTCTTTTGTAATCGCTTTCATTGCGTAACATCGTGCTTCTAAATGAATAGGTAGCTCTTCTGTGAAAGCAACAATTTTAGCGACGTTCAACATGTCTTGACCATCTATAACTTGTAAGCGGTTAAAGACTGATAACATATCGGCCGCTAGTTGTTCATTCATAACGGCCATTAATCGGTCGTCTAATTTATAAGGTATTTCTTTTAGCATTGTTTTGTTTCCTGAATTGAATGTTAGTAAGGAGCGGCCTAGGCCGCTCCAAGGTTAGTTTAGCCGATAGTCTTGATAAGACCTTTTAGGCATTTGATTACATCGTCTAATTCCATTGACGATGTAAAGCTCTCTGCTTTTTGTATCCGCTTGATACAATCGTTTAGTAACTCACAGACCTTCTGCTCTGGGGTTACAGTTCTAGCATCAGCACCTTGCTTGCCGCTTGCAATGTCGGCCGCGATGTCTTCACGGAGCTTCAGTTGCTTTTTGATATCCGCGATAACTGCATTTGCTTGGCGCATCCAATAGGCTCTAGGCTGGCCGTTGACAGTCTTGTCTCCTGCGGCCTTGGCAGATAATTCCATCATGGCCTGCGCTGTTTTCGGAAAACCTGAATTGATAGTATTTTTCAAGAAAGCCCAAGTTTCGTCGCTTGCTTCACTACCTGCTGATTTTGGGCTGATGCAATGCGCTGATGTCCAACCTGCGCTTCTCAAGATGTCGGTGCGCTTAGTCCTAGCCAGATCAGTCTTAACTGTAGTTGATGCCCAATCACGGACAGCGATTTCGATTTCGTTATTAATGGTTACAATTTTAGCCATTGTTAATACTCCTTTCAAGAGTAAGGTATCTAAAAGAAAACATGATTGTTTCGCTTTTGATAACACCAGTATACTTGTTTTGGTGTGTTGTGTCACAGTATTAGCGGGTAAATGGTAGTGAATCACTACATATACGACACCCCACCTACCCCCCACCCCCTAGACTACCCGCGTGTGTCGCAACTCTTATAATACTATTATCCACAAATATTTTACGTTTTTCCAAAAACGAATCTGATCCCACAAAACATCGTCACGGGTATCAAAACAGACCCCCCTACCTAGCGTTTTCGGCGCGCTAAGTGACCCCACCCCCTCGTATATAAAAACGTCTCCTATCAAACTGGATTGAAATGCTGTAAAATTTTTTGTATAGTTGCACAAACGAGGGCTAAAAATGACTATACATATTGAACCTGAGCGCGGAGTACCGACCCGCAAAGCTCCGGACATGAAAGACCTTGCAACTAAAACGTCCGCAGCTGCGAAGACGGTAGAGTATCTGCATGCTAACGGATTAGAGGTCAAAGCAACCAGTGAAGACAAGGATACTGCGGCGGCTTTAGCTGTATCTTATGCTGAAAACCCTCACAAAACATCCAAAGTTGCAACGCCGAAACGAGTGGCCCAGTTGACACCCGCGACTTTATTGCTGACAGACAGAATCCTGAAGGACTTTGGGCACTCTGTGGTAAAAAGTGCGACGCAGGTACGCCACTTAGTTACAAATAAACTGATAGAAGAGACCGAAAACCCTGATCCGCGGATACGGATACGTGCGTTGGAGCTGTTGGGTAAGGTCTCAGACGTTGGGTTGTTCGCTGAGAAGTCTGAAGTGACTATAACGCACCAGACATCGGACGATCTGAAGGACAAATTGCGCGAAAAGCTGTCTCGACTGGTAAATCCTGAAGAGATTGAGGACGCGATCACAATAAATGGGGATGTTATCGACGTAGATAAGGAGCTAGGGCTCGATGTCTAACAATTTAGCTAGTTTAGCTAAAGATATGGATTTCTCTCCGGAGGATATCCAGCACATATTGGACAATCTGGACTCGTTTAGTCCTGAAGAGCTGGTCGAAATAGACTCAATCGTGGGGGAATTGTCCACACGGGAGACAAACAAGGCCGCGCACGACGATCTGATAGAGTTTTGCAAGCGGATGCAGCCAGATTACAAGGTTGGTAGGCATCATCGCATACTTGCAAACATGTTGATGGACGTTGAACGTGGGCCCACAGCTAAGGATGGTAAGGACAGGGTGTGTGTAAACATACCTCCGCGTCATGGTAAGTCGCAGCTCGTGTCGATATTTTACCCCGCTTGGTTTTTAGGGCGGAATCCTGATAAGAAAGTAATGATGGTGTCGCACACCACAGACTTGGCGGTGGATTTTGGACGTAAAGTCCGTAACTTGATCGCATTAGATGACTATAAGTCCATATTCCCGGAGGTTTCTCTTGCGGTGGACAGTAAATCAGCGGGGAGATGGAATACAAACTTTGGAGGAGAGTATTTTGCGTGTGGTATTGGTTCTGCTTTGGCTGGGCGTGGGGCTGACCTATTGCTGGTTGACGACCCACACTCTGAACAAGATGTTATCAACGGGAACTTTTCTGTCTTTGAAAAAGCCTACGAGTGGTTTACCTTCGGAGCGCGAACAAGGCTAATGCCCGGCGGGCGTGTAGCTATCGTGCAGACTAGATGGCATATGGACGACCTGACAGGACGTGTAACTAACGATATGGTCAAGAATGAGATGGCCGATCAGTACGAAATCGTTGAGTTTCCGGCTATTTTGGACTCTGAGGACAAGAATGGTAAGCCAATAAAGAAACCTTTGTGGCCAGAGTTCTTTGATCTCCCTGCGTTAGAACGAACCAAGGCTTCGATGCCTGCGTTCCAGTGGAACTCGCAGTACCAACAGCAGCCGACAGCCGAAGAAGCGTCGATTGTTAAGCGTGAATGGTGGAATATATGGGAGAATGACGCTCTCCCGCCGGTCGAATACGTGATTATGTCCCTAGATGCGGCCGCAGAGAAGCATAACAGGGCCGATTACACCGCTTTGACCACTTGGGGCGTGTTTTTCTGCGAAGAATCAAGCTCACACAACATTATTTTACTTGACAGCATAAAAGAACGGCTAGAATTTCCTGAGTTAAAGGAGCTGGCTATGGAACAATACAACCACTGGGAGCCTGATGCGTTCATTGTGGAGAAGAAAAGTTCTGGTGTTGCACTCTACCAAGAGATGAGACGTATGGGACTGCCCGTCACCGAGTACACACCCCACCGGGGGACTGGTGATAAGTTGGCAAGGCTCAATTCTGTATCAGATATTATATCTTCAGGCATGGTCTGGGTACCCGCTACTCGCTGGGCAGACGAACTTGTAGAAGAAGTGGCTGGGTTTCCGTTCATGTCGAATGATGACTTGGTTGATAGTACGGTTATGGCTCTCCTAAGATTCCGTCAGGGTGGATTTATCCGCTTGCCTACGGATATGGAGGATGATGATTCGTATTTACATCGGAAGGCGGCGTATTATTGATGGGGATGACATACATGTACATGTGTAGTATGGCTGTCTACAGGACGTTGGTAGCGTCCGTGGGGACACTGCGCATCGGCTCTCCCTCGTTCGTTGTGTCTCCACCCTACGAAGATATCTTTCTATTTAGGTACTATATCTGCTATAGTGCCATTAAACGCACAGAGTGAGGCAAAAACATGGCAGTCGAAAAACCTATGGAACCTAGTGATATCCTTGAAACACCCGAGGAGTCTTTAGCCCCTGATCTAACGGTCGTAGTCGAAGACCCCGAGGCTGTAGAAGTCGAAATGGACGATGGGTCAGTTGTTATTGAGTTTGGTGACACCCCTGAAATGAATGAAGATGTCTCACATGACTCTAACCTCGCCGAATACATTGAAGATGACGAACTAGAGGAAATAGCAAACGAACTGATCGAACATTTTTCATCTGATCGTGAGTCTCGTGGAGAGTGGGCTAGTGCCTATATTAAGGGTATGGACCTTTTAGGGATGAAAGTGGAGGAGCGTACGGAGCCGTGGAACGGTGCTTCTGGCGTATATCACCCTATGATGACCGAAGCAGTGGTTAAATTCCAAGCGCAAGCAATGGGGGAACTTCTTCCAGCAGCAGGCCCAGTACGTAGCAAGATCGTAGGCAAGATAACAACTGAGAAGTTTGAGCAGGCACAACGTGTCGAGACTGAACTTAACTACCTCATCACTGAGAAAATGCCTGACTATCGTGATGAAATGGAGCAGATGCTGTTTAAATTGCCTATGGCGGGCTCTGCGTTCAAGAAAATATACTTCGATCCTATTACAGAACGCCCTGTATCCCAATTTGTACCTGCAGAAGACCTCGTAGTGTCCTACGGCGCGTCTAACTTACGTACAGCCCCGCGGTTTACACACGTTATGAAGAAGACACCTGAAGAAGTACTCAAGCTACAGGTGAACGGGTTCTATCGTGATGTTGAGCTCCCTGAAGCAACTAGGGATGTTACTGACATTGAAGAAAAATACAACGAGTTAGAAGGTTCTGAACCTACTTTCTCTGACGATCCACGACATACTATACTAGAGATGCACGTAGATTTAGACTTGCCTGAGCCTTTTGACGATATAGATGGCGTTGCACTACCTTACGTAGTGACAGTGGATAAATCATCTAGCATCGTCTTATCTATTCGCCGAAATTGGTACGAAGACGATAGCAAACGTGAAAAACGTATGCACGTCGTACACTATCCGTATTTGCCCGGTATGGGCTTCTACGGCACAGGGCTTATACATACGCTTGGTGGCCTTACAAAGTCTGCCACCTCCATCATGCGCCAACTTATTGACGCAGGTACGCTGTCTAACCTCCCTGCAGGCTTTAAAGCCCGAGGCATGCGTATCACCGGGGACAACACTCCCATCATGCCCGGTGAGTTCCGAGATGTAGATGTACCGGCAGGTACTATTAAGGATGCGATTGTTCCGCTACCTTATAAAGAGCCATCAAGCGTACTTTACAGTCTTTTAGGGAACGTCGTAGATGAGGGAAGACGTATTGGAGCAGTAGGTGACATTCAAGTAGGTGATATCAATGCTCAAGCCCCTGTAGGCACTACTCTGGCGCTTATGGAGCGTTCTATGCAGGTTATGTCTGGTATTCAGGCTCGCTTACACGCGGCTATGAAACAAGAGCTTCGTATCTTAGCTGGGATCGTACATGACTACATGCCCGCTGAATATGCGTACGAGATGGACGAACCTGCAGACCGTATATCTGACTTTGATGGTCGGGTAGACGTTATTCCAGTGTCTGACCCTAACGCAGCTACAATGGCACAGCGCATAATGCAGTACCAAGCGGCACTACAGTTAGCACAGCAAGCACCTCAAATGTATGACATGGGTAAACTACACCGACAAATGTTAGAGGTTCTAGGCATCAAGGATGCTGAAGACATCATCAAACTACCGGACGATATTAAACCTGCTGATCCAGTAACGGAAAACATGGCTATCCTCAAACAAGAGCCAGTCAAACCTTTCGCTTACCAAGATCACGAAGCGCACATCCAGACACACATGATGGCTATGCAAGACCCTAAGATCATGCAGATTGTAGGGCAATCGCCGTTCGCAAGCGCAATCCAGTCTGCTATGATGTCCCATATTACGGAACACGTAGCCCTGCAGTACCGTGTAGAGATACAGAAACAGTTGGGTGTAGAACTACCAGACCCAGAGGCACCGCTACCAGAAGATGTAGAACTTCAGGTTTCACGCCTAGCTGCACAAGCGGCTGAGAAGCTGTTTAAGAAAGACCAAGCCGAAGCATCTGCAGAAAAAGCAGCGGCACAACAAGCTGACCCACTTACTCAAATACAGCAACGTGAGTTGATGATTAAAGAGACTGAGCTGAAGCATAAGATCGAGATGGACAAGCTGAAAGTAAACATCGACGCTATGGCTAAACAAGAGAACGCCCGACTACAACAAGCACGTATCGACTCTGAGGAAGAGAAAGAAGCGGCACGTATAGGCGTTAAGGTAGCCGAGCTTGAAACAGACCAGAAAGAGTCCGCGGCGCGTCTAGCCTTGGATATTGCGGAGAAAGTGAACCTAGATGGCTGATTCTGTATTTCACCATGTACTAACCCGACTTGAAGAAAGTCGCACATCTATCGCCGAACACCTCGCAGAAGGCGGCGCTAAAGACCAAGAGACCTACTGGAAGCTAGTAGGGAAGTATGAAGCATTAACTATTGTACGTAATGATGTTAAAGATATTGAACAAAGGTATATTGAAGATTAGATATCATACGTGTACATATATGACATAACGTGGAATAATCCACGCAAAGGGCGCTGTGAGCCTTTAATCACTGCAGGAGACGAAGATGTACGCTACCGACAAAGTAGACGACAAGCAACTACTGGCAAAATTGCCCGAACCGAAAGGTTATAAGCTGCTTATCGCAATACCAGAACTTGAAGGCAAGACAGATGGCGGTGTTTATATGCCCGATTCTTTAACCAAAATGGAAGAAACCGCGACCATTATTGGATATGTCATAAGTATAGGTGAAGAAGCCTATACTGACAAAGAGCGGTTCCCGAATGGACCTTGGTGCGAAAAAGGTGATTTTATTATCTTCCGTTCGTATTCAGGTACACGTTTTAAATTACATAACAAAGAGTTCCGTATTATCAACGACGATACTGTTGAAGCGGTAGTCGAAGACCCACGGGGGTACAGTAGAGCATGAGTGAAGAATTAGAAACAGTCGTTGAAGACACAGTAGTAGAGACCGGAGCGTTAGAAGTAGACGTTGAAGGCGAAGATGATTTTGAAGTCGAAATCGCTGACGATACTCCTGAAGAGGACAAAGGTCGCCCACGTAGGGCAGCTGATGCCGAGGCGGATATCCCAGAAGACGAAGAGCTTGAGAAGCACAGCGACTCGGTACAGAAACGTATCAAGAAGCTAAAGTTCGAGTATCACGAAGAACGTCGTCGTAAGGAAGAAGCCGAACGCGAACGAGAAGCGGCAGTTCAGTATGCAGAATCGCAGAAGAACGAAGCAGCACGCCTACGTAAAAACCTTTCTGAAGGTGAAGGTGTTCTGGTAAACGAAGCCAAGGCGCGTGTAGCGTCAGAACTCAACAGCGCGAAACGAGCCTATAAAGAGGCTTATGAGGCTGGGGATACTGATGCTGTGCTTGAAGCTCAGATGTCATTGTCTAAGCTACAGCTCGAAGCTGATCGTGTAGAAAACTGGAAACCGGCAAAACAAGCTGTGCAGGATCAATCTGAAGTCCCAGCTCCGCAAGCCGCGCCTCGTGTTCCTGTACCAGATCGTAAGGCACAGGAATGGGTAGCTGAAAACGATTGGTTCCAGAAAGACACGGGCATGACAAGGTATGCTATGCTCATACATGAAGAACTATTAGAGACAGGCGTTGATTCTACGTCGGATGTGTACTATAGTAAGATAAACGAGGCCATGCGGTCTCGATACCCAGATCGTTTTACGGACGTGGAACCAGAGGTTCGACAACCACAACGTAAAGCTGGCTCCGTGGTGGCCCCGGGTGGTAGAAATACCGCCACATCACGCAATAAAGTTGTCATCACCTCATCTGAGGCCGCAATCGCCAAGCGTCTCGGATTATCTAATAAAGAATATGCGGCGCAAAAGCTAAAGGATATGCAAAATGGCTGATAGAAAACCACGTACAACCGAAACCCGCGAAGCGGGAGAACGTCGTAAACCTTGGAAGCGCTCGTCAATGCTACCTACCCCCGAACCACGAGACGGACTTTCGTTCCGCTGGATTCGCACATCTACATTGGGTAACGCAGATATGACAAATGTCTCTGGGAGGTTTCGTGATGGCTATGTGCCCGTAAAGGCAGTGGATTATCCCGAGCTACACATCATGTCAGATATTGATTCTCGATTTAAAGACAATATCGAAGTTGGTGGGTTATTGCTTTGCGCTATCCCGACCGAACTAAAAGATGATCGTATTCATGGTCAACTTGAGTCTGCACAAAATCAGGCTGAAGCTGTCGATAGAAACTACATGCGTGAGTCTGACCCGCGGATGCCTATGCTTAAACCTGAGCGTAGTTCGCGGTAACTATAAGGTAAGGGGCAATGAGGCTCTTTACTTCAAAAGTAAATAAATCTGGAGGAAGAGCATCATGGCTACTACAGCTGCTCCCTATGGTCTAAAGCCGGTAAAACGTGCCGACGGAATGGCCTACGCTGGGGCGACATCCCAGTTTCTGATCGACCCCGCTGGAGAGGCAACAAACCTTTTCTACGGCCAAGTCGTTCATATCGGTGCTGATGGTTACATCGCACTATCAACCGCAACAGGTGCCGACGGTACTACAAACGCATTACCAACAGGAACAACCTTAACTGGTTCTCTTGGTGTGTTTGTAGGGTGTGAGTACGAGAATGACCTTGGTCAAACTGTATACTCACAATATTACCCGTCTGGTGCAACAAACGCGAAAGCATTGGTTGTGGACGATCCAAACGTACTATTCCAAGTACAAGCAGACGGCGCTATGGACCAGTCTGACATAGGTGCGAATACTTTCTTCGCAGCTGCTCAGTCTACATCTACTGGCAACACTGCTACTGGTAACTCTACAAGTGCCGTTGACGCGACAACTAAGACTACCACCGCCGCCTTCCGTATCGTGGCCGCTGTATCACCTATTGGTGATGCGTTTCCTGATCTTTTGGTTAAACTTAACCCCGGCTACAGCAGCATGACTAACGCTGTTGGCTTGTAAGGAGGGATAACACATGGCTATTTCACGCGCACAGGCGCTTAAAGAGCTTTTACCCGGACTTAATGCCTTATTTGGGCTTGAGTACGATAAATACGAAAACGAACATGCAGACATCTATGAGACAGAAAATTCAGAGCGTAGCTTTGAAGAAGAAGTTAAATTGTCTGGTTTCGGTGCAGCACCAACAAAGGCTGAAGGTTCATCTATTGCGTACGATAATGCGCAAGAGGCGTTCACAGCTCGCTACACACACGAGACCATCGCTATGGGTTTCGCCATCACTGAAGAAGCGATGGAAGATAACTTGTACGATTCTTTGTCTTCACGTTACACAAAAGCTCTAGCTCGCGCTATGGCATACACTAAGCAGGTTAAAGCTGCCTCATTGCTCAACACGGGCTTTGACACTTTCCAGTCTGGTGATGGTGTAACATTGTTCAACACTGCACACCCAACAGTTGGTGGCGGTACAAACTCTAACCGTCCAGCGGTTAGTGCTGACCTTAACGAGACTTCGCTTGAACAAGCGATTATCGACATTGGTGGATACACAGACGAACGTGGCTTACTTATCGCAGCTCGCGCTAGAAAGCTAATCATCCCGTCTGCGTTACAGTTCGTAGCAACTCGTTTGTTGGAAACAACTTTACGTGTAGGTACAGCTGATAATGATATCAATGCACTCAGCTCTAACGGTGCAGTTCCTGAAGGATATGGCGTAAACCATTATCTTACAGACGCTGACGCTTGGTTCCTGACTACAGACATCCCTAACGGTATGAAGCACTTCGTACGTTCTGCGATGGCTACAGGAATGGATGGTGACTTCGATACTGGCAACGTGCGCTACAAAGCGCGTGAGCGTTACAGCTTCGGTGTTTCTGATCCATTAGGTATCTACGGATCACAAGGCGCATAAGCTCCTAATACTTAAATTTAGAGGGCTCCACTTCGGTGGGGCTTTCTTTTTGTCTAAAGGTGTTGTATGATCCAGTTAACGGGTACAACATTAGCTTTGTAGACAGGTTTATATACCCACCTGACGTTGCATAGACTACAAGGCGAATCCTTATGCAAAGGGTACTAAAATGGCATCGACTACATTTTCAGGTCCAGTGACTTCAACTGCTGGCTTTATTGGCGACATCGTCGTCCCAACTTACACCGTAGCAAACGCACCTTCAGCTTCAGCCGCTGGCGCAGGTACTGTCGTATTTGTTTCAAATGGCGCAGGCGGTTCTGCAATCTTGGCTTTCTCTGACGGAACAAACTGGAAGCGTTCTGACACTGGTGCTACAATAGCAGCATCATAAGGGGGGTTATCTATGAGTAGGTTTGCCCCTCCAACCGAAGAAGAACTAGCAGCCCGAGGAATTGGTACTGTTAAAGTTCGCGCACGAAAAAAAGACGGTACTCTTCAAGCAGATGACCCTTCTACACCTGATATAAATGAGGCGTGGGAAGAAAAACCTGTTAAGAAACGTGGCCGTCCTGCAAAGAAAAAGGACTAGATTATGGCTGGTCAAGAAGTACGAGCTTATAACTTTGCGGTAGGCGATAGCGCCGCACTTGTAGGCCCATCACGCGGTAGACTGCAGGGGGTTCTAGTGAACGCCGCATCTGCAGCTGCTTTTACTATTCGTAGTGGGTCAGCTACTGGCCCTATTATACTACAGTTAACTCTACCTACTGGCTGGAATGACGTATATATCCCCAACGATGGTATTTTAGCTGATAACGGTTGTTTTGTTTCTGCCTTTACAGGTTCAGGGAACAAAATGACATTACTTATAGAGTAATATGGCTGTTAAGAAAAAAGGTACAATGAAAGGCCACACCATAAAAGGTGGTCAGAAACGCCCAACTAAATCTGGTGCGGGTATGACTAAAAAAGGTGTGGCTAAGTATCGTCGGGATAACCCCGGCTCTAAATTAAAGACCGCCGTTACTGGTAAGGTTAAAAAGGGAAGTGCGGCAGCTAAACGCCGTAAGTCCTATTGCGCACGTTCTGCGGGGCAGATGAAACAGTTCCCCAAAGCGGCTAAGAACCCTAACAGTAGGTTGCGGCAAGCTAGAAAAAGGTGGAAATGCTGATATGATGGGACGTAGTTCTATGGGAAGACAACTTACAGGAAACCGTGTTAAAAAAGCAGTGCCCCGTAAACCTGTAGCGGCTATGGCCAAGGGTGGTAAGGCCAAGAGTCGTGTGAACGAAGCTGGTAATTACACTAAACCTACAATGCGTAAGGCGTTGTTCAACAAGATTAAGGCTGGTGGTAAAGGTGGTAAACCCGGACAGTGGTCTGCACGTAAAGCTCAGATGCTTGCAAAACAGTATAAAGCTAAAGGTGGAGGCTATAGGAAATGAAGGGCGTAAAACACTATAAAAGAGATGGAACTCTTCACACAGGGGGTACGCACAAGATGCCTAACGGTTCGTTGCACTCAGGTAAAACTCACGGCAAGACGAGCGTAAAGCTGGTACATTATAAAGATTTGAGTAAGAAAGCGAAGGCTAAAGCCGATGGCAAAAGCAAAAAGTCAAAAAAGTCTTAGCAAATGGACTAAGCAGAAATGGCGTACAAAGTCTGGTAAGCCATCGACGCAAGGGAAAAAGGCTACAGGTGAGCGGTATCTACCCGCTAAAGCTATAAAGGCTTTGTCATCTAAAGAATACGCTGCTACTACCAAGGCTAAACGAGCGGCTACTAAAAAAGGTAAACAGGTTTCTAAACAACCTAAAAAGATAGCCAAGAAGACGGCGAAGTATAGAAAGACTTAGATCATGGCAGTTGTTGTACCAGAGCTAAATGAATTATTTGAAGAGGCGTACGAACGTGCGGGGCTTGAAATGCGTTCGGGGTATGACTTAAAAACCGCCCGTAGAAGCCTTAATATTATGACGCTAGAGTGGCAGAACCGTGGTTTGAACCTATTTACCATAGAGGCTGGAAGTATACCTCTGGTTGCGGGTACAGCTACTTATACACTGCCTTCCGATACTATTGACCTAATAGAACATCAACTTCGCACTGACGAAGGTACGACACAACAACTTGATGCGTATATCCAACGCATGAGTGTGTCTACATACTCACAGCAAGGGAATAAGAATACTCAAGGGCGTCCGTCTCAAATATACGTACAGCGCAATGCTACAGACGTGCAAGTTACTCTTTGGCCTGTACCAAATGATGATACTACATACAAGTTAGCTTACTACCGTCTTAAAGGTATAGATGGGCTGGCAAGCGGTGTTGGAGGAGCTACTACTTCTATACCACCACGTTTTATTCCCGCTCTTGTGTCTGGGTTAGCGTACTACATCGCTATGAAAAAACCCGAAGTCGCAGAAAGAGTTGGCCCTTTAAAACAAGAGTACGAAGAGCAATTCCTTAGAGCTGCAGATCAAGACCAAGATAGGTCTACCTTTCGTATGGTACCGTTTAGAGGAGCTATGTAATGCCCGGATATGCTAGTGGTAAACACGCATACGGTATATGTGACCGGACTGGGTTTCGCTACAAGCTGGAAGACCTTATATACGAGGTTCAACATGGAGTACGTACAGGGCTACGTGTTGGTAAGGATGTGCTTGATCCTGACCAACCACAGAACTTTCTTGGGGACGTTAATTCAACAGACCCGCAATCTTTACTTAACCCACGCCCAGATGTTAATCCGGGAAGAGGTTTATTTGGCTGGAATCCTATTTGGAACCCGGCTCAATATATGGTAGGCTCTGTAGGAAGCGTTACCATAGCAACAACAGATGGAGACTAATATGCAGACCCCTAGACTTAGACCAAAAAACTTAAAAAAGAAAAAGAAGAAGAGCGGTGTACCTGCCAACTCTCCAACACCTAAACCACGCCCAGCAGGTTTGGGTGCTACTAAAAAAGAAATGGAAGCAATGGACCGTGGTTTCCGTATTCAAGAGATGGAAGGCCGCGAGAGGGAAGTTATGAAGAAGG
>ERZ1046568.2189-NODE-2189-length-12980-cov-5.267621_pt1 | contig 12980 bp, 10 predicted proteins | sample MGYA00383092_ERZ1046568 | MGnify/ENA primary metagenome ERZ1046568 (study PRJEB29581, sample SAMEA5548362) | metagenome | biome: marine; feature: coastal; material: water | depth 1 m | study: Short-term variability in the microbial, nano- and picoplankton... | reverse complement strand
GTGCATGCCTAAAATGGCACTTTGTGGGGGGTTGATGATTGGTGTAGAAAGCATAGAGCCAAAAACGCCACCGTTGGTAATGGTAAAGGTTCCTCCTGTCATCTCATCCACGGTGATTTTACCGTCACGTACCTTTGTTGCTAGGCGACCTATTTCACTTTCTACCCCAGCGAAATCTAAGGTTTCTGCGTTGCGAACGACAGGCACCATCAATCCCTTTGGGCCACTTACAGCAACACTTACATCAACGTAATCAAAGCTCACAAGCTCGTTACCGTCAATCATGCTGTTAGTAGAAGGGTACATTTTAAGTGCACGTGTCGCAGCAAGCGTGAAGAAGCTCATAAAGCCTAATTTCACCCCGTGCTTCTCAAAAAACTCGTTTTTATATTCGTTACGCAAGTCGAAAATCGGCTTCATATCTACCTCGTTAAAGGTGGTAAGCATCGCCGTTTCATTCTTCACTGTAACTAATCTACTGGCCAATTTGCGACGAAGACTGCTCATCTTCTTGCGCGTCTGCGCACGCTCGCCGTGGTCAGATGAACCCATAGAGGCTACTGCATCAATCACATCTGCCTTAGTAATACGTCCATCTTTACCGGTTCCTTTCGCTACAGATGCGCCAGTTTCGGCCATCATTTTCTTGGCAGCAGGGGAAGCCGTGCCTGTAGCGTAGGTCGTAGCTGCTGGAGCTGCTGGAGCTGCCACAGGCTCTGGATTTGGTGCCGATGTCGCCGGTGCAGCACTGCCCTCTGGACGCGCGGCGCTGGTATCGATCAAACAAACGACTTGACCCACCTCAACGGTGTCGCCTTCTTCTGCTTTTAAGGTGATAATTCCACCTTCTTCTGCAGGTAATTCAAGCGTTGCTTTGTCAGAGTCGACCTCAGCAATGGCTTGATCTTTTTCTACATAGTCGCCATCGCTTACCAGCCAGGTTGCGATTTCAACTTCAGTAATGGATTCGCCTGGTGAAGGCACTTTCATTTCTAACATATCCGATAGACTTAAATGCTAAATACTCGTTCTATAGTTTCTCTTTGGCGCTGCAAGGCCACTTTATTTGATCCGCTCGCCGTTGCTGCACTTGGTGCTGGACTCACGAGAGTCAACTGTTGGTGCATTTGCCACAACATGTAGGTCCATGCCCCCATATTCGCTGGTTCTTCTTGCGCCCAAACATGCATTGCTGCATTCGGGTATTTTGCTACTTCCTGCTTGATGGCAAGATCATCGAGCGGGTACAATTGTTCAATCCTAATGATTGCCACGTGATCCGCGCCTTGTGCTTCACGCTCGTCCGCAAGCTCGTAATACAGTTTCCCTGAACAGAAGACCACTTTCGTGACTTTTTCTGGAGCTACCGTGGAATCCGATACGATCGGTTGGAATGTACCGTGGGCCAATTCTTCCATAGTACTTTGCGCTTTTGGCAAACGCAACAAACTCTTTGGCGACATTACTACGAGCGGACGTCTGAAGTGGCGCTTGTGCTGGCGGCGAAGCAAATGATAAAAATTTGCCGGAGTAGTACAGTTCGCTACCGTCATGTTTTCCTGGGCACACATCTGCAAGAAACGCTCCAATCGAGCAGAACTGTGCTCTGCACCTTGCCCTTCGTAACCGTGCGGAAGAAGTAAGACCAAACCATTCTGTACTTTCCATTTATCTTCCGCAGCAGAGAGGAATTGGTCAATCATGATCTGGGCGCCGTTTGCAAAATCACCGAATTGGGCCTCCCAAATGGTCAAAGTATCTGGGGATGCCATCGCATATCCGTAATCAAAACCCATTACCGCATATTCACTCAACAATGAATTATAGATGGCGAAACGGCCTTCTTTTCCAGGATATTCGTTGAGTAGGTTGACCTCTTCGCCACTGTCCTCTACTTTTAAGATGGCATGACGGTGCGAGAACGTTCCACGTTCCACATCTTCTCCTGAAATTCGAATATTATAATCTTCTGCGAGTAGTGAGCCATAGGCAAGTAATTCACCCATACCCCAATCTATAGCGTTGCGTTCAAAGACTTGTGCGGCACGATCCCCCATCAAGCGGACTGTTTTCTTTAAGAACTTCTTCCCTTCTGGTAGTGTCGTAATATGTTTCGCAATGTCCTTTAACTTATCTAGATCAAAGGTTGTATCTACCGGATGTAGCATTTCACCAGGCTCTGCGCTAGGATAATCTACCCACTCCTTTTCCATGAAAGGAGTAATCACATTGTGTTTGATTTTTTTAGCCTCGTCAAAGTCGAGCTCGAGCATAGATTTAAACTCTTCCTGCATCTCCTTGACCATAATCTGCGTAGCGACGCCTTCACTCATCAAACGTTGCGCATAAATTTCGCGTGGGTTTGGGTGTTTGGATATAGCCTTGTACAATAATGGCTGCGTAAATCTAGGTTCATCGCCTTCGTTATGTCCGTATTTCCGGTAACACAATAAGTCAATAAAAATATCGCGCTGAAAACGTTGGCGGTATTCTATGGCCAAACGCATCGCGTGCACTAATGCTTCAGGATCATCTCCATTCACATGAAGTACTGGAGCTAAAATCACCTTTGCTATATCCGTACAATAGGTAGAAGAACGTGCATCAAGATAATTTGTAGTAAAACCTACCTGATTATTGATGACAATATGCAAGGTTCCACCAGTGCTGTAACCTGCCAATTTTTCCATCTGAAGCGTTTCGTATACTACACCTTGTGCAGCAACTGCAGCATCACCGTGAATGAGAATAGGCAATACCTTTCCCGACTCCATACCGTAGTCGTTGTTGATTTTAGCACGGGCAATGCCCTCTACAACTGGATCAACGGCCTCGAGATGTGACGGGTTGGGCGCAATATTCATTACTACGTCCTTTCCGTCCACTGTCCTGTGAACAGTCGTATGGCCTAAATGATACTTTACATCGCCATCGATGGTCACATCGTCAAAAGCCTTTCCCTCAAATTCTGAAAATATCTGTTTACGCGGTTTTCCGAAAACATTCGTCAAAACGTTTAATCTGCCGCGGTGTGCCATACCTAAAACAAATTCTTTTACACCGTAACGAGCACCATGATTAACCGCTTCGTCCAAGCCTGGAATCAATGCTTCCGCACCTTCTATCGAGAAACGCTTTTGTCCTACAAATTTTGTATTCAAGAACGACTCGAAGCTAACGGCCTGATTAAGTTTATGTAGAATTTGCTTTTTCTCTTCAATGGAGAGTTTAGGCTGGTTGTCGTCTTTATGGATCCAATTTTTAATCCATGTGCGGCGCTCTGGATCTCGAATATAGTTGTACTCTACCCCTGTGCTCTGGCAGTAGATTGCTTCTAAATGCGAGATAATTTCGCGCAACTTCGTCGCTCCTGGCAGTCCCAATTCTGTGGCTGCATTAAACGGTGTATCAAGATCGTCTTTGCTTAATCCAAAGTTTTTAATGTCCAGGGTAGGTTCGTAACTGCGACGCATGCGAACCGGGTTTGTCTTCGTAAACAAATGCCCACGCGAACGGTAGCCTTGAATCAAATTCAAAACGTGAAACTCTTTAATAACCTCTTCAGGCACACCCGCGCCCTCAAGATCCTCTTCAGAATAGACTTCTTTCGCGAAATCATATCCTTGAAAAAATGCACGCCAGCTCGGCTCAAGGCCGTCTGGATTTTTAAGGTAGTGCTCGTATTGATCTTCGATCAATTGGGCGTGAACGCTTCCTAAAAATGAAAATCTATCCATGTAGAAGTATTGGATTTACAATCAAAAGTACAACACAAAACGCGGTCTGTAGATTGGAATTTTGCAATATTCCCAACGGTCTTAACTATTCTGCAGCACGTAAACAATCGGTCCAAAAAAAAGCCCCTTAAAAAGGGGCCTTAAATCAATATTCTTCTTCGTTCCAAAGAAAATCTTCTTCAGACGGATAGTCTGGCCAGATTTCTTCGATACTCTCGTAGGTTTCTTCCTCTTCTTCCTCGATGGCTTGTAAGTTCTCTACTACTTCCAACGGTGCTCCCGTACGGATAGCGTAGTCAATAAGCTCATCGCGAGTTGCCGGCCATGGCGCGTCACTCAAATAAGATGCTAGTTCTAAGGTCCAGTACATAAGTCTTCAACAACTTTTAATGCATTATCAGTCGTGCAAAAGTAGTTTTTCTGCTGACTTATGCAACACCTTTAGAAAAAATGTAAGTGCTTAATACTTAGGAGTCCAAATTCTGTCCGGTGCACCGTTGGAAAAATCAATCCAACGTGCCATAACAAATAAGAAATCTGAAAGTCGATTCACGAACGATATGATTTCACCCACTACCGCCACTTCATTAGTTAAAGCGACTACCCTGCGTTCTGCTCGGCGGCAAACGGTACGTGCAACGTGACAATGTGCGCTTTGAGTGTGTGCACCCGGTAAGATGAAACTCTTTAGTTCGGGGAGAATTTCATTCCATTGGTCCATTTGGCGTTCCAATTGTCCCACTAAATCTTCGTTAAACTGGGGCATGGGAAATTCTGGCGTTCCCTCAACTGCGAGGTGCGAGCCCATGGCAAAAAGTTCGCTTTGAATAGCCTGGGCATAGGGGAACTGATCTGAAGGAAGCGTCGCCGCTAAAACTCCTAAATGACTGTTTAATTCGTCAAAGGATCCGTACGCTTCTAAACGCATTTCTGCTTTGGAAACACGACTTCCGCTCAACAAAGAGGTTTGACCCTTATCCCCAGTTTTAGTATAAATTTTCATGTTCTTAGTAGGCTCGTTCTGTACGACCTTCAACGTAATACATGAAGCTCTTGTTCACGACTCGGTTTCCACCTGGTGTCGGGTAATCGCCTGTGAAGTACCAATCGCCAGGGTGACCAGGACAACTCTTGTGAAGATCTTCTATAGTCTGATACAGCACTGTAACCCTGGCATTTACCTCTGGAGGTGTTAGCAGATCGGCGATCTTGTCACTAATTTCTTGTGCCTCAAATGGCTCGTAAATCTCTTTAACGAAGTTTTGTACTTCGTGGTCGGCGAGATGGGCTTGGGCCTTACATTTTTCATAGACCGTTTGAATCACGTCTTCTTGACCGCGTTCTTTTAAAAGGGCAATTGCAGCTCTGAAGGCCACAAAATCTCCCATACGCGCCATATCTATACCGTAGCAATCCGGGTAACGGATTTGAGGAGCAGAAGAAGCAATGACGATGTGCTTCGGGCTTAATCGGTCAAAAATGCGGAGAATACTTTGCTTCAACGTCGTCCCACGTACGATACTGTCGTCAATCGCGACCAAGTGATCCGACGGTTTCACCGAACCGTGCGTTATGTCATAAACATGACTAACTAGTTCATCTCTTGAGCTATCTTCCGTAATAAACGTGCGTAGTTTAACATCCTTCCAAGCCACCTTTTCAACCCGTGGACGCAAGTCTAAAATCGCTTTCAGCTGGTCGTTCGTCGGGTTTTCTAATGCAGTAATACGGTCGTATTTCAAGGTGTTAAAATGATCTTCCATTCCTTTAACCATGCCATAAAAGCTTACCTCAGCCGTGTTGGGAATAAAGGAAAATACCGTGTCTTCTACTTCGCCATCAATAAGATCGACAATCCTTGGGATCAGTCTACGTCCCAGTTCGATGCGTTCGTTGTAGATGTCTTTATCGTTTCCTCGAGAGAAGTAAATTCGCTCAAAAGAACATGCTTTAAATTCCGTTGGAGTTTTGATTTCGTCAATCGAAACCTCCCCATGATGCTTCACAATAAGTGCATTTCCTGGTGGCAATTCTGTGATTTGCTCAGATTTTAAGTTCAGTGCCGTTTGTATCACAGGGCGTTCAGACGCCACAACAACTATTTCGTCATCGTAATAATAGTAGGCCGGTCGAATTCCAGCAGGATCACGTAACACGAAAGAATCACCGTGTCCAGTCATCCCTGCCATTGCGTAGCCGCCGTCCCATTTTTTAGAGGCGCGGCGTAGGATATCTGCAAGGTCTAATCGGTTGGCAATTTCTGCCGTGGCCTCTTTTTTAGAATAGCCCTCTGCCTTGAGCTCGTAGTATAAATCGTCATTAGCCTCATCAAGAAAATGACCAATTTTTTCCATGATTGTAACCGTATCCGCCTTCTCTTTAGGATGCTGACCCAATTCAACTAATTCATTGAAAAGCTCATCAACATTAGTCATATTAAAGTTTCCCGCAACAATCAAATTACGAGTTGGCCAGTTGTTTTGTCTTAAAAAAGGGTGGCATGCTTCGATCGTATTCCCGCCGTAGGTTCCATAACGCAGGTGACCCAAAAAGACTTCTCCTGTAAAGGGAAGATTCTCTTTCAGCCATGGCACATCAGATAGACGAGAGGCGTCTCCTGCAATACCTTCTGCAATGCGCTTTTGCACTTTGCCGAAAATATCCCCAATACTATTGGTATCTACTGAGCGGTAGCGTGAAATGTAACGCGTACCGGGTGCCATATTAAGTTTAATGTTTGCAAGCCCTGCGCCGTCTTGCCCGCGGTTGCGCTGCTTCTCCATGAGGAGGTACATCTTGTTTAGGCCGTAAAATGCTGTCCCGTATTTTTCAACGTAGTATTCGAGAGGCTTTCTCAGGCGAACGAACGCTATGCCGCATTCGTGTTTGATGGGATCACTCATAGGAGGTATTAATGTGGGTCAAAATTACCGAAATTCTCGCAGCTGTACCAAGTATTTTCTAGGGGAGTAAGTTAGATAAATCCATTCCTAGCCATTCCAGTGCAGCGCCGTGCAGCAGCTTTCCTTTACGCTCCTCGCTCCACGGCATTCCGTTGATGAGTTTACCGGGTTGTAATTCGCCGAGCGGAAAAGGGTAATCGGTCCCCAATGCGACCCTGTTTTCACCCACAAGACCCACTATATATTCGAGCATCTGCGGATCATGGACTAACGAATCGAGCCAAAATTTACCCATGTACTCTTTCGGGGCAATGGGGTTATCTACAGCACAAAGGTCTGGGCGTACGTCAAATCCATGTTGCACACGTGCGAGCGTCGCAGGGAAAGATCCACCGCCGTGTGCAAAAGCAACACGCAGCTTGGGAAGTCGCTCAAAAACTCCACCGAAGATCATCGAACAAATAGCTAGCGAGCTTTCTGCAGGCATTCCGACCAACCAAGGCAACCAATATTTTGTCATTTTTTCCTTTGCCATCATGTCCCACGGGTGGACGAAAATGGCCATATCCAAATCTTGACACGCCTCAAAAATGGGAAATAACTCCGGAGCATCGAGATTCCAGTCGTTAATGTGTGTTCCGATCTGAATACCCTTTAGCCCAATTTCTGTGCACCGACGCAATTCTTCAATGGCCAAATCCGGTGCTTGCATTGGCAATGTTCCAAGGCCAACAAAACGGGTGGGGTATCGGTCGCATATTTGGGCAATGTGGTCGTTTAAAAATTGGGCCACTTCGAGCGTATCTTTAGGTTTCGCCCAATAACTAAACATTACGGGAACTGTGGACAATACCTGAACATCCACATGGTGGTGACCGCATTCTTTCATACGCGCTTCAGGGCTCCAACAATTGTCTTCAACCTCGCGAAAAAACTCGCCATCTTTCATCATTCGAGCGCTGCAGCTCTTATGATGATCCAGCGTTATAAATCCTCCATAGCCAAACTTCTCCCTAAAATTCGGGATGTGTTCGGGCAAAATGTGTGTATGGATGTCAACCGTAAAATTTCTTGATGTAACCTGACACATACCCTAAACGAATCTTGAATCAACCTCCATAACGTGCCCACAATCCTTGCAGGTACGGTTAGATTCGCTTCCATAATAGTCGCGGAAATGCGGTAGAAAGTCTTTCTCAACATCTTTCAACTCAAAATAGGTTTCGTGTAGTTTACTGTTGCATTCATCACAAAACCACATTAAACCGTCCGTGAATCCACGACCCTCACGTATGCGCTCAATCACAAGACCGATACTGCCTTCGTGACGAATAGGACTGTGTGGCGTTTTGGCCGGGACAGTCATCATATCGCCCGGACCCAAATGCAGTTCATGCGCCTCACCATCGACTTGTACTTTAACCGTGATGTTGCCTTCTAACTGGTAGAAAAACTCTTCCGTTTCATTGTAATGGTAATCTTTTCGAGCGTTTGGCCCTGCTACTACCATTACGATGTAGTCGTCCGATTCCGGGGTCAAATTCTTATTCGCCACTGGGGGCTTAAGAAGGTCTCTATTTTCATCCAGCCACTGCTGAAAATTGAAGGGTTTTGGTACAGCCATTTGAGTTTGCTTTGGGACCTCAATTTATGAAATTCAAAACCGATTTCATCCTGCCTCACCCTTCCTTATATTCGTACGGACAGATCACAGCTATGGATTTACAGAATTACATTGGAGGAAAGTTCCTTGAACCCCTTCACAAACAATACCTTACTAATACTAATCCTGCTACGGGAGAAGCCTATGGACGCATACCCAGGTCCAGCGAAAAAGATGTAAAGCTCGCCACCGAAGCTGCACGCCAAGCATTTCCTCACTGGAGCGCGCTACCTGCAGCGGAGCGAAGTGCGTGGATGTTAAAGGTCGCGAATGAGATTGAACGACGCTTGCCGGAATTGGCTCTTGCAGAATCTATCGATAATGGAAAACCGCTTTCGCTAGCCACTGCTGTGGATATTCCTCGCGCTCGGGATAATTTTAAATTTTATGCTACTGCAATCTTACACGATGCGTATGAAACTCACGACATGGGAACGCATGGGTTTAACTATACGCTGCGTCAACCCGTGGGTGTCGCCGGATGTATTTCGCCGTGGAATTTACCGCTCTATTTATTTACGTGGAAAATTGCCCCAGCCCTTGCAGCCGGTAATACGGTGGTTGCAAAACCGTCGGAAGTCACCCCTGCAACAGCTTTTTTATTGTGTCAGATTTTAGACGATATCGACTTTCCTCCTGGTGTTCTAAACATTGTACATGGATTAGGCGCGGAGGTTGGAGCAGCCATTGTTGCCCATCAAGACATTCCCATCATTTCCTTTACGGGAGGTACACAAACCGGTAAAGCCATTAGTGCCGTTGCCGCACCAATGTTTAAAAAACTAAGCCTTGAGTTGGGCGGTAAAAATGCCAACATCATTTTCGAAGATTGTGATTTCGAAGAAGCCGTTAAAACCAGTGTTCGCGCGGCATTCGCTAACCAGGGTCAGATCTGTCTTTGCGGATCGCGGATCTATATACAGCGCGGCATCTACGATAAATTCAAAGAAGCCTTTGTCGCTCGTGTTAAGGGCCTCACTGTTGGTGATCCACTCGAAGAAAGTACCAGAACGGGCGCGGTTGTGAGCAAAGCCCATTTTGAAAAAGTCCTTTCGCACATAGCCGTCGCTGAAGAAGAAGGCGGCACGCTACTGACCGGTGGCAACCCAGTCAAATTAGAGGGTCGTTGCAAAAACGGCTACTTCATAGAACCGACGGTTTTCGAAAATCTCGACGCTACATGCCGCACCAATCAAGAAGAAATCTTTGGTCCTGTAGTTACCCTCACGCCTTTTGATACAGAAGAGGAGGCACTTGCTCTTGGCAACAGCACGGCATACGGTTTGGCAGCCACGGTTTGGACAACCAACCTTCAAGTGGCCCACCGAATGGCTGCTCGTCTCCACGCCGGTATCATTTGGGTAAATTGCTGGCTGCTACGCGATCTTCGCACACCCTTTGGCGGCGTTAAGCAAAGTGGTGTAGGCCGCGAAGGTGGTTTTGAAGCACTGCGATTTTTTACTGAACCTAAAAATATTTGCATCAAATTATGATTCCACATGACCAGTGGGCAAAAGCCCTTCACCAAAGTGCGCGTGCACAACGACCCCGCAATCAATTCTCTACTCAACATACCTACACGCTCGACGACGCATATAGGATTCAGCATGCCCTTATTCAGGAGCGTATTGGTGAGGGGCACACGATCGTCGGTGTAAAAATGGGATTTACTTCAGTTGCAAAAATGAAGCAAATGGGGGTCGAGGATATGATTATTGGCCAATTAACGGATGATATGCAAATTACCAGTAAAACCCCTTTAGTACGTTCACAATGCATCCACCCTCGCGCAGAACCTGAAATCGCTTTTCGCCTTTCACAAGACATTACCTCCCCACTAAGCGTTGAAGACGTTTTAACTTTCGTAGACGGTGTTGCCTCGGCCATTGAAGTCATCGATTCACGTTACGAAAACTTCAAATTTTCCCTAGAAGACGTAGTCGCGGATAATTGCAGCTCCTGCGGATTCGCACTAGGTCCTTGGTGTGAAGTCCCGTTAGGTCTTAACGGTTTAGACATGGTCCAGTCTTTTGATAATAGGTTAGTGGCAGAAGGAACAAGCGATGCAATCCTAGACAACCCATTTGAAGCACTCGCAGCAGCAACACGTTTAGCACACCAATACGGTTTACCATTGAAAAAAGGCATGATCGTTTTAGCCGGTGCCGCTACAGCCGCTCATTTTATAGATGCATCCGAAAATGTGGAAGTTACAGTCGATGGGCTAGGATCAGCACACTTCGAGGTGGTGTAAAAGAAACGAGCCACACCGGGGTACGGAGTGGCTCGCTGAACAAAACCATGTCGCATCTTAATGAATTACTCGCTTACACTCAATTGCGATGCGAACAGATACATTACAAAAGCTGTGCCAAAATTTCTATCGACTGGATTAAAGTTTAGCTGAAAGGCTTAGAAACAACTGTGAACGGTTATAGCTTAATGGAATCCCGTTCCAATCGCCAGTATGATTTTTGAAGTTACTGTAGTACACTAAATCAATCCCTAATTTCCAAAGATCCACCCCGAGACCCACATTATAACCGGCTGATGAAGGCTCGAATGTAGATGTGAATGCATTGTCTGCGAGATAGTGTTGATAGTGCACTCCTGCCTCTGCACGCGCCAACTTTAATAAACGTAATCCCGCACTAGTCTCAAGCTGTATGAGGTTATGATCAAAACTTTCATACATCAAAACACCTCCATTAGTGCCCGAGAGAAACTTTGAATTCTTAACATATAGTGCACTGGCCCCGATGTAAAATTGGTCCCCGATAAACTGACGACCGAAAAATCCTAAATGATACCCATCATCAGTTGTAGCGCCTTCAAAAATGGATTGCGTCGTAGAAAGAGCCTCATTCAGCCCAATACCATCCATATCAAAATTCAACCCCGTTCGTAAACCCCATCGACTTTGAGCGTCAGTGCTCATCACAAAGAATGTCAGAGTCAGTACTAATAGATACCGTATTTTCATCACCACATTATTTGAGTAGTAGAATTACAGCAATCGTGCCAAAGCACTTTCCAATCTTGGATTCAAAACATACAGTACTTGCCGTTTATCTTCTTTAGATCGCTCACGAAGCAACACCTCTTGACCTAGCTGCCTGATCGCTGTGGCATTCAACTGCTTGACAAATTCACTTCTTTTTCTTCTCTGCACTTCCCAAGAAACCTCATGTAAGCCTAAAAGATCATTGAAGTCCTCTGTACTTAATACCGCATTCGAACTACGCTCTAAGACCTCCCATTGTATGGTGTCGAAAATCGCACCCCGCCTTTTTAAATAGCGCCTTCTTATAACTACGGTAGCTAATATTCCTAAAAGCGAAAACAATCCGAACGATGCGAACAGTAAACTTTGATAACTGCCGTTATCTTCAATATATAGCGGCCGAATAGATTTAGCCGCTGGTATACGCGGCTCCGCATAGTCGAAGTAATAGCCCAATGCTACTTTGTCAGAATGTTTCGGAATCAACATACCGTCTTGAACGCTGTAGGCGCATGCAAATCCTAGCGGAGTACTATTCCCAGCGAGATTTGCGCCATTCTTCATCGTGATATCAGCAACCTCATTGCCAGCCGGATAAAGCCAATACGTTTTTAACCCTGTCATCAGCATACACGTGCTGTCAGACAACGGATGTACCACATACCGCAACTCATCATTAAATTCTTCATTTACTTGACCATAATTCTTCCATGTTCGCTTTTCAAAGTCAAATCCGTAAACTTTGCCTAGACAAAGAATAAAGAGCAGATCGTTCACCTTATCATAATTCGCAATCTGATAACGTCTTGAGTCAAGATCCGGCATTGTGACAAAGAAGGGCGCTCTACTGTACAGGCTCCATTCCTTACGAACATCACTAAAGAATGTCATAAGATTATTCTGCATCCAGAACCCATAACCGCCAAATGAATAAACAGTATCCTTTCGAAGGAATTGATAACTGTCAAAATTATATCCGTGATGGTATGTCTCATCAACTCTCGTTACTACGCCTGCAACGGTGTCCAATTGAAAAACCTTTCCAGTTCCTGGAAAGACCGCTTTTAAACCGCCTTGAGTTGAGAACAAGTGACCGTTTATGTGTAGTTCGTTCTGATACATCTCGTAAGCAAGCGTATATTGCGGTAGCGTATCTATGTGATTCTCGTAAAACACAATATTTTCACCCGTAACAACCGAGACTCTTTGTATGGCATTCGCTCCTGCCATTTTCCAAGAAACATAACCATTTGAATACGCTGTTTTACAGCAGGTTAGACTTACTAAAAGGGCAGTAATAATTCTAAATGAAATGCGTTTTATATACATGTTACACATACGTTTAAACACAAATATAAGATAGAACTTCGAGTTTCAACGCATATTTGTCTCAACCAATAAATCAAGGCGATTTATTACCACTTCAAAGAAGCCGAACCAATAAACCTATAGTAACCCGATCCATTGACTGGATCGGGTTTTTTTTTGCCTGTAGATTCCAGTTTTTGAATCATCACCAAAAAAATCCATTACCCTAAATTTACAGGGTAGTCTGTCAAAATTATGCTGTATTATACACATATACCCCCTACATTCAGGGGGGGTCCAAGTCCATTTAAGATATATTTTTATCATTTTATCTGATTTTTCAGGGGTGTATTGAATAAACGACA
>ERZ1046568.2186-NODE-2186-length-12997-cov-8.604157_pt1 | contig 12997 bp, 18 predicted proteins | sample MGYA00383092_ERZ1046568 | MGnify/ENA primary metagenome ERZ1046568 (study PRJEB29581, sample SAMEA5548362) | metagenome | biome: marine; feature: coastal; material: water | depth 1 m | study: Short-term variability in the microbial, nano- and picoplankton... | reverse complement strand
GACGGAAGAATGCGTGAAATAATCATCTACCCTTCCGACCAGTCAGCCAACCGTGTTGCCATCGAAGCTAACATTAACAATCAATACGACATTTACTAATGTATCTAATATACGAAACTGAAGAAGCAAGCATTGAGCGTGCCGACGAAGAAGGCAAGTACCACGACTTCTCCTACTGGACTGAAGGCAAAGGCACACGCTGGCTGACTAAGGCAGTACCTACTGCTGACGGCAAGTGGGCATTGGATGTCTCCGAGTACGAGCTGGACGACCTAGAAGAAGCATCAGTTGAGTCAAGTTATTTACCAGTGGAAGTAAGTGAGGAAATCTAATGCAGGACATCGTGTACAAATCGACAATTGGAACAGGAGGCTTTATCGCTACCATCGAACTCGGTCACATTAATGAATTACTAGGACTAGTTGTGGGTGTTGCCACTCTAGTTTATATGACAGCTTCGGCAGTCAAAGTAATCAAAGAACTGAAAGACAAATAATATGAACCTAGAACTACTAGCAATGCTCGGAGGCGGCGTAAGCGGCTTCGTAATGAAACTGATAGCAGCACAGGCAGAATCTCAAGCACGTAACTTTGAGATGATGATCAAGCAGCAGGTGGCGGCGGATGACTCCGCTGATCGTGCAGCAGCTCGTGGTGGTGTCTGGGTTCGTCGTGTCTTTGTAGGGTTCATTCTGTTCGCTGTGATCGTAGCCCCATTCATCCTGTCCCTTACATCGACCCCGGTCACTGTCGAGAAGGAAGGACTAGGAGGTATCTTTAAACTGCTTGGTCTAGGTGCAGGTAGCTGGGAATCCTTACAGGGGTTCGTACTACTTCCCGAAGTTCGCCAGGCTATGCTCGCCATCGTAGGTTTCTACTTTGGTTCATCTCAAGTAAAATAACGCGATTATTCGGGCTAAAGTTTTCTGCAAAAAAATTGCTTTGATCTATTGACAAAGCAATTTGCGTTGCTACTTTGCACCATAACGCCAACCATTGACCCCACGGCCTGCCGAGAAATCGGCGGGCTTTTTGGGTGTAACATATCAATTAATTATGACAGATTTATCAAAGGTTTTGCCGACCAAATCGGCTACAGTTGAAGCAATCGAATCCTATTGGAAGCAACGCGGCACAAGCGAGAAGCCGCGCAAGTATCTCGGAGCATCAAGTATCGGTGTTGAGTGCAGTCGTCAATTGTGGTATAACTTCCGGCATTGCAGCGCACCTAACTTTGACGGCAGACTTTATCGGCTATTCAATCGTGGCCATCGCGAGGAAGCGACATTTGTTGAAGAGCTGCGCGGCATCGGCTGCGAGGTTCATGAGTTTGACAACGATGGCAACCAATTTGAAGTGATTGCATGTGACGGCCATTTTAAAGGTCACACTGACGGCGCTGCGCTTGGCGTGCCAGAAGCGCCGAAGACTTGGCACTTGCTCGAAATGAAGACAGCAAGCGCAAAGTCGTTTGCCAAAACAAAGCGCGACGGCGTCGAGAAAGACAAGCCGCAGCATTACGCGCAGATGCAAGTTTACATGCACTTAACAGGCTTAAAGCGTGCTTTGTATATGGTTGTTAACAAAGACAACGACGAGCTTTATACAGAGCGACTCAAGCACGATAGCAAGCGTGCGCAGTCTTACATTGACAAGGCGCAGATGATTATTGATGCATCGACGCCACCAGAGCGCATTAGCGACAGACCAGACTCATGGGCATGTAAGTTTTGCGATGCTAAAGAGCTTTGCCATGGCACAAGCGAAGACATCGCCGTGCCAGTGCCATCGCTTTCTTGCCGCAATTGTGTCTATTCGACGGCGTCACAAAATGGTAGGTGGATTTGTGACAAGACTGGCAACGAAGCAAAATCAGTTTGCGACAATCATTTATTTATTCCGGCGCTTGTCGGATTTGCCGACCCGACTGACAGCTTAGAAAACAAAGACGGCAGCGCAGTCATCGAGTTTACAAGCGACGACGGTACGGTATGGCATCATGGCAATGATCGCGATGCCGGGCAATTTAGCAGTCATGACTTGATAACGCTTCCGCGAAACTTGGTAACGTTGCCAAATGCTAAGAAAAAAGAAGCATTGCACAATCTAGAAGCGCGATATTCAACTGCGCTTGATAACGTCGAAAGCATCTGGCGTGGATCAGTTGACAATGTGCGCGATGAATTCGAGAAGCGTTACAATGTGCCGATGAGCAACCCGGATGCGACGCAAGACGGCGACGGCTGGACGGCCGCAGAATTTCGACCGCACTGCTGCGTAATAGTTTACGGCAATAAAGCCGAAATCAGAGAAGACAAAAACTAATGAACACTAATCAATTAATCACATTGATTCGCCAATGGGGCGAAGACAAAAACATCACTGGCCCGAACGCCAAAGCAACAAGCTTGACGCAATACTTAAAGCTTCACGAAGAATGTGGCGAGTTGCTACAAGGCTTGATCAAGCAAGACCATGCAGAAACAATTGACGCAATCGGTGATTGCGGCGTCGTTCTCATTCTACTTGCACAGCTTGAGGGCATATCATTTGAAGAATGCCTGCAAAGTGCATACAACGTAATTTCACAACGCACCGGTCAAATGATCGACGGGTGCTTTGTAAAAGACAAATAAACCATAACATCAAAAAAGATATGACAATAAAAGAAGCAATCAGACAGGCGGAAGCAGACATCGAGGAAATTCTCGATTGCTTGGAAGCCGATCACAATGTGCGTGCGTATAGTATACGCATCACATCCACACGAGGCGAAGATGCCGAGGTGATGATAAACGAAGATGCAAAGGGAGGGCGCTACTCATGAGCTTTGACCTTTCATCTATTAAAAAGGGCGTGCAGCATAAAGCGCCGCGCATCGTGTTGCTTGGCGTCGAAAAGATCGGCAAGTCAACATTCGCAGCCGGATCAGACAATCCTATCTTTCTACCTATTAAGGGCGAGGAAGGCGTCGATGATTTGGACGTGGCAAAGTTTCCGCGTGCTGAGACATTCGACGATGTCTTGCAAGCAGTTCGCACGTTAATCAAAGAAGATCACGAGTTTAAAACGTTTATTATTGATAGCGCATCTGCACTTGAGCCAGTCGTATGGTCTAAGCTATGCGAAGAAGCAAACGTCGAGAGCATCGAGAAAGTCGGCGGCGGATACGGTAAAGGCTATATTGAGGCGGCCAACAAATGGCGCGACTTGATGGAAGGCTTGGACCGTCTACGCAGCAAGGGCATCAGCGTCATCTTAATCGGGCATGTCAAAGTGAAGCGATTTGACGATCCGCTGGGCGCATCGTTCGATCAATATCAATTCGACCTGAATGAGCGCATCCAGCTTGCATTGCAACGATGGGCAGACTCAATCTTGTTCGCCAATTCTGAAACCATTGTTAAAACCGAAGACGTCGGCTTTAACAAAGAGAAAAAGACTGGCAAAGATCTAACTGGCACGCGCTATTTGTTTACACAAAAGCGACCAGGGCATCCTGGCGGCGGCCGTGGCGTCTACGGGCGACTTCCCTACAAGTTACCTTTATCATGGGAAGCTTTCACAAATGCGGCATCTGAGGCCGCGCAATCAACAACTAAATAGAAAAGGAATAAATAATTATGGCAGATATAACATCACTAATGGGCGGCTTCAACGCTGACGAATACGAAGAAAAACCAGAGTTTGACAACTCTCCTTTACCAGAGGGCGATTACTACTTGGAAATCGAAGATGCCGTTGTCAAAGAGACAGCGAACAAGAAAGGCACTGGCTGCAACATCACATTTTCCGTCTTGGGTAATGTGCATGATAAGTCGCAAAAGGGTCGCAAATTGTTTTCATGGTATACACTAATGCATGAAAACGAAATGGCACAGTCAATCGGTCAGCGCGAGTTTCACGCGTTGCGCTTGGCAGTTGGCAAAGCAACTGCATCTGACTCTGACGAGTTGATCGGGTGCAATCTAGTTGCGACAGTTGGACTTGATAAGAAAGATCCGACACGCAATCAGATCAAGCGTTGCAAGGCGCTGGATGGATACGAAGCGCCAGCCGAAAAGCCTGCTGCCGCACCAGCTCCGGCAGCGCCTGCAACTAAAAAAGCCAACCCTTGGGACTAATGGCAAGCGAAGCACAGCAAAAAGCCGCAAAGCCAGATGTACATCAAGCGAAGGTTGATGATCAGCAACTGAAGGCGGCCGAGCGTTATTCGCCAAGAGCAGCAGCGCGATGCTGGACGCCACAAGAGGCGCGAGCATTTGCCGCTTGGGATGAATAAATAACAACTAACAGCGACGCCGGGCGCTATATCCCGGCACTTTTTTTATTATGATCTATATTACTATATTACTATTTGCCGCGTTGCTTGTCATTTGCCACAAAGACAACGTTAAACGATACAACGCCAAAAAATAATGCTGACGCCGCGACCATATTAGCGCGATTCAATCGTTGACATTTAATTCTTTTTCCTTCAAAAAAGTATTATGGATAAATATAAGAAAGGGCACGTTCGTGAGGATGGTAAAATATTCTGGCAGTATTCAGAGAGATACAAATCTAAGTGTATATGGATTACAGCAGCTCAGTATAAAAAATACATTTCCATTGATAACCGACCAAAAGAAAGGCAGTTAAAGTGTGGCGACACCCGCGAAGACGGTAAGATTTTTTGGTGTTATGCCGCGCTTGCGCCAAATGGCGAATGGTGGATAACCAAAGAAAAGCACGCCGAAAAAATGGAGAAATCAAGGGCGAGGGATCGCGCCAGATATGAAAAGCGGAAGGCGTCGCCACACTGGAAGAAATACCACAGGGAGCGACACAAGGAAAGGGCTAGGGTCGATGAGTCATATCGAATAGCTCACAACTTGAGGGGCAATCTATCGAGCCAGCTAAAGCGATTCATGCAGGGTAAAAAAGTAAGCGCGATAAAAAACCTAGGTTGTTCTTTGCCATTCCTCAAATCTTACATTGAAACAAGATTTCAAGATGGAATGACATGGGCAAACTACGGAAGCATCTGGCACATCGACCATATTACGCCAATGGCAAGTTTTGATCTTTCCAAAAAAGCAGACCAACTAAAGGCGTGCCACTACAAGAACCTACAGCCGATGTTCGCTTTAGAAAATATGAGCAAAGGATGTAAGCAGTTGAAACAGCAAAAATTATTATGAAATTACGACCATATCAAAGTGAAGCAATCGCCGCCGTTAATGCGGCACTACGTGAACGCGATGACAATCCATGCATTGTGCTTCCCACTGGATCGGGAAAGTCGCTTGTAATGGCGAGTCTAATAAGCCAATGGGTTAGAGCGTGTCCAGACTTCCGCGTCATGGTGCTAGCACACAGAAAGGAGTTAGTTGATCAGAACGCAGAAGAATTAATAGGCATTGATTCGTCGCTCTCCGTTGGCGTATATGCCGCTTCACTTAAGAGGCGAGACACGTTGCACAATGTCACATTTGCCGCCATTCAGAGCGTCGCTAAAAAGGCGAATGATTTTCCAATTCAAGACGTTCTAATTATAGACGAGGCCGACATGATCCCAGTCAAAGGCGAAGGGACATATCGAAAGTTTATATCAGACATGAAGAATAGAAATCCCAGCCTTAGAGTCGTGGGGCTGACCGCGACGCCATACCGGATGGGGTCGGGGCCAATCTGCCATAAAGACCATATTTTGAACTGGATTCCATATGAATCAAACATTGGCGACTTAATACGAGATGGCTATTTATCGCCAATTCGCACAGTCGAGGGCGAGCACTCAAAACTGAACCTTGAGAATGTCAAAAAGTCGCGCAACGACTTCAACTTGAAAGATCTTGCAATGCACGTTGATAAAGCAGACGTGGTAGCTCAAGCGGTCAAAGACATGGTGCAAATCGTGCGACGTGAAAACCGTAAAAGCGTCGCGGTGTTCGGGATTGATATTGAGCACTGCAAGCATATTCAAAAGGAGCTGCGTCGATATGGCATTGATGCGCCATGCGTGTTCGGATCGACAAAACAAAAAGAGCGCGACGAACTTACGGAAAAATTCAAGCAACAGCAAATTCAATATCTAATCAGCGTGGACACTCTGAATGTCGGATTCAATGCAAAGTGTGTGGATGTGGTCGCAATGCTCAGGCCGACACTAAGCAAGCGCGTATGGGTGCAGAGCGTTGGGCGAGGGCTTCGACTGTTCCCTACTAAGCAAGACTGCCTGGTGCTTGATTATGGCGACAATATTATGAAGCACGGACCGATTGACATTGACGAAGGCGAGCAAGTAAAGCTGGCTAAATGCGGCCAATGTGAAAATGTTTTTTCACGTGCAGTCAAAAAATGTCCATCTTGTGGGTGGGAAATCCCACCAGTTCAGCGTGAAATATTTGAAGCCGAAGAGGAGCGCGAGCGACAAATGCACGCAGCAAAGGCGCATGCCGGCATGCTGCTAGCAAAGCCGCGATGGATGCCAGTCAATGGCGTGTCGTTGCGATTGCATCGCAAGGCAGGCAAGCCAGACAGCGTGCGAGTCGAGTATATGTGCGGCATGACAGTCATTAAAGAATGGCTATTGCTTGACCATGGCAGCTATGGCATTAGCAAGGCACGCAAATGGCTTTCTGATCGAGGGCTGCCAATGTATGAATCAAGCGCCGACATGTTAGAGCATTGCACTGGCGCGATGATTGCCGACGTGATCAAGTCATTGCTTGTCCGATATGAAGGCAAATATTTGCGCATCGCCGCGACGGATATTGTGACGCCGGACGGCAACTCAAAAATAATTTAATCTTTTTTCTAAATGTATTGACAAGGGCAATTTAAACCGTCTTTGTTGGATCTATCGAAAGCACGACGCCGACGAAATCAATCAAATCAACAGAAAGATAAAAATGATCAAGCACACAACTAACACGAATAAAAAGGTTCGCGCCTTCATCAATGAGACCTTGAACACGCTTGATATGAGACTTGGTAATGCAACTTACCTAGATGCTTTTGAGGTTATTCAGCTAGGTGGCGGGGACGAGCGCATAAAGACACGTTTAGAAGCTTGTGGTTGTGTTTCAATATCAATCGCTACACTTAGTAACGAGCTGTCATTTAACTCTCGTTTAGACACCTTTTTAAATAATCTTTAACCAATCAAACAGGGCGCAGCATCTTACACTGCTTTATTATTATGCACGAACTATATGTAGCAAATCAACTATTAGAAAAGCATCTGCCAGATGCCGAATTTGATCGCCTAGTCAAAGGCCAAAAGCTTTTGCACGATTGCAAACAAGGTAACTTTGACAAGTTGCGCGACATGGGACTGATCAAGTTTCCAAAGAAGCGCAAAGAATATACACTGACGTCGCCGGAGAAAGAAAAAGAGATCCGCGAAAAGTGCGACGAGATTAATCAACTGCGCGAAGATGGCATGCTGGCCGCTCAGGCTTGCAAACATTCGAATGTGCCGTATCAAACATATGCTGACTGGTGCAGCCGATTTGACATTGAGATTCCATCACGCAAAAAAATGGTTGAAGTGAAAAGAGTAATTGAACTAGTCAACGAAGGCAACCGGATCAGCAAGGTTGCGCAAAAGCTCCATCATTCGATCTATTCAATCAATTGCGCATTGGCTGACAAAGGCTACAAATACAACAAAAACAAAGTGGAGGTGGTGAAACTATGACAATTACATTGCCACTACCGAGCCGCAACCTTTCGCCGAATGCGCGGGTGCATTGGGCGGTTAAATCAAAGCACGCCAAGGCCGCGCGTCGATTGGCTGCGCTTGAGGCATTCGATCAGCTTGAGGACTTCGCGCTCAAGGGCTACCGCTTAGACTTCTACTGGCCGACCAATCGACGCAGGGATCGAGACAATGCCGCCGCGATGGTTAAAAATTATTTAGATGGCGTCGCCGATTGCACCGGGCAAGATGACTCGGAGTGGGATTTTGACGGCGTGCGTTTTGAGATTGACCGCGAAAACCCTCGGCTGGAGATCGTATTCAAATAATGATCTACACTCACAAAGTAATATAATAATTAAATGCGGCACGTCTTAGTGCGTGCCGCTCTTTATAAATGATAAAATTTTCCACATTTAAAACGGTGCGCGACACTGCGCCAAGCGATGAGATTACTTCATTGCAGTTGATCAAATGGATCATAAGCAATGACCAGAGGCAATTGGTTGAAGAGATCCGCAGCGCACCAGACAAAGACACGCGCAGCCGATATAAGGCGGCGCTGCCAGCAGTGACAGCGTCGGGCGTCTTTTCTAAGCGGGCGGCGTCTGCTTTGATCACTCACTCCGGCATCTTAATTGCCGATCTAGATACGGATGAGAATCCGCAACTGATCGACGCAAAGCAAATGGCAACCATTCGCGAGAAACTACAATCAAGCGACAAGACGCACTTTGCTTTTGTATCTCCATCAGGCGGCCTAAAGGTCGGCGTAAAGATCGACGCAACAGACGCAGATACGCACAAGGCGGCATTTGCGACCGTGCGCGATTGGTTCGCTGATTCGCATGGCTTAGTCATCGATGAAGCATGTAAGGACCTGTCGCGGCTTTGCTTCTTGTCTCATGATCCGGCGGCATATTATAATGCCAAGTCAAAGGTCATTAAGACCGAGGCAGCCAAGTCGCAAGCATTGCCATTTTGGGCAGTCAAGCCGACTAAGGTTGCTAGTGATGGCACATCGCCAGGTGATCAATTCAATGAGAAAGCAGACGTTGCTGGATTGCTTCAATCGCAAGGATGGACTACGCGCAATGGCAAGCACTGGACGCGGCCAGGCAAGTCTGGCGGCATCAGTGGCACATTTGGCGTCGTCGGTGATCGTAAATTCTACTGCTGGACGTCGTCGGCCGCACCGCTTGAAGCTAATGAGTCTTATTCGCCGTTTGCATTGTTTGCTATGTTTCACCATGGCGGCGACTTTAAAGCGGCGGCTACGGCTTTGGCTGCGGAAGGATACGGCGAGCAATCAATCGAACAATTGCCTGCTGACGTAGTCGCGACCATTGACCAACTTGTAAGCAATGCGCTGCAAAAAGAGGCCGACTCATGGTTGCCGCCAATTACCGAGGCAGAAGAAGCGAAGAAAGAAATTGAGCAGTCGGCGAAATCCACTGGCAGTGACTTTCTAAGCAATCTGCGCAAATTGGTCGCATCGACTGATGAAAATATCGAGGCAATGAAAAAGCGGGCGCAAGATGCTGTCTTTATTTTGCCAGAAATTGCGATGCTTGGCGATTGCACGATTCTCAATGCTGGCCCGAATACTGGTAAAACATTGATGACGCTCTGGATGCTATGCAACCGAGACATGGAGAAGACGAAGCATTTAGACATCTTCTACATTAACGCGGATGATAGTTTCAACGGCGGCATTGAAAAGATGGAGATCACCCGGCACATGGGCATTCATCACTTGATACCGAATCAGAACGGATTTGATCCAGCAGACTTATCCAAGATTATTAAGGCTGCAATCAAAGAAGATGCATGCGGCAAGATGGTCATCGTGCTTGATACACTCAAAAAGTTTGTCAGCACGATGGATAAGAATGACGCGCGAGTGTTTAACATCATGGTGCGCAGTTTTACTCAAGCCGGAGGCACATTGATTGCATTAGCGCATACCAATAAAAACAAAGACGCCGACGGTAAAAGCATTGCAGAGGGCGTCGGCGACTTCCAAAGCGACTTTGACTGCGCATATACAATCGACAAAGCGCCAGTCATTACAGAAGGATCAGACCGCACGATTGTCTTTGAAAACACGAAGCTGCGCGGGCCAAATAGCATGAAAGTGACGTTTCAATATGACGCAGGAGAAAAGCGCAGTTGGCATCGGCGCTTTCAAAGTGTCAAGCAAGTCGGCGCGGAAGAAGCAAGGGCGGCCGAGGAAAGGGCAGCCAAGGAGGCGCAGCTCGATAAAGATCAATCAGTAATTGAGTATATATTGAGCGAGCTTGAAGACGGACCGAAGACACATAGCGGATTAATTCGCGACAATCTCGGCGATCCGTCTACTGGATCATGCAACGTTCGCACAAAAGTAATTGAGCGATATACAGGGAAATATTGGGGCAAGTCTAAAAGCCAAAACGGTGGATGGACCTTTCACAAGCAATCTAAAAACCAAGTCGGCAACCTTGTCAGATTTGGACTATAACCAAAAATAAATATGGAGAATACAAAACTAACAAGCAAGCAGCAGCAAATATTAGACTGCTACATGGAGATCGGGTCAAAGCGAGGCGTGGCAAAGGAAATGGGAATCAGTGATAAATATGTGCGCGTTGCTTTAAAAGCATGCGAAAGCAAAGGCCAAGCGCCATGGTTAACTCCGGCAGTCATGCCAGAGCATCTAAAGATGGTAAAGACGACCGTGCAATATGACGCCAAGGGCAAGCCAATCCAAGAATGGAAGCGACTTGTGCCAGGCGCTGAAGACATGGAGGCATTCGTCGATTCACTATGCCAGCGCGTAAAGGGCAAGGCAGTTGTCAAAGTAAAGCGTGCGACAAAGTCTGACAATCAAGACGTATTGGCCGAGATATCGGTCTTTGATTCTCATATTGGCATGTATGCAACAAAGGCAGAAACCAATGATTCAGATTATGATTGCGACATTGCTGCAAAGCGTATGGTTGACACTGCGCAAGCATTGGCGGGGCGATTCAATAAGCCTGGGCGCATCGTTGTTACATTTGGCGGCGATATTATGCACAGCGACAGCCGAAACAATCAGACCGAGAAGAGCGGGAATGTGCTAGATGTTGACTCGCGCTTTCATCGGGTGGTAGATTATGCGGTGAAAGCATGCTATGACGTGGTCCAGATTGCCGCGCAAGTTGCGCCTAAAGTCGATGTTGTCATCGTTGAAGGCAACCATGACTGGCACTCATGCGTCTGGCTTACTCGCGTCTTGTCGGCGTTCTACGCTAACTGCAAGAATGTCAATGTGATTGAGCAGTCATCTAGCCGCAAAGTAATTACGCACGGCAAAAATTTGCTGGTGTGGACACATGGCGACGGAGCTGCGATGGCGCAATGGCCGCAAATCATCGCTGCTGAGTTTGCCGAGAAGTGGGGACAGACCAAATTTAGGCATCTAAAGATGGGACATATTCACCATAAAAAGAAGAATCAACCAATGCGCGTAATCTCAGAAACTAAGAATGGATGGGAAGAGCATCGCGGCTTACTGGTCGAATACTTGCCGGCGCTATGCTCCACCGATGCATGGCACGCCGAAAAAGGTTTTATTGGATCAATGAAGGGCGCGACCGGATTTGAGTATCACAAGCAGCACGGACTAATCACAAGATATTACCAACACGTATAAAAATATGAAAAATAAAGCACATATAATAGGACTGGTCGGCCCGAAGGGCGTCGGCAAAACTACATTCGCACAAGATATCGCCAAGCAATTAGACGACAGCTTGCATGTCGAGATACTGAGCTTTGCCGATCCGATCCGGGCGATGGCCGAGGCAATGGGCGTTGATACTCAAGCAATGACCGATCAAAAGCTAAAGCATGAGCCAATCTGCGGCTTAGGTGTGACGCCAAGGCGGCTATTGCAGACACTCGGCACGCAGTGGGGGCGCAAGTATATCAATAAGGATGTCTGGCTATGGGCGATGCAGCGACATATTGAGCGCGTGACAAGCGACGATAAGCCGACTATTATCTTGATTGATGATTGCCGCTTTGAAAACGAAGCGCGGATGATTCTACATGATGGCGGCATGTTGTTTGAAATCAATCGTGGAGATATTAAATACACATGCGAGCATGAAAGCGAAATGCCAATGCCTTCTGGCGTGCAGACGGCGATGCATAAAGCGCATATATCGCCAGCAAATTATGATCTGCTGCTGCACAACACGTTATATCTAATCAAATACAAGTTTAAGCTATAACATGACGTCGCTTCCCGAAAGGGTAGCGCTTTTTTATTTAAATAATGTATTGACAAGGGTATTTGCGTGACTACTTTGGGTTGTATCGGAGCGATTACCGCAACGAATCAACCACACAAAAACACACACACACTTATGAAAACCACTCAAAACACTCCCGAAAACACTTACTACAATGCTTGCATCTTAAAAGATTTCAATGCATTCGCTAAAGACGGTTGCAATATGTTAGATGACAAGTGCAACATAGACCCTAAATTTTATGATCGCATTGATGCTGATTCTTGCGGTAATATTATTAAAGTAGACGGCTTACCCGTTACTCAAAAAGGCACGGTTTACTTTTTACAAGACTAAACAACATACACGGGGCGGAGCATCCTACACTCCAATTTTTATCATGAAATCAATACTATCAATCATCCTATTGTGCGCGATCAGTTGCGCGAACGCTGCCAGTGACGCCGAGATCGTTGCTGCGACTATTATACTTGAAGCGGGCGGCGAGTATTCGCCTGGCGCTATGGAGGCTGTCAATGAAGTGATCCAGAATCGCGCCATCAAGCGCCGCATGACTCCGGCGCAAGTCTGCTATCAACGCATGCAATTTTCATGCTGGAATAACATCGCCAAGCGACCTGCGCTGCTTGCCAAAGCGCAACGCCATCCGCGCTATGCTAAGGCACTTGACATCGCATTGTCTGCGCCTACTAACTACACGCGCGGCGCTGATCACTATCATGCCGACTATTGCCGGCCATATTGGGCAAAGCACATGACGGTGACAGTCACTATCGGCCGCCATATCTTTTACAAGTAACAAAACGTCATCACTTATCAATAACTGAGAAGTGAGAAAAACTACCTTGTATTTCTCACTAAAAGCACTATGGAAAAACTAAGCGAAACGCTGACAGAGATGGGGATTGCCTTCAGCTTCCCTATCAAGATTTGGGATGCCAATGGCTACCAGACTTACTTCGAGGACAGCAATGGCTACTGGGATAAGTATGAGTGGGACGGCAACGGCAGAGCTACCCACTACGAA
>ERZ1046568.2185-NODE-2185-length-13005-cov-10.816448_pt1 | contig 13005 bp, 7 predicted proteins | sample MGYA00383092_ERZ1046568 | MGnify/ENA primary metagenome ERZ1046568 (study PRJEB29581, sample SAMEA5548362) | metagenome | biome: marine; feature: coastal; material: water | depth 1 m | study: Short-term variability in the microbial, nano- and picoplankton... | reverse complement strand
AAGCACTAGAAGCTCCAACAGAAATAAGTAGAGTAATCATCGAAGATGAAAAATTCTTCCGTATTGCGAACAACGACTTTATGCGTCCGTTCTTTATGAGTATCGTTAGTGATAGTAATCACTGGATGTTCATTGCGAGTAATGGCGGTCTCACCGCTGGTCGAAAAAACTCAGAATATGCTCTTTTCCCATACTACACAGATGATAAAATTACAGAGTCATTTGAAACTACCGGAAGTAAAAGCATTTTTCGCATAGATAGAGGTGATAAGTCACAGGTGTGGGAACCGTTTTCCATAAGGTCAGATGGTTTTTATAAAACAACTCGAAATCTCTATAAGAACACATACGGTAACAAAATCATTTTTGAAGAGCAAAATCATGATTTAGGTCTCACTTTTAGATATCAATGGTCATCAAGTAATAGATATGGGTTTGTAAGAAGGTCTTGGATTTTAAATGACACAGAAGAACAAGTAGATATCTCTTTCATTGATGGTCTACAAAACTTACTTCCTGCCTCAGTAGGTGCCGACACTCAAAATGCAGGTAGCAATCTAGTGGACGCTTATAAGCGTTCGGAACTTGCAGAAAACGCTGGTTTAGGATTGTACGCTTTGAGTGCTATAATAGTGGACAAAGCAGAGCCTAGCGAAGCTCTTAAAGCAAATGTTGTATGGTCTTGTGGTCTTGACAAGCCAACACATCTGTTATCTACGATTCAACTGAATAGTTTCAGAAAAGGAATGAATGTTCAAGAAGAAGTAGATATCAAAGCTGAGAAAGGTGCATATTTTGTCCAGTCAAGTGTATCATTGGCTGCAGGCGAGAAAAAAAGCTGGACAATTCTAGCAGATGTCAATAAAGACCACCCTGCTATAGCTAAGCTTATACAGGATATCACATCTAATTCTGACTTGGAACTTGATGTGAACGCAAACATTCAATTGGGGACTAAAAGGCTGATTGAGTTGAACGCTTCCTCAGATGGACTTCAGTTAAGTGCCGATAAATTCCGGGACGCTAGACATTTTTCAAACTCGCTATTCAATATTATGCGTGGAGGTGTATTTGATTACAACTATAGAATCGAAAAATGGGATTTTGAAAAGTACCTTAAAGCTGCAAACAAAAATGTTTACAACAGGCAAATAGAAGATCTAAACAATTTAGCTGACAACCTTTCTTATTTTGAGATCAAAGAAATAGCTCATACTACAGAAGATTCAGATTATAAAAGGCTTTGCCTGGAGTACATGCCTCTAAAGTTCAGTAGAAGACATGGAGACCCAAGCAGACCGTGGAATAAGTTCTCTATCAACACAAGAAGTGAAATTGATGGATCTAAAATACTTGACTACGAAGGAAATTGGAGAGATATTTTTCAGAATTGGGAGGCTCTCGCACAGTCTTTCCCTGCATTCTGTGAAAGTATGATTATCAAGTTTCTAAATACATCAACCTTCGAAGGATACAACCCTTATAGAGTAGCTAAAGGTGGTTTTGATTGGGAAACAATAGAACCTGACAACCCTTGGTCATATATAGGCTATTGGGGAGATCACCAGATCATCTATCTACTCAAGTTATTAGAACTCACTCAAAAGCATTATCCAGAGACTTTAGAAGAATATTTCAACGATGAGTGCTTTGTATATGCTAACGTACCTTATAGAATCAAAAGCTACACTGAAATACTAAAAGATCCCAAGGATACGATAGAGTTTAATGATGAACTTGATCATTCTATTCGTTCAAGAAGAAAAATCCTTGGAGACAATGCAGCTCTGATGCAGGATGAAAATGAAGTAATATATAGAGTAACATTTGTAGAAAAAATATTAGCGACAGTATTGGCTAAACTTTCCAACTTCATACCTGAGGGCGGAATTTGGATGAATACACAACGTCCTGAGTGGAATGATGCCAATAATGCCTTAGTTGGGAACGGAGTTTCAATGGTTACTCTCTATTACTTGAGACGATTCTTAATTTTCTTCCAAAAGCAAATAGAAAATAAGACAACTGAAAGGGTCGCAGTTTCCAATGAACTAATAATATTCTACAAAAAGGTAAGAGAGACATTTCAAGATAATCTAGACCTGTTAGAAGGTGCTATGAGCGATGAGGATAGAAAGACTATTCTAGATGCCGTAGGTGAAGCCGGAAGTGATTACCGAGAACACATTTACAAACAAGGGTTCTGGGGAGAAAAACGAACCATATCCTATAACGGTCTAAATAGATTTGTAAAGTTAAGTCTTCAATTTATCGAACATACTATTAAGGCCAATCAGCGTGAAGACGGACTATATCACGCTTATAACTTAATGACTACAGTAAATGAGAAGGAAATTTCAATCTCGTACCTGAGCGAGATGTTAGAAGGTCAAGTAGCCGTATTGAGCTCTGGATACCTCTCTCCTATGTCAGCTTTAAGTGTTTTAGATGGATTGAAAGCAAGTGCTCTATTCAGAAAGGATCAGTATAGTTATCTACTTTATCCTGCAAAGGAATTAGCAGGTTTTATGTACAGAAATACTGTCCCAGCTTCTGATGTAGTAGGTTCCAACTTGTTAATCACTTTAATACAAGAAGGGAATACAAGAATTATTAACAAAGACGTCAATGGAGAGTATCACTTCAACGGAAACTTCAAAAATGCCCAAGATGTAAAAGATACTCTAGATGAACTATCTGAGACCAAATACGGATCGTTGATAGAAACAGACCGTCGCAAGGTTTTAAATACTTTTGAAAAGGTTTTTAATCATAAGGCATTTACCGGTCGATCTGGTACGTTTTACGGATATGAAGGTCTAGGATCTATTTATTGGCATATGGTATCTAAGTTACTACTTGCAGTGCAAGAAGTTTGTGTGCAAGCAGTTGAACAAAGCGAATCTCCAGAAACTATAGGAAGACTGCTAGAACATTACTATGAAATAAATGCAGGATTAGGAGTTCATAAGTCGCCTAAGCTTTATGGAGCATTTCCTACAGACCCATACTCACATACCCCCGCAGGTAAAGGTGCACAACAGCCCGGCATGACAGGACAAGTTAAAGAAGACGTACTTTGTCGTTTTGGAGAGTTAGGAGCTTTCGTAGCAAATGGCCAACTATACTTCAACCCGTGCTTACTGAGAAAAGATGAATTCACTAAAAAGACACGAGTCTTTGAATACGTAGACATCTATAAAAGCCATAAGTCTATTTCATTGGAAAAAGGTTCGTTAGCATTTACCTACTGCCAGGTGCCTGTTGTCTATCAACTTGCAGATGAAAACAGTCTAAAAATCAATAAAGAAGATGGTAGCGAGTTTAACCTAACGTCATTGAAATTAAAAAAAGATTTAAGTAAATCAATATTTGAGCGTAAAGGCGAAATAGAACGAATTACAGTAAACGTTACAAGTAATACCCTAAAGTGAAATTGACATTAGTAAAATATCAGAAACAAGGGATTGGAAACTATAAAATTTTCTTAAATAGAACGAAGCAACTAGTGCTACTTCTGACTTTTGTTACAATATTTTTTTCTTGCAATAACACACAGACTAATAACAGCAAAGATTCTAAAATGAATAAGATTACAGCATCAGATATACTTGGAAACCCAGAGTATCTGGCAATAAGTTATGGTGGTTATAGAGAAACCACACGAGATGTACAGCCTACTATCCCGCAACTCAAAAATGATATAAAAATATTATCTGCGATGGGTATTAAAGTTTTACGTACTTACAATACGCAATATGCTCAAGCTTCCAACTTGCTACAAGCCATAAGTGAAATGAAGGAAGAGAATTCTGAATTCGAAATGTATGTAATGCTTGGTCTCTGGATAGATTGTGAGAATGCTTGGACAGGTGAAACTCTAAATCACAATGCCGAAGACATAGAGGGAAATACTTCCGAAATTGAAAGAGGTGTTGCATTAGCAAAAAAGTATCCTGAAATTGTAAAGATTATAGCAGTTGGTAATGAAGCTATGGTAAAATGGGCCGAAAGCTACTATGTTCAGCCTGTGGTGATTCTGAAATGGGTAAACCACTTGCAAAACTTGAAAAAAGAAGGAAAGTTAAATAAAGACATATGGATTACAAGTTCTGACAACTTTGCTTCTTGGGGTGGTGGAGATTCTATTTATCACTGCAAGGATTTAGAAAAGCTAATAAGAGCAGTTGACTACGTGTCACTACACACCTACCCTATGCACGATACACATTATAATCCTGTTTTTTGGGGTACTTTAGAATCAGAACTTCATCTTACCAAATCTAAAGCCATAGACCGAATAATGAATAGAGCAGTGCTTTATGCAAAGAAACAATATGCCAATTCTAAAAAGTATGTGCATAGCATAGATAGTACGAAAGAGCTGCATATTGGCGAGACAGGTTGGGCGAGTGTATCTTCAGGCCATTATGGATCTAATGGGAGTATGGCATCTGATGAATATAAAGAAGGAGTGTATTACAAGAAGATGCGAGAATGGACCAATGAAAAAGCCATTTCTTGCTTCTATTTCGAAGCATTTAACGAAAAATGGAAAGTAGCCGAAAGTCATAGCAATTCCGAGAACCACTTTGGTCTTATGAAGATAAATGGCCATGCTAAATATGCTATTTGGGACTATGTAAAAGACGGAACACTTGATGGTCTCACGAGAAACGGTCGAAAAATCAAGATGACCTATGATGGAGATATTGAGGCTTTACTCGAAGACGTAGAGCTCCCTAAAACAAAACAGTTGAAATGATGAAAAACCTTCTAATTCTAATATGCACCACACTTATGATTACCGCTTGTCAAGAAGATAAAAAACTGGATTTGACGGTTTATGAGACAAACGCTGATGGTGCTAAACTTGAAGAAAAAACAGCTTTTGAAAGAAGTGATTCTTCTTCAACTATCAGTATTAATCCAAAAGAAACCTTTCAAACGATAACTGGTTTTGGGGGGTCATTCACAGAATCTTCAGCCCATCTATTAACTAACTTAAGCTCAAAAAAGCGAGATGGAGTCATACAAGCTTATTTTGGAGATGAAGGAGCAAGATATTCACTTACGAGGACGCATATTGCCTCGTGTGACTTTTCTCTATCGAATTATACCTATGCACCAGTAGCAGATGATCTTGAATTAGAACATTTCACTATAGCTCAGGATACCAGCGATTTGATACCCATGATCTTGGCAGCTACAAGAGTATCTTCTGAAGGGTTTAAGATAATAGCTTCACCTTGGACCGCTCCACCTTGGATGAAAGACAACAAGGAATATGTTGGAGGAAAACTTCTACCTCAGTATTACAACACTTACTCCCACTATTTCTCGAAATACTTAGAAGAGTATAAAAAACAAGATATAGAAATTTGGGGAGTTACTGTGGTCAATGAACCTCACGGGAATGGGAACAATTGGGAAAGTATGCATTTTAGTCCTGCAGAGATGACCAATCTAGTACAAAACCATATGGGTCCCATATTAGAAAGTAAAGGATGGGGAGACATAAAGATATTAGGCTACGATCAAAATAGAGCTGGACTTAAAGAATGGGTAGATGAAATGTATAAAGATGAAGCTTCCTCAAAATACTTTGATGGAACAGCAATACACTGGTATGAGAGTACATACGAAGTTTTCCCAGAAGCACTTCAATATGCTCACGCTAAAGATACCTCAAAATATTTGATAGAAACTGAAGGTTGTGTTGACTCGGAAGTGCCCGCTTGGCAAGATGATAAATGGTACTGGACCAAAGAAGCAACTGATTGGGGTTGGGATTGGGCAAGTGAGGAAGAGAAATATCTACATCCAAAATATGCTCCGGCACATCGCTATGCAAGAGACATCATTGGTTGTCTGAACAATTGGGTAGATGGATGGGTAGATTGGAATATGGTTCTAGATAAACAAGGAGGTCCAAATTGGTTTAAAAATTGGTGTGCAGCACCTGTGCTAGCAGATATAGAGTCAGATGAAGTATACTTCACTCCTCTCTTTTATGTAATGTCTCATTTTAGTCGATTTATACGACCAGGAGCTGCTAGAATTGGATTAGAAGTAAGCGATAAGGATTTGCAGGCCACAGCAACTAAAAATCCAGATGGTAGCATTGTACTAGTAGTATTTAATGAAGGACAATCTCCTAAACACCTCACCATAAACATGAATGGAAGTGAAAAACAGATTTCTATAAATCCACAAGCCATTCAAACGTTAATAATCAATAACTAAACACTCAATATATGTCACAATTCAAAACAGCCGCAAAGGATAAAGTTCCATTCATACAAAAAACTGCATTTGGTTCCGGGCATTTAGTATTAAACCTTTTGCCAGGTGCTTTGGCAGTCTTTATGTTCTTTTTGGTAACCGCGTTTGGAATGGATCCATTTTTAGCTGGTCTTCTTGGAGGTTTACCAAGAATTTTCGACGCTCTTACAGATCCTATAATGGGTTTTATTTCGGACAACACAAAGTCTAAGTGGGGACGTAGAAGGCCTTACATTTTCATAGGGGCTTTATTGAGTGGAATCTTATTTGCTCTATTATTTCAATTAAACGAGAATAATTCAGTATTATTTAACTTTTGGTACTTTCTACTCATGTCATTAATTTTTCTCATCGGAAACACCATGTATGCTACACCTCTTGTAGGCCTAGGATATGAAATGACTTCAGACTATAATGAGCGTACACGTCTGATGGCCTTCGCTAACACTGTAGGTCAAATAGCTTGGATGTTAGTGCCTTGGTTTTGGGTTGTTATAGCTGATCCTACGGTATTTCCTATTAGTGAAGAAACAATAAGAGCAATTGGAGAATTAGGGCTTTCTGGAGAAGAGTTGCAAAAATTAACGACAGAAAAAGTACAAGCAACAGGTGTACGATCATTATCCATTCTAGTAGGTGTAGTATGTGTTGTACTCGGAATTTTACCTGCTATTTTCTGCAAAGGAATTGATGCTGGAGAGATGGAAAATAGAAAAGAAATACGACTAGACACCTTATCCGCTAGTTTCAAGGACCTGTTTCAAGGAATTAAAAAAGTGTTCAATAACAAACCTTTCATGAGATTATGTGGAGCTACATTTTTAGTATTTAATGGATTTCAGATGGTAGCTTCATTTAGCTTTTTCATCATTGTTTTTTACATATACAACGGCGATTATGGCCTAGCTTCTACTTGGCCTGCTTGGTTTGCATCTATTACGGCATTATTAACAGCGTTCATGGTTATTCCCATAGTATCTCGTATAGCAAATAAATGGGGGAAAAGAAAAGCCTTTATAATTACTACTGTAATATCTATTATCGGCTATATTCTCAAATGGTGGGGATTTGATAATTCCTTAAATGCAAGATTTAATGAATCTATTGCTGGCAAAGGTTTAAACAATGCTATAGTTTCACTATTTGAAACTATCAATCCATTTTTAGACACTATAGGTATGTCTTGGTTCAGCATGGATACTAGTCAAGGAGGACCATGGCTCATGTTCTTACCAATCCCATTTATGGCTTTTGGATTAGGTGGTTTATTCACTTTGATGATGTCTATGACGGCTGATGTATGTGACTTAGATGAATTGGAAAATGGCAGTCCTAGAAAAGAAGGTACTTTTGGTGCAATCTATTGGTGGTTCGTGAAATTAGGCCAAGCTATTGCTTTAGTACTTGGAGGAGCTATATTGACCTTGGTTGGGTTTGATGAAGGTGCAGTTTCGCAAACGGCAGAAACCATGGTAAGGTTAAGAATTGCAGATATAGTGATACCCGCTGGAACGGCTGCTATTGCAGTTTGGATAATGTGGAAATACAGTCTAAGTGAGAAAAGAGCTAGAGAGATCAAAGCTGAGCTTGTAGAGAGGCGAGGTGAATTATAAATAACAGAAAAAATAAGTAAATATGGGGCAAAGAATTGGAAAGAAATTATCTCTAGCAGGTATAAATCACGATACACCGATGACTGAACTCAAGAAAATGTTCAGAGATGTGTTAAAACACGGAATGCACGGAATCTGCTTTAGCTTGTATGAAGATGGGCAGGAACCTGGTGATATCATAAGTGAAACTCAAATAAGACGACGCATCGAGATATTAAAGCCGCACTCTGATTGGGTACGCAGTTTTTCTTGTACCGATGGTAATGAGCTTATTCCGAGAATAGCAAAAGAGTATGGGATGAAAACTATGGTAGGAGCTTGGTTAGGAAATGACATGGAAAAGAATAAGGCCGAAATTGAAGGCTTGGAAAAACTATCTAGCGAAGGTTTAGTAGATATAGCGGCTATTGGTAATGAGGTGATGTATAGAGAGGATCTTACAGAAGATGAATTATTAGTTTACATGTACGACTTTAAGACAAAGTTTCCGAATGTAGAAATGGGCTATGTAGATGCTTATTATGAGTTTTCTGCAAGACCTAGAATAACTGAGGCTTGTGACGTGATTTTATCAAACTGCTACCCTTTTTGGGAAGGTTGTCCTATAGAATATTCGCTTCCATATATGAAGGATATGTACCACCAAGCTAAAGATGCTGGTCAAGGCAAAAAGGTAATTATCACAGAGACAGGATGGCCCAGTGAAGGAGGAGCATTTGAAGGTTCAATTGCCTCCGAACGAAACTTTCTAAAGTACTTTATAGATGCTCAGAAGTGGTCATCTGACCAAGAAATTGAAATGTTCTATTTTTCATCATTTGATGAATCTTGGAAAGTAGGAGATGAAGGTGACGTAGGTGCCTACTGGGGATTATGGGATAAGAAGGAGAACTTGAAATTCTAGATACTAAGAGAATAAAGTATTAGTGGGCTGCAATGTATTGTAGCCCATTTTTATTTTAAATTAATTATAGTCTAGTGCTTTGTAAACCTCTCCACCCACTTCTTCTTTATCTAGAAATATAGGAATCAATGCTCCTGGTAGAACGGCCCCTACTGGGTTAGGTGCTTCTTGAGATCCCATATCAGTTCGAAGCCATCCTGGATCAAGTGCACTTATTTTTACATTAGTATTTATAAACTTTGAAGCTAAGTCCTCTGTTATTTTTCTTACGGCCCATTTGGATGCACTATAAGGCGTTAGTTCTGGAGTATTTGCTATTCCAGATGTGAGATTCACAATCCTACCATAACCTCGTGCTAACATATCTGGTAAAAACGCTCCACATAATTGGTGAAGGGCATAAACGTTTATCTGCATAGTTGCAGACCAAACGTCCCACGAAAAACTCAAATATTCTGTACTGTAATCTTCCATCACTCCGGCGTTATTGTATAAGATATCTACTGATACTCCAAGTGATTTGACATCCGTAATTAATTGCTCAACAGACTCTTCAGAATTTAAAAGACCTGACACTACATAAGTCTTGACGTGGTATTCTTTAAGAAGTGACAATGTCCCTTTGCAGTTAGATTCATTTCTAGCATGTATCATGATATCGCATCCTTCAGCCGCCAAACCTAAAGCTATCTGCTGACCTACTCCCCTACTCGAACCAGTGATCAATGCAGTTTTGCCTTTTAATCTCATTTGAATTTTAAGAATTTATTTCAGAAGAAATAAGTAGAGTTTCAAGCTTATATATCAAAGTTAAAACCTTCGCTCCGCAAGATTTTGTACTTCTGTTCATCAAACCTAAACAACTTAGCAGGCCTATGAGAAACATTTGTTTCTAGCTCATCTAATTGTACCAGCAAGTCCATGCTTAGTATTTTCTTTCGAAAATTTGGTTTATCAAACTCTACTTCTAATAAAGCCTCGTACAGTACTTGCAGTTCTTTAAGTGTAAATTTATTAGGTAGAAGCTCAAAACCTACAGGGCGATAGCGAACTCTACGCTGCAATGTTCTTATTCCCTTATCCAAAATCCGATCGTGGTCAAAAGCTAGTTCTGGAAGTTCTCTAATATCAAACCATTTTAGAGACTTTGCCCACGAAGATGCTACAGGGTCATAATTATCGCTCTTTACAAGAGAATAGTAACCTACAGTTGCTACTCTACCAGCAGGATGTCTATTTACAGAACCGAATGTAAGGAATTGCTCCATAAAGATGTTTTTCAGTCCGGTAAGTTTGGTCAGAACCGAATTTGCTGAAAACAACAAATCGTCCTTTGGCGATACAAGATCGCCTGGTAATGCCCAGCTACCACGATATGGTTCGGCATCTCGCTCTATGAGCAGAACGCGGATTTTTCCCTCGTGATATCCGAAAACTACACAATCCACTGATAAACCAAACACAAAATAATCTTTCAATGGAGTGTCATTTTCTGACAAATAGAATTTATTAGACTTGTTCACTTAATTAGTTTTGAGTACGCATCAAATATACTAATTGTAGTTATAGTATTTTGTACTTTAATCACTTATAGTATTTTTTACTTTAACATTTTTTTTGTTTCTTTGAGACTCAATTAAAATAAACATGAAAAAAATATTTACTTCCTTATTTTTACTAGCAGCCTATTGTGGTTTTGCTCAACCTATGACTTCAGCACCTGCTCCAACAGAGCCTGTTGGTGAAGTTACCTCTGTATGGAGTCAGTCATATACTAATATTGACGCAGTCAATTACAACCCTGGATGGGGACAAGCTACTACTTTTGCTTGGTATACTATTGGGATGGACTCTATTTTAAATTATAGTAACCTAAACTATCAAGGCATCGAATATGGTGGAGTTGGTAAAGATGTGAATGGTTCTACCTTCAAGACCATTCACTTTGATATTTGGACGGATAACATGACAGAAATTAAAATTTCTCTTATCAATAGAGTGCCGGGTGAAGAAAGAGCGATTACAAAATCACTAACAGCAAATTCTTGGAACAGTATTGATATAGATATTTCAGAATACTCTGATTTAGGTATGAATGTCACTGCATTGTGGCAAATCAAGTTTGAAGGAAGCGGAAGTTTCTACGCTGACAATATTTTCTTTTACGGAACAATAGTTGTAGCAGAACCTGAAACAGCAGCAGAAAATCCTTTGCCAGCTGCTAAGAATGTATTTTCTGTTTACAGCGAGAGCTATGACGACCCAACTGGTGTAGACTACTTCCCTAACTGGGGTCAATCGACAACTTTCAGCGAATTCGCTATTGGCGAAGATTCAATGATTAAATACAGCAACTTAAACTATCAAGGAATAATTCTTGGTGGAGATCAAGATCTTTCTTCTATGGAGTTTTTACATATGGATGTTTGGTCATCATCAGTAGATACTTTGTTGGTTTCCCCAATTAGTTCGACTACAGGTGAAAGAAGCATGAAAGCTGGTCTTAATGATGCTGCTTGGACTGTTATAGATATTCCTCTTACTGCATTTAGTGATCAAGGATTATCTCTGACTGATATCAAGGAACTCAAACTAGAAGATGCTGTACTAGGTGGGGGAGATATTTTTATAGATAATATTTACTTCTATAAAATACTTGTACCTGTAGCTGCAGCTTCCACTCCAATGCCAGAAGAAAAAGACGTTATATCAATATACTCTAATAAGTACACTGATGTTACTTTGAATACATTGAGAACGGATTGGTCAAATGGTCTATTGAAAGAAATACAAATTGATGGTGATGATGTGCTTAAGTACTCTGAACTTGATTTCGTAGGAATAGAAATGACTGGTGACAATAGCTTAGACATAACATCTATGGATACAATCAGTTTTGATGTATGGACACCGGATGCAGACATATATAAAGTCAAGGTTGTTGATTTCGGAGCAGACAATGCTTTTGGAGGGGGTGACGATGTAGATCATAGTATCGAAATAGCAGGTGCACCAAAAGAGCAGTGGATTACTCATAAAATAGCTATTAGTGATATGACATTATTAAGTACTAAGTCAAACATTTCTCAAATCATCTTTTCCGCTGAACCAGTAGGAAAAAGCACACTATATATTGACAACATTTTCTTCAGTAAAACAGCTGTAAATAATGTATCTATAACTGATTTCTCACAAGCTAGAATCTACCCTAATCCAACTGCAGATAAACTTAACCTTGAGATAGATGCAAATAACATTATAATAGAGTCATTAGAAGTGACTACCCTCCAAGGTCAAACACTTCTTACTGAAAATGTTAACAATACATTTATCAGCAGATCTTTGGATTTAAACAGTCTAAATGCAGGCATTTACTTCTTAACAATCAATACAGAGAACGGAAACGTAACTCAACGTTTTATCAAAAAATAATCTTATATAATTTAGAACATACGTGGGGTTGCAGAACTTTTCTGTAACCCCTTTTTTTGCACTTACAAATAATTAACAATATGAATAAAATAACATTACTTATCCCCTTTACATTTTTATGCATTATTGGATTTGCACAAAACGCTCCTATCACTTTTGAAGATGGAGAATACGGAGCAGACTGGAGTTGGAAAACCTTCGAAAATGACGATGATCCTGCTCTAGAGATCGTTGACAATCCAGACAAGACCACCAACACAAGCAACAAAGTTGCTAAATTTACATCTAGAGAAAACGGGAATCCATATGCTGGATGTGAAACGCTACACGGATCAGACATCGGTGAATACACTATGAACGCGAATAATTCTACTGTTACTATTATGGTATATAAGACTGTGATTAGTGATGTAGGAATAAAGCTTGTAACAGCCACAGGATGGGCTAAGCCAGAACTAAAGGTAGCTAACACTAAAATAAACGAATGGGAAAAAATAACATTTGATTTTTCTACGGTTGACCACGAGAATATGACATATGACCAACTAGTAATCTTCCCTGATTTCAAAGATAGATCTCAAGATAATGTCTCTTATTTTGATAACATTACCTTTGGTGACCAAGAAGTAAACTCCACAGAAGTTATCGAAAATAGTAAGGTGAAAATATACCCTAATCCTTCTACTGATAAAATAAAAATTTATAATCCTAATGGTTTGGACATTGAATCATTTAGCATTATGAATTTTCAAGGACAAATAGTAAAGTCTT
>ERZ1046568.2183-NODE-2183-length-13009-cov-8.165432_pt1 | contig 13009 bp, 8 predicted proteins | sample MGYA00383092_ERZ1046568 | MGnify/ENA primary metagenome ERZ1046568 (study PRJEB29581, sample SAMEA5548362) | metagenome | biome: marine; feature: coastal; material: water | depth 1 m | study: Short-term variability in the microbial, nano- and picoplankton... | reverse complement strand
AGGGTGAATGTGCCGGTTGTATGGCGTGTGCAATTTTATCATGCGCGGCTACCGCTAGTCTGTCTAGTCCCCAATTTTAGTACCAGTAATGTTGGGTTTTTTCTGATAAGGTTTCTGGCGCTGGAGGTCGCATGCCAAGCGCATGATGGGGTCTGATATGATTATATTCCCTTAGCCAGACATCGATTGCCACCTGCGCCTGTTTGATGCTGTGGAACCATTCGGCATTGAGGCTCTTCTCTGCGCAGCAGGCCATTAAACCGTTCGTTGTAGCCATTCTCCCAGGGCGATCCCGGCTAGATATAGGCGGTCTTTGCACCAGCTGCTTTGATCCAGTCCCTGACGGCCGCAACGATGCCCTAGACAGACACGATCCTTATTTAGCGGCTCAGGAATGATCACATGCTGCACACGCTTGGGATCAAAAAAATCCTTTCTCCGCCAAATGGGTCACCCCGCCATAGCCACCAGATTCCTCATCCCTTGTGCCCGAGATTTCGAAGGCTCCATGAAACTGCGGACAGGCCTTGATAAAAGCTTCCGCCGCAATGATCGAAGCCGCTAGCCCGCCCTTCATTTTACAAGCGCCCCGGCCATAAATATTGCCATTTCTCAACTCTGCACCAAATGGATCTTTGGTCCAACCATGCCCGACTTAACCAACATCAATATGGCTGTTGAAATAAACGCAATCCCCGGGAAATCGTCCATCCCGCCGGGAGACGATATTCCAGCGCGGATATTTGTCGCCGTCGCCTCGGGTATCGTAAGCGCGAACCAACTCTGTAATGAAACCATGTTTAGAAAGGCGTTTATCGAGATAATTGCATATATCTCGGTAATATTCTCCCGGGGGATTCAAAGTGGGGATGCGGATAAAATCCTGCGTCAACGAGATCAAAGGCCGTTCATTAAGGATGTTTTATGGATCTGATGAAGAATTTGACCTCGCAGGCAATATTGAAATTTCAGCTCTACGGCGCACTGGAAAATACATCGATGAACATCTATTGCAGCATCGATAAGGACACAGTATTTGTGCGTCGCTTTCGCGCCCATTCCACGACCCCTGACAAACACCTAGCACGATTAAATCTAAGTTACGCACTAATTTACGAAAATAAACTTCCCATCGTTCTCCGCAAACGCGAACGGCAAGTCATCGGGCTCATGAACCAAGGGTTGACTAGCAAAGAAATCGTTCGCGAACTGAGACTGTCGCATAGAACAATAGAGGACGTCCGCGCCCGGCTACTCAAACGCTTCGGCGTCAAGCGCTCCGCGGATTTGCTTGGCCGCTTGACCGAATTTGGCTGAACACAAGACTGGACCAGGTTGGCGTTATACTGCACCGGTACTGTCAGACGAATAAGAACTCTCGTTAGACTGCTAGTGCCGCCAGGATCTAAACGCTCAACAATTAACGCCACGTGCCGCTTCCCCCCACATATCCGACAGGCTTATTCCCATCTGATATGGATCTTCGGGGTTCACAAATAATTGACTGGTGCCATAGATGAACGCGCGTCCTGTAATTTCCGGCATTACGACCTGAGTGCCTTGAATGGTTTTTTGTTCCCGTAAAAGAATTTTGAATTCGCCTTCGGTGATGGATAGAGCAATATGTTCTTCATTTAATTTCATTTTTCCACGTGAATGCAAAATAGCCGCCCGTGCGGCAGCTCCGGTCCCACAAGGGGAACGATCGATGCGACCGCCGGGCATCATATTAGCAAAACGATGGACGTTGGATCCTTCCTCCGGATCGAGGGTCATAAATGGAAAAGCGCCAAGATTAATTTTGTTGATCGTCTCATCATAGGGATGGCTGATGCTGACCTGTTCTTGCAAAGCAGTGCCAACCTTGCGCAACACTGCTGCGATGTCTCGCGCTTCGTCCGGTTGAATCGAAAATCCAAGTGCACGGGCATCTACAAAACCATAATACCAACCACCCCACCCAACGTCAGTGAACAAGGTACCGAGACCTTCTACTTCTATTGGGTGATCAAGGTGGACCGGAAAAGAAGCGGACGCGCTTACGGTGCATGCAATTGCATTGCCGTTCTCACATCGAACTTTCACATCAATCAGCCCCGCTGCCGTATCCAATCGAACCAGTGTTTCTGGTTCTACCATCGGCAAAATGCCTGTTTCAAGCAGCACGGTTACGACGCAAATTGCATTAGCTCCTGACATCGGGTAGCAGCCGTTGGCCTCCATAGGGAAGAACCCCACGTCAGCGTCATCACGTGTTGGCGGCACCACAAGATTAGTGGTTTTATCGACACCCCCGCGTGGTTCATGCAGAACGAACCGGCGCAGACTGTCATCAACATTGTTTATGTAGTGAAGCTTTTCTGACATGGTGTTGCCTGGCAAATCAATCACTCCACCTGTGATCACGCGGCTCACTTCGCCACCAATGTGTGCATCCACTGTTGTGATAAGTCTACTCGTTTTCATTGCTTTAACCTTATATCATATCCGCGATAAGTCACACGACCTGGATTAAATACAGCGTTCAACGACAGCCTGTAGCATGCGGGCCGTTATAGTTTTTTTGTTTCAATAATTCAGTCAAGGTATGATGCCGCGTTTGTCCTTCGTCAGAGTCTTTGGTACACAGGCCGCTTAAACTAAAAGAAAGTTTCACTGATCCGATTGGTAAGATTATGCAGCGCGTTGCCTGTGATGCAAGCTGCGTTTCAAGCGTCGTTCGTTTGATCCTTTGGCAGTGTTCTAGAATCGCTTTGTAACGTCCGAAGTAAACATCAGCGGGAGTGACGTTGTGGATAATCTTATGGTAGTTTTGATTATTATAAAGATCGACGAAGGCTCTGATCTTAGGTTTAAAATCAACTAGCAAGTAATAGTTTTTTAATAGGATGCAGTTCTTTTATGTCTGATGTAAACGTTCCATCTTGCCTTGAGTTTGCGGATAAAATGGCGCGCGGCGAGGGTGCTTAATATTTCTTTTTTCAGACTCTTAGTAAGGATTTTGAAAAATTAGCTCGACCAATTTTCGCTGACTTGCCGCAGCAACGCTGTCAGACAAATGAAACTCGCATCAGATTACTGGCGAGGCCTTGATCTATGTGTTCAATTTCAATCCTGCCACCCTTGCAATTTAAGATAAAATATAACCAGTATACACTCCCGATGGCCGGAACAAAAAAAGAATATGGCCCAACGCTAACAGTGAGATTTAAAAATTCTTGAGATTAATTTTTCAAGCGTTAGAAATTTCACAGGGTCAAATTGGCCAAGGAAATTCGCCAATCAGACTGGATTAGCAATTTCTATTTTAGGACCTGCAGTCTCGATATCCGCACCAGCAGAAAGCAATATATCTTCCCTGAACCGTCCTGCTATCAATTGGACCCCAATTGGTATTTTACCAACAGCTCCAGTAGCGACTGCCATTGCAGGTAGACCTAATACAGGCAATGCGCGTTGCGTCAGCTGTGCTTCCATAATCCTTTCAAATGCCGGTTCTGATCTGACGTCCTCTTGTTGTAAAAACGGTAACTCACCAGAGAGAGGACAGATCAAAACAGGATATTTTTCTAAAAATTTCTGCCATTCTCGTATGATACCTGCTCGAACCTGCAACGCTGTTAAAAGTTCCTCAATTTCCAAAGGAGCGACTCGGTTTTTCATTTGTTCATAAACGAAAACAGAGTCGGCTTCCGCTTCCTGTTCGACCATTAAATCAGCGCTAGTCCGCATTTCAGTCATCCACAATTCTTCATTAATTTTTGCAGCTGGGCGCAAAGGTGGACACGAGACCTCATCTACAACCCAACCAGCATCCTTCAATCGTTGACCAGCATCACGCAGAGCTAATTCAATTTCTCGACAGACGGGCATGCCATCGGGAGCAATCGTTAGGGCCGCCCGTCGTGGGAATTCGCCCTGATTAATAGGCGTTGGAACATACCATGGATCATTTTTGTTGCCCACTGACATAGCTTCCAAACCAATCTTGATATCAGAAATAGTTCTGCAAATAGGTCCTGATACCGCCATCAATTGCGCTCCAATGTGACGATCTTTGCCAGAAGCATTGTATGCGGCTATCCTTCCTAAAGTTGGGCGGAGACCATGTAATCCACAGGCAAAAGCCGGGTAACGAATTGATCCAGCAATGTCGGTGCCATGTCCTAACGCGCACATCCCGCTGGCCACAGCAGCTGCAGCACCACCAGACGAACCACCTGGTGTAATAGAGTAGTCACGAGGATTAAGCGTTTGACCGTGCAGGTCATTCTTAGTGAACCACCGCAATGAAAATGCAGGAGTGTTTGTACGGCCAACAATAATACCTCCGGCGAGTCGAACATTTGAAACTACCGGGCTGTCACTTTGTGCAATTAAATTTTTTTGTAGAATCAAACCATTAGTGGTTGCTTGTCCAATCTGATCTACATTCACTTTAATAGTTATTGGAACTCCACACAAAACCCCTGGGTCTTTCCCTTGTGAAATTAGCTCATCCACCGATTCAGCCGCTGCAAGCGCTTCTTCTGGAAATTCTTGAACGACGGCGTTAACAGACGCGTTGAAAGACCCTATTCTTTCTAAGTGCGCGCGTGTCACCTCAGTTGCAGATAATTTTTTTGACCGAACAGATTCTGCAATTTCTGTCGCTGACATGTTCACTATATCCATCATTGAATAAACTCCACGTAGAAAATCTTTATAATGCGGCTGGCAGGATTTGGTTGTTTCGTCTATCTTTTAGGATAATGGTGGAGACCTCGCAGCCAAAACAATGTTGCATCCTGCTCACTTTACCAAGTCTAGTCTCATTGTGTGGACGGGTCACGATCTGGATCTAAAAGCTCGCTAGTCTGTTTTGGGACCTGCCGCGCAAACTTGATCAAGGCCAGCACTAATATCCGTATCAAAAGCCTGGATACATGACCGCAAACTGCAAACATCAAAGTTACTCAAATTAACCCTTTCATAAAGTAGGCGTCCACACATTACAGTGCCAATTAGCTCTATCGAGCGAAATTGGTTTCACGCCCGGGAGCCGCATTCAATAAGCTTCGTGTATAGGGATGTTGCGGATTTGCATAAACTTCGGAAGTTCGGCCTTCTTCAACTACCACACCGCGTTGCATCACCATGATCCTATCGCAAATCTGTGCAGCCACGCGCAGATCATGGGTGATAAATAACATCGCCAAATCATACCGTTCACGTACATCTTGTAGCAGCCTAAGCACCTGTGCCTGAACCGAAACATCCAATGCAGAAACGGCTTCGTCTGCAATTAGAACCCTAGGCTCCATCGCGAGAGCTCTGGCAATACAAATGCGTTGCCGCTGCCCACCAGAAAACTGATGTGGAAAGCGCGTCAGCGCTTCTGGGGCTAAGCCCACAATACGCATCAGATTTTCTGCCCGAGACTGAGCTTCGGTGCCACTCAGGCCAAAATTCATCGGACCCTCTACGATGGATTGCCCAACAGTCCGTCGCGGATTCAGTGATCGGTACGGGTCTTGGAAAACGATCTGAATTTTTTGGCGATAGGCCCGCAATTCACTCTCATCCATCTGCGCAATATTGGTTCCTGCTACATTAATATCACCACTAGTTGGGTCAATCAGCCGAACCATACAGCGCGCAACCGTGGACTTACCTGAGCCAGATTCTCCAACGACGCCTAAAGTTTCACCCCGACGCAAGATCAGTTCCACATTTTGCGCGGCATTTACCAAACGACCTTTTTCGAAGAATCCAACACGCCCGTAAGTTTTATTCAAAGCCTTGGCTTCTAGTGCTGTCTCGGCGACCTCAGGAATAGGGCGATTTGGAGGCGTCAGGCTTGGGACTGATGCAATCAACATTTTCGTATAGGGATGCGAAGGCGCACTGAGAATTTCATCCCGCGTGCCTTGTTCGACCACCTTGCCGTTCTGCATTACCACTACGCGGTCTGCGATATCAGCCACAACACCGAAATCATGGGTGATGAACATCACCCCTGTGCCGTGGCGCGCTTGAATATCCCTGATTAGCGCCAGAACTTCGGCTTGCGTCGTCACGTCCAAGGCAGTCGTAGGTTCATCCGCAATTAGCAGTCCAGGTTCCAAGACTAAAGCCATTGCGATCATTATCCGTTGTCGTTGTCCACCAGACAATTGATGCGGGTAGGAGTTATACATCTTCACGGGCTCAGGTAGGCTGACATCCTCCATGGTCTCAATCACTCGCTTTTTGCGAGCGGATGCCGACATATTGGCATGAATTTCCAGAATCTCCGCGATTTGATCGCCGACTTTGATTACTGGGTTTAAAGCCGTCATGGGTTCTTGAAACACCATTCCCATCTTCTTGCCACGCAACCTGCGCATTTGACGGTCAGACTTGCCCAACAAATCTTCGCCATGCAGCAGAATTTCACCAGCTACCGGTACCAGATCTTTTTTAGGGATCAATCCCATCACAGTGAACGCCGTGACCGACTTTCCAGATCCAGATTCGCCCACGATGCATACGATTTCTGATCGACCAATACTGAAAGAAACCTCTTCGATCGCAAATTCACGGTCCGCCCCGTCCGGTAGGAGCACTGATAGCCCTTTAATTTCCAGGACTGGCGTATCGGATATTTCGTTCAAATCTTTCTCGCAATTCTAGGGTCAAGTGTGTCGCGCAAGCCATCGCCAACAATGTTTACAGCCAGCACTGTTAGGGCCAGCCCGATACCTGGAAAAAATATAATCCAAGGGCTAATCTGAAAATACGTGCGTCCTTCAGACATGATATTGCCCCAACTTGGAATTTCCGGCGGGATCCCAGCGCCTAAGAACCCAAGAATGGATTCGGTCAGCATCGCAGAGGCACAGACATAAGTTGCTTGTACTATCAGAGGCGCGATTGTGTTGGGTAAGATATGCCGTTTCAAAATCAAAGGTAAACGTGTGCCTGCTGCAATGGCTGCTTCGACGTAAGGTTCTTCGCGCACCGTCAAAACCACAGCGCGGACCAGCCTCACAACGCGCGGAACTTCTGGGATTACAATCGCAAGTATGACTGTGCCAAGCGTTGCTCCAGACAAAGAGATCAGCGCAATCGCCAGCAAGATTGCGGGGATTGACATTAACCCGTCCATTGTCCGCATGATGACTGCGTCTAAAACGCGAACATAACCCGCCACCAAGCCAAGAATTAAACCGATCCCCACAGAAATTAACGCTACAGCAATGCCAACAACCAATGAAACTCGCGCGCCGTAGATGACTCGGGAAAAAATATCCCGGCCCAAGAAATCAGATCCAAACCAAGCCTCTGCAGAAGGAGACTTTAATCGCTTAATTGGATTTAGTTCTGTTGGATCTAGTGTTAAAAACGGCCCAATTGCCGCAATTAGGGCAAACAAAATTAACAAACCACCACCCCAAAAGATCGCTCGATTATTAAGCATTCCAGCCAGTAGGCTGGGATCTTCATGTTCGGAAAGCACCGCGTCTGCCATTATTGCGTCTTGAGCATGATCAGTCATTAGTATCGTATCCGTGGATCGAAGAAAGTGTAACTGAGGTCGATTAACAGATTAATCAGAATGTAAACAAAACTGAAAAATAGGATCAAACCTTGGATAACTGGGTAGTCGCGTGCCAAAACTGCATCTAGAACCAACCGCCCCAAGCCGGGAATATTATAAACACTTTCAGTCACAACAACACCGCCAATCATTAATGCAATGCCCAGGCCAATCACGGTAACAATCGGCACAGCGGCGTTGCGCAATGCATGGAGCATCAATATCTTAAATTCACTTTGACCCTTTGCTCGCGCAGTACGCACATAATCTTCCTGCAAAATCTCTTGGACAGAGGCGCGGGTCATACGCGCAATTAAGGCAATATAGATCACGCTTAGGGTCATTGTGGGCAGGACCATATGTCTTAAAAATACCCAAAACCCATGTTCAAACGGGCTTTTGTAACCCTGAACTGGTAATATTTGTAGCTGCATCGCCAGCACATAAATCAGGATGTAGCCTAGCACAAAGACTGGTACCGAAAACCCAGCCACGGAAAAGAGCATGACAAATCGATCAATCCAACTACCTGCTTTATAGGCTGCTAGGGTTCCTAACGGAACAGCAATCAAAACAGTGAAAACAATGGTTGTGAGCGATAGTAAAAGCGTTGGTTCCAGCCGCTGTCCAATTAGCGTCGTAACCGGAAGTTTTGAGAAGATCGCAGTGCCCAAGTCTCCGCTTCCAAGCTGCGCAATCCACCGATACATCTGAACCGGAATTGCATCGTTCAAGCCGAGCTGTTCACGGATCCGTTCAACATCTTCGGCCGTTGCGTAGTCACCCGCAATAACTGCGGCGGGATCGCCTGGTGCCAGTCGCAACATCAAAAAAACAAATAAGACAACAATGACCACAACTGGTATAGTCGATAAAACACGTTTCAGGATGTATAGGTACATTTTTGAGCCTTATTAGAGATACTGACCGCGCCATTAAGCGCGATCAGGTTCCAAGGGTAGCAGCAATCTACTCGACCGACATGTTCCAGAAGAATTGCACTGGCGACTTTATAAGACCCTCTACGTTGTTGCGGTATGCAACTGGTGTAAAGAACTGTCCCAATTGACCAGATGCACCAATCGCCCAAAGACGCTCTTGAACTTTTGCACCAAGCTTCTGCTTTTCGTCCAAAGTACTAGCTTTTGCAAAAGCTGTCCGTGCTGTTTCAAGCTCAGCATCTGTTGGCCAACCGAACCAACCAGCATCTGGATTACCAGAAAATGCAATCGCCATGGGGTCAATCACGTCTGCGCCGATCCACCATGTGTGAAAGATGTTCCAACCGCCATCAGCAACTGGATCACGCAGAGCACGACGTGATGTCAAAGTCGACCAATCCATCGCTTGCACCTCAACCGTCATACCAATGTCACGCAGCTTTTCTGCTGTGATTAGCGAAAACGCCGACAATGCAGGAACGTCAGTTGGCTGCATAATCACAACAGGCGTACCATCATAAGATGTCGCAGCCAGCGCTGCTTTTGCCGCTTCGATGTCGCCGGTTCGCATCAGGTCAGAACCAACATCATTGGTCAAAGGCGTGCCACAAGGAAATACAGAGTAGCATGTTGACCAGAACTTCTGATCACCAAAAGCGCCGGCCAAATAGTCTTCTTGTTTCATCGCCATAATCGCGGCGCGGCGCACATCTACGTCATCGAATGGCGGCAGCAGATGGTTGAACCGTGAAAAGCCAATATTGCCTAACGGATCGTTGATTTCAGCCGTTACGTCCGGGTTTGCTTCTAAGATTGGCATCAGATCGTTTGACGGTGATTCAAAGAAGTCTATTTCACCTGCCATTAAGGCATTCATCGCCGTGGTCTGATCGGGGAAATATGTCCAGATCACTTTGTCGACCTTGGCAATTTTGCCGCCAGATGCAGCTGATGCAGGTTCAGAGCGTGGAACATAATCATCAAACTTGGTGTATACTACGGTTGAACCTGGAACCCATTCGTCTTTTTGGAATACAAATGGACCAGAGCCAGTATAATCATCGATTTGCTCAAACGCATCGGTGGCTGCAACACGTGCAGGCATCATAAACGGCACATTAGACGATATTTTCCCTATAGACTCAAGCACAAGTCCATATGGCTCGGACAGCTTCATTACAATTGTATCGGCATCTTCCGCAGTCAGGCTTTCCATCGCGCCAAACAATTGTTGGCCCATGCCATCGCGTTTGCCCCAACGTTCCAGAGACGCAACACAATCAGCTGCAGTTACATCCGCGCCGTCATGCCATTTTAGCCCAGCACGCAAATTGAATGTCCAAGTCAGACCATCTTCGGATGTTGTCCAGTCCTCAACCATTTGTGGTTGGGGCGTAAAGCTCTCATCCATCGCGAACAAGGTATCATAGATCATATACCCATGATTTCGCGTGATGTAAGCAGTCGTCCAAATTGGATCAAGGTTCTTCAAATCCGCATGGGGGATAACCTTTAGAACGCTTTCCGCTCTTGCGTCAGTAGAGGCCATACCTCCAAGACAAACAGAGAACGCTAAAGCGATCGCTGACAGAGTGCGGGGTTTAAACCATTTTAACATATTGAAACTCCCTAATTTATTTGCAAATTCATGCTTTTTCCAGGTTCAGTTCGAACCTAAAGCTAACAAAAATGATGCTACTTTTGTCAACAAGAATATTGTTCTTGACTAAACGAAAAGTTCTGATCAAAATTTTTCTTGCACGATGTGGGTATGAAATGGGACCAAACCATCTAATAAAACTGCCACGAATTGCTGTCGCCGGGTTTCAGCATGAAACAAATACTTTTGCCCCTTTTCCCACAGAATTGTCGCATTTCTTAAAACCCGGATCATGGCCACCTTATTGCGAAGGCCCAGAATGTATCGCGCAAGTCCGCGGATTGAACGTTCCTCTGGGTGGGTTCACGGATGCAGCAACAGATTTCGAATTAGTACCGCTACTTTACGCTGCTGCAGAGCCGGGTGGGTTGGTTGCATCTGCCGCGTTTGACCAAATTACACAGCAGTTGTGTGAAAGACTTGCTAACGCGGCCGACATCGATGGTATATATTTAGACCTTCATGGTGCCATGGTTACAGAAGATTTCGAGGATGGTGAGGCAGAGGTTCTTCGCCGAGTGCGCAACGTGGTTGGACCAGATTTGCCTATTGCAGTCAGTCTTGATTTGCACGGAAATTTATCACCAGAATTCGTCGAACTTGCATCTTGCATAGCGATTTATCGCACCTATCCACACATTGATATGGGCGCGACGGGCGCTCGTGCTGCACGTCTACTTGGAGAGCTGCTAAACTTAGCTACGCCTTTCGCAAGCGCATTTCGGCAGTTAGATTACATCATCCCTATCACGTCGCAATCAACCCGACGCGAACCCGGTCGTCGGCTTTATGGCATGCTAGATGACTTAACAGGTTCGGGTGTGTCGTCCATTGATTTTGCCTTTGGATTTCCACCAGCAGATATCTACAATTGTGGTACGTCAATTTATGCCTGTGGCACGGATCAGGATGCAGTTGACGCTGCCGCTGATGCTGTTTTGTCCGCGCTGAAAGACGCTGAAGACCATTTCAATTCTGAGCTAATTCCGGCGGGTGCTGCCGTGAGACGCGCAATGGGCGCCAGCGGCGCCAAGCCCGTAATTATAGCGGATCCACAAGATAATCCTGGCGCAGGAGCTCCGGGTGATGCAACTGGATTGCTGGCAGCAATGCTTGATGGCAACGCCAATGGTGTGATCGGTATGATTTGGGATGAAACGACTGCTGCGCAGGCCCATGCGGCTGGCGTTGGTGCGATAATAGACGTACAAATCGGCGGCATGTTTCCTGAGAGTGGTGGCCCCGCACTCTCGGTACGTGCAAGTGTAGAGCAGCTGAGCGATGGTATATTTCAGTGCACAGGCCCTATGTTCGGTGGGGTGACTGCCAATCTTGGCCCATGTGCCAGATTGCAGGTGACGAAAGGAGGAGCAGATGTCACAATTGTTGTCGGCTCGAACCGAACGCAAAATGCAGACCAGGCTATTTTCCGCCATATTGGGGCAGATCCTGAGAACTATCGAGTTGTTGCAGTCAAAAGCGCAATCCACTTTCTTGCTGATTACGAACCCATAGCGCAGGAGGTAATATTTTCAGAATCTCCTGGAGCTAATCCCTGTCGGATTGACACCATTCCTTATACTCGCCTTCGTCCCGGCGTTCGGCTTGGTCCAAATGGGCCAATATATAAGACAAATCCATGAATTTGAATGTAAACCTTATCAAAAAGACTTTACCACCAGTCGATGAAAGATCCGGCAAAAAAACGGCTTCGTTGCAAACCAGGAAACGCCAGTCATCGGCGGTGGATCCAATTATGCACAGAGCAAGAAATGCTTTACGATGCAGACTTAAATGGCGGCGCGTCCACCAGATACCTAGTTGGACGCTTTTTCATGCCTTTTGCACAATTACAGAAAGCTGGTCAGTCGGTCTCAACAGCAGAATTTATACTGGTTTGACAACAAAATCAGCATGTATTTGTTGCGTGCAGTCACCAAAATCGTCGCGCTTCTTTTTGACAAAAAATGCGGCTTAAATAGGAATTAAACAGATGTCCAACAAGTCGCCAAATGCGATGATCGTCACAGCGCAACCCGAAGCGTCTGAGGCCGGAGCCCGTGTTTTGATGCGCGGGGGCAATGCCGTCGATGCTGCGATGGCAGCCGCCTTAGTGCAGGGCGTAGTTGACCCGCAGATGTGTGGTGTTGCAGGCTTCGGCTCGATGCAGATCTACGATCCAAAGGGCACACATACTTGCATCGACTTCCATGGCAAAACACCGCTATCGGCAACACCAGACATGTGGCTAGACTTGCTAATGGGCGAAACGCGCGACGGGTTTGGCTTTGTTCTAAAGGGCAATGTTAATGATATTGGATACCAGGCGGTTACCACGCCAGGTTCTTTATTAGCGTATTTTGAGGCAGTTCGCGACTTTGGCAGCTGGGATTGGTCGGACATTTGTGAGCCGGCAGTGACCCAGGCAGCAGCGGGATTTTACGTACGCCCACATGTACATCATTGGTGGACGTCAGGTGCTAATTTGGGCCGTGCCGAAGTCACCGAACGGCTTGGGTTCTCCAAAACAGGACGCGCCGCCTATTTCCGCACAGATGGCAGCGTGAAAAGAATAGGCGATCACGTGGTTAACCCAGATTTGGCCCGCAGCCTTACTATGATAGCGCGCGATGGGGCGGACGTATTCTATAGGGGTGAGATTGCCGATAAAATTGATGCTGATATGCGCAAGAATGGTGGCTTAATTCGCCGCGCAGATCTTGAGGCTTATCGCACTACGAAGGTCGATCCTTTGAGGGGAACCTATCGTGGATTTGACATCGCCACCAACCACCCACCGGGCGGTGGTATCATGCTGGTCGAGATGTTAAACATTCTCGAGAACTT
>ERZ1046568.2182-NODE-2182-length-13030-cov-70.709827_pt1 | contig 13030 bp, 10 predicted proteins | sample MGYA00383092_ERZ1046568 | MGnify/ENA primary metagenome ERZ1046568 (study PRJEB29581, sample SAMEA5548362) | metagenome | biome: marine; feature: coastal; material: water | depth 1 m | study: Short-term variability in the microbial, nano- and picoplankton... | reverse complement strand
TATTGACCACATAGATTGATCTGCACCAGCAATCCGATGCAACTTCTCATGTGCGCGCCATCACCTTCAATTTGAGGAGGCTTTTCCAGCTATGCGGCCTAATACCACTGCAGAAAGCAGGCCATTGCCTGATAAATATCCGCTGTCACCGCGGCCCGAAACACCACAGGCTGCGCCGCCACCGGCGTATAAATTTGAGATTATGCTGCCATTTTTACAGATTACGCGTGCGGATGTGTCAACCTTCAGCCCGCCTTGCGTGTGAAAAAGTGCACCAGTGACGCGCACGCCGCAAAAGGGGGGGCTGAGTACCGTTTCACCGAAGGTGCGGCCAAAACGGTCGGTGCTGTTTGGCGAGATATCAGCAATCGTTTTACACAGGGCCTCTGCTGGTAGACCAAGATCTTCGGCAAGCTCTTCAAGTGTTTCTGCACTCTTGATTGCCCCCTCGGATTTAGCGCGCTTGAAGTCCTCAAATTGCTCAGCGATTTGTGAGATACGCCCATCGAAAATAGCATAGGCTACACCCTGTGCTTGTGACAGCACGGCCCGCGCCGCTTCGGAGTAGCCTTGGGCCTCATTCCAAAACCGCTCGCCCGCTGCGTTTACTTGCACGCCGCCCTCGGTGATGGTTGCCCATGTGATGAGAATACCATGTGGATGGGCGACATTTCCGTGCCCCTGAAAGGCCCCGAGGTGTTCGGTTGCGGCGCCGATCTGACTGGCCCAAAGTACAGCTTCGCCTCGGTTGCCGTCGTGACCGAACCAAATCCCATTTTCAATCTCAGGCATATGCTCTGACACCAGCGCGCGATTGCCGCCAAAGCCGTTGCAGGCAAGGATCAGCCTTCCGCAGCCAATCGTCTCAATACCGCCATCAGGGCGCTGGGCAGCGACGCCGTGAACCAAACCGTCCTGCAAATAAAGCGTCTCTGCGCGGCGCCCGCAAATAATGTCGATACCCGCCCGTTCGGCGGCGCTTCGCAGAGCATCAATCAACTCACTGCCCGCTCGGGTCGGTAAGCCATGCATTCGGCGGCTTGAATGGCCAGGATAATCAAAATCGTCGACCAGCGAAAACGCAAGACCCTGCGTTTGTGTCAACCAGTCGATAACCTCAGCTGCATTTTGCGCCAAAAGATCGACCAGCTCTTGGCTGTTTTCTTGATGGGCCTTTGCTTGAATATCGTCTGCAAACAGGGCGGTGCTATCTTTTACTCCTGCTGCCTGTTGAATTTTTGTCCCCGCGGCCGGGATCAATCCAGCAGAGAGCGCCGTAGATCCAGACGGAACCGCATCCGCTTCAATCACCAGAACCTCTTGTCCCGCCTCCGCTGCTGACAGGGCTGCGATCAGACCACAGGCACCCGCTCCGACAATCAGAGTTTCGACCGTTGCGTCGAATTCCTGGGGGGGCTCCTTAACTGTTGGAGCCATAATAATGCGCACCTTTTTTGAGCATATCAGCCGTGCCAATCACAGCGTTGAGGCCGTCGAAATCAAACATTCGCTCTCCAAACGGCTTGTTGGAGCCATGTTTGGCGAGGCTTTGGTAATAGTCTTGGGCCGTGCGTGCCACTGCGCGCACGATGCCGCCGGGGAAAATCACAATTGAGAAGCCAAGATCTTCCAGATCATCGGCGCCCGTGATGGGGGTCGCCCCCCCTTCAACCATATTCGCCAAAAGTGGGATGCGCTTGGAGAAGCGCGCTGCAATTTGTTCCAATTGGGCCCGGTCTTGTGGTGCTTCAATGAACAACACATCCGCGCCGGCTTCAAGATAGGCCTCAGCACGATCTTCGGCAGCGCTGAAGCCCTCGACGGCAATGGCGTCGGTGCGCGCGATGATCAGTGTTTCGTCAGAGGTTCGCGCGTCAGCCATGGCCGCAATTTTCCCAACCATTTCCCCGGTGGAGATCAGTGATTTTTCGGACAGGTGACCGCAGCGTTTTGGGAAGGTTTGGTCTTCTATTTGCAAAGCAGATGCGCCTGCGCGCTCATAAAGCCGCATTGTGCGTTGTGCGTTGAGCGCATTTCCAAAACCTGTATCAGCATCAATGATCACAGGTAGAGATGTACGATCGGAAATCAGCGTCAGTGTGTCCGCCATTTCGGAGGCAGTTGTCAGCCCAATATCAGGTCTCCCCAGGCGGGTATAGGCGACAGCAGCCCCGCTTAAGTAAAGCGCTTCAAAGCCCGCCGCCTCTGCAAGCGAGGCCGTAAGCCCGTCATAAACGCCTGGCATAACGACGATTTTTTTGTTCTGAAAGCGAGTTTTAAGGCTCATGATCTTCCCTCGATCAGGGCTAAGGCTTCCGCGCAGCTCATTTGTTTTGTGACCGTATCGAGCGAAAGGAGTGTTGCGTCATGCACCTCAGTTTTGAAGGCTGCGCAGCCGTCTGTGAGCATGAGTGTTTCGATATTGCGTAGGTGCGCGTCGCGCAGTGTTGAGGCCACGCCCCCATTGGTGACGATCCCGCCCACAATCAGATGATCAATGCCTGTGGCCCGCATCAGATACTCGAGACGCGTTTGGAAAAACGCTGAATAAGCCACTTTCTCAATGATGAAATCCGCCGGGTGAAGCCTGTCAACAAGACTGTGCCCGAAACTGCCTGGTGCAAAATCGCCTTTGTCGAGGAATGGGCGAAGCGCCTTGAGGTGCGGGGCGATCAGCGGCTCTCCATCTTTGTCAGGCACAAGCGTGAACTGCGCCGAAAAATAGCGCCCCCCTTTCGATCGTAGCGCGCGCGCCAAGGGCGCAATGCGATCTGGCAGGGCTGCGATATTAGCAGAACTCTGGCCGGCGCGCCCGTAGGTGCCTTCGGGGTGGAGGAAGTCATTTTGCAAGTCGATGGTCAGCAAGGCTGTGCGCGACAGGTTCCAGGTACTCAGATCACTCATTTCATTCCTCCTGAGGTTCAATGATGGTATTGCCAAACCGATCTACCCGGCCTTGCAGGTGGGGCTCGATCAAGACAGTTGTGTCTGGTTGCGTCAAAATGGCGGGACCAACTATTTTGGTTCCCGAGGGTAAGGCAAGCCGATCATAAATGGCCGTGTCATACCATGTGTCGCCAAAGTGCACCTTGCGCATCCCGACCTTTTCCGCTCGTCCGCCTTCGGGCGGTGCAAGGGTGCTCAGGTCAAACTTGGGGCGTTTGCCCGTCACCGCGCTGCGCAGATTCAAAATGCGCCGCACGCCGTTTTGCAATAATCTGCCATAGGTTGCCTTATATGTGGCATCAAACGCAGTCTCGATTTCGGCACGCGTAACGGCTGTCACAGTGCTTCCGTCTGTTTTGACAGTGAGTGGAACCGAAACAGTATGAGTTTGTCCGACATAGGCCATATCAAGCTCAAAGCTCAGGTCGCGGGCCTCGAAATTTGTTCTGGCGGCATCAAGCAACGCCAGGCCTTGATCTACATGCGCGCGCATAAAGGCTGCCAATGCCGCCTCATCCAGCATATCAACGCTCGAATTTATGGTCTGCACAAAATCTTGCCTCATATCGGCAATGACGCAGCCCATAGCGGAGGTCACACCCGGATAGCGTGGGACAATCGCGCGTGCGATACCAACTTCAGCCAGCATCGCGCCAGCGTGCAATGCACCGCCGCCGCCAAAGGGCATAAAGGCAAAATTTTTCGGGTCAAATCCCCGTTCGATGCTCACGAGCCGAATGGCGCCAGCCATACGGCTGTTTGCAACTTTCAAGATGGCTTCGGCGGCGTCCACTGTTGTGAGGCCCAATGGGTTGCCAACATGTTCGTCAATTGCGCGGCCCGCGGCCTCTATATCCAGGCGCTCAAGCTCCCCACCAATTGGGTTGTCAGGGTCAATCCGTCCCAAGAAGACATTGGCGTCTGTCACCGTCGGTCTTGTATTGCCAAGGCCATAGGCCACTGGTCCCGGGTTGCTCCCTGCGCTTTGTGGACCGATATTGAGCAGGCCGCCCTTGTCCACCCAAGCGATAGATCCGCCGCCCGCGCCGATTGTGGTTATCTCAATCATCGGGTTGCGCACGACCATTCCAAAATCAATTGAGGTCTGAGGCGAGAGCATCGAGCGCCCCTGTGAAATCAACGACACGTCAAAACTTGTGCCCCCCATGTCGCCGGTGATGACGTTTTCAAAGCCTGCCGATTGGGCAATATAGGCCGCGGCTATGACCCCGGCAGCCGGCCCCGACAGGGCTGTGCGTACTGGCAGACGGCAGGCCGTATCAACCGCCATCACGCCGCCATTGGATTGAACGATCATGAACTCGCCCTCAAAGCCGTCGGCTTTCAGCGCGTTTTCCAAACGGGCAAAGTAACCTGAAACCTCGGGCTGAAGATAGGCATTCAGCGCCGTCGTAGAAAAGCGTTCAAATTCGCGTATTTCAGGTAGAATTTCGGATGACGCAGAGACATGCTGATTGTGCCAAATCTCGCGGAGCAAAGCGACGGCTGCCTCTTCGTTTGCCGTATTGGCATAGGAATTGGCAAATAGGATTGCCACGCTTTCACAGCCGTTGGTTTGCAAGACCTGCGCTGCGCTGCGTACCGCTTCAAGATCAACGGGGGTGCGCACAGTGCCATCTGCCAGCGTGCGCTCAGGCACCTCAAGGCGGTTTCTGCGGTCAACCACAGGCTCGAAATTTCCGCGAAGACCCCAGGTGCGCGGCCGATCTCGGCGGCGCATTTCTAGCACATCTCGCAGTCCTTGCGTGCAGATGACGCCGGTCTTAGCACCCTTGCGCTCTAACAGCGCATTGGTGCCTGCGGTTGTTCCATGAACAACAACAGAAATTTGCGAGAAATCGCTGACCTCTTGTTTAATCCCATCCAGGAAGCCCCTCGATTGGTCAGGTCGCGTGGTGGGAACTTTCGCAACCCGAGCTGTGCCGGCTGCTTCGTTGAGAACAAAAATATCCGTAAATGTGCCGCCAACATCGACACCAATCATGAGGCTGCTCATGCGGTGCCCTCCCGCCAATTTGTTCCATAGACGGCGTCAGCCTCGACGTCGCTCACCAATCCGCGCGCCACATCGCGGGCGATGGCCGCATGGCTGCGTTCATCTGCTTTGCCATAGCCGCCACCTCCCGGTGTTTGCAGGCGTACAGCTTGCCCCGCCTTTAGGTTAATTCCGCGCATCTTTGATGTCAGCGGGGGGCTGTGCCATCCGTCATCTTGTTCGTATTGAAAAACATTGAGCGCAGCATCGCCGCCACCTGCAATTCCCTTGGGTGCGAAGCTGCCGCGCTCTCCGAAGAGAAAGGCTTCTGCGCCATTTTCTTCGAGAACTTCAATTTCATAGATCGCGCCCAAGCCGCCGCGATGCGCCCCAGCTCCTGCGCTATCGGGGCGCAGTGCCCATGTGCGGAACATCACAGGATAGGCCGCTTCTAAAATCTCCATTGGCGGAATTGTAGCGGTGGAGATTGGCGCGTTGCCATGGTTTAGCCCATCTGTCTCGATAGAGCCGCCGTGGCCGCCTCCGTAGAAGGAAAACATGACCCATGGCTGGCCGTTTTTGCGCTTGCCTGCAATGGAAAGCGCATTGATTGTTCCATATGCATTTGCGACCACCCGCTCTGGAGCTGCCTGCGAAAAGGCAGAGAATACAACGTCGATCATGCGCAGAATTGTTTCCGTATATCCGCCCGTTGGCGCGGGAAACTTAGCGGCCAGGAGGCTGTCTTCGGGCACGACGACCTCAATAGGGCGCATGACCCCAGCATTCGCCGGCAAGGCGGGAAAAACATGTTTGATTGCCACATAGGCTGTTGCCACGGCCGTCGGCAGAGCAATGTTTACCGGACCGGCGCATTGAGGAGCCGAGCCTGTGAAATCAAGAAGCATTGTGTCATTTTTGATTTCAAGAGCGATTTTGATCTTGAGCGGCTCATCATTGATCCCGTCGTTATCCAAGTAATCTTCTGCTTCCCAGCGACCATCTGGCAGCTCCGTCAGCTCTGAGCGCATGAGCGCCTCGGCGCGGTGACCCAAGGCCTCAAGTGCGGCTGTGATCGTCGCGCCACCATATTCATCTAGGAGCTCATCCATCCGCTTCACACCAAGATCGAGCGCGCCCAACTGACCGTTGAGATCGCCCATGGCTGATTGTGGCAGGCGGGTGTTGCGCATCAATATGTCGATGATGTCTTGGTTCACCTTGCCGGCCCGCGCAAGTTTCACCGGTGGCAAGTTAAAGGCTTCTTGGAAAACATCAGTGGCGGCCGGGTTGTAATTGCCGGGAACTGCACCGCCCACATCATGCCAATGGCCGACCGAGGCGAGATAACAAAACAGCTTACCGGCGTGATAATATGGACGTACCAAACGCATATCTGACAGATGCGTGCCGCCGATATGGGCATCATTGAAGATGTAAATATCGCCATCTTGCAAATCGCCGTCTTTGGCAGCTTTCTCGATTACGGCTTTGACCGCAAAAGACATCACACCAACGAATATCGGCAATCCCGATTTGCCTTGCACCAAAGTGTCGCCAGAGACCGCATGATAAAGCCCGTGGCTGGCATCATGCGCCTCGGCGATGATTGGGTTAAAGGCCGCACGAAAGAGGGTTGCGTCCATTTCATCTGCAATTTGTTCCATCCTGCCCGCAAGCACCGATAGGGTTATTGGATCAATTTCACTCATGTATTTGCCCTCACTTCGGCCATATCGTTCCAAACATCCTGCTTGGTAATCTTTCCATCAATGACTTCGAAGCGGTCAATAAAGCGGATCGCTTCAAAGCAGCTGCCGTCGTGGTATTCGCCTTGCAGCGTGCCGCGGCAATAGACGATGGAGGCATCCCCTGAGCTCTGAAGCGCATCAAAGCCTTCATATGTTTTCGTGACGAATTTGTAGCGTGGCTTCGACCATTGTATCAGCGCGTCAAGCGTCGTCATCGGCCCGGTGCCGGGGAAAGACATTGTAAACCCCTGAGCCAACAATGTGTTGGCCTTTTCCAGATCACGCGCTTCCATTGCTGAGAGATAATCTTTGATGATGAGCTCCGGGTCCGGCCTTGCCGCTGCCGGTCTGCGCTGGATGCGACCGCGATAGTAATTTTCGGTCGGCATATCGTGGATCATGATCGTGACAAGCTCTGGGGTGGCTGGCACCACGAATCGCACAGCATCTGTCAAAGCCTGACCAAGGCTTTGTTTTTCTCGTGAATTATAGCCTTCTAATACGTGCAATTCGACCACAGGCATCGCTGTCTCCCTCGCTTAACCTGTACTATCTGTAATACATATATTGTATCTTTCCAGAATTTTTTTTTGGATACTTTGAATACTAATACTTGCTTTTGTAGGGAACATATTTACCCTCAACAGGGTGTGGATGAGGAATCAGGAATGCGGGCTGAATCTGTTCAGATATTGCCAAAGGGGACTAAGGCGCTCCGTGTTTACCTGTCAGTGCGGGATCAAATTACCGTTGGTGATTTGCGAGATGGTGAGACGCTGCCCAGCGAGCAGAAACTCGCCGAGGCCTTTGGCGTCAGCCGAGTCACTGTCCGTCGTGGGCTGGACGCGCTGGCGCAGGGAGGCTTCATAGAGCGCCGGGCTGGAAGCGGAACCAAGGTTCGCGCGCGCCCAGCAGTGGCCCAGCGCGCTGCCATGAATTTTAACACACTCATGCCGCAACTGGTTGAGATGGGCCAAAAGACCACCGCGCGGCTGTTGTCATTTACCTATGGTGGCGCGCCTGATTTCGTATCTCTTGCGATGGGGTTTGAGCGAGATATTGAGGTTCAAATTGCGACGCGGGTTCGGCTTGCGGGGAATGTCCCTTTTTCTCATTTGACGACTTATGTGCCGGCTCAGATTGCGCAAAACTATTCCGAGAATGATCTGGCCACAACGCCGCTCTTTCAGCTTTTGGAGCGCAGCGGCGTGCAGATAAAGGAGGCGCATCAATCCGTAAGCGCAACCTTGGCCGGTCCTGAAGTGGCCAAGGCTCTTGATGTTGAAGTTGGCTCGGCGCTGTTGTCATTGCGGCGGGTTGTGCGGGATGTGCATGGGGAGGGTGTCGAGTACCTGGCGGGGCTCTACCGGCCGGATATGTTTCGGCTCGAAATGCCGCTCATGCGTGTTGGGCATGGCTCTGCGCGCCATTGGGAGCCTGCCATCGGTAAGGATGAGGGCGGCACATGAAGCCGATCGCTCAAACCATGCTGGACAAGCTCTGGGCTGCGCATGAAGTGTTGCGCCGAGAGGACGGTGTTTCGCTGCTTTGGGTCGACCGCCATCTGGTTCATGAAGGGTCGCATCATGCCTTTGCCAAACTTAAAGAGCGCGGGCTATCTGTTTGCGAGCCTGATCTGACCTTTGCTTTCGTTGACCATTATGCACCAACGCGCCGCAGTTCTCCGACCAGTGATCCACAGATAATGGGCATGATCGAGACATTGCGCCAAAACGCCCATGACCATGGGGTCCACCTCTATGATCTGGATGATCCAAGGCAGGGCATCGCCCATGTGGTGGGCCCCGAAGAGGGTTTGACGCTGCCCGGTCTGCTCATCAATTGCGGTGATAGCCATACGTCAACCCACGGTGCCTTTGGTGCGCTGGCCTTTGGCATTGGCGCAACAGAAGTGGCCCATGTGCTGGCCACGCAAACCATATGGCAGCGCAAACCAAAATCCATGCGCATCAGGGTCGAAGGCACCTTGGGTCTCGGCGTCACGGCTAAGGATATCGCCCTTGGCTGGATCGGCAAGCTGGGAACCGATGGGGCGCAAGGCCATGCTGTGGAATACGCAGGCGCCGCCATCAGAGGGCTGTCCATGGAAGGCCGGATGACGCTGTGCAACATGTCGATTGAGGGCGGCGCACGATTTGGGATCATAGCGCCAGACGAGACAACCTTCGCCTATATCAAAGACCGCCCCTTTGCCCCGAAGGCTGGGGCATGGGAACAAGCCTGTGCGGACTGGCGCGCGCTTTCCAGTGATAAAGATGCTCAGTTTGACCGTGAGGCGCTGGTGGATGCCTCTGAGATTGCGCCGACAGTGACCTGGGGCACCAGTCCAGAGCAAGCGCTGCCGATAACGGCCGCAGTGCCGGCGGCGCATGAGGTGACGCCCGCCAAACGCGAGGCTGTTCGTGATGCGCTCGAGTATATGGGGCTCAAGGCCGGTCATAAGCTTGAGGGTATGGCAGTGGATCGGGTCTTTATCGGCTCTTGCACCAATGGGCGGATCGAAGATTTGCGCGAAGCGGCGCATGTGCTCAGGGGCCGTAAGGCAAAGATACCTGGTCATGTCTCTCCCGGTTCTGCCAAGGTCAAAGCTCAGGCTGAAGCGGAGGGGCTTGACCAGATATTTAAGGCAGCGGGCCTGGATTGGGTCGCCTCTGGGTGCTCAATGTGTGTTGGGATGAATGGTGATCTTGTTGAGAAAGGTCAGCGCTGCGCATCTTCAACCAATCGCAATTTCAAGGGGCGCCAAGGGCGCGGTGCCCGCACACATCTTATGAGCCCGGCCATGGTTGCTGCGGCTTCGGTCACGGGCATGCTCACCGATGTGCGCCGGCTTCTTGAGAGGCACCAGTGATGGCTGGCTGGAGCACAGATAAAGGCATGGCGGTGTGTCTGCCGCAGGCGAATATCGACACCGACCAACTGATCCCAGCGCGCTTTATGTCCGTGCCACGGGCGCAGGGTTATGGGCGCTTTTTGTTGCATGATATGCGCCGCGAGGAGACGGGCGATTTGAAGGCTGATTTCCCGCTCAATGCCCAGGAAGGCATCAGCGTGCTGGTTGCGGGCCGTAATTTTGGCAGCGGATCCTCGCGGGAGGCGGCAGTCTACGCGCTGGTTGATTCAGGCATCCGTGCGGTGTTTGCGCCAAGTTTTGGCGATATCTTTGCATCAAATGCTGTGAACAATGGGTTGCTCCCGGCTCAGATTGACGAAGCCACTTACGTGGCACTTTCGCAGAGCTTAGAGCGCGGGCCGCAAACCATAACGATAGATCTTAGCGCTCGCAGTCTTCAGCTCGGATCTGTTGAGGCGCGTTTCTCAATCGATGACAGTTGGGCGTTGAAATTGATGAACGGCTGGGACGACATTGATCTTACGCGCCACCATAGGACGGCAATTGCCGCGTTCAAAAACATTCGACATCAAACCACCGCTTGGGCTTGGCCCAACGGCGCGGATTGAAAAAGCCGCCATCTGCGCGGGCAATGGGGGTGTAAACCTCAAAATAGGGAGAAAGAAACGATGAAGATGAAACTACTGGGGAGCCTCCTAGCCGGGGCCACGCTCGTTGCGGGCACGCTCAAAGCTGAGGAAACAATCTCGGCCGTGCACGCATTTCCTGAAACTCTAATTTACACAAAAAGCTTCTTGAGCTTTGTCGATAAGGTGAATGCAAAGGGCAAAGGCGTGATCCAGATTGACGTGCGCGGCGGGCCTGAAGCGATTGGCATGTTCCAACAACCTGACGCCGTGCGCGACGGTATCGTTGATATGGTCTATACGCCTGGCTCGTTTTACGGGGGTGCGCTTCCAGAGAAAGACGCCATGGTGTCTTCAAATCTGACAGCGGTTGAAACGCGTAAAAATGGCGGCACGGCGCTTATCGACCAGATCCATCAGGAAAAAATGGGCCTTAAATACCTGGGCTGGTTCGATAGTGGTGTTTGCTACAATCTCTGGACGCGTGAAGCACCGACCTTCGATTCTGAGGGCAACCTCGAAGTCGATGGTCTGAAGCTGCGTGGGAACAATGTTTATAACGCATTTTTCACCAATTATCTTGGCGCTCAGGTCATCGATTTGCCAACAGGTGAAGTTTATTCTGCACTCCAGCGCGGTGTTGTGGATGCGACAGGTTGGACCCAGATTGGCCTGATTGATCTGAAATGGAACGAGTTTTTGAACTACCGCATTGAGCCTTGCTTCTTTTCGACAGATCTCGGTGTGATTGTGAATAACGAAAAGTGGAACTCGCTTTCTGATGATGCAAAGAAAATCCTTCAAGATGTTGCAATCCAGCACGAAAAAGACAGTGTTGAAGCGTTACGCGCTAAGCGGGATGATGACTTTGCCGCGCTTGATGCGGCCGGCATGAAAGTCGTTTCGCTCGAAGGCACAGCGAAAGCCAATTACCTTGCCGCGGCACGGGAGAAGACATTGGAGCGCATGAAGGAAGTTATGTCCGGCCAGCCTGGTGGTACCGGAAATTATGATCGCTTGGTTGAGCTGTTCTACGATATTGATGCAGCAAAATAAGCCCTTTCGCAGGTCCGCCCCATTGGGTGGGCCTGCGTTTTTCTTGAAAGACGATTTATGATCAATAACACATATAAAACGCTACTATATTTGATGGCTGGGGTTTCGGGTCTCACATTGGTCTGGATCATGGTGTCTGTGATCGCTTCGGTGTTGATGCGCAATTTTGGGCTCCAGCCTTTCGCATGGCTTTTTACTTCGGCGGAATACGGACTTCTTTACATGACGATGTTGGGTGCACCCTGGCTGGTCCGTGAGAAAGGGCATGTTCATATCGAATTGCTGACATCCGCCTTGTCAGAGGGGCCACGCCAATTGCTTAGCCGCGCTGTTGCTCTGGCCTGCGTTGTGGTTTGTGCAATTCTCGCCTGGAAAGGCATTGAGTTGGTGTTGACCAATCTGGAGCGCGGCGATTTTGACACCCGCGCCTATTACTATCCGCGCTGGCTACTCAGCATCGCTTTTCCGCTCTCATTTGGCCTTATGGCGGTAGAATTTTCCCGTTTTGTCTTTGGCTCCGAGCTGATGCATAGCGGTGAAGCTGGGATACACGAATAATGGAATGGTTTGAGGCACTCGCCCTATTGCTCGGCACAATCATTTTTCTGATGGCAGTTGGCATGCCCATTGCGCTGGCCTTTCTGGCAGCCAATATCATCGGTGCATGGGTGTTCATGGGTGGGGAGCGTGGCATCACCCAACTTTTAAACAACGGGCTTGGCTCGCTTACAAAATACGCGCTGATGCCGATCCCCTTATTTTTACTTATGGGGGAAATATTTTTCCATACTGGACTTGGCGGCCGTATGTTCACGGCAATTGATAAATTGCTAGGCCGTCTGCCGGGGCGCTTAAGCTATGTCACAGTTTTGGGCGGCACGGCGTTTTCGACCTTGTCGGGCTCGTCCATGGGGTCAACCGCATTATTAGGTTCGCTGATGGTTCCGGAAATGAGCCGTCGCGGCTATAAATCCCATATGAGCATTGGTCCGATCCTGGGAACAGGGGGGCTTGCGATTATTATCCCGCCCTCGGCCTTGGCGGTTCTTCTCGCAACGCTGGCGCAAATTGATGTGGCGGCTCTGCTGATTGCGGGTGTGATACCAGGCCTGGTTCTTGCTAGTTTTTATATCGCCACAATTTGGATTCAGACACAGATCGACCCAACCGCCGCACCGGCCTATGAGGTTGAGCGGCTGTCTCTTGCCAAAAAGTTTGGCCTGCTCCTGCGGGAAGTCATCCCAATGGTGAGTGTGATGATCATTATCATTGTGCTGATGATCCAAGGTTTTGTGACCCCTTCAGAGGCTGCTGCCTTTGGCGCTTTGGGCGTGCTTGTTCTTGCGGCCGTGTTTCGCTGCCTCACATGGGAGGCCATGAAAAAATCTGTCATCGGGGCTTTGAGGGTTACATTGATGGCTTATTTGATCGTCTTTGGCTCGGCAACTTTCAGCCAGTTACTCGCTTTTTCGGGTGCGTCGCGTGGGCTGGTCAGCTGGGCGACAAGCTTTGATTTGGCTCCGCTCGCCATGCTGATGGTGATGTTTGCTGTGCTCTTGCTACTGGGCATGTTCATGGAGCAGATCTCAATCATGCTGCTGACTGTGCCGATCTTTTTCCCTCTTGCGCAAACGCTTGGGTTCGATCCGATTTGGTTTGCGCTGATCATGCTGCTCTCCTTGGAGATTAGCTTTACAACCCCACCATTCGGGCTCTTACTGTTCGTGATGAAAGGGGTATCCCCGCCAGAAACGACGATGCGAGAGATATACACCTCGGC
>ERZ1046568.2180-NODE-2180-length-13034-cov-28.961091_pt1 | contig 13034 bp, 9 predicted proteins | sample MGYA00383092_ERZ1046568 | MGnify/ENA primary metagenome ERZ1046568 (study PRJEB29581, sample SAMEA5548362) | metagenome | biome: marine; feature: coastal; material: water | depth 1 m | study: Short-term variability in the microbial, nano- and picoplankton... | reverse complement strand
CCTGATGTAATTGTTGCCTCGTAGACACCCAGCTTAGTTTGGGTAAATGGACTAACACTAACCCCTAAACAGAAAATACATTTTACGCGTATATCCACCGCGTCGAGATATTTTCCAGCGTTATTTAAAGCAACAATATTAATGGTAACGGTATCGCCTTTTACAAAAAGTTTAGACTGACTCAACTTTATACTACTAAGCATAGAGGATGGTGCTCCGGCTGGCGAGACAGTACTTCCCTCAACGGATCCATTAAAAATGGCTATTCCCGCTGGATCTGTAACAATGCCATCAGTTTTACCATCCGCATCATTGGGCCCGCCATCTTCAATATAGATCTGCATACAATTATTACCTACCTGTAATCTATAGTCATAAAGCCTACTTGCTGGCTCTGGACAGGCTCCATTTACTGCTTGCGCGCTAAACAATATATTTTCAGCATTCTCAACAAAATTTTGCCAGCCAATCTTACTACCCATATATTTCCTAAAAATTTGACCTTCTTTTATAGCTGATGGCAACGGTATAACTAGATAATATGATCGACCAGGTATAGCACCCGTAATAGTGAAATCATAAAGACCTATGGGGTAATCATAATCTTTGTCATATACGCCCTCTGACAATTCCAACTGCCGCTTACTAATAATATCGATTACCTGTTGCTTGCTCACTAGAACAGTATTTTTAGAATTAGCAAATGCCATTTCACCCAAAATTAACTGCGTACCTGCAGGAGCCTGTAACAAATTACTGGAATCCTCATTTATCGGCGCTAAGTTTGATTCAACAATATTGTCCATATAATCAACGATGCCATCATTATCAGAGTCGTCATAACCCTCATCAGCATCCGAGACACCGTCACCGTCACTATCCATTTCGGTAGATAAATCAGGGGCAGCCTCCATCAGTCTAAAGTCAGTTTTCACCTCCGTTGTGGCAACAATATCGGCGCTATCCGTCGCCTTAGCTGCAATAGAAAATACACCAGGTTTTAATTGACTAGGGTCAATAACTAGAACTTTCTTATGGTCCTGTATTGTTTCAGATACCACAGCTGAAGTCTGTTCCGACTCAAGCTGCCAATCAAAACTATGAGAATCCTCAGGATTAGGATCAGAAACCTCAGCAGTGATTGTTACTTCACCCTTGTTCGCAGCAATAACCCGACCCAAATTGTCCCCTTGCTCGACGATCACTGAAATCTTTGGAGGCAAATTGCCATCAATAATCGAAATTGTCCGCCGAGGTACCGACCCCAATACAGCATTAGTCGGCTGATAAATCTGTACCTCAATGGTTTCATCATTTTCTAGCTCATCATCCACTTTAATTTCAATACTAAAACTAGCCGCTCTACCCTCTTCAATAGCAATAAAACCAATAGTTCCCTCAATTTGATAATCCACAGTATTTTCTGCTGAGCCAGATATCTCATAAGGAATACGTACCGGGTAATCCGCCGCATCGCCACTCATCACCGCACTAATCTCGACCCTGCCACCCTCAGCAATTAATGAAGAAGGGGTAAGATTTACCAATGGCAAAATTTTAATCACCTGCACTGCTTTTGATTGATTTCCCAGAGCGTCAGTAGCCGACCAAACAATTTCATGTCGGCCAGCACCAAATGGCCCAGTAAAACTCGCCACAGGCTGTAATACTGTTTGAGATCCATCAATTGCATTAGCCACCCCAATATCAACCGCCGTCATACGGCCTGTTGAAACCACCTCAATATCATCTGGAATAACCAGCTGAGGCAATCCAGGATTTGGATTAACTCGAGGATTAGTGCCCGCTAAAAACTCATCAATATTAGTGACGCCATCCCCATCAGAATCCGTGGATCTATCCAATGAGTTATTTACATCAAAACCATACTGATTCTCAAAGGCATCAGGCATGCCGTCATTGTCAACATCTAATGAATAATTGGCGTTAAATCTAAAGGCATCATCGGCAGAAACAACACCATCATTATCTTCATCCTGATCACAGGCATCACCCAGCGAATCAGAATCGAAGTCCGCTTGACTGACATTGGCTACACTGGGACAGTTATCTGTATTATTGCCAACCATATCATTATCCCCATCAAATGTTTCACTGGCATCCAGAGGGAAACTATCAATAATATCTTCCACGCCATCGACATCTGTATCTGTGGTTAATAAAGCGATTATTTTATCGATAGAATCAATAGCTGATGCATCTAAAGTGGCAATGGCGATATTTATCTGTTCGATATTGCCAAAAACAACATTGGTAAGCCCTATATTGGCATAATCAACCAATGTTGGTGCCGGATGATTGATACTGTCAGCGCTGTAGCCTTGAATAATATGACTAGCCACAACCCTATCGACCAATAATTGAATAACTGCCACCTGATCTAGCTGTTCACTGGTTTCAGCAATAATCAGACGTATATCTGATAAATTATCATCTGTAACCGCCTCCACACCCAGAATTTCAAGCTGGCTTTTACTGAGGGTATTCGCTGCGTTTTCAGCCTGATCATTTAACGCCAAAACCGCATCAGTTATAGTCTGAAGTTTAGAAATACTGTCAACATCAACACCATCACCCAACTCAATCACATCACTTAATAAACCCAAGATAATACTATTCTGAGTTATCCCTATAACCCCGATATTACTGTAGTCTTCAACAGTTGGCGGAATGGCTCCAGGTAAGTCATTTTCAGTAAAATCAAGAATAACATTGTAGCTATTCACTAATTTCTGAACCTGAATTTGAGTACTTACACCCACTGTATCAAGGGCATTATTAATAGAATTAAGATTGGTTTCGGAAACATCCGTTATACCGGCAGCCTCATAGTAGGCAGAGGTATTATTTTCAATATCTGCAGCTAACTGACTCAATGCTGATTCTAGTATTTGGGTCGTTGTATTATTACTTGGAACAAACTCTTGCATACCCTGAGCATCCGTATAACTAGCCACAACGGTAATGGTCTTATTAACATCAGCCTGCGTTAGTAGATAAGTGCCCTGATTAGCCCCGGCAATATCCACACCATCTGCCAGCCACCGGTAAGTAATAGCGCCCAAACCATCCACATCAGATAGATTATTACTCGCGGTTAATATTTGATTATTGCCTACTATGCCGCTGATAGTAACCTCACCCTCCGGTGCATCATTGGTATTGGTTACTGTGAGAGTAAAGGGATCTAAAGCTACTCTGTCTATACCATCTGTAACACTAATCACGATGTCCTCGTAGCTGCCCACAGCGCTATTATCTGGGGTACCTGTTAAGGCACCCGTCTTTGGTTCAAAGTTCGCCCAGAGCGGTCTCTTGTCGTTGATAATAAAAGTATGCGCATAACCAATATCAACATCAGTGGCTATCGGGGTAAAGCTATAAGCCGTATCCTCCGCTACTGTCGCATCTGGTGTCCCACTAATAATCGGCGCATCATTCACAGGGTTAATAGCGATAGAAACCGTTGCAGGAACCTCACTATCCAACTCGCCATCATTGGCTTTAAAGGTAAAACTATCAATAAGAGCACTGTCCGAAGTACTGGTGTAGGTCAAAGTACCTACGATAGTGTACGGTAATGATCCAGACTGAATGACTGTAGCATTGTCTTTCAACACCCCATTTACAGGCAATTTTGTGATTTTAAAGACCGTAGGAACAGCACCATCAAAATTGGTGCCTGTTAGTGTAATCCCACCTGTTTCCGTCTGTTCTATCGCAGTCATCGATAGCGCCGTAGCTACCGGTGGGATATTTGGAACCCAATCACCATTATTGCCACTACCAACAACAGGAGCAGCAATCGAGGAGCTATCGATATTCATTGGTATATCAATATTCCCGATAAAGGTAGAATCATCAACATCGAGAAACCAAGCCTCAACATACGCCGCACCAGAGGCATTAAGCGTATGAGATACGCCATTAGTTGTAGATCTAATTTTTAAGCGATCATCAACGGTGGCACCATTCAAAATAAGCTGAGAACTAATCGTCTGGGTTGTTCCTGATTCAATCTGGATTTCACTGCCGGTAAACTCCTGCCCACTAGCAGCATCTTTTTTATTAATCACCAGATGGTGGAACTGATTATTTCCCTTTATTACTGAAATACCAGAGCCTGTAAAAAACACCTTAGTATTGCCATGAATAAAACTACCATTAGCCGAATTATCCCAGTCACCATTCAGTCTAATCTCAGTATTACTAGCACCCTGTAAAGTGCCACCATTCTCAATAATTAAATCACCATCGATAGAAATAACCTCAGAATTTGCAGGATTTAATGCAAAGGTTTCAGTCGAATTAATTATCAAATCTGCATAGGCATCTGATAAAAAAAGACAAAGATACCAAGCAATTACAGCGGCTATTCGGGAAGAATAATCTCTTTTCATGATGTTCCATCCATGGAATATCCTATTTCACTAATTTTTAGATGTAAGGATCTTGCCTGAAGTCATCAAGCAACACTCCATTTTCATATTTCACCAATAATTATTTATTAAATAAATTGACTCTAAGTAGAAAAAAAACACATCCTGTACTATTCATATTAGAATAGTTATTCGCGTAATTCAAAGTATGGTTATAAATATTTTTTAATCATTAAGTTATGTAAAAAATTACTAGAGAGACCTAAGTGGCAAACAAATTTGAACGAAATTTTGTCAACGACAGCATATTTTTTTGGCTTCTTTTTACACCAATCATTTTTTGGATTGTTATGTATTTAGATAATTTCAGTGTTTCAAGATTAGACGCTGAGACTGCAATACAAGTGTTAATTATACTTCCAGTGATAGAAGAAGTGATTTTTAGAGGATTGATACAGCCATGGTTGGCCAATAGATACAATCAAAAAAAAATGGGAATAACACAGGCTAACTTAATTACCAGCTGTCTTTTTGTTCTGGTACACCTTTATCAACACAATCTAATAATGGCGCTATACACCTTTGTACCCTCTTTGGTCTTTGGGTATACAAGGGATCGTTATAAAAGACTAATGCCCTCCATCATATTGCATAGTAGCTACAATGGAGGGTATTTTTTAATTGGATCGCAACTAATCAACTATTAAATTAGGCGTCCAATACAGTTTTGATTGACTGAGTCAGATAATCAATATTAGTAGAATTAATACCCGCCAAATTCACCCGCGTTGAGCCGACAATATAAATCGCAAATTCATCACGTAATCGATTTAACTGATCAGAGGTAATTCCCAAGAAAGAGAACATACCCTGTTGCTGCTTAATATGACTAAAGTCCATTCCAGCACTGTTTTCATTAATACCATCAGTCAAAAGAGTACGCATTGACTTAATACGCAATCTAACTTCTTCCAATTCCGTCTGCCAATTAGCTCGCAACTGATCATCACCCAGAATAAGTGATACCAATAAAGCACCATGGGCCGGCGGCATAGAATAAATTTGACGAGCAATCGACATAGACTGTGCAGATACTATTTTAGCCTGCTCAGCTGATTCAGCGACCAAGGTGATAGAGCCAGTTCGTTCGCGGTACAGACCAAAGTTCTTCGAACAGGATGAGGCAACCAAAAGCTCAGGTAAACGATCTGCCATCATACGCAAACCATAGGCATCAGCGTCAAGTCCCTGACCCAAACCCTGATAAGCAATATCAATAAAGGGTATAAACCCTCTTTCTAGCGCTATATCGGCAATTTGATCCCAGTGTTCAGGCTGTAAATCAGCACCTGTAGGGTTGTGACAGCAACCGTGCAATAACACCACATCACCCGCTGGCACAAGATTCAAAGTCTCCATCATGGCATCAATATTAATGCTATGAGTGCTTTTGTCGTAATAAGGGTATTCTTCAATCTCGAAGCCCGCACTACCCATCAGTGGAATATGGTTCGGCCAAGTTGGCACACCTACCCATAATTTGGCATCGGGGCGAGCGCGCTGAACAACCTCAGCACCCACGCGTAACGAACCAGAACCACCTGGCGCCTGAAGCGTCACCAAACGATCAGAATTTAAAATACTATGGTCAGCGCCAAATAAAAGCGCCATCATCAGCTGATTGTAGCCAGCATCACCAGCAATACCCTGATAAGCCTTAGTATTTTCAATTTCCATCAACTTAGCTTCAGCCAATTTAACCGAATTCATAACTGGGGTTCGACCACTATCGTCTTGATAAACACCCACGCCTAAATCGATCTTATGCGCTCTATTATCAGCCCTAAAAGCGGCCATTAATCCTAAAATAGGGTCACCTGCAACAGGCTTTAAACTCTCAAACATTACGGTAGCTCCTAACTACGACCATTTATGGCGACATTTTACTACGGATTGATGCACTTGTTCAGGAAATTTCATCAATAAATTGTAAAACCATCTGGTTAAATAATTCTGGCTTTTCTGCGTGCAACCAATGACCAACTGCCTCGATTGTTTTTACAGAAGATTTAGGAAAAATAGATTGAATAATTGGCAACTGTTGCTGGTCAATATAATCGGAATTTTCACCCTTCAAAAATAGGCAGGGGCCCGTGAAAATTTCACCTTGGGGAGCAGCCGATAAATGGTTTTCATAGTTAGCTTTAATGGCATTAATATTGATTTTAAGTTCAAAATTTCCCGCCGTATTTCGACGTAAGTTTTTCAATAAAAAAGCACGCACAAAAAGCTCAATGCCCTGCAACGATAAAAAGGAATCGGCCATCTTCCTATCTTCAATAATTACTTTAGATAAATCATATAGGTTATTGATAATAATTGAATTATTATCCTGATATTTAACAGGGGCTATATCAACAATCACCAAGCTTTTAACCCTATTAGCCTCGCTCATAGCCAGCTGCATGGCCACCTTTCCGCCCAGTGAATGTCCAACAAAATACGCGCTAGCAATCGATAGATGATCCATTAACTCAACAATATCTTGGGCCATAGATAACAGACTCATTTCAGGCTGATGTGGCGAGTCACCATGGTTGCGAAGATCGACAGAAATCACCCGATAATTGGGTGCAAGCGCACGGGCTAAATTACCTAAATTAGATAGGGAGCCAAACAGGCCATGAAGAAGAAAAACAGGGTCGCCAACGCCCTGCTCTGAATAATTAAGCTGCATACTAAAAAGCTGAATCTCTTGAACACAAAAACATATATCATGTTACATGATTTAGTCTGACACCAGTTGAGTTTTTGCTATTTTTAATAAACTTTAACTCTCAGGCCAAAAAAACCATCACTACACAGGTTGAAATAAATCTCACTAATAACTATGGTTGTGTGTCTAAGCCAAAAAATGAGCGCTATATGCTAAATATATCGAGGTTTTTTTATAGGCTGTATCACTTAGGACTAAAGTTAACCATTAACGTCCTTCCCCCACCCAGTCCTATTTTATTTAAGGGCGACAATGCCCTTCAGTCCCTGATTACCGATATAAAACTCAATAGGCTTAATCGACTACTGCTGGTGACTGATAAACAGATTCATTCCTTAGGCTTACACAGAGAGCTAGCCGATCAACTTGCTAAACAGGCTATTACCACTGAGCTATATAGTGATGTTGAGCCCAATAATCCTATTCATTCTATTGAACAGGCATTAAGCCGTTACCAACAAACACAATGCCAGGGCGTTATATGCTTGGGCGGCGGGTCAGTAATGGATTGCGGCAAACTAGTGGCGGCTCGAATAGCCAGACCCAATAAGACCTGTGTTCAACTAAAAGGCTTATTTAAAATACGGCGCCAACTGCCGCCGATTTATGCCATACCCACAACTGCGGGCACGGGCTCTGAAACAACTGTCGCCGCCGTGGTATTTGACCCCATAGCCAGGCAAAAATTTGCCGTCACTGACCTTTGCCTGTGCCCCAGAGCCGCAGTACTGATACCTGAGCTCACCTACGACCTACCGCCCCAGATTACAGCCCACACCGGTATGGATGCTCTAACCCATGCTATTGAGGCCTATTTAGGCATAATAGGTACCGATTTTACGCGCCAAAAATCACTGGATGCCTGCAGTTTAATTTTCGCTAATCTTTTACCCGCCTACCAACAGGGTCGCCATCATCAATATAGAGAAAATATGCTACTGGCGTCTTTTTATGCCGGCGAGGCTTTTACTCGCGCCTCTGTGGGCTATGTGCATGCAATTGCCCATAGTCTAGGTGGCCATTACGGCACAGCCCATGGTCTTGCTAATGCGATTGTTCTTCCCAAGGTGTTGCGCTGGTATGGCCATTCTGTGGAGGATAAATTAGCCAAACTAGCAGAGCATTGCCAAATAGCTGTTAATAAAACCTCTTCAGCCGCCAAGGCACAGGCATTTATTGCAGCAATTGAAGCCTTAAATCAACAGATGGCGATTCCCGCAGGGCTAAACGACCTAAAACCAGAGGATATACCTTCGCTGGCCAGAAAAGCTCTAAAAGAAGCCCACCCCGAATACCCCGTCCCTAAATTTATGGGTTTAAACAGCTGTGAACAGCTATTGAAAAGTTTATTGATGGAGCAATAGCTTGGTAATTTAAGCTATTTTTTTGGTTTGAGTAGCTGTTCTAAAGCACTGCGCAGGTCGCTATAGTTAAATTGAAAACCCTGCTGTTGCAGTTTTTGCGGAATAACCGATTGCCCCTGAATCATTAATTCATCGCCCATCTGACCAAACAGCAGTTTAACAATGGCTGCTGGCATGGGTGCTATGGCCGGTCGTTTTAATACCTTACCCAATGTTTTAGCAAAATCTCGGTTAGTCACTGGCTGTGGTGCTGTGCAGTTAATAGGGCCAGTAATATCATTTTGCATCGCATAGATAATAATCTCCACCATATCCTCTATATGAACCCATGGCATCCATTGCTGACCTGAAGCAATTGGACCGCCTAAACCTAGTTTAAAGGCCGGCAGAAGCTTGCTGAGCGCGCCCTGCTCGCCTAAAACAATCCCTGTGCGCAAAAAGCATACTCGAGCACCTAACTGCTCAAATTGCTGAGCGGCGCTTTCCCAATCAGCACAGAGTTGGCTCGAAAAATTAGGCTCTATTGCACCCTCTTCAGTAACCGGCTGATGATTGGCTATACCGCCTCCGTAATAACCAATGGCTGAACCACTGATCACAATCGAGGGAGACTTATCGACCTGTTTGAGATATTCATAGAGTTTTTGCGTGGTTTGAATACGACTTTGTCTGATGGTGGCTTTGCGCTTATCACTCCAGCGTCGATCTGCTATGGGTTCGCCCGCTAGATTAATCAAAATATCAATAGGCTGGTTTAATTGCGATAAGTCACTAATAGTCTGCACGGATTGGGGCAATACTTTTGCTGCCTTAGCAGGGTTTCTAGTGAGCACTATCAGTTGATAGACCGAATGCTCACCGACAGTATTAGCAAGCCTCTCGCATAGATTGCGACCAATAAACCCACTACCGCCTGTGACTAAAATAGTTTTCATTACAGCCCTTTAAAATATGCTTTGTGTGCTAATAATACGCAACCCCAGCCAATTCTGCTTAGATTGTTTTGCGTGCTTTGACTTGTATTGCTAAAATATCAACTTTGGTCACTCTAACTTCTCTTTTTAACTTTATATCTGGGTACAAACTATGAGCCTCGCTGACAAAGTGTTGTCGGTAAACAATGATTTACCAATCCGAACTAATTTACCTGTACATAGTGGCAAGGTCCGCTCTGTTTATTGGCTAACTGAAGCCGATAGCCGCAGACTAATTGAAGAAAACAATTATGACGTAGCACCTGATTCACCCTTAGCTATTATGGTGATTAGCGACCGGATTTCTGCCTTCGAATGCATCTGGAAAGGTGAGGGTAATATGCAGGGTGTTCCGGGCAAAGGCGCGGCTCTTAATGCTATCTCTAATCATTGGTTTAAGTTATTTCGCGAGAACAACCTTGCTGATAGTCACATTCTTGATATCCCCCACCCATTGGTATGGATTGTTCAAAAAGCTAAGCCAGTGATGATTGAGGCAATATGTCGTCAATATATTACAGGTTCTATGTGGCGCTCTTATGTCAAGGGCGAACGCAATTTCTGCGGTATCGAGCTCCCTGATGGCCTTGAGAAAGATCAAAAACTGCCAGAATTATTAATCACTCCATCAACTAAAGGTATCCTTGAAGGTATCCCCGGTGTCCCCGAAGTGGATGATGTAAATATTTCGCGCTCTGATATTGAAAACAATCATGCGGCCTTTAAATTTAATTCACTTGAAGATATCAATGTCTATGAAGAATTACTTCAACAGGGTTTTGATGTAATCAGTGATGAGCTAGCTAAATTAGATCAAATATTTGTCGATACGAAATTTGAATTTGGCTATGTTAAAGACCGCTCGGGGGCAGATAAACTTATTTACATGGATGAGGTTGGTACGCCTGACTCTTCCCGTATTTGGGATGGTGAGCAATATAGAGGCGGCTCTGTGGTTGAAAACTCTAAAGAAGTATTTCGCCAGCTTCTTTTAAATCACTTCGAAGATTCAGATATTCTGCTAGATAAGAATCGTATGGATGAGCGCTATGCACTGGCTAAAGACAATGAGCTACCTGAGTCTATGATGATGGAAGTGTCTAATACCTATGTAAGCATAGCTGAAAAGATCACTGGGGAAGCATTGCCTCTTTCATCTAACCCTAAGGCTGAGATAATCGAAATATTAAATGATAAATATAATCTTATCGATTAATAAGACTGAGTATAAGCAGGCACTAGCGAGAGCGATATGACCACTGAACAAAACTTAAATATTGATCCGAGACGCCTGTTTAATCTGGGCGCTAACCTTGTAGCGGCAGGATTTATCAAACAGAATTCAACTGAAGCAAAAAAGCTTTTTAAAGAGCTTAAACAGGGTGACCCCATTAAGGGGGGGCAACTAAAATCAGAAAAGTCTGGTGAAGTTATCCCTATCAAGCTTGAGCTGGATCGCAAAGAGTTTCGCGGCCAATTTAACTTCCCCAATTTTGATGTTTCAGTTCGCGCACTGCTTCAGAAGTTTGAGACCGAGGTACGCAAGGACAAAGAACTTAAGACCCTACGCACCCTAACCAATCAGGACACCGGCGAGGTGTTATTTAATATACCCAGTGGATTGAGCATTGATAACAATATCAATGTGCTTATGATGGCCGTTCATCCGCAGAGCGATTGCATGGTTGTTAAGTTGATGTTTATGGAGCCTGAACCATTTTTGGTTGAGACCCCTGAAGACTAAACAATTAGCTTTGATTTAAAGCCGTTGTCATTTCAATAACAGCCTTTTTACCATCGCCGTAAACCATTAGCGTGTGATCCATAGCAAACAGCGGATTAGGTAATCCAGCAAAACCTGGACTTAATGAACGCTTGATAACCACCACATTCTTCGCCTTATCCACATTAAGAATCGGCATACCATAAATCGGGCTTCCCTCTGCTTCACGCGCCATCGGATTGGTAACATCATTAGCACCAATCACAATCACAACATCAGTCTCTTCAAAGGTGGGGTTAATTCGATCCATTTCGACTAGCTTGTCATAGGGAACTTCTGCTTCTGCTAGAAGTACATTCATATGACCCGGCATACGGCCAGCTACAGGGTGTATGCCATACTCAACCTCAATACCCCTGCTTTCCATAGAATCAGCTAGTTCTCGAACGGCGTGCTGTGCCTGCGCCATGGCCATACCATAACCAGGCACTATAACAACCCGCTTTGCGACCTCTAACATCATAGCAACTTCGTCAGGCTGAGCACTGGTGACCTTGCCGGCATAAATTTCATCGGCATCAACTTTCTCGCCTGCTGCTGCCATTTTTCCAAACAGCACATTACCCAATGAGCGATTCATGGCAACACACATAATCTTGGTTAGTATCAGACCCGAAGTACCCACCAATGAACCGGCAATAATAAGCACTGTATTACCCAGTATAAATCCGGCTAGGGCTGCGGCTAAACCAGAATAGGAATTTAGTAGCGCGATAACCACGGGCATATCGGCACCACCAATAGGTAGAACCAAAAACAAGCCTAATAGTAAGGCGAGTACCACCAGAGTTATTACCGTCACAGCCTGATTGGGACTAATAACTAGACAACCCAAGGCGATAATTGCACCCAATAGTAATAGCGCATTACCTGCAGGTCCACCAGGTAACCCGATATTCTTTTTGGTGAGCCCCTGTAATTTAGTAAAGGCAACTAGGCTACCCACCAGCGTAACCGCACCAATCAAAATAGTAAGCCCGATGGAAATCAATGTTACCTGACCCTCACCGCCCGCCCCAAAGGCATCAGCGCTTAGAGCTACAGGCACTAATAATTCTGCAAAGGAATTGGCATCGACATTGAGCACCGAAAAATATTCGGCAAGAGCAATTGTCAATGATGCACCGCCACCGAAGCCATTGAGTAAGGCAACCATTTGCGGCATAGAAGTCATTTGAATACGCAAGGCCATAAAGGCACCGACAGCGGCACCAAATACACCACCTGCAATAATATAGGTGAAATTAACTACTTCAGCGTTTAACAGGGTCACGACTATAGCAATAAGCATACCCAGCGAGGAAAGCTGATTACCACGCACGGCAGTGGATGGCTTGGTTAAGCCCTTGATACCAAGAATGAATAGTATCCCAGCAATTAAATAAATAAGATTCACAACAGTTGGGCTCATAGATTACTTCCTTTTAAACATTGAGAGCATACGGTTGGTGACCAAATAACCACCCACCACATTGATGGTTGCAAAGGTCACTGCCAAGAAGCCCAACACATTAACCAGCATTGGTGAGGTATCCGAGCCTGCAGCTAATAGCGCTCCCACTAGTGTGATACCTGAAACAGCATTAGTGCCTGACATCAATGGCGTATGTAAAGTTGGCGGGACCTTAACAATAAGTTCTACGCCTAAAAAAAGCGATAATACGAAAAGTGCCAGTAATAAAATTAAAATATCCAATGTCTTAGTCCTTTATTTGCCTTGCGATTCATTTTCTAAGG
>ERZ1046568.2175-NODE-2175-length-13062-cov-6.421773_pt1 | contig 13062 bp, 10 predicted proteins | sample MGYA00383092_ERZ1046568 | MGnify/ENA primary metagenome ERZ1046568 (study PRJEB29581, sample SAMEA5548362) | metagenome | biome: marine; feature: coastal; material: water | depth 1 m | study: Short-term variability in the microbial, nano- and picoplankton... | reverse complement strand
CGCTGTACAAAGCAGTAATGGATAAATTGGTAGAAAAAACAGGTGTTGATTTAAAATCCAATATGAAAATTAATGAAGGAATGACCGAGAAAATTTTTGTAATTCCTCCTGCAAGAGTTCGCTATTTGTCTGAAATTGCTAAAAGTAACAGAGGGTATGATAAAAAAGCAACCGATCAAGTAGCAGTTGCTCAAAAATTATTTGGAATCTACAAAACAATAGACTCTATTATAAGTATTGACTCAACTTCAATCAAAACTCTAGATATATTGACTAAAGCAGGTTTAGATCAAGAAAAAATTTTACAATATACTTCAAAAGACGAAGTGCCTTTTATAAAATTATTATGCTCTCAGTTTGACAAAATAAAAATGGATTTTGACTCTCACAACTGGGAAATTATTCTCAATTGGCAAGAAAAAATTCAACGCTATAAAGACCCTATTTACACATATAAAGTAAGAAATAAAGAAATTAATTTAGAAACACATAGTGAGTCTTTATCGTATTCTAAAATCCCTAAAATTTCCTTACCCAAGTATGAAGCTTGGGGCGATATATTAAAATGGAATTTACAAGAAAATGTGCCCGGAGAATTTCCTTTCACTGCAGGCTTGTATCCTTTTAAAAGAACTGGCGAAGACCCAACCAGAATGTTTGCTGGTGAAGGCGGACCAGAGCGTACCAACAGACGTTTTCATTATGTAAGTTTTGGGTTGAAGGCCAAACGGTTGTCTACTGCTTTTGATGCTGTTACTTTATACGGAAACGACCCAGGAGTCCGACCAGATATTTACGGTAAAATTGGGAATGCTGGTGTTTCTATTTGTTGTTTAGACGATGCTAAAAAGTTATATTCTGGGTTTGATTTAAGTCATCATATGACCTCAGTTTCTATGACAATTAATGGTCCTGCTCCCATGCTACTCGGCTTCTTTATGAATGCTGCCATAGATCAAAATTGTGAGAAATACATCAAAGAGCACAAGTTAGAAAAAACAGTGGAAGCAGCATTTAAAAAAACATATGATGCTAAAGGGTTAAAAAGACCTCTTTATCAAGGAAAATTACCAGAAGGAAATAATGGATTAGGCCTATTATTACTTGGATTAACAGGTGATTTAGTTTTGCCAGATGATGTCTATGCAAAAATAAAAACTGATACTTTAAAACAAGTTCGCGGGACTGTACAAGCAGATATTTTAAAAGAAGATCAAGCGCAAAACACCTGTATTTTCTCAACAGAATTCGCATTGCGATTGATGGGTGACGTTCAAGAATACTTTATAAAACAACAAATAAGAAATTTCTATTCGGTTTCAATTTCTGGATACCACATTGCTGAAGCGGGTGCCAATCCAATAACACAGTTGGCACTCACCCTTTCTAACGGGTTTACCTATGTAGAATATTACCTGTCTAGAGGTATGGATATTAATAAATTTGGACCCAATCTATCTTTTTTCTTCTCCAACGGACTAGACCCTGAATACGCAGTTATTGGACGTGTAGCAAGAAAGATATGGGCCAAAGCATTAAAGTATAAATACCGAGCAAATACAAGTGCACAAATGCTCAAGTATCATATTCAAACTTCTGGTCGCTCCTTGCATGCACAAGAAATTGATTTTAATGATATTAGAACTACACTTCAAGCTTTAAATGCAATCTATGACAATTGCAATTCATTACATACCAATGCCTACGATGAAGCAATTACGACACCTACTGAAGACTCTGTGAGAAGAGCCATGGCTATTCAGTTAATTATCAATAAAGAATTGGGATTAACTAAAAATGAAAACCCATTACAAGGTGCTTTTATCATTGAAGAACTCACAGATTTAGTTGAAGAAGCAGTCTTGTTAGAATTTGACAGAATTACAGAAAGAAGAGGTGTTTTAGGAGCGATGGAAACCATGTATCAACGTTCTAAAATACAAGAAGAAAGCCTGTATTATGAAATGCTAAAACACGATGGTGAATTCCCAATCATTGGAGTAAACACTTTTTTGAGTTCTAAAGGCTCTCCTACCGTTCTTCCTTCAGAGGTAATTAGGGCAACTGAAGAAGAAAAGCAATTTCAAATTCAAACAAAAGAGCTGTTAAACAAAGCGAATGCTATTAAAGTTAAAACTCAAATTGCAATTTTACAAAAAGCTGCTATTCAAAACGAAAATTTATTTGACAAGATCATGGAGGCAAGCAAAGTATGTTCTTTAGGACAAATTACTAGTGCCTTATTTGAAGTGGGCGGACAATACAGACGAAATATGTAGCTTTTATGAATCTTGAAACTATATAGATTTTAGGTGATTAAAAACCAATTTACCAACAAAATAGTAACCAACTTGAGTTTAAAACATAAAAGGAGCTGCAAATTTATGTACTCCTTTTGTGAACTATACTTGAATGGTCTATTTCTTTTAGTTCAGTATAGACAACAACCTCTCTAGGCGCTCTAATCTTTTTTCCTGCTCTTTTATTTTACTGTCTTGTTCTTTGATGGCATTGACAAGAACAGAAACCAATCCTAAATAATTTACAGCCAACATTTTATTAGAATCTTCACTGACCAATTCTGGAAACACTTTTTGAATATCTTGAGCCAAGATACCAATCTTTTGTTTGCCGTCTTTTTTCATAATATAAGACTTACCATCTATCAATAATAATTTGGCAAGTGTAGCACCCAATGATACGATGTTTGCTTTGAGTCTTGCATCTGAAGAAACGACAATATCACCATTTACTGTTAAATGACTGCTTACGGTTGTCTCTCCGTTAAATAGTACTTTAAAAGCATCGTTCTTTGCATTAGACGCTGTTCCATTACCAATAACAAAATCAGTATTTGCAGGGTTATAGTATGTTGCACTGCTGTTTTGAATAGTCTCCGTTGAACCCGCATCATTGTATTGCCCAATCACTAAAGAAGCATAATCACTTGCTGTTGTTTGTTTTCCCATTACTTTAGAAACAGCTCCCATTGATGATGTTCCGTAGCCCATTACTGTAGAAGATGCTCCAGTTGCTTGACCTTGTGCTGATAGTGTAATTAGAAATACTAAAATTATAACCCCTTTTTTCATTTTAATTTATTTAAAGTTCACCTACTGTCTAGATTATAAACTAGGAAGTAGAAATTAAATTGATGGGGGGAAATTTAGAGGCAATAAATATTTACTTCAATATACAAAAAATAAATAAAAAAAATTGTACAAAAAGTTATTAAATATGCCAAACAGCATCATAATATTAACCTTTTGAATTGATGTGTAATATAAAGATTCAACAGCGCTACTAAAACTCGAGTTAGAAATCATGTATTCCTTTTTTTAATATTGAAGCTGTAAAAGTTATAGTTTATTAAAAACCAATTCACGAACACAATCTTAACCAACCTGAGTTCAAAACAAAATTAAGAGCTGCAAATTAATGCAACCTCTTTTATGTAATTTAAGTGAATATTAGATTTATTTTAGTTCAGTTTAGACACCAACTTCTCTGGCGATCTAATCTCTTTTCTTGCGCTTTCATTTTACTATCTTGCGCTTTAGCGGTATTCACAAGAACTGAGACCAATTTCATACATCTTATAAATACCCATAATATAAAAATAAAATCTTATTGAAGAACGACACAAGAATACCTGTTTTTAGGTTAATTTAAGTACTTTTATCTTTTAAATGTAAACTGTGAAAAAGAAAGATCTTATTAGTAAAGAATTAAACGATTTTTACAACAAGGCTTCAGAAGAAACTAGGTTGGAAAAGGGAATGGGGATTTTTGAGTTTGAACGAATTAAAGAGCTCATCGAAGAACATATTTCTAAACCTAACGCTACGATTGTTGATGTTGGTGGTGGAACAGGAAAATACGCTGAATGGTTAGCGAAAAACGCACATAATGTTCATTTGATAGAGCCTGTACTAAAACACATTAAACTTGCTGAAAAAAGAGCTAAAAAACTTAAAAATCCATTTTCTGTTACTGTTGGTGAAGCTAAAAATCTGCCTTTTAAAAACAATTCTGCAGATTTGGTTATTCTTCACGGTCCGTTGTATCATTTGCAAAAAAGAGAAGATAGGATATCGGCCATCATTGAAGCAAAACGAGTGGTAAAAAAAGGAGGCATTATTCTGGGATTCGCAATCAACGCAACAGCATCAACTCTTGTTGGTTTAATGAATGGAATGATTCATGCAAACTCTTTTTTTGATATGTGCAAAGAAGAACTGACTACAGGTATTCACAATGCCCCAAAAGATTTTCCTTTTTTATTGGCTGATGCTTTTTATCATAAACCACAAGAATTAAAAGCAGAGTTTATAGAGCAAGACCTCAATTTCATAAACCTTTTTGCAGTAGAAGGAATGATTTGGTTAGACAATGAATACTTTGCAAATATGATTGACAAGAAAAAATCTAAAACATTAAAAGCATTGCAATGCCTCACACAAAATGACGAGTATTTGTTACCATTTAGCCCACATATGATGATTGCCGTTAAAAAATAAATTAAAATTTCCTGATTAGATTTTTAAAGCGATGCATAAAGAAAACGATACTGTATAGATACTGAAGCCATTGCTAAAATCACCTTCTTCTTTTAGGTGCTCGGCTTACTTTTTTCTTTCTTTTATTAAAAGGAACTGCATCATCAAAAGTATTTTTTACTTCTTTGGCATTTTTGTTTTTCTTCCAGGAGTTATTTTCTGGTAATAATTTTTTTAATAAATCTTGTCTTCCCACTTTAGTTAAGGTGTTACGAATCCAATTTTTATTTTCTTTCTTATACCAAAAGAAAAATTTATGTTGGTCTTCTCGCTCCTTTTTTGTTTTTGGAGTCTTGGTTGGCTTTAGAGTATATGGATGATAACCAGAATAATAAATAACGGTTGCAACCGTCATTGGTGTAGGAGTAAAACCCTGTACCTGTTCTAACTGAAAACCCATATCTTTGGTTTCAGCAGCCAAATTTGCCATGTCTTCTACTTCACTTGCTGGGTGACTAGAAATAAAATAAGGAATTAACTGTAAATTTAATTTCTTCTTTATATTAATTTTATCAAAACGCTCTTTAAATTTATGAAAATATTTAAAAGAGGGCTTTCGCATCAATTTTAAAACAGGATCAGAAGTATGTTCTGGAGCAACTTTTAACCGTCCGGAAACATGTTTTGTCATTACCTCTTCGGTATAAGCATCCAGTTCTTTTGGATCTGCATTTTTGTTAAATTCAGGCACCAACATATCATGTCTAATTCCACTTCCAATGAATGATTTTTTAATCTTTGGATGCTTATCAACTGCTTGATATAATTCTGTTAATGGCTTGTGTGAGGTGTCTAGATTAGAGCAAATTACAGGGGATATACAACTGGGAGCAATGCATTTATCGCAAATAGATTGTACTTTTCCTTTCATTTGATACATGTTTGCAGAAGGGCCACCAATATCAGACAAATAGCCTTTAAAATCTGGCATATTTGCCACTTTATCTATTTCTTTAAGTACCGACTCTTGACTCCTGCTTGCAATAAATTTTCCTTGGTGTGCAGAAATAGTACAAAAACTACATCCACCGAAACACCCTCTGTGGATATTGATAGAGAATTTTATCATTTCAAACGCAGGAATAGGGCCACGTTTATCATACTTTGGGTGCGGTAAGCGGGTAAAAGGCAAATCAAATGACCCATCTATTTCCTTTTCTGTCATTGTCGGAAAAGGCGGATTTATTACCAATGTTTTTTCAGCAACACCTTGTAAAATTCTTCTTGCCTTTAATTTGTTAGATTCTTGTTCAATGACTTTAAAATTTGAAGCAAATGTTTTTTTATCTTTTAAACAAGCTTCATGAGAATTGATTGTTACATCCTCCCAATCATTTACAATTGGTAATTTCTCTTCCTTTTGATTGACAAAAATAGCTGTTTGTTTAATATTTTTTAAACTCGAAAATGGCACGCCTTTTTGCAATAATGTTACAATTTCTCTCAAAGGTTGTTCTCCCATACCATAAACCAACATATCTGCTTTAGAGGTTTCTAAAATAGTTGGCAACAACTTGTCAGACCAATAATCATAGTGCGTTACTCGTCTTAAAGAAGCTTCAATACCCCCAATTAAAACAGGAACATCTGGAAACTTTTCTTTTAATATTTTAGAATAGACTGATGTTGCATAATCGGGTCTAAAGCCTTTGTCTCCATTGGGTGTGTATGCATCTTTGTCTCTTCTTTTTTTATTTGCAGTATAATTGCTAACCATGGGATCCATACACCCGCCAGTTGCCCCAAAAAATAAACGGGGTTTCCCTAATTTTTCAAAATCTTGCAAATTATCATGAACACTTGGTTGTGGCACAATGGCAACTCGCAAACCATAACTCTCTAAAATCCTACCAATTACAGCAGGACCAAAAGAAGGATGATCTACATAGGCATCTCCACTAAATAAAATAACATCCAACTCTTCCCAACCACGAATTTTAACTTCTCTGTTTGTAGTTGGTAACCAATCTGTTAGTTGATGTCTTTTTGTACCTTGCATATTTTGCAAAAATACAAGATTTTTAATTGAAGTTGTATTGTTCAATTGGTTTTTCTTGAGAGTTAGAAAAAAAATAAACAAACTGCTTGCTCATTGATGAAAAGCCAAATCAATATTTAACAAAAGAATATCAAAAAACTATTTTTTGTTTTGTAATTTTATAGTCATTAATATAAATAACCAATGAAAACTCTTATTCCTCTTGCATTTTTTAGTTTTTTTCTTTTCACAAATTGTGAACAAACATCCTCCTATAAAAAAACTACAAAAGAAAACTATGTAGCGAATAATTACTCAAAAAAGGAGGTAAACATTACAATGAGGGATGGTATTAAATTACACACCACTATCTATTCTCCAAAGGACAAAAGCAAAACATACCCAATTTTAATGCAAAGAACGCCTTACAGTTCTGCACCCTATGGTGATGGTAAAATGAAAAGTAAAATTAGTCCGAATCTTCATTTAATGAAAGAGGGAAATATTGTTGTGTACCAAGATGTTCGAGGTCGATGGATGAGCGAAGGAGTCTATGACAATATGCGTGCCTACATCCCCAATAAAAAAGCAACCCAATCTGATGAAGTTTCAGATACTTATGATACTATAGATTGGTTGGTGAAAAACATAGAAAATAACAATGGAAATGTGGGTACTTGGGGCATTTCCTACCCTGGCTATTATGCAACAGTTTCAACAATTGATGCGCATCCGGCTTTAAAAGCAGCCTCTCCACAAGCATGTATTGGCGATTTCTTTTTTGATGACTTTCACCATAATGGTGCCTTCTTATTAAGTTATTTTAGAGCCATTTCTTTATTCGGCACCTACAAAGATACACCAACGAATTCTGCTTGGTATTCTTTTCCAAAAATGAATACCAAAGATCAATACCAATTTTTTCTGGACAAAGGCCCACTAAAAAACTTAAATGACTATTTTCAATATGATAAGTTCGCTATAAAAACTGAAGAAAATAATGATAAAATCGATGATTTTTTCTGGAAAGAAATTGTAAACCATCCCAATTACGATGCTGTTTGGAAAAGCAAAGGAATTATTCAGCACTTAAATAAAGTTCCCTCCTCTGTAGCAACGATGATTGTGGGTGGTTGGTTTGATGCTGAGGATTTATACGGACCTTTAGAAACCTACAAAGCCATTGAAAAACAAGGTGAAGACAATTACAATACATTGGTTTTTGGCCCTTGGGATCATGGAAAATGGGCCAGTTCAGGCGTTAAAAATTCTGTAGGAAATTATTATTTTGGCGATTCTATTTCTTTAAAATTTCAATCTGAAATAGAAACCAACTTCTTTAATCATTTCTTAAAAGGAAAAGGCAATAAAGAGACTGGTTTGCCCGAAGCCTATGTTTTCGATTCTGGAAAAAAAGAATGGAAATCCTATGCAACTTGGCCCCCAAAAAATATCGAAAAGCAAGATTGGTTTTTAACTGAAAATCAAAAAATATCTCTCATACCTCCTACCCATAAAAAGCAGATACACAACCTCAATTTTGTGAGTGACGTGAAGCGTCCTGTTCCTTATTCTGAAGACATCAAGACTGTTTTTACACCAAGAAAATACATGACAGATGACCAACGTTTTGCAGCAAGAAGACCGGATGTTTTGGTTTTTGAAACCGATGTTTTAACTGACGAAATTACCCTAGCTGGAGATATTTTAGCAAAATTAAAAGTTGCAACAACGGGCTCTGCTGCCGATTGGATTGTAAAAATTATTGACGTTCATCCTGCTGATACTAGAGAAAACAATGACAAACTGCAAAATCATTTGAAAATGAGCAACTATCACTTAATGGTTAGAAGTGAAGTTTTACGAGGTCGCTTTAGAAATAGCTTTGAAAATCCAGAACCATTTATACCGAACAAAAAAACTGATGTAAATATAAAATTACAAGACGTTTTTCACACGTTTAAAAAAGGACATAAATTACAAATTCAAGTGCAAAGCACCTGGTTTCCTTTGATCGATTTAAATCCACAAACATACGTAGACAATATCTACAAAGCAGACAAAAAAGACTTCAAAACACAAACCCATTCAGTGTTTACAGATTCATCCCTAGAATTTTCAGTTTTAAAATAAATTTTCATCAATGAAAAATAAAATTAAGCTCTTAGCCATAACCCTTTTTACGATTACATTTCAAGCACAAGAAAAAACAGGGCCTATATTTAAAGAAGGACAAGCACAAATTGTAGCCGCTTTTAATGCTCCAGAAAATTGGATTCGCCATGATCTTTGGGTGGAAACTACTTTTGATACAGATGGCGATGGAAAATTAGACAGAATGCATGTGGCTGTTACAAGACCTTATCAAACAGAGTCTGAAGGTTTAAAACTGCCAATTATTTACGAATCAAGTCCGTATTATGCAGGAACTGCAGGAAACAATCCAGAGCTATTTTGGAATGTAAAACATGAACTTGGAGAAAAAGAAAATCCAAGATCAAAAATAGAAGTTGTTCGAATAGGAAAACGTCCGATTATTTCGAACTCACAAATAAGAAATTGGGTACCAAGAGGGTATATTGTGGTACATTCTTCCTCTCCCGGCACCGGTTTATCTGATGGGGCTCCAACAGTTGGTGGTAAAAACGAATCATTGGCGCCCAAAGCAGTAATCGATTGGCTAAATGGGCGTGCTAACGGGTTTTCTTCAAGAAACGGAACAGCACGCGTTGCTGCTTTTTGGTCTACAGGAAAAGTAGGGATGATAGGAACTTCTTACAATGGAACCATTCCTCTGGCAGCAGCTACAACAGGTGTTGAAGGATTAGAAGCCATTATACCAATTGCACCGAATACTTCTTATTATCATTATTATCGCTCTAACGGTTTGGTGCGCTCGCCTGGTGGATATTTGGGCGAAGATATTGATGTATTGTATGATTTTATTCACAGTGGAAAAGAAAAAAACAGAGCCTACAACAACAGGGTTGTAAGAGATACAGAGATGGCAAACGGTATGGACAGAGCTTCGGGTGATTACAATGATTTTTGGGCCGGAAGAGATTATTTAAATCAAATGAAACCAATGAGAGCAGCACTGCTAATGTCACATGGGTTTAACGATTGGAATGTGATGCCAGAACATAGCTATCGTATTTCAAAAAAAACCAAAGAAATGGGGGTGCCAACACAAATTTACTATCATCAAAACGGACACGGAGGACCACCGCCAATGAAAATGATGAACCGTTGGTTTACTCGTTATTTACATGGAATAGAGAATGGAGTAGAAAAAGATGCAAAAGCTTGGATTGTCAGAGAAAATGACAATAGACTGACACCTACGGCTTATCAAGAATATCCGAATCCTGCTGCAGAACCAGTTGTGTTGCACCTCGGTGCAGGCGGCCCTAAAATTGGAAAACTAACACGAAACAATTTAAACACAAAAGAAAAAGAAACCCTAACAGACAACCATACTTTTTCTGCAGAATCTCTTGCAAAAACTAAGAATTCAAATCATAGGCTATTGTATGTTACTTCCACTTTAAAAGAAGATCTTCATCTTTCTGGATTGCCAAGTATTACAATAAAAGCAGCCAGCTCAAAACCAGCTGTAAACTTATCTGCTTACCTCGTTTCTTTGCCTTGGAATATGAATAGAAGAGCAAAAATTACCGATAATATTATTACGCGTGGTTGGGCAGATTTACAAAACCATTCGTCTCTCACAAATGGCTCAGCATTAAAACCTGGTGCATTTTATAAAATGTCATTTGACTTTCAACCCGATGATCAAATTATAAAAAAAGGGCAACAAATTGGTCTGATGATATTTTCTAGTGATTCTGAATATACAATCCTCCCTGAACCCGGAACAAAACTTACTGTAGACCTAAAAGAAACTATAATTACACTCCCAATCGTTGGAGGAAACGCTGCTTTTAAAGCAGGTGTTGACTGATTTTAATTTAAAAAACAACCCTTTTCATCTATTAACTATTATTTGTATTCAAAAAAGATTTGAAAATGACTTCTACGGAAATTGCCTTATTACTTAACGATGACACAGAAAAAATCACTAGAATTGGTGAAATTATTGGAAGAAAAATTACAGAAAAAGATAATTTTGACAATCTTAATGAATTCGAAAAGACATTTATCCTCATAGATGTTCTAGAACACAACGTAACAAATGGAGGCTTTATTCAATTATTCTTCAACTCGTCTGGGCAATTTGCTCATGAAATTTTTCAAGCGTATATTGCAATAAAAGCAACAAAAACTGTAGACATTATCTCAAAAGCAATTCAATTATTTCCTACGATACCGGTTCCTAAAAGTATAAGAATAAGACAAGAAATATTAATGGAATCTTCAGCTAATTTAGATTTATGGGACAGTTTAGACGAAGAATTTGACAAATATGAAGATAATATCTTACAATTAACCATCAATTACGTTAGAGAACACATAGAGTATTTTGACTAATTCTTTTATCTCTTTCATAGCTGTAATTTGAAAGAATAGAATATTGTATTTTTGTAAACCAATAAAATTTATGAGGTCTTTTAAATGTATTTTTCTACTCCTAGCCTTTTTTTTGATTGCTGTAAGTACATTCCAACAATGTACAACAAAAAAACACCTAGTATTAAATAGTAAAAACGTAGAAAAAAACAAGCAATTGATTACAGAAGTTTTGTATTTAATGGATGGAAAAGAAATCACAAAAGAGTTTTTAAAAACTATTGAACCCAGTAATATTAGGTCTATGAGTGTGCTGAAAGGAGAAAAAGAAATTTCGAGACATACCCATAAAAAAGTAGCTGGGATTGTCATCATAAAATTAAAAAAACAACCCTAATGCGGAAACCATTCTTGTGTGTGCTAGCACTCTTAATTTTTAATTCTTGCTCCTCAAAAAAGAGGCCTATACTTGGTGAGACAGTCTTCCAAATTAGATTAAACACAAATTATAAAGACGCTTCTATTTCCCCTTTAAAAAAGAAAGATTTAAAAAAATTTAATGGCTTAGCATTTTTCCCTATTGATTCCTCTTTCATTGTGAAAGCAAAATTCACCAAAATAAAAAATGCCCTAAGTTTCAAAATGTCAACAAACACAGATAGAAAAATCTTATACAAAGAATATGGTATCCTAAGATTTCCATTAAAAGGAAAAAATCATGAGTTAACCATTTATCAAAGTCAAGATGATTTGCGCGATGAAAATTATAAAGACTATTTATTTTTACCTTTTACTGATGCCACAAGTGGCAGCAAATCTTATGGCGGTGGACGCTATATGGATATCAAGACTACAGATATTAATAAAGACAATACAGTGCTTTTAAACTTCAACAATATCTCCAACCCTTATTGTGCTTATAACGATAAATATTCTTGCCCCTTAACGCCCAGGAAAAATCATTTAGACCTGGAAGTAAAAGCTGGAATAATGGCATTCAACAATCCGTAACAAAAATTACTTCATTTTTCTGTAGGTTGTATACAGCCCATAAAAAATACTGAAAAATAGTTTGTATGCAAAAAAGTTTTTCCATTTACCCTCTGAAAAAACCTTTTGATGAAGTCCCTTAAAATCTCCTGCGAAAATTTCTTTTGAATTGTTTATGAGTAAAGAAATGACAATGACAATGACAAAAAAAGGAAAGGCTACTTTTAAAAAGTTAGGCCAAAATTGAGGATGTTTTATTTTTTCTAAAAAAGGCATTTATTTTAATTTTTGATTGTTGTGATGACGCGCATGATCACGTTTTGTTTTGAGGTCTAATTTCTTTTCAAAAGCATCTTTTAGATCGATTCCTGTTTGGTTTGCCAAACACAAAACAACAAAGAGCACATCTGCCAACTCCTCTCCTAAATCTTTATTTTTATCAGATTCTTTTTCACTTTGCTCGCCATAACGTCTGGCTATAATACGAGCAACTTCACCAACTTCTTCTGTTAATTGTGCCATATTTGTTAGTTCGTTAAAATAACGAACTCCGTGCATTTTAATCCAATCGTCAACTTGTTTTTGGGCATCTTGTAGATTCATCGTCTGTGTTTTCTATGTGGTAAAGTTACAAAGTGTCTGAGATAAAGCTTCTAAATTATTTCATTTTTTAAAAAAGAAGCTGTTTTATGGAAAGTATGTACTTCCTATTTTAAATTTATTGATAAAAAAAAACTCTTATAAAAGTAATCTCAAACTTCAGAAACCACCTCAGAAAATAGCTGAAAAGACTAGCTGAGAAACTTACAAACCTCCTCGAAAAATTGTATTGGATTTTCAGCATGCAACCAATGACCCGCCTTTTCTATTTGTACAATTTTTGAATTCAAAAAATGTGTTGCTATGATTGGCACATCGATTTCTGAGATATAATCGGAATGATCTCCTTTTAAAAACAAGGTTTCTTTTTCGAAAACAGTAAAAGAAGGCAATGCCACTCCTATTTCAGGATTGTTTGCTGTTAAAGAATCTAGATTGAATCGATAGGCCAATTGACCTTTTTCT
>ERZ1046568.2174-NODE-2174-length-13072-cov-5.513252_pt1 | contig 13072 bp, 12 predicted proteins | sample MGYA00383092_ERZ1046568 | MGnify/ENA primary metagenome ERZ1046568 (study PRJEB29581, sample SAMEA5548362) | metagenome | biome: marine; feature: coastal; material: water | depth 1 m | study: Short-term variability in the microbial, nano- and picoplankton... | reverse complement strand
ATGTGATGTTGTTTGCTGGGCTTGTCGGTGTGGTCGCTTTTTTGTTTTTGGAGTGCATCAATTACATCGAGCATTATGGTTTGATGCGTAAAAAAACCGCCTCGGGGAGGTATGAGCGCGTTCAGCCTCATCACTCCTGGAATTCCAATTTCAACATCGGAAGAATCACCTTGTATGAGCTGACACGGCACAGCGATCATCACTTCAAGTCAACCAAAAAGTACCAAACGCTCAATAGCCACAAAGAAAGCCCCAACCTCCCCATCGGATACCCCGCATCCATTTTGTTGAGTCTCTTTCCTCCGCTTTGGTTTTGGGTGATGAACCCCCTAGTGCCCGACGAAATGAAAACAGCCGACGCATGATTGAACTCGCCGCCAACCCCTTGACACTTCGCACAACGGCATGTTTTTCAGGAAAAACCCGTGACCGCATCCTTCAAACGAGTTTGATCTTATTCAATTCCCGCAGCTTTCAGACCGTCACCACGGCGATGATTGCAAAGCAAGCTGAAATTTTGGAAGGTACGTTGTGGTACCATTTTCCATCCAAAAAAGACATTCTCTGCGCCCACATTGATCTACTGAAGTCTTTGTTTGCAGAAGAAAGTGCCTCGGCAAGTGCTTCGGAAGCAGGACCTCTCATCCAAGGTATTTTTAAATCCTATGACATCATCTGGGACTTTCGATACATCCTCCGCGATGATTTTAGTATGGCATTGAAAAATGAGCCTGAAGCGTTGTTGTTGACCCAAGGAGTCAATGCGTTCTTGGATCAGTGGACCATAGGACGCGTCCTGCATTCCAGTCAGTGCGGGGTTCTCTCTCTTCCGTCTGAAAGCGTCGAAAATACAGCGGAGCTCATTCTGCTCATCGGCAGGTATTGGTTGGATTTTTCGTCAAAAAAATACCCCGAAGCCAACCAAAAAACCCTTCGTAAGAAAGGTTTGAGTCACCTTTTCAATGTCCTTGAACCGCATTTGAATGAGCCGGCCAGAAAAACTGTTTTCGACCTGCTCAACGCTTGATTCATTTTTTTCTGAGTGCGGTCAGCGGTTTGACTGTTTGTCCTCCACGCTCTTCAAACCATGGCCGATGCCGCCTCCACAAACGCAAGTAGCGATAAAACGGAACCGTTGGAAAGGTATGGTGCACCAAGTGGTAGTTCTGTGATAGAAAAAATAGGGATAGCCCGCGACCCTCAATGTTTCGAGTGGCCTTGAACGGATCTTTTCGCATCGGGATTCGATGTGGTTGATGAGGGAGATAGTCAAAGAGAAAGGCCAACATTCCACTCGCCAAACGCGAAGGAACAATCCAAGCCCAGATCACAGCGCTCGAATATCCATTAATCGCCAAACCAACGGAAGCACCATAGAAAAACAACAAGGTGAAAATCACCTCGCGCTTCCTTTGTGTGGATGTTTCCTTCAGTTTTGTTGCGGAGATGTACCAGTAATAAAGTTCCTGCGTCAACCAACGAAGCGGAAGCAAAAACCACGGTCCCTTTCCACTCCAAAAATCAGGATCCTTTTCCGGATCGTTGGTGTGCTGATGGTGAGATAAATGGAGGCGTTGAAAAGCATAGAATGGTGAGAACAACGGTATGCCTGACATTCTCCCTATTCCATCATTTAACCACTTGTATTTCGATGAAATTGATCCGTGCACAGCATCGTGTTGAGGCGTGAAAGCAATGTATGCGAGTACGGTATTCATGATGCAGGCATGGGCACATGAAAAGCCGTTGAAAAATGTTTGCCAGCTGACCCAACACCACGCTAAAAATGTTGCTACCGCAAGAACGATGGTGGGAAACGCAAAGCCCGGAACCTTGATCAACCTCCGACCTGGACGCTCACGGGTTGCTTCGTTCAAATCACCCATTAAAATTCCTGTTCGTTTCTAGGCTCGGTGAATATGTAAACCAGAACGTGTGTTTTCTTCTTCGAGTTGAGCTCTGATGGTCCTGTGTAAATGTAATTGACCTTCAATTCAGGGTGTTCTTCCTTGAACGTGTTGATGGTCTTCTCCCAAACAATTTTATCCGCTAGGAAGGGGAAGTCGAATTTATACAATCCCCCTTCCAACTTTTCTCCTTTCACAGGTTTTTCGGCTTCCACAAAGGTCTCCGATGAAAACCGCAAAATCGATACAGAAGCACCAAAAGTCAATAGAACGCTCAGCGCAACAGCGGCCTTTACCGTCTTTGGTTTTCCCCAATTCAGCGGTTCGTTTTCTTCCTTTCCGATGTGCTTGTACACCAGCCAAGATGCAACCAGTACCAACCAAAACAAACCGTGCTCCAATAGTTGAAAACGATCCCCAAAAACTTGATCCGCAATCGAAAACAGAGCGAACAATGACACAGAGGTTAAAATGGCCCGAAACAACCATTTCTCAGCACTCAAAGACTCCCTTCTGATGAAGTTGAAAAGCGCAACGGCATACAGCGAAAAATTAACTGCCTCCAAAGCTGAAACACCCGCCAACGCGACCGTTGCGAATAAGGGATTCTTCAAACCCAAGGACCCAAAAAACTTAACAAACAAGGCGAAAAAATCCTTGCCCACCCAGAGAAAATGAACGTCAGGGATGATCTTATCCGTAACACTCAACCCCCAGAAAAAGGTCCAAAACACCAAAATGGAAAGCCTGATTACAGATTGCTCTTTCATGGTTTCTCCTCCGTAATGATGTAAAAAATCAAAGCATCCGCTTTCTTGAGTCGCAAGGGATTGGGCACCGTGTAAATGTGATCAATTCGCTTCGTTGGGTGTTCCACCATGAACTGCTCAATGGTTTTCTCAAAAACCGTGCTGCCACCTAAAAACGGGAAAGAAACTTTGAATAAATCCTCTCCCACGGGCTCAGCCGTAATGGAGGCAGAACGCCGGTAAAAATAACCCTCGTTGTAGTTGAAAATGGAAAGGCTGGTGGTCACAATTAAGGCGCCGGCGATCAATGCCGCGATCGTGGCTTGCCGGCGGCTCAGGTAGCCACCAGCGACCTCATCTGCTCCTTCCAAACGGACAAAGATCACCCACGACGCAAGCGTCATGAACCAGAACAATGTATGTTCTAAAAGTTCAAACCGGTCGCCAAACAAATGATCGCCCAATGAGAAGAATGTGAATGTAACAAGCGTCAAAAAAATGCCCATCAAAAACCAGCTTCGGGCTTCCTTCAATTGTCTCTTCAAATAAAACATCAACGCTCCGGTCATGAAGACAAATGCAAAAACCTCGAGCGCCGCAGCAAAAATCAACGCCACATCCGCAACGATAGGCGCTTCCAGTCCTGCCGATGCGAAGTATTTTTGGAACTGCGCAAACCGATCCCTTCCCACCCACAAAAACATGCTGCCGCCGATCACTTTATCTACGATGTTGAACATCCAGAAAATCGACCAGTATATCAAGATTGCACCTCGAATTAACTGATTATTTGATGCGCTTAATCTTTTTTCTATCGCCCGCATAGTGCATTTTTGTTTCATCGAAACTAAGCCTTTTCAGTTAGACTCTTCTTCTTAAGTTCTCCGCCATGAAGCTTTATCTTGTTTGTCTTCCCCTTCTATCTCTTGGATTGCTTTCATGCAATGCTGATAGCGACAAAGCCGTCACCAGCCAAGGAATTGAGCGCACGGCTCCTTCCAATCAAAAACCAACGGTTGCACGAACCTTTGTCACCGCAGAAAACACAAATCAGCGGCTCACAGAAGGTGTTGTTTTAGAGTTTCAAACCGCAACCCAACCTTTGGAAACAGAAATTGCAGTCTTCGTCAACCCTGGTAAAACCTTTCAGTCTTTTCTAGGAATCGGCGGGGCCATTACGGATGCTTCAGCAGAGGTCTTCTCGATGCTGAGCAGCGAAAAACAAGAAGAGTTGCTCAACGCTTATTTTTCGGAAACAGGTATCAACTACAACATCATCCGCACGAGCATTCACAGCAGCGATTTTGGCCTAGGCAGCCACACCTACATCGAGGAAGGAGATGAAACATTGGCCTCCTTTTCCATCGAGAAGGACAAGGTCAAACGCATCCCAATGATCAAAAGGGCGGCCTCCCTCATTGAAGACGATCTAGTTTTCTATGCCAGCCCGTGGAGTCCTCCCGCCTTCATGAAGACCAACAACCACATGCTTCGTGGTGGTAAACTGCTTCCTGAATACCGTCAAACTTGGGCTGATTATTTCGTCAAGTTCATCGAAGCCTACGAGAAAGAGGGTATTCCCGTCTGGGGTGTAACCATCCAAAATGAGCCGATGGCAACTCAGCGATGGGAGTCGTGCATCTACACTGCGGAAGAAGAGCGCGACTTTCTAAAAAACAACTTAGGCCCGGCGTTTGATCGTGCTGGATATGATGGTAAAAATATCGTCGTTTGGGATCATAATCGCGATCTCATTTCGCATCGAGCCAACACCATTTTCGAAGATCCTGAAGCATCCAAGTATGCTTGGGGCATCGGTTTTCATTGGTATGAAACTTGGACAGGTGGTGAGGCTAAATACGACAACTTGAAAAACATCAAGGAATCTTTTCCAACCAAAAACCTCCTCTTTACTGAGGGTTGTCAAGAGGGGTTTGACGCCGACCATTACGAACGTTGGTCCAATGCAGAGCGCTACGGAAATTCCATGATCAATGATTTCAATAGCGGCACCGTTGGTTGGACCGATTGGAATATTCTTCTGAACGAAAACGGCGGCCCGAATCACGTCCAGAACTTTTGCTTTGCCCCCATCCATGCCGATACCCAAAACAATACGTTGATCTACACTCCTACGTATTATTACATCGGCCACTTCTCAAAATTCATTGAGCCTGGAGCCAAACGTGTCAGTACAACTGTGAGCCGGAGCACACTCGAAAGCACATCATTCCAGAACCCCGACGGCCAAATCGTCACAGTGGTCATGAATAAAACAGACCAAACCACCCCATTCAAATTAATCGTTGACGACGTGGAGGTTTCATTGGAAATCGCTGCACACGCAATGCACACCATCCTTTATTGAGGTGAGCTGGAACAGAGCATTTTTGCCTCTGTGTCTCCTGTTTATCCCAGCATTGGCGATGATTTTCACACAGGAAGTTCGTTGGTCGCTAACGGATTTTGTTGTCATGGGGGGAATGTTGATTGCGCTCAGCTGGGCAAGTAACCTTGTTTTTCTTTCTTCAAGGGCACCGAAAATCAAGGCCGCGCTCGTTGCAGGTTTCACCATTGTTTTTTTGCTGGTTTGGGCACTGCTCGCGATTGGAATTTCTGACTCAGAAACAAAGTCAACGTCTATTAACCACATGAACAAGGGACTACTGATAAGTTAATCTACTCATAATCAAATGTTTGTTTGTTTGGCTGAACTTGAAAACACACTAATCCTTTATTTTATGAGTTTATCAAATGTCTTCAAATTGAGTGCGATCATTCTCTTGATCAATGGTACAATGTCGCTTTTTGCCACCGATATGTTTCTGGGTATGGCGGGATTTGAGATGACGCCAGACATGCACACCTTTGGTGAGTTTGTTGGAGTGACCTTCTTGGCAATGGGCATCATTGCATGGAAAACAAATGATCTCGCGGGAGAAAGTCTCGCTTCTTTTGGCCGTGTCTACGCTTTGGTTCAGATGATGTGGGTAGCCATCATAGGTTATCATGTCGCTACTGGTGTTGCTGAGGGCGCAACTGCCGTCGGCAACCTCGCGACCTGCGCCATTCTAGCCGTCCTTTTCTATGTCACAAGCCGAAAATAATTTCCTTTGAGTGTAAAGAGGGCGCCCTGTGGCGCCCTCTTTTCTAATCATGCCTTCCTACGTAACTTAGCATCGTGCATCAAGCACGCTCGGAATGATCGAGCGCCCCATCTTCTATTCAGTCTCTTTTGAAACATTTTATCCTCTTTCTATCCGTTTCTGTTGTCTCCCTTACGCAGGCACAAATCAACCCTCCGTTCGATTTTGAAACTGCAGAAACAACCCCGGAATTCACCAATTTCGAAATGGCCGAAACCTTGGTTGTCGAAAATCCCGACCCATCATGCATCAATACAAGCGCAAATGTTGCGCAAATGATTCGATACCCCGAGGGGAATGTTTGGGCTGGAAGCATTGTCACGTTGCCGGATTATTTGGACCTCACAGAAGTTGGGGCTTTTCGTCTGAAGGTTTATTCTCCTGTAGAAGGGGCGGTCATGAAGCTGAAGCTCGAAGGGTTAGAGGTGATTGAACTCGACGCATTGACCACTACTTCCAATGCTTGGGAGACCCTCACCTGGGACTTTACAGGCGTCCCTGGAGGCATTTTTAATCAGGTAGCGTTTATGCTTGATTACGGCATCGAAGGAGATGGAACGTACTTCTCCACCTTTTATTTTGATGATTTTGAACTGTATCAAAGCACGCTGGGTTTAGAGCAGGTTAGCTTGCCTATTGACCACGAAAATGAGGGTGTTCACTACCAGACGACCTCCTTTGCTGGAAACTATGCTGAGCTAGCTGTAGACCCAATGGACGCTAGCAATCACGTCATGAAAGTGACAAAGCATTGGCAGTCTTTGAATTATTCAGGAACAACCATGAGCACTGTCGCTGGCTTCGCAGAACCCATTCCTTTCGAATCAGGAGCTACGGAGATCAGTGTAGATGTCTGGGTTCCGACCGCTGGAGCTGCAATTCGGATGAAAGCTGAGGAATACCTCGAGCAAGCCAATTCAGTGGAAACCCAGCTCAATGTTCCTGTGGCCGGTGAATGGACCACCATGACTTTTGATTTCTTTCAAAACGTTCCCGGAACCCAGTCCATCAATTTCGGATACGACTACAGCATCCTTTCAATCTTCTTCGACTTTGGCAATGAGGGATACCTCGCAGGAACCCAGACTTTTTATTATGACAATGTCATTTTCGGAGACGGCACCAATAGCGACGTTTCGAATGCAGAAGCTTCTGCAATCACGATTCGACCCAATTTGATTCCGTCTGGAAGCGGTGTGATTTTAACCTTCGAAGGAAACAACGCTGATGTTGTTTTGTACGACCTCAAAGGATCCAAGGTGCTTCAGGCTCCTTTGTATGCATCTGGTGAAGTTGATTTAGCTACTGTGCCACCTGGAATGTACACGGTCATTGTTCGCACAGGAAATGGTGCCGTACATCAAGAACGACTTGTTGTTGTTGATTGACCTTGGAGGGTAGGCAACAAAAAAAGGGGCTTGAGCCCCTTTTTTTATGTTGCAATGTCTCCTTGAGTCCGCAAAAACAGCTACGAGAAATCAAACCATCAACTATCCGTGGAGCCGATTACTCGTTTCATAAATCCGTTCAGCGCATCCTTCATCGGTGTACCATTTTCGGCAACGTCCTCCATGACCGCGATGGCGCCTTCACAATTGGAAACCAACTCACCAATCGCATCCATTTCCTCGTCTTTGATTCCGCGTGCCTCTGACAGCTCAATCAACACCTCAACGGTTGTTTCAATCTGGCTCTTTTCCAACGATTCGTTGGTGACCAGATGTTTTATAATGGGTAGTCTCATGTGAATTGTTGCAACAACTCCTTGACTAGATCAATCTTGTTGCCTTGTTTTTGGGCTATAAGCGCTCCGTTGTCAAAGGCAGCTATTGTCGGGAGATTGCTTACGTCTGCGAGTCCTCGGGACTCCGTAAACTTTTCTGCGTTCACGTAGACAAACTGCACTCCTTCTGTTTCACCGCCCAATTTTTTGAACTTAGGCTTCAACAGGCGACAGTTCCCACACCATGGCGCACCATACAGGACCACAGAGCGTGGCTCCATGACTTGTGCTAGATCGTCTTCTTTCAACTCAAGCATGAGGATTTATTTTCCTTGGCTGTAGTTGATTACCCCCTCACGTGACTCAGCCATAGCGCGCTTTCCTTCTTCCCAATTTGCCGGACAGACCTCTCCGTTTTTCTCGTTGAAAATCTTGGCATCCAAAATGCGCAGATATTCATTCACGTTTCTTCCAATGGGCATATCATTCACTGACTCATGAAAACAAACCCCTTGTTCGTCCAAGAGGTATGTCGCACGGTAAGAAACATTGTCTGCGAGGTCAGTGATGTTCAGTTCACCCGCTAGTTTGCGCCATGTATCCGATAGGATTGGGTACTCCACACCCTCAATTCCTCCCTCTTCCCTCGGTGTAGATAGCCACGCGAAATGCACCTCGTTCGTATCACAACTTGCTCCCAACACCAAACAATTGCGCTTACCAAATTCCTCAACTGTTTCTTGAAAGGCAAAAAGTTCGGTTGGGCACACATAGGTGAAGTCTTTTGGGTACCAAAAAAGCAATACTTTCTTGCCTTCCTTTTTGCACATCTCCAGAACATTGATTTCTTTATCGTCTCCGAGGTAATCCATGGCTTTAAGCGTCACGTCTGGAAACTCTTTTCCTACTAAACTCATTGTGGTATCGTTTGATGGTTATCACTCACTTGAACAGACAAAACTAGGGAAGGTTCTCCGAAAAACACTTCCAAGCTTTCATCCGAAATTTCCGTGTTTTAAAATTTTATGCAATGAAAAAAGGTGCTGGCCGCACCTTTTTCAATCTCGTCCCAACCAACCGTATCAGAGCAGGTTAATGCGCTGGGCCAGTTGATCTTTATAGCTACCCCCTACTGGGATTTCTTTTTCTATTCCGTCCATTGTGATCATCGCGTACTTGATGCTCTCAATGCCCTCTATGTTCACGATATAGCTTCGGTGCACACGCATGAAGTTTACGTCGCCCAACTTCGTTTCAACATCCTTCATGGTTGAGTGGATGGTGTAGCTCTCTGTGCGCGTGTGAATGACCACATAATCCTTCAGGGCCTCAACAAAAAGCAAGTCTTCAGTCTTGACCCGAATCAACCGGCTGCGGTTTTTAACAAAAATGATGTCTGACTCTTCCTTGTGCTCAGCCATGCTTCGCAAAAAATCAGTCTCCTGCCGCAATTCCTGCTCCTTTCCATGCTTGTGCATGGCCATTTCAATTGCCGTTTGAATGTCAACGTCCTTGAATGGTTTCAACACGTAGCCGTGAGGTTCTGCTAATTTCGCTTCGCTCAGGGTGCTCTCGTCTGCGTAAGCCGTCAAAAAGACAACCGGAATGTCCATGTTGCGTTTGATTTCCTCCGCTGCTGCAATGCCGTTCATGTCCCCTTTGATCATGATGTCCATGAGGGCAAGGTCTGGCTTGTGTTTCATCGCCATGTTGATGGCTTCTTCACCGTTGTCAGCTGAGGCTACTACATTGTAACCAAGGTTTCCAAGGCACCTTTCGATGTCTTTGCGGACGATGCTTTCGTCTTCAGTAACGAGTATGTTTATCGGCATTTCAGTGGGTCTAGTCGGTCAAAGGGGTAAATCTAACCAAAAATGATGCCCCTGACCTCTTTTCTAACGTGTTCTCACTGTGATTGTTATCCACAACCAAGGTTCCGTCCAATTGATCTGTAAGTGCCTGGACCAGATACACCCCTAAACTTTCGTTCGTTTCGAAATCAAAATCATCCGGCAAACCCACACCGTCGTCTGAAACTTCAATCTCAATATCCTCTCCCTTTCTCTCCACCCGTAGCTGGATGGTGCCCCCCTCTTTATTGGAAAAAGCATACTTCAATGAGTTGGAAACCAGTTCATTAACAATTAAACCACAAGGTATGGCTTGCTTCAAGTTGATTTGAACATCATCCAAAACACAGTCCAAGGAAACGCCTGTGGCCACCCTCGAATAGCTATGAATCAAGTTTTGGGTGAGCCGCTTCAGGTATTCTGTAAATCCGATGCTGCTGAAGTCCGAGTTCTGATAAAGTGACTCGTGAATGAAACTCATGGTTGAGATCCGGTTCTGACTTTCTTCGAGAATGTCGAGCATTTTAGGGTCTTCAATGAACCTTCGTTGCAGATTCAACATGCTCGAAATCACCTGTAGGTTGTTTTTGACTCGGTGGTGGACTTCTTGCAGCAAGATTTCCTTTTCCTTCAGCGTGCTTCTAACCTGTTGGTCGATTTCCTTCCTGTCCGTAATTTCATATGCAATGCAGCTCAGTTCTTCATGATCATCCCCGTAAGAAACGGGGTTCACAAACATTTGATACCACACCTCTTCTTTCTTTTGATTCATCAAGGGGAGCTCAAATTGTTGTTGAACTCCTTGAAAAGCACGAGCAAAAAACTGAAACTGATTTTTATACGATGCGTCAGAGGTGTGATTCTTAAGTAAATCGATAATTGGGCTTCCCAGTGCTGTTTCAAAACCAAATTGGTGGTTCAGTGTGCCTTGAACATTATCGTTCATGGATGTCACCTCGAGCTTTCGGTTGATGGTAAACATCAAAATGTAGCGAGATGAGTTGAAAATCGATTCGAGTTTTGCTGACTTCTGACGCGCTTCAAGTTGGTGCGCTCGCATTTCGGAGATATCAAGGAAAATACACCGAACTCCCGTTACCTCATCCTGCGAATTCAGCTGAGCAGACCCACCGCCAATCAACAATAATTCTTGTCCTGTTTTAGATTTAAACTTCACCTCCTTGCTCGATCCGGTAATCACTTCCATCCAGTTGTCTTGAGTGGCTTGACCGCTCAATATATCCGTGATGTTTAGTGCTTTGATGCTCTCTCCTTGGTAGCCTAAGGTTTTGTAAAAAGATGGGTTAGCGTACGTAAAACCTCCGTTTTTGTCGATTAAAAAAACAAGGTCGCTCGCGCTTTCCAATATGTCTCTGTACCGTTCCTCACTTCGGCGCAACTCTGTTTCGGCTAATTGAATGTCTGTTACGTCTCTTCCTACCAACACAAACCCTTTCGGTTGTTCGTCCGGACCGTGTAAAACCGCAATCGAAATTAGCATTTGAAAGGCTTCTTCTGAAGACCTTATCCCTGTCACTTCGCCTGCATAATAACCCACCTCTTTAAGCCTCTGAGAAATCGCTTGAAAACTGTCTGGATTTTGTAGAAATTGAGCGGCATGTAATTCTTTCGCATCATCAATTGTAAGCCCGAACTCCACGGATGCCGCGTGATTGAATTGGATGATTTTCCCGTCATTGTCAAAGGCAATGATCATATCAATGGAACTTTCAATGATTGATCGGTTGAACCGTTCAGCTTCTCTCAGCTGATCTTGTGTGCGCTTATGTTGAATGATCTCCTCCCGCAACGAAGTGTTGGATTCTTCAGCAGATGATGCACGTATCTGTTGGCGCAACAACTCCATTCTTGTCGAAAGATCGCTCACACTGATTTGCACTGCCGGTTGCTTATCAAAGAAAGACAGTGTCATTTGAATTCCTACTGATTTTTGTTCTTGATCGGCGCCGATCATCGTCACCTCAGAATATGAGATTTTCTCCCCTTGCAACACTTGGTTCATATCCTCAGAAACACGTTGCAAATCCGACTGCACTATCAAGGAGGTAAACTCTGTTCCGTAAACATCCTCCTCGTCGGAATAGCCCAATAACTCCAATGCCGCAGCATTAGCGTATCCCACCTCAGAATTACGAACCAAAAACAAACCAAAAGGACTGGTTTCCACCAATAACCTGAAACGTTCTTTCGTTTGCAGTAAATCGTGTTCTACACGCTTTCGCTCTGTAATATCCATGAGCGCCAGTGTGCACTCCGCTTCATTGGAATGATTTGATTCCCCAACCAATTCAATTTTTCCCTCCACAACCAAGTCCTTCCCATTTAAACCAACAAACTCAAATTCTTGAACATGCCCAGCGCGTGAATACATCTTCTTCCAATTGCGCGGTCCAAACAGTTTTTGAACGTCGAGCTCTGCTAGCTCTTCCAGTTTAGAAATACCGAGAATCCTCATCATCTCTGTATTCAAATCAATGATCTGGTGGTTCTGCATAAAAGCTAAACCCTCCATTGTGCCTGCTGCTAAACCTTGGTACCTTACTTTATTGACTTCAAAGGCATTACGAAGTTCTCTCCAACCCAGTTGGTCTTCGAAAACAATGTAATCCACACCCTTTAACGCACCTGAACGAACAAAGAAACCACGTGACTTCCCGCTGGATGTGTTCAATTGAAATGGTTGTTTTCCAGTGGGTTTCTTCCACCACGACTGCCAGTCTTGATCACCAATTTTAAGCCACTCCACTTCTTGACCAAACACATCCGAAACCGATGAGTTTTGTGCCAACACTTCCCGTGTGTCGCTATGTAGAATCAAGGCTGGGTTAGACCAAACCTCAACCAACTGAGCATACGAATCTTCCTGTGACTTCATGCTGTGTGACTGATTATTCCTTGATTTTAACCTTTTGACCGTCGATTCGAATCAACAAATCATCCTTGTACTCCAAGGACTGTTGAACTGTTTGGTTGGGTCCGTATTGAATCCATTTGCCGTTCTTTTCACCACCTTGATACCTTTCAATCTTCTGAATGTTGCCAGAAATTCGACGGTATATGTGTTTTCCTTCTGGTTGACCTAAGTTGTATTCGCCTTTGAATTGTTCGGTTCCATTTGGGAAAGTGTGAATCCAAATTCCATCTTTTTCACCGTCTAAAAACGTACCGATTTCCTTGTGGTCATTTACATCTTGTATCCACTCGCCTATTTTTCGGCCCAACTCATAATCACCGCGAAGAATTTGCTTTCCATCATTATCCCATTCTTCAAATAAACCATCCTCTTTGCCTTTCCGGTATTGCTCTTTTCTGTGGATTTTTCCACTTAAATAATACCATTTCCACGTTCCATGAAATTGACCGGCTCGGTAAAATCCTTCCTGAATCAACTCACCTGAAATGGCATAAAACTTCCATTCACCCTCGCGTAATCCATTTTCATATGGGCCTGAAAAATGCAAAGATCCTCCTGGATAATAATGTTTCCAGATGCCTTCTTTCAATCCTTGAAGCGTCGTTATTCCCTCTGCAACGATTGAATCGTTCGCGTAAAGTGCACCTGCAATTACTTTTCCTTCTTGATTGTATTCTCTAAAAACGCCCACCTGTTTTCCATTGGAATATGTTCCTGATGTCGCTGTTTTTCCATTTTTGTGGTATGTCTTTCTGACATCTA
>ERZ1046568.2171-NODE-2171-length-13080-cov-10.596315_pt1 | contig 13080 bp, 11 predicted proteins | sample MGYA00383092_ERZ1046568 | MGnify/ENA primary metagenome ERZ1046568 (study PRJEB29581, sample SAMEA5548362) | metagenome | biome: marine; feature: coastal; material: water | depth 1 m | study: Short-term variability in the microbial, nano- and picoplankton... | reverse complement strand
ACTTCAGGTTTTTGTGTTAATCCTTTCAAGCCAGCTGTTACTGTAACTAATTCATCTTCTGAGACAGTTACGTCATTTGATTTGACTATGGAAGCAAACGGCCAGAGCTATACCAAATCTTACAGTGGTTCTATTCCTGCCAATGGAAAAGCTACTGTTACATTTGATGATGATGTAGTACCTAACGGAGAGTATTCGGCATCTATTACTGGTTTTAAAAATATTAATGATGGAGACTTTTTCGACACTGATTTGTCTAATGATAAGGTAGACCTAAGTGGTCTTGGTTTCCAGTCTAAAGCCTTTGAATACAATAAGTTTGGATTCAATGGAGGAATGGACGCTCATATAGGAAGGAATATACAAGAGAATGAAAATTATACTTTAGTTACTTCTGGTGGTCATACTGGAGGATGTGTAAGGTATAGTATTCACGGTTCTTGGAATGTGGCAGGGTTGCCAGGAGAACCATTGATAGGAGAGGCTGATTTTGAAAATATTTCTGACCCTGAAATATCTTATTACTATGCTTATAGTGATGGTAGTCAAAGTGGAACAGCTCCTGAAATTGTAGTTAAAGTATCAGAAGACTGCGGAGCTACATTTACTGAAGTAGATAAGATCACTTGTGAATCTACAGGTGAGCCTTCAAATCCCCAAAACTTTTATGTTCCTGCTCTGCAAGATTATGAGCACCACACTGTTTCATTAGCAGATTACGAGAATAAGTCAGTTATTATTTCTGTATCCGGTATTCCTGGAACTACTGGGAATGCTATGTATATTGATGAAATTGAAGTTGGAAGTTCTTCTAAAATTGCTAGCACAAGCACAACTGAATTATTGGGTCTAAGCGTATATCCAAATCCAGCTAGCGATGAAGTTACTGTAAATCTAGCAGATCACAGTAATGCTGTTGTTACCTTAACAGACATCAACGGAAAATTAATCTTATCTCAAGAAGCACTTGGAGCAAATACAGTACTCAATATCCGAGACCTGACAAATGGAATCTACGTATTACAAGTTTCATCTGAAATAGGGTTTAATACAGTTAAAATCAACGTGGCTCACTGAGCCTAATAACATAACAACCAAAAGTCCTAGCTTAGAAAGTTAGGACTTTTTTTTTGAAGCTAACTTTACCATTTGTTCGTAGACAACACGCCAGTTTCGCCATCTCTCGGTCTCACTGAGGCTTTCATTATGCCACAAGCTTATAAATAGACCATTTACTGATTTAACTTTATCCAACAGTTTTCGAATGGTTTCGATAGCTTCCTCAGGTGTTTCTTTTCTGTAATGTAACGGAGTAATATCCATTATGCAAAATGGGAAAAGCCTAAGATTTGTAGCTTCATTTGCCTCCAAGTCAAACCAAAGAAAGGGTGCTGCTATGCCGGCACGAAAACCTATATGCGTACTATAACCCATGGTATGATCTACTGTGATTCCTTTTTCAAGGAGACAGCGATAAGTCTGAGGCATGGTATGCATTAGGAAATGTTGTCTGGACGTAGTAATGGGCAACTTCAGAATAGCTTGTAATCTCTCAATTTCTATTTGAACAAGACTTGTATCTATATTACTGTGGTAAGAAGGATGAATACCTAAATGGTTACTATTGTTTAGACTTCTAATCAAAGAAACGAATTGATTATTTGTATGAGAGATGTTCTTATCATATTTCCCTTTATTACCAAGTAAAATAAAATAGAGTGTAGTGATTTTTTCTCTTTCAGATAGAGATTGATGCCAGTCAAAAGTATAAAATGGGTCATCCTTAAACCCAAGAAGAACTGGATATCTTGCAAATAAATTTTCCCACTTTCGCTCAGCTAAATCTCTGAAAGTACCCAGTATATGTCGCACTAAACCTTTGTTTCTAAACTTCCACGCTTGATCAATATCGATAGTGCTTAGAAACTCGTAAGAGCGACTATTAAACGTTAAATTAAAACATACACTACTTAAAACATCTTTCAATTTCAATGCCCATTGGTTAATCAACGGCTCCTCGATAAGTCCTGTTTTTACAAGAATACTAGAAGTTGCTGGAAATCGATTGTGATCATCTGATTTATACGCAAGATACTCTTCATATCGTGAAACAAAATAAAAAGAAGCCGAAAAAACATCGAAAGGCAACAACGAGTCAGAAGTGCGAAAACAACACTTAATCTCATCCCAACTGTCAAATTCTATCGCAGAGCTATGATTACTATCAATAGATGTTTCACTTAATATCCCATATGGAGTACACTGGATTATTCCACCTTTTTCCAATGAGTAATTTAGATCAGCATCACTCAGTTTGTCAATAATTTCATATTGAATACCAAGCAATTCATTAAACAAAAGCTTAAAAATGTATCGGTGACGTACTCCGTAGTCGAGAGCGTATATTTTTACTGGTACTTGCAATAGATATCTTCAAGAATCTTTGCAAGTTTACGGTCTTTATCTGTAATTCTATTGCCAGCATCGTGTGTAGTTAGTCTTATGGACACTTTGTTGTATACATTACTCCACTCTGGGTGGTGGTTGAGTTTGTCAATAGTTCTGGCAGCTTCAGTCATAAAAGAGATTGCTTCATTAAAGTTTTTAAAAACTAGGTCTGCTGAGAGAGCATTATTTTGTTCAGTCCACATATTATCGAATGAATTTAAGGGTTTGGATGAAACCATTTTCTTGTATTTCTAAAAAATAGACGCCTGGTGTAAAGTCTTGTGGATGGAGCATAAGGGTGCTCGTAAATACTGATTGTAATCTCTGTCCCATACTATTATAAAGGATTACACTTTTCGCTTTATTAAGTTCGACTGTAAGTTCTCTATTGCCGGAAGCAAACCCAGATTGATTTAACACTTTAATGTTATTGGTTACTAGTGGTTTAGCGATGGATGCACTACGAGTTACGAATCCTGCTTCTACAAAACACTGTTTAATAGGAGAGTAGTACCGACCATTAAAGTCCATACTGTCTATGTCCAAGATGATTTCGGCCATATCGTTCATTATACTATTGGCTTGTTGATAATACAAATGTTCAAGGACAATACTATCAGTCGCTTTTCGTCCCATAAAATCATGCATACACATTAATGCACTCGACCACATGTCTCTGTCGCCGTCTTTGCTATTCTTGAGATCATTTGGGTATAATCTGGAAGTGTTGATATCCACACCATCCCAAAACTCGTTGTGACCATCCCAAGAGAATATAAGGTCAGAGGTGTTATCGTTAAATGTTCTGCTGTAAGCTTTACTGAAGTAGTCACATATACCTTCTTCCATAGCTTGTCTTTCTCTGCCTATTGTGTTGTTTGGAGAGGCAGTTTCGCTGAGACTATGTACGTATTCGTGCACTACTACCTCTCCATCTTCTGCATCGTCTACGCCACCATCTCCGAATTGTAAAGCATGGCGTGATGGGCTATAAGCTGAATTATCTTGAAAACCCGCGTGTGGATCTACTAAAATGGTATCTGTTAGATCATCATACCCAAGGTTATTGACATAGGTACCAATCTCATTTATATGATAAAAGGTGTTCATTTTTTCAAAACCGAAGTCTTGCCTTGTATAGAATACAGAATCATTTAATTCATAAGTGACTGTATCCACAAGTCCCAAAATCTCTCCAAAGAATAAGAATTCAGATTCCAAGTAAAAGGTATCATTTTCAAATTGAACTGGCATCTCTACCCAAATCATCTCTGAGTCTAATGCGTTATTCGAAGAATCCTTTCGGTCTGAGAAGTCGCCTCCATATTGCTCTCCTGAGCTATTGATTGGATTGATTCTGAACACCCTAGCAAATAGAGAACTGTCTCTTCTCTCATATTTCAAATGGTCAATAGTAAGGATCGCTTCATCATTGGTATTACGATAAGTAGTTACATCTCCCTTTACAGTCTTGTTTGCGTCTATCAGTAGATTCTCTTGTACAAGGAAACAATTCCCCGTAGTATGCTTAATCACAGGGCCATAGTAAAGATTATTCTGGATGTAGAAACTAGAGCCTTCTTTTTGATGTATTTTTAATTCTGAATACTCAACTTTCTTATAATCAATATACTGGTGAAATATGTAGTGAGTAGCAAAGGGACTATTCTTGATGTGAGCTAATTTAACTATTATGCCTTCTGGAATGAGAATATTGCGTTCTATGAAAGTGTTTAATTCACGCAAATCATTGCCTATATAAGCACTTATCGCTGAATTATAATTAACTTGCTGTCCATATGATATTGAGGTTACCACGAAGGAAAACAAAATGGTATAGAGGAAATTCTTTCTCATATTTTAATGGATTACTAAGGTATCGATTTTCTTCAATTCTTCGTGTAACTCAGATGTCATACTTTGGTTACAAGCTATTATGAACTCTCCAGAAGGAGTCGTCTTATAGGCTAGTTTTTTTTTGGCTATGAAATTATATAGTAGATAAGAAAAGCTAGGATCTATGATGCAGATTATGTTTTCTTTTAAAGTAAGTACCGAACTTTGAGCAGATTTTGTGCAAAGTTGAGCTGCACCTCCATACGCTTCAATTAATCCAGGTATTCCAAGCTTCTTACCACCATAATATCTCACTACTGCACAGCCTACATACGTTAATTCTGATGAAAGTAGAGCGTGCAATATTGGTCTGCCTGAGCTATTGCTAGGCTCACCATCATCACTAAATCTTTGGTAGGACTTGTCTGTTCCAATAACACAAGCAGAACAAACATGAGTAGCGTCAGCATATTTTGTTTTGAATTCTTTTATGCGTGCTTCGAAGTCTTGGATTCCATCAACAGGGAATAAACAGCCATAAAACTTACTACCAAGCGATCGGTATTCACTCGTATATTCATTATCTATACCTAGATACTTATCAGCTTGCATAAGCAATTATAGAAATAGAAATAATAGCGAGTAGTATCCCAAGTTTATTTCCTTTACTCAGTTTTTCGCCAAATAGGAGAATGGAAAGTATAGTACTAAAGAGTACAACTCCAATATTATTGATACCAAACACAAATGCACTTTTACCTGAAAAACTTGCTATGGCAGTTAGTAAGAAGAATATCGAAAAGTAATTTGGTACTCCAAGAATCACTCCTGCTGCTAAGCTTTTTGATGTAAAGAGCGTGAAATCTCCCTTTTTTCTAATAACAAACAGTATAATTCCTGCAATAAATGCACCTAGAAAAATAGAATACGATATGGTATCCATAGAGACAGACTGTCCATAGGAAGATTCCAGAATTTTTAGAGAAGTGTCAATTATGCCACCTCCAATGAAGACGATTAATGGCAAGAGTAAATACTTCCTATCTAGATTAAGGTCTTTTTTGATGCTTATGAAGTAGATGCTCAGAAGAGACAGGATCAAACCGACTATAAACCAAATACTTATATTTTCATTCCAAAAGATGTATGCAAATAAAATTGGTATAACTACTGACATCTTTCCGCTGACTGCGGTAACACTAATTCCCATTTTTTCGGTGGTGAGTGCCATAGAGAAGAATATAGCCACGAACAAGAAGCCCAGAAGAATACAATAGGGAAACCAATCGCTTTCTAGGTGTTCTATTAGTGCCCTATCACCACTGAGACTGAACCCAACAATAAAGCAAACTAGATAGTTAACCATAATGGCTTGAAACTTGTTTACGTTATAATCTTTAAACCATCTGAAAATGAGATTTATAAGTGTGCTGAATATAATGCTAAGTAAGAGGTATAATAATGCCATTATTTAGGAGAAAAATATTTTATGGTATCGTTATTCTGAAGCTCTTCGTATTGGGAAGGTCTTCCTATCCACGGTGCTTTTATTCCTTCTTTCCATGTCAAATTAGATTTCAATATAATGGCTTCATCCCAGGCTTTTTCATTTAAGAATGCTTGAATTACATTAGGTCCACCTTCCACGAGCACACCTATGATACCTCGAGCTCTCAAATCCTTTAGAATTGTTTTTAATCTTGAATCTTTGACTTTTATTAGCTCATAATTGGCGTGCTTCTCAGACTTGAGTTGGTTATAAACTAGTGTTGAGCCTTTATTGAATAAATCTGTTTTGAAATTAACCGATAAGCTTGGAGATATAACCACTTTTATAGGGTTATTTCCTGTGCAGTGTCTTACATCTAGTTTTGGATTATCTCTATTGACAGTGCCTGCACCTACTAGAATGGCTTGATTCACTGCCCTCAGATGGTGCACAAAAACATCATTGTCAACATTACTAATTTTATTAGACCGAGAATCATCTAAATTTCTAGCCATAAACCCATCTTTGGTTTCTGCCCATTTTAGTGTGACAAAAGGAGTTTCGTTCTTGTGTGAATGAATGAACCTCTTATTCAGTGCAAGACATTCTTTTTCTAATATACCAACTTTCACATCTATACCAGCTTCCAGTAATATTTTGACGCCCTTGCCAGCTACTCTTACGTGCGGATCTAACATACCGACCACTACTTTTTTTGGATTTTTTGAGACCAATAGATTTGCACAGGGTGGTGTCTTACCGTAATGAGCACAAGGTTCTAAATTGACATATACTGTACACTCAGTGGTAGGGATGTCCTCTGAGAGGCTATTAAATGCATTTACCTCTGCGTGTGGTGCTCCATACCCTTCATGATAACCCTCAGCAACTACAGTATCATTATAAACGATTATACAACCCACCATTGGATTGGGTGAAACCGTCTTCTCACCTTTGATAGCAAGATTTAAACATGCTTGCATGTATTTTTCGTTTTTCACGGGCACGAAACTAAAGCCAAAAATCTCATTTACAATTATAAATGGTGTTACGAATTACAGCTGTGACGTTTGAATCTTATCTTATGATTGGAATTAGAATATTAAGTTGACTTATATTCGTTTTAGTAAATGAAGCTGTCAACCCTTAAAGCACTCTATGTAGATACGCTTACCGGATTATATAACCGATCTGAAGCAGAGAATATTTTTTACATAGTGATAGAGTGGATGGAAAAGAAATCTAAGACGGACGTGATAGTCGGCTATGATACATTGCTTGACCATTCGTATCTAAATGTATTGACCGAACTCAATGCTGGAAAGCCAGTTCAATACGTGATGCAGAGGGCACCCTTTTATACTTTAGATATATTCGTAAACGAGAGCGTTCTAATCCCAAGACCGGAAACCGAAGAATTGGTTCATCTAGTGATTCAAGAAAATGAAAACTATCAAGGTACCATATTAGATCTTGGTACTGGAAGTGGGTGTATAGCTTTAGCTCTCAGGAAGTTTATCCCAACTGCAGAAGTGAAGGGAATCGATATCAGCGATGAAGCTTTAAGCGTAGCCAAAGAAAATAGCAAACTTAAATCTTTAGATGTGGATTTTCAGAAGGCAGATATCCTTAAGATGGAGGATTTAGAAGATGTAGGAATAATAGTTAGTAACCCGCCTTACATATCTCGTAGCGAGTCGGGTGATATGCATAAAAATGTGAAAGACCACGAGCCAGATGTTGCACTTTTTGTAGAAGACAGTGATCCACTTATTTTTTATAAAAAAATCTTATCACTTGCACAGCTACAGCAAGTTACGTGTTATTTTGAAACTAGTGAATTCTATAAAAATGAATTAGATGACTGGATGAATTCTAAAAACTACGATTATCAGTGGTATAAAGACTTTCAAGGGAAAAATCGCATTCTAAAAGTTAGTTTTTAGACCCTATTTTATGGACTAATATATTTTGTAATGATTATTTTCATTACATAGAGTGATAAGGTAAATCTTGTTATCTGTTAGTTCTCTAGTATCACTTAAAAGTGCTGTAACTAGAGATCTCATTTACCGAAAATTAAGTATTCTAGCATACTGGTCAATTTATCCCCAAATAACTAGGCTAAATGTGGGTATTTTAGCGTCTGTAAGGCACCTTGATTAAGAGATATCCAATAAATTGCAGGCCTTAATCAACATTGAAATAGATGAATTCGGAAAACGAGAAAATTATTCCAATTAACATTGAAGAGGAAATGAAAACAGCTTACATCGATTACTCGATGTCAGTTATAGTGTCTAGAGCTCTTCCTGATGTACGTGACGGTTTGAAGCCTGTCCATAGAAGGGTACTTTATGGGATGACCGAGCTTGGATTGGCAAGCAACAGACCATACAAAAAATCAGCTAGAATAGTAGGAGAGGTGCTAGGCAAGTATCATCCACACGGTGACACTTCAGTCTATGATACTATGGTGAGAATGGCTCAGGATTGGAGTCTTAGATATCCAATGGTAGACGGTCAAGGGAACTTTGGAAGTATAGACGGTGACCCTCCTGCAGCAATGAGATATACAGAGGCACGTATGCGAAAGCTAGCTGAAGAGATGCTGTCTGATATAGATAAAGATACAGTAGACTTCAGACCTAACTTTGATGATAGTCTTAGCGAACCTACGGTACTGCCAGCTCGTATTCCAAGTTTATTGGTGAATGGAGCAGCGGGTATAGCAGTAGGTATGGCTACTAATATGGCACCACACAACCTTTCTGAGGTTATTGATGGTACGGTAGCGTATATAGACAATAATGAGATTACCATTGATGAGTTGGTCACACACGTCAAAGCACCTGATTTTCCAACTGGAGGAATTATATATGGTACGGAAGGAGTGAGGTCAGCGTTTGAAACGGGTAGAGGTCGTATCGTAATGCGAGGTAAAGCTGAGTTCGATGTTACCAAGACAGGAAAAGAGCAGATCGTTATTACGGAGGTTCCTTATCAAGTTAGCCCATCTCAAATTATTGTAAAAGCGGTAGACTTGGTAAATGACAAGGTCATCGAAGGTATTAGCGAAGTACGAGATGAGAGTGGGAGACAAGGTCTTAGAATTGTATTCGACCTTAAGAGAGATGCAATACCAAATATTGTTCTTAATAAACTCTATAAATACACTCCATTACAAACGAGCTTTAGTGTCAATAATATAGCTCTTGTAAATGGTCGTCCTGAGATGCTTAATCTCAAGGACATGATTCATCATTACGTAAACCATAGACACGAGGTGGTCATCCGAAGAACAGAGTACCTTCTGAAGGAAGCAGAAAAAAGGGCTCACATACTCGAAGGTTTAATCATAGCTTCGGACAATATTGATGAGGTAATTGCACTTATTAGAGGTTCCAAGAACGCTGATGAAGCAAGAAATAAACTGATCATTAGATTTGAACTATCTGAAATACAGGCTAAAGCAATCGTTGAGATGAGGCTTCGTCAACTTACAGGCTTAGAACAAGATAAGTTAAGAGCGGAGTATGATGAGTTGATGGCAACAATCAAAGATCTGAGAGAGATTCTAGCAGACAAGGTGCGTAGAATGCAAATCATCAAGGATGAGCTTTTAGAGGTAAAAGAAAAGTATGGAGATGAAAGACGCACAGCTATAGAATTAGATGCTGGTGAAATAAATATCGAAGATCTTATAGCTAATGAGGAAATGGTTGTGACCATTTCTAACATGGGATATATTAAGAGAACGCCACTTACAGAGTACAAATCTCAAAGTAGAGGAGGAGTTGGTAATAGAGGTGTGAAGCACCGTGATAAAGATTTCGTAGAACATCTCTTTGTTACTATGACTCATAATTATATTCTTCTGTTTACAGATCAAGGTAGATGTTTCTGGATGAAAGTATATGAGATTCCGGTAGGAAGTAAAGTTTCACAGGGTAGAGCTATTCAAAACTTGATTAATATCCCGACAGACGATACCGTACGGGCCTTCGTAGCCACTGGAAATCTGAAAGATGAAGACTATGTGAATAGTAATTATATCGTAATGTGTACTAAAAATGGTACAATTAAGAAGACTTCATTGGAGCAGTATTCTAGACCTAGAATAAATGGTATTAATGCAATAACTATACGTGAAGGAGATCAATTATTAGAAGCTAAGCTAACAGACGGAACAGCAGAGATTCTCTTGGCTAAGAAGAGCGGAAAGGCCATACGTTTTAATGAAACTGATGTAAGACAGATGGGAAGAACTGCATCTGGTGTGAGAGGAGTAAGGCTTGAGAATGACCAAGATGAGGTGATTGGTATGGTATGTGTAAACTCTAGTGTGGAAGACACTACAATAATGGTAGTTTCTGAAAAAGGATATGGAAAACGTACAGATATAGAAGATTACCGAATCACAGGTAGGGGAGGAAAAGGTGTCAAAACCTTGAGTGTGACCGATAAGACAGGCTCACTCATCTCTATCAAAGATGTGACTGATGATAATGACCTTATGATCATAACCAAGTTAGGCATCACTATCAGAATGAAGATGGAGGATGTAAGAGTAATGGGAAGAGCTACTCAAGGTGTTCGTCTGATAAAAGTAAGAGATAAAGATGATATCGCTTCTGTGGCAAAAGTGCCAAAAGTAGATGAAGAAGAAAACATTGAAGATACAGAAAACGAAGAATCGAATGAAACAACAAACGAATCAAATGAAGATTAAATTGAACTATATAGTTCTAGCGGTCACAATGCTAGCAACAGGACTATCAGTAAACGCTCAGAAGTTTACAGTAGAGTCTATGAAAATGGAACTTGATCCTATGAATTCAGATAGTGACAGGGACTATGAAAGCTTATTAAAATGGGCTAATGAGACAAAAGAACACCCTAAAACGAGTAATGATCCTAAAATGTGGTATTACAGAGGGCTTACTTATCTCAAAGTAGCTGGTTTAAATAATGAATTAACTAAGGCAAATCCAGATGCCATAAAAATAGCCTTGAGTTCATTCAATAAAGCTATCGAAACAGATGTGAAAAACAGAGTGTCAGATGATGCCAAAATGATGCTTTTAAATGTAGCTATTGGATTGTATAACACAGGATATACGGCCTATCTTGCTGAGGATTACACTACGGCGTACACAGACTTTTCTCTTGCGTTACCTATCACAAAGTATGATAAAGATGGTTTGCTTAGGCAAAACAACTTAACCGCAGAAGTCTTGGAGCAAATGATGGCATTTTCTGCTATGAATAATGGCGAAGACAAAAAAGCGATAAGTGCTCTTCAAGGGTTAGTAGACAAAGGAACTCTTGAAGTGAGTATATATAGTAATCTAGCTCAATTACACCTAAAAGGTGGAGATACTGCTAAGGCTTTGGAAGTAGTAAATCAAGGTAGAGAAATGAATGAGACAGATGAGACATTAACTAATTTACAGCTAAATATTTATATGGCTCAAGGTAGAAGTCAGGAGCTGATAGATGAACTAGATGCAGCAATAGAAAGTGATCCAGGAAATACGATTTACTACTTTGCCAGAGCTATGAGTTATGATGGTATGGATAATGAAGAAAAAGCATTAGCTGATTACAATAAGATTCTTGAAATAGATCCGGAATATTTTGATGCTTCATACAACATTGGTGTGATATATTTGGATAAAGTATCTAAGGTCGTTGAGGAGTTAGATGGAGTATATAAACCAAGCATTATAGAAGTAAAAGAAGTCGAAATCAAAGGTTACTATAAATTAGCTATTGTTCAATTTGAAAATGTATTTGAAAACAATGATGATATGCCAATCAAGGATAAAATAGAACTTGCTGAGACAATGAAGAAAATATATGTTCGGTTAGATGCAGATGATAAGTATACTGACATGAGGACATTCGTAGAATCTAATAAGTAGTGTTAAGAAACATTTAAGACTATTATTAACCATAACAAAGAAAAGGGAGTCCTCAGAGAGCTCCCTTTTCTTTGTATAATTTAACTTAACATAATATATATTATAGGCCATTTAAATATATTCAGCCTAAAGCAATAATTGATTTATAAGTCTCTATTAATATAAATAGAGAATATCTTCGCCATATGATACAAGCATTTAGAATTACAAGCTATCTTGAAGGAATATCTTATTTACTCTTACTCGGAGTTGGAGTTCCCTTAAAATATTTAGCTAATGATGATTCTTGGGTTAAGGCGTTAGGAATGCCACACGGCATCTTATTTATAGCATATATTTTTCTTGCTATAGTTATTAAACAAAAGTTGAACTGGGATAATATAACAATGTTCATTGTGTTATTAGCTGCTATCATTCCATTTGGTACTTTCTATGTAGATCGTAAGTATTTGAAATAAATATAATTACTTAACATAATATAGTATCCATTTCATGAATAATATATCCACAAAACAGGTAGCACAAATGCTAGTTGATTTATGCAGACAAGGTGATTTTGCCACTTGCTATGACCAATTATACAGTCCAGACTGCATAAGTATAGAGCCAAAAGGTGCTATGATGGAAATAGCTACTGGTATGACCGAGATTAACGAAAAAGGAGAAAACTGGAATAGTCAAGTTGCCGAAATGCACGGTCCTCAAATAGATGACCCTATAATCGCAGGCAATTTTTTCTCGTGTACAATGTGGAATGATATCACCTTCAAAAACGGTGAAAGAATCGAAATGGATGAAATCTGCCTATTTGAAGTAAAAGATGGTGAGATCGTAAAGGATCAGTTTTTCTACTAATAGGTCTTAATTATTGATATTGGCACTAATTAAAGGTCTTCTATTAGGGATGAGCACAGTGGTGTTTCTTGGCCCTGTATTTTTTACTCTTCTAAAAAATTCTATGCAAAAAGGCGTTGCATATGGTATGTATACCGCTTTTGGTATTTTAGTAAGTGATATAGCTGTTGCTTTCATCTGCTATTTTTTAGCATTTGATTTTATTCTGCAGTATGTTGAGTCACCCATTACAAAATTTATGGCAGCCTCTATCCTACTGGCATTTGGTGCTGTATTCTTTTTCAAGCCAATTAAAGAGTTAGACCCAGATGCAAGCAAAGTAATTGGCAAAGGTTACTTAAAGTCTTTTAATCAAGGCTTCATAGTGAATTTCGCAAATCCAACAGTCTTTGTAGTTTGGATAGGCTTTCTAGCTTTAGGCCAATCTTTATATTCAACAGATACCGAATTGTATATTTATGTAACCGGTATTTTACTAGGTATCTTTCTCACTGACTCCATAAAAGCAATTGGAGCTGGATATTT
>ERZ1046568.2170-NODE-2170-length-13081-cov-3.906341_pt1 | contig 13081 bp, 11 predicted proteins | sample MGYA00383092_ERZ1046568 | MGnify/ENA primary metagenome ERZ1046568 (study PRJEB29581, sample SAMEA5548362) | metagenome | biome: marine; feature: coastal; material: water | depth 1 m | study: Short-term variability in the microbial, nano- and picoplankton... | reverse complement strand
CCTAATTCAATACCAAACATATATGCCAAAAACACCGCGGCGATACCTTCAAACAGCGCGGTACCGTCCATGTTTGCAGTAGCGCCCAAGGGCAGAACAAAGGCACTCTGAGCGGGATCTACTCCCAGCTTGGTCCGGGCCGTGGTCATCGATAAGGGTAGTGTGGCCGCGCTGGATGAGGTGAATAGCGCAGTCAGCATTGGTTGGCTAACGGCGCGCAGAAACTGCATTGGGTTTAAGCCTGATACCAGCCAGGCAATCCCCGGTAGCACAATAAGGCCGTGAAACAGGGTGGCGCCAAATACCACCCCAGCAAGCTGGCCCAGTGCAGCCAGTGTTGAAAAATCGATTTTCTGGGCCAGTTGAAAGGTGATGGCAAACAGGCCGATGGGCAGCGTGGTTAGCACCCATCCCGCTAAGCGGTAAGTGACTTGGGCCAGTTCGTCAAAAATTTTTGGCAGTTTGGAGTCCTCGGGAAGCGCCACAGCGGCTGCAAGCCCAATAAAAATGGCGCCGACCAAAATGCCAAGTACGTTCATTTCGCTGAGGGAATTGAACGGGTTGACCAGCATTCGCTGGATCAGGTTGTTGAGTAAGGCAAAGGTAGAACCATCGCCGGGATCAATCAATCTGGCCGATTGGGCTGTCACATCACCCAGCACGCTGGGGTCCTCAATCAGCGGTGGAAACGCAGTCCAAGGTTGATAGAACAGCACGACAAGTAGCCCAATGACCACCGCGATGCCCGTAGTGGTGAGGTAGTAGCTCACGGTTACTGAACCCAGCCGGCCCATTTGGCGCGAGGCTCGTAGCTGCATGACGCCGGCAATCAGCGAGAAAAAAATCAATGGTGCAATCACCATTTTAAGTGCTGCAAAAAAAGCCGTGCGCAGTAACTGTGTCAGTTGATCTAGCCATAGGGCGTCGGGGAAGGTGACCGCGGCCAGCCAACCTAAAATCGCTGACACAATAATCAGTGGTGCAAACCAACGTGAGTTCATATTTGGTTCCATATGCCAGTGGGTTTTTGTTTTGGATTACGGGTTCCCCGAGCCGTGGAATGGTGCCTTGGACGGGCCCAATTAGCAAAACGTCGGTGCCCGGCATCTATGCAAAGAAAGATCGCAGGTCTAGGTTCGGCGTCTCGCCCAGCCCTGTGCCGGGGGTTACACTGGGCTATGAGTATTAGTTTCCTTTGGCCGGCGATGGTGATGCGTTTTACAAAGACGGCAACGATAATGGTGTTCGCCCTTGGCCTTTTCGCCTGCGGCGCGCCGGAGGGTCAGAATGCTGCCTCCACAAATGCGGCCTCTCAATATCGAATGATCGAAGGCTCCACCATGGGTACCTACTACCGGATCCAATACCGTGCCAGTTCAAGCTGTGAGGTGGTTAAGCGCGACGTTGATACCTTGCTTGAAGGATTTAATTTAAGCCTTTCAACCTACATCCCGCAGTCGGAGATCAGCAAGCTAAACCGTGCAACAGCCGGACAGTGGATTGATCTTACGCCACGGATGAATCTGGTCATGCTGGCTGCTTTCGAGGTGTGGCGCGAAAGCCAAGGCGCCTTCGACGTCACCATCGGTCCCTTGGTGAATCTGTGGGGCTTTGGCCCGGCCGAGGTCGCGGCGCTGCCAACCATCGAAGCTCAACGACTCGCTGCCCGCTGGGTGGGCATGAATCAACTCCAGCTGGATCACGTGAATTCAAAGGCTCTAAAGAATGCTGACGAGGTCTATGTGGATATGTCTGCGCTGGCGAAAGGCTTGGGCGTGGATGAGGTTGCTGACAGCTTAGCCGCGCGTTCATGTACCGATTATCTGGTGGACATTGGCGGCGAGATGCGTCTGGCAGGACGAAATGCCAAGGGCTTGCCTTGGCGCATTGGTGTGGAGCGCCCAGTGCCGGGAGGGTCTGTATCGGGAAGACAAAGCTTCATCCAGAAGGTGCTAGAAGTAACAGATCGAGCAGTTGCTACCTCTGGCGATTACCGGAATTTCCGTCAGGTTGATGGTGTGCGCGTCGATCATGTGATTGATCCTCGCAGCGGTTTGCCGGCGGATAATCAGGTGGCTTCGGTTACCGTGATTCACCCTCAGGCAATGTTTGCCGACGCCTACGCGACGTCGATTATGGTGCTGGGGGTAGATCAAGGTCTGGACATGGCCCGTCGTTTAGAACTACCTGTACTGATTATTGAGAAAAGCGCTGATGGGCGGTTTGTTGAGCGTTATACTGCGCCGATGGAAGCCTTTCTGCCGACGTTTACGGAGTAACCTATGGAAACGATCATCGTTGCTTTTTTTGTCATGCTTGCCCTTACGGCAGCCATGGCCGTTGGCGTCATGTTCGGACGTCAGCCTATCGCTGGCAGCTGCGGCGGCATGAAAGCCTTGGGCATGGAAATGGAATGCGAGGTCTGCGGTGGCAATCCAGAAAACTGCGAAAAGTCGCCCTTTGCACCGGATGCCGCCAGTCAGTTTTCCAGCAGCGCCAAGGACTCCGCCGGACAAGGACTGGGTGCCAACGAGCTGTCCCGTCGTGTTGGTCAGTAGTCTCTGGCCTACCTCCTCGCTCCCCACGGCACCAAAATCTGAAGCCAGCCCCGGGCTAGGCTGATCCCGCCAGTGGCCATATCTAATCTCACAATGTTCGTCGCGCTGCGCTATGCCTTCGGCAAGGGCGGCGTGAGTGGCCGCGGTGATCTGTCCTATGTGTCCACGTTGGCTCTAGCGGGATTAGTAATCAGTATTGCTGTATTGGTGTTTGTGACGTCGATTGTGAACGGTTTTGAGCGGGAGTTGCGCGAGCGTTTGCTCAATGTGCTGCCGCATATCAGCGCGATTTCCTCACAAGGTGTGGCGGTGGATTCATTGCCAGCCAGCGGCGGCCTATCGGGTGATGCAGGTCTGTTGGGACTGGCGCCAGTGATTACCAGTAGCGGCTTGGTGGCAGCCAACGGCCAAGTTCGCGCCGCGCAAATAACGGGCATAGATCAGACTTACTCCGACGTGAGCACCTTGGGTGAGTTTGTTAGCCAAGGTGCTTGGCCCGATGTTCAGCAAGTGCCTTTCGGTCTGGCGATTGGCGCACGCTTGGCCAATCAAATAGGTGTTGGCGTTGGCGATTCCCTTGTGCTGTTGCTGCCGGATCAACGCATCAGTCTTGCCGGTGCTGTACCCCGACAAAAACGATTTCAAGTGGTCAGTGTTTTTGCCAGTCAATCTCAGCTGGATGCCAGTGGTGTTTTCATCTCCTTGGCTGATGCCCAGCGCCTGCTCCGCATGCCGGGCAAGGCCCACGGCGTACAGGGGCGGCTAGGGGATTTGTTTGATCCCTTTGAAGCACGAACCTTTTTGCGCATCCAATGGCCAGCTTCTGGGGTGCGTGTTCAGTCCTGGATGACGGAGTTTGGCACGCTCTATCAGGCGATATCTGTGCAAAAAGCCACACTGTTTTTGCTGTTTTCCCTACTGATTGCCGTGGCGGCATTTAACCTAGTTTCCGGGCTGATTATGATTGTGGAACAGCGTCGCGGCGATATCGCCATCCTGCGCAGTATGGGAGCCAGCCGCGGACGAGTGCTGGCTTTGTTTAGCTCAATGGGCGTGTTGCTTGGACTGGCCGGAACCGCCGTGGGAATGTGCGTAGGAATCGGTCTGGGCTACCTGATTCCGTATGTTGTGAACGCACTCTCTCATACCCTTGGTTACGACCTGATGTCCCAATACTTTATTTCTTATTTGCCGGTACAAATTCTGTTCCCTGATCTGGTGGCCATTGGCGCAATCGCCGTCGTCGCCACGTTTTTAGCTAGCCTGTATCCGGCTTGGCGCGCCACCGCACTGCTGCCGAGCGAGGTCCTTGCCAATGAATGATCGTGTCCCCTTATTAACCTCTAAGAATGTAGTCAAGCGATATCAGATGGCTGACACGGCCATCGATGTTCTCAAAGGCGTGGACCTAGAGCTTATGGCCGGTGAGCGGGTCGCTATCGTCGGACGCTCTGGCTCGGGCAAGAGCAGTCTGCTGCACGTGCTGGCGGGACTGGATGAGGCTGATGCCGGAGAAATTCTCATGGCAGGAGAGTCAATGACGGGTGCCGACAACGAAACTCGAACTGCCCTGCGCGGAAGCAGTATGGGTTTCGTTTACCAACAGCACCATCTGATGCCTGAGTTTAGTGCCCTGGAGAACGTGGCCTTACCTCTTCGTTTGAATGGCCTAGCACGCAAAGACGCCGAACAGCGAAGTTCCGCTCTGTTGTCGAAAGTTGGATTAGAGGCCCGGTTGGGGCACTTACCTTCCGAACTTTCCGGAGGCGAGCGGCAGCGTGTGGCGGTTGCCAGAGCGTTGGTCCATCAACCTAAGTTAGTGATGGCGGATGAACCAACGGGAAATTTGGACGATGCCAGTGCCCAAGAACTCATGGCGCTGATGGTAGAACTCAGTGACGCTCATGCGGTGGCCTTACTTGTGGTAACCCACGATCGCTCCATGCTGGGTTACTTCGATCGGGTGCTAGCCCTGTCTGAAGGCCAGCTGACGACGGTGCCTCCGGGTGGTGGCTAGGGTGACCAACCGGTCGCGGCCGACGCTCGGGCTGCTGAATCAAATGGCAGCACGGATGCTGTTGCAAGGGGCTACTGGGTTTGCTCGATTTGTGACTTGGGTGTCGTTGATTGGGTTAGTGCTGGGTGTTGCCGTGCTGACCTTGGTCGTAAACGTTATGAACGGTTTTGATCATGAGTTACGTCAGCGCCTGCTCGGCAGCATCCCTCATGTCACTATTGCTCAGACGCCCATGCCCTTTGACTTGCAGGCAGCGCTATCGACGGAAAAAGGGGTACGCGGGGCTGGCAAGTATTTTCAGGGGTTTGCCGTTATGGCGGCTGGATCTCGCACCCTGCCGGTGACCGTTATTGGTGTCGCTGCGAGTGACCGCGCGGCCTCGGAAGACCTTGCCAGGGTCATGCAGCGTGGGAACCAAGATAATCTTAAATATATGCCCAATGCCGTTGTGCTCGGCGAACCCTTGGCTCGTTATCAGGGACTGTCTCTGGGTGACCCTGTGGTGTTGGGGGTATCTGTTGCCCAAGGTGATAGCGTTTCTTTGCGTTGGCTGCGCCTGAATCTGGCGGGCACCTTTGAAATGGGGGCGGAGACCGACTACAGCATGGTGCTGGTAAATTTAGACCAGCAGCCTGATTCCTACTGGCAGTCTTTAGGCCAGTTAGGCACTCGAATCATGCTGGAAGACCCCATGAATGCGGCGGCCTTGGGAAGTCGTCTTGCCGCGATAAACCAAGTGCCGCAGATTGATACTTGGGAAGAGACCTACGGTGAGCTGTTTCAAGCGGTTCAGATGGAAAAAAGCATGATGTTTGTGTTGCTGTTCTTGGTGGTAGCGATAGCAGGATTCAACGTTATTGCTGGGCAGTCCATGATGGTTCACGACAAGCGCTCTCAGATCGCCATGTTGCGTACCATGGGCGCAAGCCGTGGATTCATTCTTGGGCTGTTTTTGTCTCAAGGTGCCTTCGTGGCGGTGCTGGGTACCTTTGCTGGCCTGTTGATGGGATTGCTGATGACGACAAATGTGGACTTGATGGTGGATACGTTAGCCGCTCTGACGGGACAGCACTTGCTGGATGGGTCCTATTTCGTTTCCGTGCCCACCCACTTGGTGTGGTGGGATTTGGGTATCATCGTGCTGCTCAGCACCTCGGTTGCCCTAGTGTCTGCTTGGTTGCCAGCTAATCGCGCCAGCCGGCTTCAGCCAGCCCGACACCTGCACTAGACGCGGCTCTTAATTGTGTGCCATCCCCCTGATCCTTCGGATTGATCTCAAAGATTGATCTAAAAATTAATCTCAGGGCCGATCGTGATTGTTCCTCTCAGCATCTTTGTTGCGACCATCAGCTTCTCCTTCGGTTCGTGCTATCACTCGCTGTCGCTGTCGCTGTCGCCACAGCCGCAGGACTCGATTGCGCCAAATAAAGTGAGTCACGGTGAACCCTAGGCTGCCGCTCACTAAGCCACAGATAACCGCCCCTAAAAACAACGGTTCGGCGATGCTGAAAAAATTCGCCAACAATGAGTCTAGGGTGAACTCCAACCCTGCAGCGTCTAAGTCGATGCCCAAAGCCCAAGCACCCACGCGATAGGACGCATAAAACATAGGTGGAATTGTGATTGGGTTGGTAATCCAGACTAGGGTGACAGAAATAGGCAGGTTTACCCGAAAGAACAAGGCGATGAGTGCCGCCAATAGCATTTGCGAGGGCACCGGTATAAAAGCAGAAAACAGGCCGATAAAAACCGCGCCAGATACTGAGCGACGATTGAAGTGCCAAAGTTCCGTTCTATCGAGCAAATGAGCGACAGGCCGAAGGGCCGATATCTCACGCAACCGCTCTCGGCTAGGAATTAATTTACGCAGTCGTTCTTTCATCATCGGCGTTTAATGTGTGGTTGCCATAGCCATTGTCATGTTGGTTCCAGGTCTATCGAGCAGATCTATTACTGTTAACCCGCGCTGTGGTGTCCTTTGAACACACCTGTTGTGATCGACCAGCAATCGTTCCATCGCGCGTTTTTTTGTTGCGGATATGGCCTGCCGCGCTACGGACTTTTGCTGGCACTGTTTCTGTGTGGCATCTATGTCGGTTGGACATGGATGCTGGCCGAGGATGCAATTGTACCGAAATGCGCAACCGGTGTAGATCTGAAGGTGAGGGGCACCGTTCTTGACGTGAGGCCCCGCGCGCACAATGGATGGGCAATAGACATAAAGGTGGGATCGAGGGATCAGCCGACGAAGCGCATGCCGCTGCTGGGTTCTAACCTTCGAGATACTTCTGATTCGGCAGCAAACGCGGACACGACCGAAACACGGCGAGGCACTGCAGCAGGGGCAGAGTGTCCAAGTTTGACCGGCAAACGCTTGTTGCTGGGCTGGAGAGAAAGAGGCCCTCCACGGATCGGTCAATCCTTTGTTGCTACGGTTAAACTCAAGGCGCCATGGGGACCTGCTAATCCCGGCGCGTTTGACTACGAGCGTTGGTTGATCGCCGCAGGGTTTGCTGGAACAGGATACGTACGTGAGGTTCATTACCTTGGAGAAGACGCCAAAGTACCGCGCAGAGCCCAGTGAGGGCAGTATTTTAAGTCTGCGCTGACTGATCGCGGATTAGTACGAGCTGGCGTGCTGCAGGCTCTGGTAACCGGCGATGGGGGCGGTGTTGTGCCCCAACTGTGGGAGTTGTTCCGGCTCTCAGGCACTATCCATCTGCTGATAATTTCCGGGCTGCACGTTTCTGTGCTGTCGGTGATGTTATTTGGTTTGTTGCTTTTGCCGTTGCGTCTGATCGGCTTGCATCGACGGAGGGATCTACCAGCCCTTGTCGCAGGCGCTGTGGTCTGCGCTGGCGCGCTTTGGATGGGCTGGTTTACCGGGGCCGGGTCTCCGGTGATGCGTGTTGGCGTTATGCTCTCGGTCATGCTCGCGTTGAGGCTATTCCAGCATCCGAGTTCTATAGGCTATGCGCTGTTGCTGTCGATGTTGATAACCAGCGCTGCCATGCCACTGCAAGTTTTTCGTTCTGGTTTTTGGCTCTCTTACGGCGCTGTCGCTGTCTTACTGTTCTTTTTTTTGCCGCGTCGGCCGGCAGCGCCAAAACTGTCGGGGGCCATCTTGGCCCAAGTGGTGATGTTTGTTGGCCTCACGCCTCTTGTAGCGCTTGTGATTGGCGAAGCGGCTCTTGTTGCGCTCCCTGGGAATTATCTGGCTGTACCCATTCTCACGCTGGTGACGGTGCCTTGCTTATTTCTTGGCTTGGTTTTTCACGGTATTGGCGACGTAATATCAGGCGCGCCAACTTCCCTGTTGCCCTGGATCGCGAGTTCCATTCTGCATGTGGCGGATTTCAGCGTTGTATTGATCGAAATCTTGCTAACCGCATTGCTGGAACTCGTGCCGAACCGAAGTGTCAGTATCGGTTTTGTCAGTCCTCAAGCCTGCGTCTTTGCTGTGGTTAGTGCGTTGATCCTGCTGCTACCCGTGCGGAACTACGTGCGAATCGGTGCCTGTGGCGGGCTCTTGGCTCTGGGTTTGCAGGTGAATGCCGAAGTGCCCCGTGGTGAGTTTTGTATACGAGTGGTTGACGTGGGGCAGGGGAGTGCCGCCTTGGTTGATACTGCTCGTCATCGGCTGTTGGTGGATACCGGGCCGGGCTTCGAAACGGGAAGTTTGGCTCGTTCGCAGATCCTGCCAGTGCTGCGCTCAACCGGAAAACATGACCTAGATCTTGCGCTGCTCAGTCATACCGACCGAGATCACGCCGGCGGTTTGGATTTTTTCCGCCACTACTTTTGGCCTTTGCCAGAACTCGGTCCGGCGAACTGCCCGCACAATCAAGGCTGGCAGTGGGATGGCGTTCGATTCACCACCCTCCAAGCCTCGGGGCTAAAAACTGACAATGACCGTTCGTGTACTTTGTTGGTTCAGACTGGGGTGCCCGGTCAGGGACGGACAGCATTTTTTAGCGGGGATATTTCAGCGCTGGCCGAGGAGGTGTTGTTGCCGCATCTGCCGCCGCAAGTGGATTTTTTGCTGGCGCCTCATCACGGCAGTGGGTCTTCTTCTTCCATGGCCTTTGTACGTCACTTGGCACCAGAACTGGTGATCTATAGTGCCGGTAGGAGTAACCGGTACGGGCATCCTCACCCCCGGGTAGTGCTGCGATATCGGTGGGAAGGTACGCAACAGGTCAATACGGCATCCAACGGCGCAATACAGTGGTGCTCTGACACGCCGGCGGATGTTCAGTTGCATCGCCGTCAAGCGAAATGAGTTGAGCCAAGTGAGCGGAAACAAATGAGTTGAGTCCCGCAAGCTGATCCTAGTGAGACCAACTAGGTAGGCCAAGTAGGTAGTAGGTTTAGCCCCGATTGACCATGGCGGCGTCTGCTCGACGCACCATGTCGTGCAAGGACTCAATAAGCTGATCCTGCTCTTTGTGGGTTAAAAACGACCCGATCTCAAAGCGATCACCGCGATGAACCAGTGAGACGGTTTTTCGATACCATGGGTGCACAGCTTGATTGACGTGTATTTTAGTAAAAAAACGCTCCCAGATTTCGGTTTTATCAGGGCTGTCGATGCCGCTTTCTAGGCGTATTTCCTCTGCGCTAAAGGTGATGACCTCTTGCAAGCTGGTGCGACGCAGGCAGAGCCACAGGCAGTAGCTCAACACCGCCATTTCCAGGCCAGTAAATGGCAGGACCAACCAATATCCGAAGTAAAGAAAAGCGATGGCGATGGAAAACGACAAAACCATCATAAACGCCAAGAAATACTTTAGCGCCTTCCAGCTTAAAGAGTGGTTCGGTTGCAAGACGATCTGGCCGACGGTGGAGTCTGGCGAATGTTCGGCGGTGCCTTTGTCAAAGTATTCGCAACGAATCATTGATCATATATTCCCTAACAAAAAGTTCACGTGGTTTCACCTCGTCTTCAATAAGCGCTTGAAAAAGCAGGATTACACCCAACCAATTGGAGCAGACGGCGAGTGAAAGAGTTGTCAACTTGCCACCAGCAGCAAGCTTTTGGTCACCTTTTGAGAGGTATGCACAATGTCAATGCAATGGACTCAGCGAGTAGAGGCTGCCCTAACCGAGGCCCACATGGCGGCGGTAGCGGGGGGTAATGCAAACTTAGAAACGGCGCACCTTGCCACGGCCATGGCTGATAAGTCCGACTCGTTGTTGGCTCAGGCGGTGACCGATACTCAGGCCGACCTAGGTAAGCTTCGACATGCATTGGGCGTGGCGGTTCGGGAACTGCCAACTCTCGGGTCCCCAGCGGCAGAATTGTCCGCGAGTCAGGGACTGCAGGTCGTTTTGCACGCCGCACAAAGTCGGGCTGCAAAAGAAGGCGACAGCTACGTGCCTGAGGAGTGGGTGGTCCTAAGCCTCTTTAAAGACAAGCAGGTGGCTCCTTGTTTGACAGCCGCGGGAGTAGACGAACGAGCGGTTGAATCATTCATTCAAATGCAGAGACAGGGTAAGACGGTGGAAGAAAAAAACGATGAAGAGATGCGCAATGCGCTGGAGAAATACACTCAGGACCTGACGGAACTGGCCGAGCAAGGGAAGCTTGATCCGGTGATCGGTCGAGACGAGGAAATTAGGCGCACGGTGCAGGTGCTTCAGCGCCGCACGAAAAATAACCCAGTGCTTATCGGTGAACCCGGGGTGGGTAAAACGGCCATTGTCGAAGGCTTGGCCCAGCGAATTGTGAACGGTGAAGTCGCCGATAGTCTGAAGGACAAGCGGGTCCTGTCCTTAGACCTTGGCTCCTTGATTGCTGGAGCCAAGTACCGAGGAGAGTTCGAGGAGCGGCTGAAGGCTGTTTTGAACGATCTGTCAAAACAGGAAGGGAACATCATTCTCTTCATCGATGAACTGCATACCATGGTCGGTGCCGGCAAGGCTGACGGGGCTATGGATGCCGGCAATATGCTCAAGCCCGCGCTGGCCCGGGGCGAGCTGCACTGTGTCGGAGCCACGACTTTGGACGAATACCGTCAGTACATAGAAAAAGATGCAGCCCTAGAGCGCCGATTTCAAAAAGTTCAGGTAGATCAGCCTGATCTCCAAGATACCATCGCTATTTTGCGGGGTTTGAAGGAACGTTACGAGGTGCATCATGGGGTAGATATTACCGACCCCGCCATTATCGCTGCCGCGAATCTTTCCCACCGTTACATCACTGATCGCCAACTGCCGGACAAAGCCATCGATTTGATCGATGAAGCAGCCAGCCGAATCCGTCTGGAAATGGACTCCAAGCCAGAAAGTATGGACGTTTTAGACCGCCGGATGATGCAGTTGAAGATGGAAATGGAGGCCTTGAAAAAAGAGGACGATGCCGCGAGCAAGAAGCGCCTGCAGGACCTGCAGCAAGAGGTCAAAGGTAGTGAAGAAGAATATGCGGCCCTCGAGCGCATATGGGAAACAGAAAAACAGGCCTTGAAAGGATCTCAAGACACCAAGGAAGAACTGGAGGCTGCTCGCCAACAATTTGAAGCGGCGCGTCGAGAAAGTGACCTGACGCGAATGTCCGAACTGCAGTATGGGATAATTCCTGAACTGGAACGTCGCCTTGACGAGCAGGCCACGGCGTCAGAGGCGGGCTTCACAGCGGAAGAAGGTCAGCCCCGGCTCCTCCGTAACAAAGTGACCGCCGAAGAAATTGCCGAGGTGGTGGGTAAGTGGACCGGGATTCCAGTAGCCCGTTTGTTGGCACAAGAAAAAGAACGCCTGTTGCAGTTAGAAGAAACCTTGGGCCAAAAAGTGATCGGTCAATCTGAACCCATCGCCGCAGTGAGCCAAGCGGTGCGGAGGGCAAGGGCCGGGCTTGCAGACCCCAGCAAACCGAACGGGTCGTTCATGTTCTTGGGGCCTACGGGGGTGGGTAAAACAGAGCTGTGTAAAGCGCTGGCTGAAGTATTGTTTGACTCCGCTGATGCCATGATCCGAGTGGACATGTCGGAGTTTATGGAAAAACACTCGGTTGCACGCCTCATTGGTGCGCCTCCTGGTTATGTCGGTTACGAAGAGGGCGGGTACCTGACAGAAGCGGTGCGTCGCAAGCCTTACTCGCTGATCCTGCTGGACGAAATCGAGAAAGCGCACAACGATGTGTTTAACATTTTGCTGCAGGTATTGGACGACGGCCGGCTGACCGACGGTCAGGGCAGAACGGTTGATTTCAGCAACTGCGTTTTGGTCATGACGTCTAATCTGGGTTCTCAGGCCATTCAAACCGTCACTGAAGAGCAAGACGGTGGCGGCGAAGCGACTTCGGGTCCTGATGATCGGCTTAACACTATCGTGATGGGGATTGTGGCTCAACATTTCCGGCCAGAGTTCATCAATCGCATTGACGATGTGGTGGTGTTTCGGCCCTTGGCCCAACAAGATATCGAGCGCATTGCCGAGCTGCAGCTGGACCTGCTCAATGACCGGTTGGAGGAGCAAGATCTGCGTTTGACCCTGAGTCCTAAAGCCATGGAGACACTCTGCGCGGCTGGCTATGACCCTGTCTACGGTGCTCGGCCATTGAAGCGCGCGATACAACGCATGGTCGAAAACCCATTGGCAGAGGCTTTGCTCAGCCAGGGGTATGAGGCAGGTACCAAGCTTTACGGAGATTGGGAAGCCGACAGGCTGAGGATTTCCCAACGGCCCTAGCCAATTCTTGTATAAATATACAGTACGTGATAGTTATACAGTATGAGCGATTGCAATCAGCACCAAAATTTTGAGACAGGCCCCCGGCAACTGGCGTTTGGGCAGACTTCTCGTGCCCCGTTCAGCCCGGAAGAGGCTGCGGCAGAGCATTGGCAAGAGGTGTATCGCCTGGCGAAAGAGCTACGCCAGCGGCCGAAGCGACGCGACCGCAAGGCTTGGGCGCGTCAGCGCGTCCAATCGACAAAACGACGGGGTAGGCATCAACAGGGTAGGCATCAAGACGGGCAACACATCACAGAACAATACAGAGCTCGAAATAGAGCTCAAAATAGAGAGCAAAACAGGCAACAAGAACTGTTGCCCCAGCACCCAGCGTTGCCAGAACTGGAGTTCACAACGCCTCATACAAAAGATCTGCGCGCCATGAAAGAGCGAGACACTGGGTCATATCGCTTAACCAACCTAAGGCTCAGTGAGCCAGCGCGTAATCATCACCTTTATGACGAGACCATTAGACAGGGTGACTCAAGTCAAGCCGGGCGTGCGATTTGCCGTCATCTGATCGCGGCCTTGCGTATTCAGCACGCTGAAGAACAACAGCAACTGGCTCAAAGCCGGCAATCCGAAATTCAGTAGCTCCAAGCTCAGCAACTCCAAAACAAGAATCGGTCACTAGGCCGAAGCCCCTATGGCTTCTGGCAAGCCTCAGAGGTAGCGATGCTTGCCCACTGCTATTGTTCAATAACCTCGTTATGATGTGGCACACCAGCACGGCAGTGCGCATTCACCATCAGAGCTCTGGGTAGAGCCTGGGCAGCAG
>ERZ1046568.2169-NODE-2169-length-13081-cov-56.909565_pt1 | contig 13081 bp, 8 predicted proteins | sample MGYA00383092_ERZ1046568 | MGnify/ENA primary metagenome ERZ1046568 (study PRJEB29581, sample SAMEA5548362) | metagenome | biome: marine; feature: coastal; material: water | depth 1 m | study: Short-term variability in the microbial, nano- and picoplankton... | reverse complement strand
ATTAACAACCTTACTATAAAGCAAATAAACCAAAGTGATGCGCTTGGTTTTAGTAGAGATTTTATATCAAAAGGTCACGATGTTAATTTTGATCTTTTAGGTAGAGCGTTTGCTAACACAGCTAGAACTTATGCTAAATTAAAAATAGCTATAGATAATAATACGTGTGAATCAGACAACTGCGTGTACGAGATTAATCAATTAAAAATGCTAGAGCAAGCTCCACAAGCTTCTTTAGATTTTTTATCTTTACTTTTGTCTCAACTTCAAATAACTGAAAATCAAAGTTTTGATCCTAATAACAACTTTGAATACACTGTAGCTAATTGCATACTTAATGAAAAACCTGGTTTTTCTAAGTCTGATGGATATGATGTTTATTTAGATTTATTACAAGATGGTTCGCAACAGATATCATTTTACGGTCCAATGTTTGAGTACCCGTTAATAATCAATAGCGTATCACTACAGGCATTAAGTAATGTTGGTACAACCATAGTCGCAGAAACACCAGATATACCATCAGAGATGATGTCTCTGCTTACTAAGATTGGTTTGTTTGCTTCTGAAAGTGTTATGGAAAATGGACAGTTATCTCCAAACGCTAAAATATCTGAAGAGTTTGTACTTAAAAACCCAGATGGTAGTTTTGATTATGAGATCATAGACATCGGTAATGGTAAAGGTAGAAACATACTAAAGTATGATATGGATAAAATTGAAAGAAAAGCTAGTCCATTTATATCTGCTGAAGTTGCTGGTTTACTAAACTTAGAGCAACAGGCTATAGCTGCTTGGAACGTTTATTTATCTGAAGGTAAATACTGGTCTTACACTGAAGACTTGCCTTTATATCCTGACAAACAAAAAGAGTTTGAGAAAAAATACAAAGATTACTTTATGAATAATTATCTTAAGCAATTTGTAGAAAATCAATTACCTACAAATCCTGAAGACGCTAATATTTTTGATTTAAAAGAAGCTAAAATGGCTAAAGCGCAACAATTCATCGAAGCTAATAACCTATAAATTTAATTAAATGCAACTAGTAGAATACGTAAATTCTTTATTTGAACAAGGTCTATCTGGAGAAGAAGTTATTGCTAAAACTCAAGAGTGGAAAAAGAAAAACAACTATGGTGTTTCTGAGCAACCTAGTGTTTTAAAAGAAGATTTAAAACCTAAGGAAGAAGCAAAGACAGACGTTGTTGTAGATCAAGGTGCAGCTGCGACAACGACCCCGGGAGCACCCGAGAATTTAGAATCTGGAAATGGAAAATTAGAGTATCAAGATGATTATGGTTTTCAACTTCAACCTATAAAAGGTCTAAGTAATAAAGTTGGTGGCTTTGGAACATCTGAATTTTTTAAAGATGTTATATATAACATGCAGCTTGATGAATACGAGACTAAAATAAATGAATATAATAAATTAAAAAAGTCTCAACAACAAGGCGTAAATTTAATTGAGTCTGGTGAGGTTGGATATGAAAGCAGAGTAATAATACCTAGAGGTGAAACTGGTTTTGATGAGTTTACTTTTTCACAGATTAAAGAAAAAATAGACAATAAAGCTCCAGGTTTTGAAAATGTAAAAGACGTAAAAGATTATGTCAACAAAGTTCCAGGCGCTGAAATAATAAACTACACTGAAAATCTAGACTTTGAAGGCGCTGTAGGTACATTAGATGAGATAGTTATTCAAAAATATGATCCAGAGGAATTAAATATAGAGCTTGGTAATAAAGCTTGGGAAACAAACAACGAGCCAGCTATACAAGCCTCTTTAGATAAATACGGAAGCTCTGTAGGAAGTAGTTATTTTCCTACAATTAAAAGCCCTAGAGAAGCTGAAAAAGAAAGAAATGATGGATCTAAAGCTGTAAATATTTCTAATGTTCAAAACTATAGAACTAATTACTTAGGTTATCAAGCTAGCACTCAGTTTAACGATGTTGGTATTAGTGATGTTTTAGAAGACGGTAAGCAATTTTTAAACTCTGAAGAATTAAATTTTTTAAATTTATCACCAGAAGAACAAGACAAAATAGCTTCTGAAAAAAACTACGGTGAAAGATTATTTTTTGGAAACGAAATAAAAAATTTAGATTTAGACAAAGTTTCTGAGTCTGAAATAGAGCTATTTCAAGAATCTAAAAAATTAGCTGAAACAACTGAAAAAAATGTTTTAGAACAGAGACTTAAAGATGATTATTTTAAAATAGTTGGTTTAGCTCAAGAAATATACAACTGGGACAAGCAAAGTAGCGGAACTGCCAATGATCCTATTTATTTTAGTAAAAATGGAGGTTATCAAGGCAAAAAAGGTTTTGAATGGGCGGAAAATATATCAAGTTTAGTTGAAGAAATAGCAACAAATGGTAGGCTACCAGGATATTTAGAAGAATTAGATGCTAGAGCTATAAGCGATGAAGATGGTCACCCTTTAATAAAAGCTTTCAATAATGCTGTAAAAGAATATAAAATAGTAAACAGGGCTTATCAATTAGATAGAGATCCACTAACAACAGAAAAAGGTGGATTTGAGGGTTTTGGAGAAGAGTTTGCTTCAGCTACTTTAAAGCTTTTAGGTGGAACGCCAGATTCAACAGACAGAGAAAAAAAGAACACATATTTAAACTGGGCGCAAGCAAATGGTTTTACAGCTAGTAAAAGTGCTTTAGACAATTCTTTAGCTATACAGGTACCCGGCGTGGGACTTCAAGCTCCAGAGAGTTTTGGTCAAGAGATAGGTGCTACAGCTCCAGATCTTTTAGCTTGGATGGGTGATGTTTATCTTTTCACAAGAGGTAGTGGCAACATTGTAGGTAAAACGCAAAAATGGGCAAATAAACTAGCTACACAAAGTAAAAGATTTTCAAAAATACCTTATGCTTTACCTGCCTTTAAAACAGCAACTGCTGCTTTAGGTCAAGCTGTAACTTTTACTGGTGGAAATATAGTTAGTCAGTATAGAAACGGCGAGTTTAGTTTAGAAGAGCTGCCTTCTTCTGCAGGTTTTGGTGCGTCGCTAGCTTTAGGTCATTCTATGTATGATCCTTTTGTTAAATTTTTAGGCACTTCCAAAGTAGGTAGACTATTCTCGCCAGTTGTTAACGCTTTGACTAAATATGCTCCAAATACTTACAAAAGAGTTTCTAGATCTGTTGGTAGTGGTTTTGGCGGTGCAACTACATATCAGTTTGGCGGTGTTGTTACAGGTGGTTTGTTTGATGAACAGGGTAATTTAACCGTGTCTTTGCACACTCAAGCCGCAGAGACTATAAAAATGATTATAGCTGGAACATTTACTAAAGCTATACCTAACATGCGAAGCATAGGTAAGGAGTTTAAAAGTGATATAATAAGTGCTAAAACTAGTGGTAGATTAGATTTACAATCAAGAAAGTCAGCTAAGAGTCTTGGTGTAGATGAAAAAAACATAAAAGAAGCAACTACTGATGCTGTAGACGAGCTTAATAAAGCTTTTGATAACAAGGTTGAAAATCTTCTTAAAAGAAAAAGAGAAGGTAAAATAAATAAAGAAGAAGCAGATGCTGAGTTTAAAAAGTTAAAAGAAGATTATAGAGTAGTTGATACTCAGATTACAGTTAACGCTGCTTACGAGTTAATTCAAGCAGAAAAAAATTCTGGAAACGCGCCTAAAGAATCTGAGTTTTATATTGTTTCTCAAAAAATAAAAAATCAAGAAAAGCTAAACGCTAGAGATGGTGAGGTTTTATCTTACTATGGATTAGATGGTGTTGGTATGCTTTATAAAAGATTAGGTATACAAAAAAATTCTGTTAATGATTCTTACTTGCAAAACCTAATACTTAACGAGTCACTTATAGATGCTCAATTAAATGGCAAGTCGTTTATGTTAACTCCTTACGGGCTTCAACCATTAAATCCAACGGAGTTTGTAGCGCCAAAAGGAACAAGAGCTAGAAAAAATGCTAGAGAGTTTTTACTTAAAAAACAAGAGCTAAATGAAAAAATCTATAGGTTAAAGAATTTAGATAAAACAAACTTATCAGAATCAGAACTTCTTGAAAATAAGCAAGCCATAAGAGACGCTGAACAAGAGCTTAGTCAATATGTAAAAAGTGGTAAAGCGTATAAAGAAATTCAATCACAGTTATCAGGTGCTTCTATAAAAGCATATGAAAAAGATGTAGCTCAAACAGACATATCAGAAGGTGAAGTAATTGAAGCTAAAACTCCTGAAGAATTTCAGAAAATTTACGATGAATCTGGGTTTAAAGCTGAAGATGTTAAAGGAAGAATAGCTTTTACAGACAAAGATGGCAACAAGATTATAAATAGAGAATTTGCTTTAGAACAAAGAAACTTTACACCGGTAACTCATGAAATACCCCATTCTATACTAAAAGACTCTTTTAAAGATGCTCAAGGCAATGTAACGCCTGAAGGTATTAAAATGATTGACGGTGTTTTAGAAAATTTAACGCCTAGACAAAAAAAGATTCTTGATGAAGAGTTGTTGAGTAGATATGAAATAGGTGAAAGTAAAGAAAAATGGTACGAAGAAAACATAACTGTATTAGCTGAGCTTATTAAAAGAGGTGAAATAGAATTTAACAAAAGCTTTGGTGAAGGCTTAGCTGGTTTAGTACCTGCGTTTAAAAACTTTTTACCAAACATAGAAATAAACCCTAATACAGGTAAGGGTATATTTGACATGCTAAAAGCTCAAGATCTAGGTAGGGTTACTATAGAAAAAAGCAAAGCTAAAAAAGATATAACGCCTGAAGGAGAATTAGTTCCAGCTTTTAGTTTGGCTAAAAAAGACTCAGACACTGTTAACAAATTATTTGAAGAAAAAGGCAAAGACGGAAGCTTTGAGATGTTAGAGCTGCTAAGACCAACAGCTGTAGCTTTAGCCAGAAGATTTAGAAATAGACCAAACTACGATGAGCAACTGCTTGTTGATGAAATTATGACAGGTAAAAGAGGTATGCTAGACGTTATTAACGACTATGCTGCTAAAGTAGAAAAAGGAGATAAAGTTGGTGAATTGTCTTTATTTTTAAATAATAGTTTTTCTACAAAAACTGGTTTTAAAAGATACATAGAAATAGCTGACAGAAACCTAGGTAAAGAATTTGATCAAAACATAGATGATTTAGCTGGGTTAAAAGAAGCGCCTGTCGCTGAAGCCACTAAAGAAGCTCCTGTAGAAAAAATAGCTAAAAAACCTACTGAAACAACTAAGTTTGAAAAAACTCGTTTAACTCCTGAGTTTTTAGAATCAATAACAGTTGGAAAGGGCCAAAGTCAAAAGGACGCTATTGAAAACAAAATAACAGAGGTTGTAAAAGATTCTTACAAAGATAGAGGCCCTATAAAAAAATATAAAGATCTAGGTAAAACACCTAAAGCTTTGGCTAAGCTATACGCTGATATGTTTGGTTTAAAGACTGTAGATGCTCTTATAGAAAAAGCCAGGAATATACCTAAATTTGATAATAACGCTCTTGTTAAAATACGTCAGTTCTTAGTAGATAACGCAGCTTCAGACTTTGCTAGATTACCTAAAGGCAAAGATGCTATGGGTAAAGCAACAGGTATATTACAAACAACAATAGGTAAAGCCTTATACAGCAAAGACGGTAAATTAACAGGTACATTAAAAAATTACCTTGATATAATAAAAGGTAAAAATGTCACCATTAACGGTATAGAGTTTAATAAAGTTGTTGATGGCAAGCAATTACCTCTTTATAGAGATGCTCAACACTATAAAGCTGCTATCCAATCTCATATAAACAATAGAGCTTTAGAAACTTTAGTTGAATCTCCAGGAGAAAGAGCTAAGCTCGGCGCTAAGTTTAGTCAAGCTAAAATAACTGGAAAACAAAAATCAGGTCAAGAAAGATTAGATAGCAAGGTAGATTCAAAGGCTTTAGAAGAAATAAGAAATAACAAAGTTAGAAAAAGAGAAATACTTGTTAACGATTTTGGTAGTGTAATGCCTAACGAGATGTTTAGAGGTGTTAATTTTACAATGGGTAATCGTATAGATGGAAGCTTTAGAAAAAGAGGCTTTGACATGATTACTGACCCAAAAAGAATATCAAATTTAAACGAAAGAAAAAGAGCTTTAGATTTAATAGAACAAAACGAAATACTAGATCTTACTAGTATAAAGCAAGATGCTAAAGCAAATGAACCTAGTTTTACAGATGATCAAAAAAAGCAATTTAAAGAGTCTTTAACTAGTAAAGCTGGAAAAGATTACAAGCTAAGATTGAAAAATAAAGATCTACACGACAAAGGCGTAGATTTGCAGTTAGACAAAGAACTAGAAATAGCTAGAAAATCACCGGAAGCTTTTGCTGTTCTTAGAGATTATATGTATAATCCAAACTTAAATGCTAATTCAAATAGAGCACAAGCAACAAATGCTGGTATTGAGTATGGTGCAATTTTTACTGAAAACGGTAAAACAAGAAGAAGAGAAAGCGTAACAGATGAGCATGTTTTTCAAGCTATAGAACACGCTAATGCTAAGTTGCAAATATATAAAAATATAACAGACGCTGACAAGTCTGGCGACAAACAAAAAATAGCAGACGCTGAAAACTCTCTTGAAAGATATAAAAAGTGGATAAAAGACAACTACATTCAAATAGCTCTTAAAAATGAAAGCGATGTAGTTAAAGGCAATTTAATAGACGCAGAAGGAAATTCTTGGATAGATTCAGGAGGAACATCACATCCAGTTTTAATTAAAGCTTTAAATAAAGCTATTAAATCAGGAAAAGATGCTGACTGGGATAAAGTTCCAAGTTCTATGCTTAGATATTTTAACGGTCATAAAAATAAAAGCGGAAAATCAGCTAGTTTAAACCCTAACAATTTAGATGTTTTTGGTAAAAATGTAGCAAAAGATTTTAATGTTGAAGTAGATAAGAATTTAAGACAAAATCCAGACGTAGTTAAAGAACAAGGTGACTTAATAAACAAAGTTATATTGACTGAAGCTGGAATACTAGAAGGTAGTAAAGCTGTTTCTAGAGAAAAAGCAAGGAAATTATTAGATAATTACTTAAAATTAGCACCTAGTAAAGCAGAAGCATCTAAACGCATGAACGGGCTAATGCCTAGTGAAATAAAGTATGATAAACCTATTTCAGTACAGATGGGTGTTGACGCTTTAGCTAAAACAGACAAAGCTCTTAACAACGCTAGAGTTGCTAATTTTTCTGCGCCTAAAAAAATTAGAGTATTTGACTTTGATGACACTTTAGCTAGATCAAAAAGCAAAGTATTATATACAGTGCCAAACATTGAAGGTGGTTTTAGCGAAGGAGCTACGAAGCTAAAAGCTATATTTATGGTTGGTGGCCCTGGCGCTGGTAAAACAAATGTTGGTAAAGGATTACAACTCGGCAGACGTGGTTATAAAGTAGTTAATCAAGATATAGCATTAGAGGCTATGAAAGAGGAATCAGGTTTACCGGCTAAAGAATCTGACTATAACGCAGAGCAAAGATCACTAAGATCTAAGCTTGGCGCTGCTGCTAGAAAAGCTGCTGTAGCTAAGTTTGATAAATATGCTGCCGCAGGTAATGGTATGGTTATAGACGGCACAGGCGCATCGTATAATGCTACTACTAAGAAAATAAAAGCTTTAGAAGATCAAGGTTTTGAAGTGCATATGGTTGTAGCCACAACGCCTCTTGAAACTGCTATAGCTAGAAACAAAGCTAGAACAGAAAGATCGTTACCTGATTTTGTTGTAAAGAAAACTTATGATCAAGTTCAAGAAAGTTTAGCTAAATATAGAGAAGACTTTGGAGGAAGATTATATGAAATAAATACAGAGACTATAGAGTATGGTAAACCACTACCTACAGAGTTTTTAAAACAAGTTTATGCTGGAATAAACACTAACAAAGTTGGTAAAGTTGATGCAACTAGTTTTGCTGAAAATTATGATGTTTTAGAAAGTCAAGGTGCAGAGTTTGATTTTAGAGAGTTTAGTAAAGTTGTTGAAGGTAAAAAAGGACCATTATTTAGTGTTGCTGAAAAAATAGCCGCGGCAAGAGGTACTGATGATGTGTTCATATTAACAGCAAGACCAGCTGATGCTGCTAAACCTATACAGGAGTTTATGAAAGCAAACGGTATTGATATACCTTTAAAAAACATAACAGGACTTGGCGATGGTACTGCTCAAGCAAAAGCAGGCTGGATTATGGGCAAAGCCGCAGAAGGTTATAATGATTTTTACTTTGCTGATGATGCTATTAAAAATGTTCAAGCTGTTAAAAATGTACTAAGTCAAGTTGATGTTAAATCAAAAGTACAGCAAGCTAAGTTTAGTAAAGCTAAAGATTTTGATAGAATATTTAACGATATTATAGAAGCTAAAACGGGCATTGAATCTTACAAACAATATTCAGCCGCTAAAGCCAAAACAATTGGCGCTAGTAAAGGTAAATTTACCTTTTTTACAACACCATCAGCTGAAGATTTTTTAGGTTTACTTTATAAAACTTTAGGCAAAGGCAAAGTTGGAGATGCTCAAATGGCTTTCTATAAGACTAACTTATTAGATCCATATAACAGGGCTGAAATATCTCTATCACAAGCTAAAGTTTCAGCTGGTAGAGATTACAAGGCTTTGAAAAAGCAATTTAAAAATATACCAAAGACTTTAGAAAAAGAAACTGGGATTGCTAAGTATACATATCAGCATGCTATTAGAACTTACATATGGAACAAACAAGGTATTGAAGTTCCGGGATTATCTAAGCGTGATCAAAAAAGATTAACTGATTTTATAGCTAATAACGCAGAGCTTAGTGTATTTGCTGATAACTTAATAACGATACAAAAAGGTAAACCATATCCGGAACCAGGTAAAGACTGGACAGCTGGCACTATAACCACAGACGTTATATCTGGTATTAATAAAGTTAATAGAAAAGAGTATTTACAAGAGTGGCAAGAGAATGTAGACATTATATTCTCTGAAAAGAATATAAATAAGCTAGAAGCTGCTTTTGGAGCTAAGTATGTTGAGGCATTGAAAGACTCGCTAAGAGCAATGAAAAGTGGTAGTAATAGACCGCTAGGCGGCGATAGAGTATCAGACGGTATACTAGACTGGTTAAACAATTCTGTTGGTGCTATAATGTTCTTAAATACAAGATCTGCAGTATTACAGACCATATCTTCGGTAAACTTTGTAAATTGGGGTGATAATAATATATTAAAGGCGGGTAAAGCGTTTGCTAACCAAAAACAATTTTGGGGTGACTTCTTAACTCTTATGAACTCTGATTACTTACTTGAAAGAAGAGATGGTCTTAAAATTAACGTAAGTGAATCTGAAATAGCTGATGCTGTTGAAGGTAGTAAAAACAAGGTTAACGCTGCTATATCATACTTACTTAATAAAGGTTTTGTGTTTACTAGATATGCAGATAGTTTCGCTATTGCTTCTGGTGGTGCTACATTTTATAGAAATAGAACTGAAGCTCTAGTTAAGCAAGGTATGGATAGAAAAGCAGCAGAAGAACAAGCTTTTAACGACTTTAGAGCTATAGCTGAAGAAAACCAGCAGTCTAGTAGTCCATCGAAAATCAGTCAACAACAAAGATCTTTAATTGGTCGTATTATACTTCAGTTTGGTAACACTCAGCTTCAGTATGTACGTATACAAAAAAGAGCTGTGCAAGATCTAGTAAACAAAAGAGGTGATTGGAAAAGCAATATATCTAAAATAGTTTATTACGGCGCTATACAGAACTTAATGTTTAATGCTATGCAAAGCGGTTTAGCTTGGGCGTTGTTTGATGATGATGAAGAAGATGAAGAGCTAACAGAGAAAAATAAAGAGCAAAAACTACAAAGAACTTTAAATGGCGCTATTGATTCTCAGTTGAAAGGTCTTGGTATACAAGGCGCTGTAGTTTCAGGTGTTAAAAACGCTTTAATAACTATAGCTGAGGAAGCTGATAAGAAATCACCTAAGTTTGAAGAAGCTCTTGATGATTTATTTTCTATAGCTCCAGCGCTTGGATCTAAAGTTAGAAAAATAAAATCAGCCGCAAGAACTGTTTCTTGGAATAGAAAAGAAATAAAAGAAAAAGGTTTCAGTATGGATAATCCAGCTTATTTAGCTGGTGCTCAAGTTATATCAGCTGCATTTAATATACCATTAGATAGAGCAGTTATGAAGATGAACAACATGCGTAATATATTAAATCCTGCTACAGAAAACTGGCAAAAAGTTGCATTAGCTTTAGGTTGGTCCACGTGGGATGTTGGACTACCTTATTTTGGTTTAGCTGAAGACAAACCAGTATTAACTGAAACTGAAAAGCAAACTAAAAAATTATTTGATCTTAATAAGTCTGATCAAGTTAAAAAGCTTTTAAATTTAGGTTTAACTAAAAAAGAAATTAGAGCATTAACTAAAGAAGAACAAAGAGTTGATGAAATTATAAAATTACAAAATAAAAAGAAAGATGCCGGATCCAAAAAATAAAAAAAGTAAAAAAGACAAACTAGCAGAAGAAGTTTTTGGAGAGTTTGGTTGGGATACTTTAAATGAACAAGAAAAAAATAAGCTTTATAAGTTACATCCAGACTTACCAAAAGACGAGAAAGATCCTAGTGAGTTTAGTGGACCTATGCAAATGAGATTTTCATCAGCTTTAAACGCTGGGTCTCCATTGTATGGAAAAATTAGTGGACCTTGCAAAGCTGCTGCAAAAAGAAAATTTAAGGTTTGGCCTAGTGCTTATGCTTCAGGTTGGGGTGTAAGATGTACTAAAGCTGGTGGACCTAGTAAATTTGGAGGTAAAAAATAATGGCCTACGTACAACCAGGTAATACGCCTTTGCACAAACAAAAAGGTGGTGGTACAACTAAGACATGCTTACCTGCTTCTAAAATAAGAAGTATGAGTAAAGAGCAAAGAGAAAAGCTAGTAAACTCTAAAAAATCTGCTGGCGCAAAAGGTAAATATAAAAGATCGTCTAAAACAAACGTTAAAGGCGCTCGTAAAAAAGGAGCTACACTTAGAGACTGGTTTGAAAAAGAAGACTGGAGAAGAGTTGATGATCCATCAAAAAAATGCGGAGAATAAAATGAGCTTATCAGATATTAAACTATACGCTATGAACGCTGGCACTTTAGGTGTTACAACATTTACACAGATAGAAGACGGTTTGAAACTATTGCTACTTGTAATTACAATTGGATATACTGTATCCAAGTGGATACATATTAAAAGAGATAATAACTAATGAAATATTTTAACTACGAAGAATTTGATTCACCTGATATACAAGGTAGTGGCCAACTTATGGATCCAAAGCTTCTTGAAATGATAGATGAAGCTAGAGAGATCTATGGTAAACCAATACGTGTAACTAGTGGATATAGAACAGAATCTCACAACCGCAAGGTTGGTGGAGTTAGTTCATCTTCGCATTTAAAAGGTTTAGCAATAGATATAGCATGTGTAAAATCTGACGATAGATTTGAAATGTTAACTGCATTGTTAGAAGTAGGTTTCAATAGAATAGGTGTTGCAAGTACATTTATACACGTAGACATCGATAAAGATAAATCACAAAACGTAATCTGGACATATTAATTATGGCATATATACAACATAACTCACCTTTTTCAAAGGTAAGAAAAACAACAAAAGGTAAAGGTAGAAATTTTTTATCTACAGAAGAAGGAGCTGGTATGACAGAGGCTGGCGTAAAAAAATATAGAAAAGAAAATCCAGGTAGCAAGTTAAAAACAGCCGTAACAGGTGATGTTAAACCTGGTAGTAAAGCTGCTAAAAGAAGAAAATCATTTTGCGCTAGATCAAAAGGCTGGACAGGTGAAAGAGGTAAAGCAGCTAGAAGAAGATGGAAATGCTAATATAAAATATAAAACAAAAAAATGAGTACATTTATGTCAAAACACTGTAGCCCAGTAAGCTATGGTACACCACTAGAAAAGAAAAGTTGCAGTGCTGCTAATTACGGATCACCGCTAGACCAAAAAATTGACACAAAAGCTATTGGTCAAGCTGCAAAAGACGCTAAAGAATACAAGCAATATGTAGAAAAAGCAACTGCTCCGTATGAAAAAAGCAAAACAAATCTAAGCAAAGAAAGCTATGAAAGAGCTCAAAAAGCTAAAGGGGTTAGTAGTTACGCTGGATATCATATGGGTAAAAAAATGCAAGCAAACGGAAGTAGACCTCCTCAAGAAGTTAGAGATCAATTTTATGAAGGTCAGTATACAAAGTATGCAACCATTAGAAAGCCTGAAGAAATAAGTAAACTTAAAAAAGATTTAAATATAAATCACAACGCACCTTTGAATCAAAACGCTTCAAATAATGATGCTGAAGCAAAAAGATTAATGAAAAAAATAAAAAAAGATGCAAAAAACTGGGAAAGCAGTATGACGCCTGAAGGAAGATCTAAGCCTGGAGTAAAGTCTGATAGCTTATATAGAGTTTACGAAACAACAGCTAGAAAACTACATAAAAAAGGTTTATTAGATAAGTCAGGTTATGGCGATGCTTTTGACTTTGATTAATAAATTATGGGAAAGTTTTTAATAAAAATCGGAAATAAATTAGTTTCATTTAACATATATTTAAAAGGTGAATGGAACTCGCTACTATATAAATTAATGTTTAAAAAAGAAAAATAATGAAACCATTCACATCAAAACACTGCATGCAGTACTTAACAAAGGAATCACCTTTGAATCAAGGATTAAAACAATTACACAATAGACCAGTTCAACAAAAACCTATGGAAAGAAAACCTGACGTTGAACCTATGAATCTTCCAGAGCTAGCTACGCCAAAATTAAAAGAGCAATACCGTAAAAAAACTGGACCTACAGGTATAGCTCCAGAAAAACAAAAATATGATGACTCTGAAAAAGGCAGAAAAGAAAGATTAAAACGCGAGCAAAAGGCTGGCAAGAGAGATAAATACGGATATCAAACAAGTAGCTACGAAAAATAAGGAACAAAAATAAACTGGGCGTACCATACCCAAAAGTTCCTGTAACC
>ERZ1046568.2166-NODE-2166-length-13083-cov-10.020341_pt1 | contig 13083 bp, 12 predicted proteins | sample MGYA00383092_ERZ1046568 | MGnify/ENA primary metagenome ERZ1046568 (study PRJEB29581, sample SAMEA5548362) | metagenome | biome: marine; feature: coastal; material: water | depth 1 m | study: Short-term variability in the microbial, nano- and picoplankton... | reverse complement strand
TCTGCTTGTTTCTGTATGTCTTCTTCAAAGTTACGAGGAGTAAACTCCGTAGTCTTGAATTGTTCTTGTACCTTGTCTAATTGAAGTTGTCCTATTTCTGATAGTTCACCAGAATCATCTGTGTATCTTTTGTTGATAGCATCTATTAACTGATCACGCCGTTCCATAATCTTTTGGTTCGTGTCAGATACCATCCCGCTCTGTGCTGCTATGTAATCATCGCCATAGGCTTCAGTATATTGTACACGTGTTTTTTCAATAGCAGCATCTAGGCGTGGGTCAACATAACTTTCGTCTGCTTCAGCTTGATCAAGTATTTCATTCGTTTGTATCTCTGCTTCAGAGGTCTGTTGTTCTGCAATAGGTGCATCAATATCTACTACAGGTGTAGTATTCTGCTCTGTAGTATAGTCTTCCTGCGGCAGGGGTTGTTCCACCGTAGGTTCTGTTTTAGGCAAGGGTTGACCAAAGGGTACAAACTCAACTGTATCCTCTTCGTCATCCTCTGACTTTAATTTTTCAGCAAAGGGTACAAATTCTACCATTAAAACAATACACCGTAATCACTAACTACTGCTAATCTAATGTTGCCTTGATCATCTGTATACGCAACAACATCATTCTGTTTAAACATTCCTTGAGATGCTTGCTCTTGCACTTGATCTTTTGTTCTTCCATCAGTAGGAATAGTTTTATACTTTGATGCAGCCTTAGCTGTACCGGGGTCTATCTGTGCATCATTGTCTGATGCAGCACGTTCCGTACCCAAGTGAGCACGATATACGCTCTGCCTGTAGGCATTAACAGACGCATCTGTTCCACCCTTAACGTTTGCAATCATAGTCTGGAATGTTTTATCCGTAGAGTCACCATACTGTGAATTAAGGTTACCATACGCACGATAACGTAAGGCAAAAGAGTTAGCTTCATTACCTGTTTGTACAAGTTTAATTTTACCTGTTAGGTCTTTCTCAGCTAAACCTTCCAGTTCAAAAGTGCGTTGTATCTCATTGTCAACAAAACTGTCACGGCTTTGTTTACTAAAGTCCAAGCCTTCTGTATCTGTCCCTTTACCATCTAAGTCTGCTTTAAACTTTTGGTAGGCACTTAATGTCTCAGAGTAAGTAGTGTCAAACTCGGCACGTTGAGCTTCTGTCGGAGCATTAGTACGTTGAAAGTCTAACTCAACCAGACGTGCCTCAAACGTTTTTGCTTTAGTCTTCTCTTTATCTTTAGGGGGCTGTGTAAAGCGAGATACAAATGGCTGCGCTTCAGCTTCCTCTGTCATCTCCTGTACTCTACCTGTTTCAATCTCAGCCATCTGTGGGTCAATCTGTGAACCACGGGGATCATCAACATCAAAAGCAAACTCACTTTGTATAGAAGTCTTAGGCATAGCATAACCTGCAGAAGCATCGTACCCTTTGTTCGCCATATTCTCAGCGTAAGATATTGCATACTTACCTGCAGTCTTACCCTTAGACATGATGTCTTGAACTTGATCGGCAGAGTAGAATAGGCTTAGACCTTCTGCTAGTGATTTGGCTTCTTTTTCATCTGCCCTACGTTGATTGGCTGCAGCTACACGTGCCCTACGTTTAGTTTCTTTTTCATCTTGATCTTCTTTATACAACTGCGCTTCTTTAGTCTTGATCATATCAACCAAGTTGTCAGACGCCCCACCAAGAAATGCCCCAAAATTAAATGCCATTACTGCCTCCGTGCCATTAGCCCTGCAGGTGCAGGTTCTTCAGCCATACTTTCTTCTTCAACACCAGTCTCAGGTAGCTCCTCTACAGGTTTACTTCCTGCCTCTTCCATAACTTTCTTTGCATTACGCATTGCTTTTGCAATTGTTGAGTCACGGAATTTATCTTTGTCTTCTTCTTCCATCTCAGTGCCAATAGTGTATTCAACACCTTCTTCATCACCTACGTAAGATAGCATTTCAATTAGTACAGGCATGATGAGGATACCCACGTCAATAGAATGTTTCCCCTGCATTACACCACCGGATTGTAAAGAGTTTGCTATAGTAGTTAGAGGAATACCAAGCTCCATTACATCTACTATATTATCACGGAACTGTGGTTCAAGGATACGTGGTGCATAGAAATCCATAGCCTCTTCAACTGTGGCATACTGAGGAGGATGTTGCCAAGGACGTGCACCCAACTCTGCAGTTAAACTTTGTCCGGGGATAGGAGCATTAAAACTCTTACGATAATTTTGTACCATTATATTTTGTTCCTATACTCACGTATCTGTTCCATAGCTTCAAGAACCATGTCGTATGGTTGTTTTTCTTTTGGCTCTTGCATCTTAGGTTTACGTGTCATGTCACGCCCAAGTAGACCACCTGTTTTTTGTGGTTCCATAGTTGGTTTCTTACGCTTATCTAAATCACGTACAGCTTTCGCATAACTTTTTGCAGCGGCGGTATATAAATTCATGTGGTTATTCCTTACCCTTTAAAATAGACTTCCTGCAAACGTCTTACTAAGTGTAGACATGTCAGTGAACAGTAGTGTACTTACAAGGTTACCAAATGATTTAGATGACTCTGCATCAATCATCATCTTACGTTCTTCAAGTGATAACTGTTCTTGCGCAAGTTCACTTAAACGATCTTGTTGGTTTTCTGCACTAGTCCATGCCCACTCCATCTGATCACCATACAATCCCCACATGTTATTGTAGGCAGTGTTAGAGATGTCCAGTGTATTAATGGCATTCAGTTCGTTTGCACGATTAATAGCAGCAGTGTCTTGTGTTGCAATCTCTCTACGCCATGTGGCATTTGACTGATCAACTACCAACTGGTTCTGTGCATTAAACTGTTCACGGTTGTTTTTCATCTCAGCATTAAACTGGTTGGCTGCATTTACTTGACCTGCATTAAAACGTTCTTGTGCATTTTGTTGTTCACTATTATGCATGTTAATAGTAGAGTTTAAATTGTCGTAGAACTGATTAGCTTGGTTCTCAGACTGTGCGTTAAACTGACGTGATGCGTTAACTGCAGCTTGATCAGTAAGCATAGAGTTAATAACTTGTTGTGACTTAAACAGTTCTGTCTGTTGTTCGTTAGACAAGTTAGCCATATCAAGCTGTAAGAAGTTCTGAGCATTTTGTACAGCAGTCTGTTGACGGTTGTTCAAGTTACCCATGTCTAGGTTAGCTAGTGCAGATGCCTCTGCAAGAACCATAGCTTGACGGTTAGACAAGTTCTCTAGGTTCATTGTCTGCAAAGAACGAGCATTCTCTAGCTGTACCTGTTGGTCAGCAGTGAAGTTCATATTAGCAATGTCACTAATCTTACTTGCGTTTAGTACACGTGTTTGAAACTCTTGATCAAACTCTTGCCCCATAAATGTTGCACGTTGTTCTGCTGCAAGCATAGCACGTTGTTGACGGTTTGACAAGTTCTGTGATTCAAACTGTGCCACTGTAGCTGCATCAGCTTGTGCAATAGGTAACGCACTTTCCATAGCAGCTTGCATAATGGCTTGTCCTGCCATTGAAGAAGCACTAAGACCACGTGCAGCCATTTGTTGATTAGCTAAACGTACAGCACCCGCTGCCCATGCAGGAGGTGTAGTACCCTCAAACTGTTCCATCAACCCTACAAGCTGACCCTGTACAGTAGCTTTCTCTGATGGTGTAGCAGTTGCTGCATCAATTTGTTCAGTAAACTTAGCTGCCTTAGTTGCATCTGCAGCAGCACCAGATACTAGCTCACCGTCTTGTATCTCACGCTGTACTTCATTCTCCATAAGAGTAGCAGTACCCTGTGCAGCACTAAGATCACCTACCATACTTGCTGTAGTCATAGCTGCAGTTACTTTAGCACGAGCATCGTCTTCATCTGTCTGTGCTGAATTAAGTGCCTGTGTTTGTGCAGCTACTTTTTCAGCACTTACATCTGCCTCATACTTGGCTGTGTCAGGCTGATCTACGTTTGCGGAAAGGTACGTATCAGCTAAGGCAACTTCACTTACGCCAAACTCACCAGATACCTGACCACTACCAGCCTCAATAAACTGTCCGGGTTGCTGTTGAATACGCTGTGCTTCAACACGAGTACCTTCGGGCAACGTAGGATCAGTTGCACGTTTAGTCATTACATCTTTAATTGTAGTTTGTGTGGATTGATAAAGTGGCTGAAGTTGTTGCAGACGACCATAGGTGTCTGATACTTCTTTGCCTTTAGCTTCTACAAGTTCTTTCAGATAAGTATCATCTGGATTAGCTGCAGCTTGTTCCTGTAGACGTTGTAGTTCTAAGTTTTGCTGAGTGTAGTTTGACTGTGCATTGGTGTATTCTTGTTCAATATTTTCAATGTCCCCCGCTACACCACCAGTAGTTTGTTCTGTAAGGTAGTTACGATACGCATCTTGTTGTGCTTTAAATCCAGTATAAACATCAGATTGTTTGGCTTCATTTAAAACATTAGCTATATTAGCTGCTTCATTCTCTATGCTTGCACGTTTTCTGTAGGGAGACTTTAATGTTTTACCATCAGCATACGTAATAGTCCAGTTTCTGCTACTGCCAGTTATCTCATAGTCTGTAGGATCAGCGGGAATATTACCAGAGGATAACATTGCAGTGATACCCGGAATGTTATTTTCCGCACCTGCACCTGTTGAACCACCTGCTATCTTTTCTAAAAAGGGTGCATAGGCATCCTCAGATAATTCTGGCATACCTTGTGAAGGATCATAGCCACCTAAATCAGGGAGAGGTTCTACAGGAGTAGGCAAACCTACACGACCACCATCATCAGGACCAGTACCAATAGGCATACCTGTTATTGGGTTTATTTCAGGTCTAGGTTGAGGGGCTATACCTTGACCACGTGTGTCATCAGTAAAGATTCCAACACCCTGCTGTTGAGCATAGTCTTGTGCTTGCTGCATTGTGTCAAGGTTAGTCTTTACAACTTTACCTGTTTGGTCAAGTACTTCAAAGCCACCTGTTGCAGTTTGTTGTGTTGTAAATGTAGGTTGTGTAATCTGTGGTGTAGTTACATTTGGACCAAGCTGCATGGTTGTAGGTTGTGGTTGCTGTACTTGATTTTGTTGATTAATGTTTGGGAAACCACCTGCTTGAAACTTTTGTACTGCACCACCTTTAGCCATCATCATAGCAGCTTGTTTGAACTGATCCATCTGTGTACGTTTTTCAGGGTTCTGTTCTAAGTACTGTTGAAAGCCAGACATGTCACCAGTATAACCTAGCGTACCTGCAATACGCTGCATGGCATCTGGTTTAAAACCACCGAATGTAGGATTTTTAATTTGATTAATCATGTCTATGCCTTATTTGTTTAGTGTCATCCAGACAGCACCTGCTATAAATGTTAGTACACCTACCGTTGTTATTTTTACTACTGTAGTCCAAATACCTTTACGGGTATCTCGCCATGCTTCCAGTAGACTACGCATCTCAGTAATGTCTTTTTGTGCTTGGTCATCTAGTAGGCCAATAGAACGTAGGGCTTCCTTTGCCCCACGCCTAGCTGCACGATCTAGCATCTCTTCTACTTCATCTACTGTAAGTTTAACATCTGACATAACCTACACCCTATGGTTTAGTAGGCCAGTCAGCCTCTTCCAAGTGAGGCCAGTTAGCGTGACTTGTTATGTCACGCAATGCTTGACGATATGCTGTTTGTTCAGCAGTCATGGTTAGATCAGATGATGCCCACCAGTCAGTCTCACCAATCAAGCGGTCACGCTGTGAGCGATTACTTTCTGCTGCACTACTGTCTAGCTGTGCTTGATATGCTGCCTCATGTTCAGCCTTGGTGGTTGTTACACCATCCTCGTCAGTTGTGTCACTGAAAATGTCAGCAACTTCCCATGCCTCAACCCAGTTGCTATTCGCATCCTGCACAACACCATTACGGCGTACTGATTGATATGCACCTATGCCATCTGTAGGTTTAGGCGCACGAAGCACAGGGTCTACATTCAGTGCGTCAAACACATTAGTTCCCCACACTTTAGGCATGGACATGTTAGGGTTTTCTTTGCGTAACTGGCCTTGAGATTTAAGCTCACCAGTTGTGCGATCACGATATTCAGTCATTAGTTGATACTCCTTGTATGACCTTGATTATATTGCGTATGCGGTTATGCGATTGCGTAGAAGATGTAGGTTGCACCAGATGCGTTCAGGGCTGTACCTATGGCATTTATTATAAAACCACTGCTATGTGGGTCAATACTGTCGAGGTTAGGGTTTTGCGGTGAGTCTGCATTCAATAGAAAATAGGGATCATTACCAGTGTTAATACCTCTTACTGTATCAAATAAATACCAATCACCGTTGGCGTTAGTACGTTTGATAAGAACAAACTTCGCACCTGCACTAAAACCACAGTCAATAACTCTACCACTATTGCCATTGCCTGTATAGCTTCCGACTTTGGAAACGCCGGGAGCCGTTGCAAACAGATATGCTACGTATTCATATGACTGATTGCTGATATAGACATTGGAGGGTATAGTAATACTACTTGCTGAAACAGTTGGGGACATGTTTCCATTAAAATAACCGCCAATGTGAGATGTCAGTGAAAGGTTTGGATAAGTGCTATTGCCTATGCTGGAAAGATCTTTGTGCCAGCAAAACCAATCATTTGAACTAGCGCTGTTTCTTGCTTTTATCCATACCATTTCAGGTGCTACACGTAAATTATGATCTAAAGTTAAGGCACTATTTGATCCTTTGTAGGCAAGAACGTCAAAGAAGCTGGGAGCACGTCGCCAAGTGTAAGATATCATAGCCGACGATGTGCCACTTGTAGGAAAAGCACCTTCATTGTTTGCGTACCAATCCCCTCCTCCCTCTGCCTCCGTAGTGTTGGCTTGATTAGTTAGATACCACCCCCCACGCAGACGATCCCTGAAATACATATAACTTGTACCAGTTTCCCTATTCATCCACAGGTCTACAGGTTTTCCAAGGTAGCCATAATAACCATTTCCCCTAGTGCTAACATTAAAAACATCACTTGCATCTTCAGGCACAGACACTGGTCCACGGCGGATTGCCACGTAGATATATTTTCCCGTTTGGGCGTTAACACTGCTGTCTGCCGTGTCTATTTTAAAGCCATTTCCTAATAACCTGATCTTTTCAGCGTTACTTTCAGCTTGGCTGCCATTGGCTATAAGAAAAGGCTCCTCTTTATTAGTATGGATGCCACGTATGCTATCCATTATTAGCCAATCACCAGTACCGTCAGTCCTCTTGATCATCACCCACTGCGGCTCAAACCCTACATCAATTTCAGGCCCGCCTGACGACCCATCGCCAGTATAGCCCCCACACTTGATAATATCTTGGTCACCATCAGGGCCGAACTCACCGTCACCGTCATTGTGGGCGAATAGGTAGGCTATATACTCTCTACCAGAGTAGTTTACAGCTACATTATTGCCAAGAGTAAATACAGAGCTTGTCGGAGCCGTATTATTAAACATCCAAGAAGCAGTTAGACCATTAGAGTTACCATTTAATTCTAAATATTTAGTTGCCCCTACCCCTCTATGGTATGTAACCCAACTGTTGGAGTTGTTCAAGTCTTTAATAACCATCATGCCAACTTCACAGCCAAGGTTATGACTTATAGTGCGTCCAGAAGTACCGTTACCTGTATACGTCACGATATCAAAGAACTTAGGGGCTTTGCGGAATGTCCAAGAGGCGTAGTCACCATGGTAAAAGCTATTAAGAAGGTTACCAACGGTAAACCCATCACTATTAAAGGATTGCATTTTATCGCCACTAAGATCAAATGAGTCTGATTGACTAGGGTTGGCATTGTTGGTACTAAGATGTTCTACTAAACTTCTTTCACTGTCGTACAAACTATGTTCCCAGCTGGCGCCCCTTCTTTTAATCCAAACAAGTCCACCTTCGCCATCAAGGTCAATGCCATTGCTGATACTTCGTGATGATGAGCTTGTAGCATCACCAGTATACAAATAAGTGCTGAACACATCATCCACATCAAGTGCATCGCCACCAGCAGCACCCGACATCATTAGCTTTTTAATATTGCTCATTCTATATTATCCTAAGTTTAACCCTACTGTAAAGCCGTACCAAGTAGTGCCACCGTTATAAGTGTAGAACACAAACTGATCCTCAGCAGATGCAATGCTAGTTAGTCTAGGCGCACCTGATAATGCATACTTATCAGCCTTAGGCCAATCTACACTCGTAGGCCACGTAACAGTATAACCACTAGCACTAGCATCCTGTGTAATCTTCAAAGAGAAGCCATATGCTGTACCGCTTGAAGGAGGATTGCTAAAAGTGAACGTAGTGTTCTCACTTAGTGTGTTACTAAATACGTTACCTGCTTCACAGTTAAGCGTTGTGCTACCGCCTGACGAAGAAACAGCTTGGTATGTTTCATTATAGGATAATACTATAAGTTCACCATTAATGTCAACATCACCTGTGTAAGTTTCTAGTGCGAAGCTTGTAAGTTTACCATCAAGCTGTGTCTGGATGTTTGATGTTACACCATCTACGTAGTTAAGCTCTGTTGTGCTTGCTGTAATACCGTCAAGAGTGTTTAGTTCCGCTGTTGATAATGTTGCACCATCAAGAATATTTAGCTCTGCACCTGATGCAGTTACTGCAGTACCACCTAGAGTAACACTTGTTGTAGTAATTGTAATATTAGATGAGCCATCAAAGTTAGCTGCACCTGATGTTACACCTGCAATAGCAATTGTACGTGCAGTTGTAAGCTTATTTGCGGTAGTTGCAACACCTACAACAGTAGCATTAATACTGCCATCAACGGTAAGATCACCTGTAACTGTTGCATTACCTGATACAGCTAAAGTTGTAACATTTGCAGTATCAATAGAGCCAGTGTCAATGTAAGCAGTGCCATCAATGTAGGCGTTACGCCACTCAGAGCCAACCGCACCCAGATCGTAAGAGTCATCAACATGAGGAATAAGATTAGAAGCAATATCTGCATTTACTGTCACCGTGTCTGTGGCTGCATCACCAAGTGTTGTGTTACCATTAACTGCAAGAGTACCAGTAAGTGTTGTGTCAGTTGATACAGACAGTGTACCTGTGATAGCAGTTGAACCTAAACTAACTGCACCTGCAGATGTAATAGAACCGTCAAGGTTAAGGTCACCTGCTAGATAAGCATCTTTATATTTTAAACTAGATGTACCAAGGTCTACCGTATTAGTTGTCTTAGGACGTAGTACAGAGGCTGTAGCTACAACGTCTTGGCTTGGTCCTATAACTGTAATAGGCGCACCTTCAGATGTAGTACCGTCATGCGTATGGCCTGTACTAGCATTAAATGTTGCTTCAACAGCATTAAACTCGTTGTCTAAGTCATCAGCATCAATAACGTTACCATTGGCAATGTTATTAGCTGTATCTGCTCTTACGTAACCTGTACCCATGAGTTTTCCTTACTTCCTATTGTTTTCAGCAAATTCAAGTATTGCCGTGTCTAACAAAAATGCTGAATTAGAACTATCATCTTCTATTCTTAGTGCAACTGTATTGCCTGAACCTACAATATTATTATTAAATGATTGAGTACGAGCCTCACCGAATATAGTAGTACCAAATATTGCAGTATTATTTCCATAAAACCCACCGCCACCTGCATTTGAAACTAATGAAAATGTAGCGGGTTGTATTTTGTTTCTGTCATTTTGATTGTATCTAACATTACAGTCAATGTTAATTGCGCCAAATGGTTTAATATACAAATCTAGTTTATAAAATGTTTTACGCTTTTGTGCGTCTGTAACAGGCATAAAAGGTGACTCATAGATAGCCACAACGTTATCTCCATCACGTGATGTTCCGCTCTCCATTCGGTAAACATAGCCATCATTATTTGAAAACACCACAAACTCTACATCGTCAATGTATTGTGAGTCAGCAATATAAACTTTATAGCCTTTTGTTTCAGCCCACTGAAAACCAGTACCACCTTGGTCAATAAACTTAGTACCTAGCACACCCTTAGCAATACCAACTTTTTCACCATTAACATAACCAAACATACGATACTGAGCTTTACCACGTATAACTGTACTTGAAAAGTTTTGTGAATAACCCTGTAGTTCTGTTACTGTAGGGCGTATGTTTTTAGATGCCACATCAATACCAAAGTCACCAATTCGTTCAGTTGAACTTAGTGTACGTAGTCCGTCAGGACCAAGGAACATAACATCAGAGCCAACTTCTTGAATTGTGTCTGCACTTAAACAACCAAGGTCTTCTGTAATTGCACTAAGAGTAAAGTCAGCAGCACTGTTACCTGTTAGTCTCATTATCTTATCACGACAGAATACAATCAATGAGTCACGGTATACTTTAAGACCAGTAATCTCTGAGTTAAGACCAATACTACCTGCACCATTAGCAGGATCAAAGTCTGTGTCAGCATAAGGGGCTGTAAATACAAGCTCAGTTCCTACACCAAAGAACAAAGTACTTTTAAATAACTCTACTGTACTTGCACCCTCTACCGCACTATTGCCTGTACCACTACCTGTTATGTAAGTCATAGACTGTGTACTGTCAGTATAATAGGCAGGGTAGTTTACCCCATCAACAAAAACAATCTTTAATGCATTGTTAAAATTATAACTTACATGTCTGGCTTTAGTGAAAGTAATATCCGCAGCAGTTACAAGAGAAGACCAAGCAGGTGTAGTATCTGTTGTGTTGATTAGATAGTAGACACCACTACGTGCTGCTATAAATCTTTCTTCGTCTGCATTTTCAACAACTGCAAGTGCTTGTGTTACACCACTACCTGTTAACTGTGCATCGTCTAGTTTAGTGTATCCTGCTACTTTACGATACCCACCATCTAGTGACGGTTCAAAGTTCTGCAAAATAAATGCAGAGCCTACAGCGTTAATACCCTGTTGCAATGGGCTGATGTTAGTAACCAAACCACCCGTAAACTGTACAGGAAATGTGGACCAAGCTGTAGTCATATTTTATACTTTCACTAAACCAAATGCATTTGTGTTGTTATACTTTACAGTAGAACGTATATAGTCATAAGTATTTATGTGTATACTACGCATGTACTTAATACTCTGTTCAAATTTTTGTTGCGACAATTGAGCGGATTGATTATCCCCTCTAAATTGATACGCATAGTACATAGCACCTTCAGTGATCACATGTTTAAATTCTTGTGGTACAGTAGGTACATCATCTTGTAATTCTAACTCTACAGGATTACGATAGTATTCATATACTAATTCATATGCTTTATCTGGTGTAGGAAATATAACAAATTCTTGACTAGGTGTTCTAGCTACATATCTTGGTTTACTACGAATACTTGTAGTATTATTGTACTCATAGTCAGAATGCTTGTCAAGGTATTCTTGGTAGTCCATGCTTTGTAATTTAGTAGTTGTGATATTTAAGGTACTATTACGTTTAATACGAAAACTATTCATGTCAATTGTTTTAGCATCATAAGGATAACCGTAACGTGTAACGCCCACAGTTAATGTGTCTTCTTCTTCTACATGGTTCCAAGGCCAACCAAACTCTTCATGATTAATATGGCGAATAGCTGAGTTAACTGCGTCTTTAGCTGTATTATAATAACCTGTAGCTGTAGCAAAATTAGATGTTGTAAGCTCTACTTCGTTCAGCCTACGGTTTACTTCATTTACAAGTCCAAGAAAGTTATATGCCATTATTTTTCCCTTACACGTAGGAATACAGTACGTTCAAATATTAAACCATCAGATGTTGTTACGTTACAATACAGCTTATACTTAATATTGTCAGTACCTAAACCTATACGTGCCGTTGCAATAGTATCTGTGCTTGTGGCTGATACTAATTGTAAACCATGTACAACTTGACCACTAGGAATAAGTTCTGTCTTAACTGCATCACCATTATCAACATACCATGTTACACTATTAATAGTTGTAGGTGCAATAAAACGTGACCAATCAATACTGTAATCAGTTAATTCATCTGGGTCTTTGTTAGGCCACTTTAATGACATAGTATATTCCTATTATGCTGCACGTACTTGAGACGTGTTTGTGTTTGATGAAGTTGCCGCAATATAAACAGTGCGAGGTCTACTGTAGTTTGCTTTAATAGATTCATAGTCAAACTGTACTGTGTTGATTGTTTCATCTCCTAAAGTAAACGTACCTTGTATGCCATTGGGTAGTACTACAGCTTGACAGTCTGGTGTAACAGTGTTGCCTGATACTGTACCTGCTACACCTTTACCTGCTAGGCTGATGTTAGCATCTGCATCAATAACAACTTCATCACCATCTACTAGTAGTGAGTCAGTGATAATCTGTAAGCCAAACCCTACAGGTTGAATAGTTGGGCCAAACCCTGCGCTTACTGTAATGCCACCAAGAGTTGCAGTAAATGCTGTAGTCATTGTGATAGTAGGAGTTGTACCTACACCACCGTCTACTGTAATATCACCTGCTGAACCTGTAGCTGTTACTGAGGACGGTACAACGTCTGCTTCTGCTGCTGCTGTTGCACTACCTGCTGCACCACTAGCTTGTACCCCTGCAATAATAACAGTAGTACGTGAGCTAATATCAGGATCACCTACTGCACCTGTACCCACAACACCCGTAAGTGTAACTGCAATGTCGGCCTGTTCATAGCTTTCACCAAAAGCAGCTACGGAGAAAGGATTAGTTGAGTAGGCCATAGGTTACTCCTTATGCGGCAGCATCACTTGCCAGTACACCGTACCAGTTAGAACCACCATCACGTGTATGGAAGACTAGAATATCTGTTTCACCTGAAGCAGGAGCATCTGGGGCTGTACCACCTGCCCACTTAACTGAGCTAGGCCATGTGACTGTTGAGCCGTTGCCTGTTAGCTGTAGGATGAACCCCTGTGACCAGTTGTTGTCTGCACCACTAAATGTGAATGTAGTATTACCCGACATCGTAAGGCTGAATGCACCAGCATTGTCCACGTTACACGTTGGTGATGTACCTGAGATTGCATCGTAATCTTCTGCGTTAGAGCCATCA
>ERZ1046568.2162-NODE-2162-length-13086-cov-49.460287_pt1 | contig 13086 bp, 9 predicted proteins | sample MGYA00383092_ERZ1046568 | MGnify/ENA primary metagenome ERZ1046568 (study PRJEB29581, sample SAMEA5548362) | metagenome | biome: marine; feature: coastal; material: water | depth 1 m | study: Short-term variability in the microbial, nano- and picoplankton... | reverse complement strand
TCATAGTTTGACTGTAAATCGCTCGGGCGTGGCTCAGGGTTCTAAACCCTTCCGGGCCGTGATAGGCACCCATACCGGACGCCCCAACACCACCAAATGGAAGATCCTCTTGCACGTAGTGAAGCGTAATATCATTGATACAAACACCACCACTTTGTACATTACTCAGCAAGTACTCCTGCTCACTTTTGTCTTTGCCGAAGTAATACATCGCAAGAGGGTTTCGGCGAGGCTCAATCATATCTGGAACTTCAGCCACATCAGAATAGGTCATCACTGGAAGAATAGGACCAAATATTTCCTCATGCATAACCAACATATCTTCATTAACGTTTTGTAAAATATGTAATGGCATACGACGGTTGTCTTCAGAGGCACGCGTCTTGTCAGCACCAACTATTGTGAGCTTGGCCCCCTTGGCAACTGCGTCATCAATGTAGTTTTGAAGCCTCGCGAAGTGTCTTTCGTTGATTACACCCGCATAATCTTCATTTTCGGTGATGTTCGGATACATCGACTGTGCCTCCTGAACTACCCGCGCAATAAGTTGCTCCTCTAACTCATTTGGAACGACAACATAATCTGGCGACAGGCATAATTGACCACCATTTAAAAGCTTACCGAATGTCAGCCGTGTTCCGGCCAGATCAAGCTTAGCGCTACGACCAATAATGACAGGTGACTTGCCGCCAAGTTCTAGCGTGACAGGAACCAGATTTTTTGAGGCTGATTGCATTACTTTTGCGCCAATATTGGTAGACCCAGTAAATAGAAGGTGGTCAAAAGGCAATTCCGCAAAACGTTGACTGATTTCTGCGCCACCGGTTACGACCGCGACTTCATCGTTGGCAAAATATTTGGGGACAACGTCGGCAAATAATGCCGCTGTTTCAGGAACGAACTCAGAAGGTTTTAGTAACGCTCGGTTACCTGCAGCAAGCGCACTTGTCAGAGGCGCAACAGTCAAACCAAAGGGCAGATTCCAAGGAGAAATAATACCAACAACGCCTTTAGGGAAATGCCTAACCTGGCTCTTCCCACCCAAGAAGTTCATCGGTTTGTTAGTTTTTCGTTTCTCAGGCTTCATCCATTCTTTCAAATGTTTCATCGAATAATCGATGCCTTCGACCTTTCCCGCAAACTCTGAGAACAAACTGAACTCATAGGACCGTGCACCACCAAATTCGCGTTTAGTTGTTTTTGCAAACTCTATTTTATTTTCAACAATCAGTGCCTTGAGTCTCTTTAGACGGTCAATCCTCGTCGCATAAGTGACTTCGCCCTCAGCACGAAACTTGCTTCGCTGCAGTTCGACTAGCGCTTCCAGATTTTGAGTATGTAATGTAGTGACGTTTTCGTATTTAGTTGTGCTCATAATTTCGCTCTCTGGTTAATCTGCATTCGTTCTATTTTTTCATTACCCAAGCATCCTTAGATTGCCTGCAGCAATGCACACCGACGAAGTATCTCTGACGCTGTGCTTTTTGCTCTCCCATTAATCACAACGGTTGAACTCTCAGTAATAAGTATCTCTGCACTATATAACTGACCATCGGTCATTTCAAGGTCTTTCTTCTCTTGGTACAAAAGACTGGTAACTCTCTTATTGTGTGACATCATATGTGACACAGTGTTTTCAATTGAAAGCTAGGAGTAGATTTTGTTTTCAACGCCAAAAAAGTGTTACGTTAAGCTTAGACATCGAAATGAGTCTATAGAATTGATCGTTTTTTGTTTATTAAAAACCATGGAATAAGAGGTTCTACAATGACAAAGAATAAAAATAAAAATAATGACTTACAGTTATCAAACAATATTTCACGAAGAGATTTTGTCAACGGTACCCTAGTTGGATTTGGCACTGCCTTGTTGAGTTCAAGCATCCCTGCGCTTGCCGACGGTAAAAAGCCAGTGGGACTTTTCAATGACCCATGGACAGGTTTTGGTGGCGTGGGTGATTACGCTAATTCAAACGGTAATGTTGCTTCGGTGCGAGAAGCCGCACATTTAATTCGTGATGGCCTAACGCCATCACTACTGACGGACGTTAAAGACACCGGCGAAGAGTATGACATGGTTATTATTGGTGGCGGGTTTTCAGGACTTGGTGCCGCCTTCCAATTCCACAAAAAATATGGCGACACTAAAAAGTGTTTAATTATAGAAAATCACCCTGTATTTGGGGGAGAAGCCAAACAAAATGAATTTGAAGTCGACGGCTATACACTCTATGGTCCTCAAGGATCGAATGATTTTGGTCTACCTAAAAAAGACGACGAAGGACTGATTGCCGAGATTTATCATGCTACGGGCCTGCCCTTTGAGTACAAATTTGTAACGCAAGATCCCGAAAAAACTAAAATTAGAGCGCCTATAGAAAACTATTATGGTGTGTACTGGGATGAAGAACGTTTTGACACCGGCTACTTTTTTGGAAAAGAATCAAAAACGCCATGGGTGATTAATCCTAGGGTCGATAAACTCGCTCGGGTGCCTTGGCCTGAGGACATTAAAGCCGACTTAAATCGTGCCTTTGAAGATCGGGAAGATAAGTACCAAGGAGATGATATTGACCGCTGGCTAGATAGCATGTCGTATAAAGACTTACTTGAAAAGATCTATGACTTCAGCCCCGAGGTGACTGCATATTTTGACCCCATTATTGCAATTTCTATGGGAGGCGTTGGCTGTGATGTTTACTCGGCCTATTCCGCCAGAGAGTTAGAAATGCCCTGCACTCGCGCTCGTTATGCTTATGACAGCTCGATCGATGAGGTTGAGATGGGCGCCTTGAGTTTTCCCGGCGGTAATACCGGTAGTTTTAGACATATTGTGAAATACCTAATGCCTGAGAGCATCACTGGCGGGACAAGCTTTGAAGACATTTTGTTTAATCCCATTAACTTTAACGCGCTAGATAGACCCAATAATCCAATAAGCATTCGATTGAACAGCACGGCTATCGACATTCGTCATAGCGGTCCTGTCGACAGCGCAAAGCATGTAGATGTAACCTATCAAGAAAATGGTGCGGTAAAACGTGTTAAAGCCAAAACAGTGGTCTCAGCTATTGGCGGCTGGGTTGGGCGTAATATTATTAAAGATATACCACCTGCGATTACTGCGGCCTATAAAGAGTTTCACCACTCACCTATATTGGTGGTTAATGTTGCCGTGCGCCATTGGCGGTTTCTTGATGAACTGGGCATTTCTTCTGGTCGATGGTTTGAGGGGTTTGGCAATTTCTTCTCAATAAGGCGGCCTATGGATACTGGTGAAAAAAACCAACCTTTTGAACCCAATAAACCAGCCGTTATCACGTTTTATGTTCCGTTTAATAACCCTGGGCATCCTATAGCTACGCAGGGGTCTATCGGTCGTGCCGAGTTACTTGGTAAATCCTACAGCGATTATGAAAAAGAAATTGTCGAGCAAATGACCGACATGTTTGCCGACCATGGTTTTAATGCGCGGCGTGACATTGCTGGTATTGTGTTAAACCGTTGGGGTCACGCCTACATATCACCTCAGCCCGGTTTTCATTTTGGTAAGGACGGCAATCAGTCACCTAAAGATATCGTCAGAAAGGCCTATGGCCGCATACAGTTTGGACATTCAGAACTCAATGGCTACATGAGTCATACCAACGCGTTACAGGAAGGCTCCAGAGCCGCGCTGGCCGCTATGAAATTTATAGATTAAAGCGGTAAAACTACTAACTGTGGCTCCTCAACTATGGAGAAAGTTTGTAATGACAATCTTGGATATAGCATTCGCTATCGCTCCTGCGCTGTCTCGCCACCTTTCTATTGAAAGAGGGGCTCGGCTTAAACCCGCTGCGCGGAGCATACATCGCTACGCTCTAGCCAAAAAAAACCCAACTCATTCGGGTTGAGGTCTATTTTTGGTGGAGGCGGCGGGAACTGATATCAGACTGTAAGCTATTGATTAATATAACTTTAATGGGTTTAGAAAACTGCTTTTGTTACATCCTTTGTTACTTAAAAAAACGAACAATGACCTATTTTTACTCTAAGTGGCTCTCGATATAGATATCACGATCTACAAGTCGAAAGCCGCACACGCCTTAGCCAGATAAGCAACCGATTCTGTTAAGCCAACCGGCGTCAAATTACTGCTACTTTTTTTCATCAGATTACCTACCATGCTGGCATCCTCAGCGCTTAAATCGCCATCGTTGAGCGCCTTGGTCATGGCGCCATCAGCTTGTTTAAGCAATACCTTGATCTGTCGGATATCAGTGGAAATAGCTGCCTGTTCAGTCGCCTGACTTAGGGTGCTGGCATTAGCGGCGCGGGCCTCGGCGGCGCATATAGCGTCGCGGGACAATAGATCCAAGCGAATCGGTTTAAAGCGCGCGATACCACCGGTCACATCCGGCGTTAATTCGGGGTACATAGCTTTACCCACGGCGCGTCGTAAGGGTGAGTGGGCAACATAGATACTGCCATCCGCAGCAACAACGCTCATTGCCAGTGAGTCTTCACGTCCTTCGGTAAAGTAGCGTAACTTCCCTGTTTCTCGATCTAACAGCCCCATACCCACATGCAGCATAAGGGTCTTGCCGAACAATTTTTTGCCACCACCGATCATAATAACCACACCGTTGGCGGTTACCGTTGCGGTCAAGCCGTTAGATTGCACATCGACATTCGCATAACCATCAAAGCCCGTAAGTTCAGCAGTCCAGGCTCTACTCCCCTGATCTCCGTTGTCGATCAACTGAATCACGTCGCTTGCAGTGACGACGTAAAGCTCGTCGTTATCCGCTGACACCGTGATCGAACCCACCAATGGCTCGCCCACATCCAACCGCCACACTTCAGCTAGTTCAGTATCCAGCGCGATAACATGGCCCTCGTTATCCGATACATACAGGCGCTGACCGTCTGCGCTGAGCGCCGGCGTTGATCCAGTGCCGCCCTTAAATGTCTTACGATTTAATACTTGAAATTTGAAACCGCCGTTGCCGTCATCGACCAGGTCGAGGGCATAAATAGCGCCGAGTTCAGACCTACCATCTTCTGTACCATCAACCGCATCATCCGCAGTAGCGGCCATATAGATGCGGCTACTATCGGCATCGATACTGAAAAAGTTAGTCACAATGCCGCCGCCGCCGTAGATATAATTAACGGCGGATGAAAATAAGCTCAAGCCTTCGTCGGTTTTGCCAAAGGCTTCGTCCATTAGCGGGTCGACTTTGTTAAGGATAAAATCGGGGATCTTCGTGCCGTTGCCGCTGATGGCTGGCGCGCCGGGTATTTGTCCGATAGGGGCTATCAGTTCTCCGCTCTTGCGGCTGAATGCAAACAATGCCCCGGCTTTGGTTATGGAGATAAGTGAATCTGTCGCTGGGTGATAATTGAAACTATGAAATTTGCCCTGTGCTTTATTGCTCAGTTCCGAAACGGGAATACTGAGACCCGTATCTTTACTCCAGATCATAGAACCGTCCGGCCGTAGAGCCATAAGGCGGTTATAGCCAATCATATAAATAATTTGCGACCCAGGGTTTTCCGGGTCATTCAAGATGAAGGCTGGGCTGCTGGCTTGTATATCGTCATCAGCGGGTATCGTCCAGCGTCGCTCACCGGTTTTGCCATCGAGTGACACCAGCACCACGCGCTCGCCATGGTAGAACTGCGGGCTAAAGTAAAGATTTCCTTCATTATCAAATAGCGGACCATTACCGACAAAGTAGTCAGGCTCTGCCACCCAATCTAATTCAAACATTGGCGCGGCAACACCCCAGACAGCATCCGAATTAGCTCCATTAACATGTATGGCGCTAAAGGTATCAGGCTCGGGAATAATATCGTAGCTATGCTGTCCCGCTACACGGGGCCCGACAGGCTTCCATTGAGTTTTTTCGGGTGGGCCAAAAACCTTGGGATTGTGGAGACGCGCGTCATCACCCAATGTTTTAAACAAAACAACTCCAGCAATTACGATCAGTAACAGACTAATTATTTTCCGACTGTTCATTTTCAAAGCGCCTCTTTTCATGTTCACTACTTTACAAAACGTTATGCTGACAATTAGATAAATGATGCTTTTAAAATTCTACTGAGTTCGAGTATAGTACTAGCGCCACACGAAAGGGAATCATATTCGGACATGCGTTTAATAGTTATATCATGCGAGTAAAAGATGAATGAAAGTAAACTTCAACGTGATGTTTTTACGCAGCTATTATCCCTACTAGGTAAGGCGGGCATTACTCCAGAGCAGCTACTTAACCAGTCCCGTATTAATGGCATGCCAACCTCTGAAAACAGAATATTTTCAGGAATTGAAGCCGTTTTTTTATTATCTACTGCGGCTGAACTTACCAATGACCCCTATTTGGGGCTCCGCCTAGGTCAACAGGTTGGTATTGCCAGCTATAGTACTTTTGGTTTTGCCTTAATGAGCTGTGCGAATTTAAGAGAGTCCATTGATCTCTTGTTGCGCTATGGCAAAGTATTTTTTAAACCACATTGGGAATCAGAGAATCATAATGGCGGGCTATTGTTATGGCATAATCTGACCCAAGGAACCCTGGCGCAACAGAGGCTTATCGCGGAACTTTGTTTCTCGCAGCTAAGCACTATTGGAAACTCGCTTTATCGCAGCCGATTAGAAGGCGCAGAGCTGCAATTTATATATCCCGAGCCCACTGATATTGCTAACTATCAGTCATTCTTTGATACAAAAGTAGTCTTTGGTGCGGAACGTAATCAATTATTTCTTCCTGAACATATTCTCGATACTCCGGTTAAAACGGCCAATATATCGGATCATGTGGTGTTTCATCAGCAGTGTGAGGGAATGTTACGCAGCCTCACTACTGGCAAGAAGGTAACAACCGAGGTGAGACGCTTACTGCTCCAGTCCGCCGGTGACTTTCTTGATATTTCTGAGATTGCAGATCACTTGAATATGAGTGAACGCACCCTCAGACGCAAGTTGAATACTGAATCGGTCAGTTTTAGGGCCCTGTTCGATGAGGTTAGAGACTTACTGGCTACAGAGTATTTAACCAAAACTAATTTAACCGTTGCCGACATAGCGCACTTACTCAGCTACTCTGAAACCGTAAACTTCCGCCGAGCATTTGTACGCTGGAATGGCATGACACCGAGTGAGTATCGCCAACAATAGGCAAATCAAGTAAAAGCGTGACGCTTGTCGAAGCCAGTTTCATTAGACGCTGTAACTACCAATGCTTAAACCGATCTGAGATGATGATACGACATCCAACAAGTCTGCTGCACACAAAAACACTTTAGATTAGCCAGTGGGGTTCGATACTGAAGCCCTAATCGTCCTTAGCTGTAGCGAGCCAAACAACATGGTTAACAGATAATCTCTTGGCCCGCGCATTCTTTGTTTAAATACGATAATTTCAATAATATGAGAAACCACTAGAAAGACACCGACCCCCTGAAACATATAAGGGAATGGCACTTGGGATGGCTCTATGACTGAAGCCACAATTAGCAGCCAAACAATAGATACAGTGGCCTTACCAATCATTAAGCGCTGACTTAACTTCAACTTAAATACTCCAGACAATAATATTACTGCGTTTTTCACGTACCCGACTTGCTGCGCCGCCGCTAAGAATTTCTCAGCTCAAAACAATAGCAAGATCAGAAGAAAATACAGTAATCATATTCGGTCATTTTTTAGCCTTCTATGCAAGACGCAGTCGTCATCAGCCCTTTTATAAACCCTAACCTATTTTGATATAGCAGGCTTTTTGTGTCCGGCCCAAAACGGTGAGAAGGCTGAAAATGATTCCCCAAAATGTTATGCCTTGAAGTATCTTAAAGTAATGTACAGCATCTTGAAGTGACAACTGTTTCCAAGGAGTTACCCATCAATGATGCTTAGGTCACTATGAAAACCAGGCTCAGCCCCAGAGTGACCTTTTCTGCTTGTGCCTGCTCTTAGCAAATTAGATCAGCCACTGAGATTTTATGGAAATTCCTTCAATCAGCGAAACTTAACGAGCTTTAAAATATGAATTTTATCACCGACTCCCGTTTTGATTTTTCTCGCAAGCAAGTTGACGCCATCAACAGCGAACATTACACATCACTACTGGATCTGTTTGAACGGGCCTGCTCTGAATTTGCCGAAAAAATAGCCTTTAGTTGCTTGGGACAAGACATCAGTTTTCGGCAAATAGATGAGATGTCACGGAAGTTCGCGGCCTTTCTGCGCGGCGATGCAGGTTTACAACATGGTGATCGGATAGCCATTCAACTGCCCAACCTAATTCAATACCCGGTAGCGGCCTGGGGCATTCTTCGCGCTGGTTTGGTGTTGGTGAATACCAACCCGCTTTATACAGAAAGGGAATTGCGACACCAATTTCAAGATAGTGGAGCCAAGGCAGTAGTAATGCTCAGTGATTTTGTCGCAGCGGCGGAACAGGTTATTCCTGATACTGATATCAAGCTGGTAATCACCACCAATGCGCTCGACATGATGGAGCCACAACCTGGTCCTACACATAATCTTGATCAATCGGTTGTATTGCTTTCCCTACCAGTGGCGATTTCTCTCGGTCAAGGCAAGGGCTCGGGTTTATCGGGGGCTCGGCCCACCTTAAATGATTTGGCCGTACTTCAATACACTGGCGGTACAACGGGCGTTGCCAAGGGCGCAATGCTTAGCCATGGCAATATTATTTCGGCCATAGCCCAGGGTCGCAATCACCTTGCAGAAGCTCAGGGCGAAAGTGAAACCCGCCTGCTGATAGCACCACTGCCGATCTATCATATCTTCGGATTTACCCTGTACCTTTGTGGAAACTTCGCGTCTGGCGGCCGCTCAGTATTAATTCCCAACCCGCGAGATCTCTATGGCCTACTCGATGTCATGAGATCGGTTCCCTTCACTGAATTTGCTGCTGTTAACACCATGCTGGTGGGTCTGATGGCAAACCAAAAATTTGATGACGTGGACTGGTCAAATCTAAAGTGGACTATTGCTGGCGGCGCCGCACTGGTGCCCGATGTCGCCCGAGAGTGGGAACGTCGAACGGATTCCAAACTCATTGAGGGCTATGGCCTTTCTGAAACCACGGCCAACCTCAGCCTTAATGTACCGTCATCTCGCCGAATCGGCAGTGTTGGTCAAGCAATGGGGTTTCAGGAAATAAAGTTAATGGACAGCTCTGGCAAGATGGTGGCAGATGGCAATGAGGGTGAACTCTGGGTGCGCGGACCCAATATCATGATGGGTTACTGGAAACGCCCAGAGGCCACTGAGGAGGCTATAGACCCTGAAGGCTTTTTCAAAACGGGCGACGTCGCCGTAAAACTTGATAACGGCTTCTATAAAATAGTAGATCGCATCAAAGACATGATTCTGGTGTCCGGTTTCAATGTGTATCCCAATGAAATTGAGAACGTCTTATACAGTCATCCCGATGTGCTTGAATGCGCTGTCGTAGGCGTTGTTGACGATCACTCAGGCGAAGCGATAAAAGCCTTTGTGGTAGTCAGAAATAGCGGTTTAACGGCCACTGCACTGAGAGAATTTTGCCGCCAAGATCTAACGGCTTACAAGGTTCCCAAACACATCGAGTTTCGCGATGAGTTGCCTAAATCCAATGTGGGTAAAATTTTACGGCGCGAATTGCGTTAAGCTAATGCGTGAAATTATGCTAGGAGAAATAACATGGAAAAAGCAAAATGCTACGGTTTTGTCGGTTTTATCGCACTGACAATAGCGGGTTGTTCGCCTGGCCCTACTCCACCAAGAACTGACCTCGACGATCAACCCGCGCGAATGGTCAGTGCATTCTTTGGTTTAGATAATGCTATTCAGACGTGGAGATATAAGGGTGCCGACGGGATGCCGGTAACATTCTCCAAACGAGTGGCTGATCCCGATTCTCTCGAGCCTGAGATGTTTACTGTGATCAGTCGCTCAGGAAAACGGGTGCATCCTTTACGGGTCACCACTCGCCCAGCCGATGAGACAAGTAAGCGACATAGTATTCTGTTTATTGGTGAGTTTGGCAATGAGCTCGATGATCCTCCGGTAAGAGTAAAGGTGACCGGTCAATTGATTCTAGCTGGAGGAGATAGTGCTCAGGGTCTGTCAGTGGACGTGACGCCGCTGAACGACGGACCTTCACTGGTGCTAGCCTATGCGGTTAGCCCCGAAGATCTGCCAGATGATGATATTCCACCAGAGACCAAACAAGTTATTGTTGCCATATGGAACGGCGGTGTAACACCAATGGAAGGTGTTATCGCCGAAAATCATCGCCTGGGATATTCTGTTGAAACCGAAAATGGGTCTACCGTACAACCTATTGGTGTTGGCGATATAGGCGGTGATAACTACGAGTATCTCTATCTCGACACAGAGGAAACTGCGCTGCGTGTGAATATCAAAAGTGGACTACTGATGGATCCTCGAGGCGATGTTAACCCAGCCACAAGTGTTGAGGTTGCCGCTCCAAATGGTTCAAATGGAAAATAAGGCCTTTATTTTTACGATAGATTTCGACCTTCTCCGCGTAAGGAGACACCTCCCAGCCATAGAGTTCGATTTTATTTTGCATCGTCTTTTTCCTTATCCCTATATTATTTGCATATTGTTGTGCCGGCTTAGTCTGATGACAGCATGGCTTCAACACCCGTACCCTCAAGCAGCGTATCAACACTGGCGCGATCAGATGCGTTGAGCGCTTGATAGCGTTCATTAGTCCAGCGCAGGCATTTGGCCTGATAGGGAAAGGTTTGCTGAGTCCAGAGGGTGCCGTCTATCTCGGTAGTCCACGTTTTGTCTCCTGCCACAACGGCACGGGCGTTAGCCAGTTGCGCGGGGGCATACATGCGGCCAATTTCTTTCATCAGGCTGCGCAAACTCTCAGGCTGCTGCGCTAAACTAAGCCAATCTTGCTCTGTGGGTTCAAGCCCACTCTGGTCACACATAAGATTCACCCAGGCAACTGTGCGGGGAGAAACTTCATGGGCAATCGCCCTGGGCGTGGGATCAAACCCGACCAACTGACTCAACTGGCCGTAAAGGCCGAAGTCTCCCGCTGCGGGGCGATTTCCCAGCATAAATTTCTGATTCGCCAAGTGGCTTTCCATGGCTGTAAGAAAACGCCGATAGCTGGCGTCGATTACCTCTGCCGTAGCCTCATTGGAACCCACCACATAAAGGCGGCTGACCTGACGGCCAATAACCCAGTGCTTAAATTCTGTATGGCTCTCCTTTGGCATACTAGGGTTCATACTCAGTGGCAATAGGGTGCCGGCATTGTCCGCATCTACCGCTTGATGCCAGCGATAATGGAACATGTATTTAGTACACCACTCGTCGGCAAAGTCTTCGATCAGGTAGTCGATAAACGCCAATGCCGGGTCAGTAGGCAATACCGAGCGACCGTTATAGCTATTTTCTAGACGGCGGATAATTGGGGTAGAGTCACAAACCGCCTTGGCGCTTTCGTCCTCATCGAAAAAAAAGGTCGGCTCGAAAATAGGTTTGGGTTTCTCCACGCCCCTCTCATCACAAACCTTTGCTGGTATGCCCCAGTTCACCACATAGGGCAGCCGACGATAACGCATCAATGCCACCATTTTTTGCGTGTAGGGTGATCCCGTTCCACCGACTAAATGAATCGGTTCGCGATATGCCATTGGCTTCTCCTCGCTTATTGAGTTTTCTGCTGTGCTTGCTGTTTCGCTATGGCTCGGCCACAAAGCCAGCAATGCAGGGCACCCCAGAAGCCCAAAATTGTGAAGTAGGCCAGCGCGACCCCTAGAGCATCATCACCATATCGGGGGCTGAGCAGATCACTAAGCATTCCGACCAGCAATGGGCCCAGACCCAGCCCAACAAGGTTAATACACAGCATCTGGATAGCAGAGGAAACAGCGCGCATGTTTACTGGTGAAAGTGTTTGCACCATCGCTAAGATTGGGCCCATAAAATAATTTGCCGCAAAGGCTGGAATAATAAAGAACAGCATAGCGATGGTCAGGTTGTCAGCCAAAAGGCCCAACATAAACAGCGGCATAGAGATGAACGGAACTATGGTCAGCATCCACAGGCCGTACTGAAACCCACGCAAGGAAAGGCGATCGAACCACTTGCCGGCGACTAGAGCACCAACCGCCCCGAGTATGCCGAATACACCGGCCATCATCATCCCGGTCTCAGACTGACTGAGATCATGAGTTCGCATGAAAAAGGTCGGTAACCACTGAGTGATACCGTAAGACATCATTGCCGCTATTGTCGCCCCCGCGACCAGGTGTCGCATAGCGGGGTTGCCCCACATAGCCGCCACAGTGGTTAGTATTGGCGGTGGAGGTGGAGGCGTCTCGGCCTCAAAGGTCCCTCTGTCGGGCTCTTTTAGTAATCTAGCCATAACTGCGGCCAATAAAAGACCGGGGAGACCTACGGATACTAGGGCGATGCGCCAGCCGTAGGCTTCGGCAATAAAACCACCACCAACAAAACCTAGCATCATGCCAAAACTACCGCCCAGCATTAACGTGGCCATAGCAAATCCCCGACGCTTTGGCGGGAAGTAATCAGCAACGATAGACTGGCTGGCCGGGTTCACGCCTGCCTCACCGATTCCGACACAGATTCGAAGCAGTAGAAGACTGATAAAGCCGGCGGCGAGGCCGCTGAAGGCGGTCATCAAAGAGAAGATAACAAGGCTGATAATAATGATGCGCTTGCGGCTGTATTGATCCGCTAGGCGTGCAATAGGAAGGCCTACGGTGGCGTAAAATAGAGCGAATGAAATACCCCCTAACAATCCCAGCTGGGTATCGCTTAAACCAAACTCTGCTTTTATATCCGGGAATAGAATCGATAGAATCATCCGATCGCTGATCGACAGAGTGTAGACCAATAATAATAATGTGAGAGTGGTGCGGTGCCCCGCCAGCGGTTGACTGCCTATCTGATTATTCATGGTTGTTCCTATTGTAGATATGAGATTGGGCAGTTAACGGCTAATAATTTTATGCACTAGTTTTTTCATAAAAATATAATAAATTCCTGGAAGGTAGCGCTTAAGCTTCCACA
>ERZ1046568.2159-NODE-2159-length-13096-cov-18.926616_pt1 | contig 13096 bp, 10 predicted proteins | sample MGYA00383092_ERZ1046568 | MGnify/ENA primary metagenome ERZ1046568 (study PRJEB29581, sample SAMEA5548362) | metagenome | biome: marine; feature: coastal; material: water | depth 1 m | study: Short-term variability in the microbial, nano- and picoplankton... | reverse complement strand
TAAATTCACTTTGACAAAACTGAATTGTCCCCAAATAGATGGACATAAGTTATTTGATTTAAAAATTTAATCTCTTGATTTAATTCCGTGAACATAGAGATTGGCTTGTCTCGCCACTGAATCATCATTAGTCATAGTCATTCTCATATATGGAGCAATCACCGTTTCAACATTCGCTATGTTATTCTCGTAATTCATACCATTATTAATGTATAGCTCTTTATAGAAATACCAGTTCGTATTATCCGGTGAGTTCTCAATGATAACGTACACACCATAACCAGAACCAGTGCTAATTGACTGACCAACAGCAATACCACCATATATATTTACCGACCTATAACCATCGGTATTCCAACTCACATTTTGACTTCCACCGATCGCCACCGATGTCGCAATGCTCGCGACAGCAACATTTGATACTGCCTTACCAGCAACCATAAGACGTCCATCACTATCCGGCGCCGTCGGCAACTTTGCCGAGAGCGTTGCTTGGTTCGCCGCAGTCGCCGCCGGTAAAAGATTGGATGCGATAGATGAAAGCGACGCATTGCCAACAGTCTGTAAAGCAGATGTCGCCAGCGAACCAGCACCTTCTTCAATACTGACTTTAAGATTACCAGCAGAAGATAATGCGGTTGGAAGTTGTGTTTCAACACCACCTTCTTCAATACTTACTTGAAGATTTCCATTTGACGATAATGCTAATGGAAGTTTCAGCGACATCGTGCCGATAGCACTCTCAACCGACTGAACCGACGCATCTACGTTATTGACAGAACTACCCACATCTTGGATTGGTGTGTCTAAATCTTGGACGGCACTGACGACATCACCAATATCACTACTCAACGACTGAACCGAAGAATCGACGGCTTGGAGCGAGTTCTCACTCGCAAGGGCAGTCGGTGTCTGTAATTCAGTTAAAATATCGGCAAGAGATTCGTTACCGGCGGTTTGATTAGCAGCACTCGCATCACCGCCACCACTCATGGAAACGACGTCAACTTGTAAATGACCATCTTCATCACAAAGCAATCGCTTCGCTGTTGCGTGGTCTGCTACATCGGTTGTAGCAGTCATTATAGTATTAGATGTTGAAGCATCATTCAAATTACTTAACTTGGAAAGAAGAAGATCTTGATATTGTCCAAACGTCCCACTCATTATACTTTCTATTAAGAAATTATTTTTATTTATTTTTTTATTTAAATGAAATTGTAAAGTTTCCATATTCTTTCGTCATTGTTTTGATGGGAACACCACGCCATTTTAAATTATGTGTCGGTGGAAGTCCTTTTTTTTTTAAATAATATTCTTTTTGATATTTTGATATTCTCTCTTTATTCTCTAAATAATAGTTTTTACGATAATGCCGAATTTGTTCCGCATCTTTTAATTCTTCCAAACTTCCCTTATTTGTCATATATATATTACGTACGAGAATTTTTATTTGTTGTTTGAACTCGTTGTATATTTTCTGGCGAAACCGATTGAATTGGTTTTGTTATCTTATAAATAACACACGATTGTGGTTCTAACTTGGGTCTAGAACCATCTGGTAATCTAAACTCTGTTTCAACTTCACTCAACGTAAAGTCTTTTGTAGCAGTAAAATTATAACTTGTCTCGGTCGTATAAAAGAAATCTCCTTCATTATTCTGTCGTGTGAGAATACCCATACAAGGGATTTTACTATGTCCATCGCCACCGCCAATCCATTCCGTATCAGTTCCAGCACTCGGCATAGACGAATAAACACATAAATACGGATATGATAATTTTGTTGGAAGATTAAAAGCAGTTAATAATCCAGATGTGATATTGGGAACTGCTTCTCTCAACGCTTCAACTCCTAAATCATACATCGGTTGACTACTTGTATTTGTTGAGAGTGTTTGGACTTCTGCCGAAGAGACATATGAACCAGTGGTCATCGGTTTTATTGTATTCAATGATTGTTGATTATATGAATTTGCAATGGACTGGTAAATAAATGCGTTTGTAAAAAATGCTTGTTCACCACCAAATGCTGGTATAAACTGATTTAATCTAAATCCCATTTTATCCAATAAACAATAATTAAATGTTTCTTCATCTTTAACATTTGTCTCGGTATTACTTGAATCAATCAAATATAAATTCTCAATGGCTATACCGCTTTGACTATCTAATATAGTTCCTTCTGCTTGTCGTGCTTGTTCAAACGGCGATATGGTAAATCCCACGTCTGGGTCTGCGCCGACCGCGCCTTTCCATTTTTGACGTTGTGGACATATTTGACCACTTCTATTAATCTTTATGACTGGTTGTTCTGGGTCTCCATTTGGCTCAATCGTTTCTGGTATATCAGTCAATAGTCCATTAGACACAACCGTTTGTGTATTCAAATCACTAACAGCAAAGCGAGACAACGATGGGTCAAATTTAATACTTGGATCTACTGAACCAATATATTGTAAATTCATGTAATCTTCGCGATTCACACCGACACCAGCACTATCTGTATTGTCGCCAAGCATAGGCGATAATGATGCGACACACTGGTTTCTTGTAAATGATGGGTCAAGTCCCAATTGCTCACCAACACCACAATTTTTAATATCTATATTCCACGTTGAATTTAATGGATTATTTTTATCAAATGTTCCACCTTCATCTAATTCTAACGCATTAATAAAAGCAATAAATGGTTTATCGTTATACATATGTCCATTGCTATTATTTCTACCAAATACCGGCGTCACGCAAATATCCCAATAATCACTCCGTTGAATGGCTGTCTGTTGGTTCTGTGTATTTCCATCTTCATCTACCCAACTCCCTTGAAACAAACTTTCAAGCGTGCCTTCGGTATCAAATAATTGTTGCTGATTTGCTTCTTTCCATTGGGTTAAATTAATATCTCCATTACCAAATTGAATATTATTATCGTGTCTTGACCGAACCCAAATAGACGATAATTGCTGTCCATCATTTACGTGATTATTTATGTCTCGTTGGTATCCAGTATTATTACCACCAACATCTGTTGGAACTTCGAGCGGTGTGTTAGTATCTGCCATTGAGTAAAGTGGTTGGAACTTTACTCTTTGATTTGCGTAGGGTGGATATTGTGACGCAATATCAGCACTTCTTGTAAGTGGTCCTTGTGTGGACAACTCGTCATCGTACATACCAATGTCTAAATTAACACAAAGCGAAGCAAAATAATTTCCACTCGTTACGTCCACATCTAATGATTGGTCGCCAATATATGTTTCTGCTTTGCGAAATGCTTTTGATATTCTTTCTAAATTACTTTCAGTCCAGAGCATATTCGTTACAATTGGCGACACGCGGTCTGCCTTTACAGACTTACCATTCGCGCTCGGTAGAAAGCGATTTAACGAACATACTCTCATTCCCAAATCGCCAGTCGTCTGGTTTCCAAAATCACCACCAATACAATCGTCACTACCAACAGTTCCAGACGATATATCGTTTGATGGTTTTAGAGTAACTTCATTATTTGCTCCATAATTGAAATTATAAAAACATTCTTTAAATGCGAAAAAGCGGTCTGCGTCTTTATACGCTAGTCCATTATAGAAGCCACGTCGCGCACCAGCAACCGTTGCTTTCCCATCAATACACGTATAGTCAAAATTAGATGGTATGACTTTATACGTGGGTGTCTCAATAAGAACCGGATTGCCGACTGTTGAAAGTTGTGGTTGATAAGGTATTCTGTGATTAAATGTAAAATTAGTTAAATCAATATAAGGTGCTATGTTATTGCGTCTTGAAATACGCGATGGTTCATGGAGTTGGTCGGTGAGTAAGGTGGCTAAATTGTCTGGTGTGAGAAATCCACCTTTGGCTTCAAGCGTCACCTTCTGTGTACGTTTTCCCATCGTCTCAACCATTGTAGATGCTTCAACAACGTCTGGGTCTGGTGGTGCGCTAGCATCCATCTTATTCACCAATCCAGTATAATCGTGATTAGCATAATAGAAACGTGAACCATCTGCCGGCGATATGTCGCTTGATTGATATGAATCCAAATCTGGAAATAAAATAACGTTGAATTCCGCTGCTGTTCCAACAACCGGCTGTCCATCGCCACCATTCGGTATGACCACTGGTGCGGTTCCATCATAACCAGTTCCAAGACTTACTACGTCCCAATCATCTATAATACCATATATACCTTCTTCTTCTTTTACCGAATTAATACGTATCGTCATTCCACTCGCAGCCGGTGTTTGCGTAGTCGTCGTGGTGTAGACACCGACAACGTATCCGCTGTTAACAACACCAGATTGACCAGCACCAATGGTCTTTGTCTCTAACGTACACAACATAGAACCAGCACAATAATTTTTTAATCTATATGTCTTTGTTATATCCCAGTCCGGACCACCGATGTTGCTCGGTGGTAAGAATGTTTCACCAAGACTTCGTCGTGAAAGCATCAATTTCATATTGGCTATTGAAAATGCTTGTATAGGTGTTAGCGCTTGTCCGCTCTCGGCATTGATTTGATAACCAGTTAAAGTGGATGTGTCCACCGTTGGCGCAACAACAGTGCCAATACCACGATATGTAGAATGATTATAAAAAGGCATTCTCGCTGTATTTCTTGCAATATGATTAATATAAAAAGAATGTTCCACCACGACCTTATTGTCTAAAAATCCATTTTCATTAATAGATGCGTCAATTTCCATGACATCGTCGCTTGCTCCACGACTATTAACGATAATATCTTGTATCGCCAACTGGTCACCAGTATTTATAACAAGTCCAGATGGAGCAATATTATTTATCCATTTGTTTTTAAATATGTCTTGCTCTTCGCTAATATTATTATAACTTTGATTACCACGTAATCTATTTGCTTCTACAAGTATATATTTTGCCATATATTAATATTATGTTTTATTTTTAATATTAATATATAAATTATTTACGATTAAGCACTCAACATAACAGTTCCGTCCTTAATGGTAATGGTGCGCTCCACTGATGCCCAGCACCGCATCTCACGTGCGCCTTGAAATCCAACTGGACGAAGTTCAGTCTTTTGAACAATAATCGGTTTTACACCAATTCTTCGCCCATTGCCCAAAACATTCATTCCAGAAGTGGTAAGGTCAATACCAGTATAGTGGTTAATACCACGAATATCAGTTACTCGATCGGCGGCAAGCGTCGCGGTTGCTGTTGGAAGCTGATGTCCTTCAATCTGTCCAATGTAGACCGAATTCTGGTCTAACTGACGATCTGCTCGCGCTTTGGATGAATCACTATCAAACGAATATAACTGCGAAGGGACTTGTAATGGCTTACCCATCACATTTGTAAGTTCGTTATATTTCTGCGATGGTGTTGTCAAATCTCTATCGTAAATTCGCTGTTCATTAATTCTGTAATTAAGTGAATCATCCGTCGTCATACACTTGGAGATATAATCTCCACAAACTGGATGTTTTTCACCAGATGGTTTTTCTTGGAGCAACAGACTACGAACAACTCTTCCACTCACAGCAATGTCTCGTTCAAATCGCTGTTCTGTGACTGCTGGCGCAGTTGGGTTGGTTACTGCTGGTATCTGTGCGTTGGTAAGAATTGAATCTTCAAACAAATACGAAAGACCATTATCACTAAAAATTGCCGATTGAGTTTGCTCCATTGAACCATCTAAATAATAAAGATGGTCGCTGTAAAATTTAACATTAAATAAACTGGGAACAACTACCGGTGATGAACCGCTGCCGTCTGGAAAGCAACACACTTTACCGACATCGCCAGCAGCAACTTGTGTATTAAACACAAGGCGAAGGTAAATATTTTCTTTCATCGCAAAAAGCGGTAACTGCCTACTTCGCATAAATGGAATAAGATGCGAGAGTGGAACAGAAAAAACTGGTGTTGTGCTGTCGTCGTCTGTGGGTTTAACCAAATCTGGTACGACTGCGCGAGCGGTTGCCGCCGCATCAAATGTCGTATACGCAAGGTCTTTCGGCTGAATGCGTCCAAGCGCGACATCATTCTGGTTAAATCTATCCATAGATGTTCCAGACTTAATCTGCTCAATATAGGCACGATGCTCTGGTGTTTCAAATAATCTCGCCATAGTCTGGTAATGTCCGTATTCTTCGGTTGAAGCAATGACCTTTGACCCAGACATAAGATATGCATTTTTCACTAATCCATGTATTCCAGTCTGTAAGGGAAAAAATGCGTCACTCACTCCGCTGGCGGTTCTCACGGCGAGTGATACAAAACTACCGCCATCAAGAATACCATTTTTGGGAATTTGGAAGACGACTTCTTGATTAGACGACGTAATAGGGTCAAGAACTTCGGTTTTGATTTCCATATTATTGATTGTAGGCAAAGTTTGAACGTTAAGAATGGGTGGAAGTGAACTCATTATATATATAATTAATACATTAATTTATTTATTATTTTTTTTTTAATTATATATTAAAATTTAAGTTGCTATCATAATCCCATTCGGCGAATATTGAAGAACATTCTTTGAAAGAATAAAGGTAAACACTGCGTTCGGCGATTTACCATCTAAATCACTAACAATGCGTGTAGCATACGATTGTCCCTTAAAATTGACGCCAACATTTGATACTCTATCCATTGCTAAACCAATCCCAAAATTTCTTTGTGCGTCAAACGACTGACCGACTTGACGATTAGCAAGTTGATCCATCGGTCGGTATGGAACAAGGTCCTTACCGCCATACGAGAGAAGTTGCTTGTTATTTAACATTCTGGATAAAGTAGAAATCGGTTGGAATGCATTCAAATAATTCATCATTACTTGTGTCTCTGGTATACCTTCTTGGTTCTGGACTTCACAATCCATCTCATAATCCAATCCAAGTTTTACACCACCACGTGAAAACGACACTCTCTTCAAATTACACGGTTGGTCATAATTAGTTCCAGTTCCATCAGTGTTAGCAAGTGCCGGATTAGCAAAACCATCAGCAGCATAATTGTTTGAAGCATTCACCGGCAAAAAGGTATGGACGACAGAAAGAACTTGCGAACTTGCTAAATTATACGTCTGGGTTGAATCACTTGAATTAATAACTGAATACAGCGAACTCCATGAATTATACTGAAATCCACCAGACCCAGCGACCGACAATTGCTGGACACCAGCGTCATCTGGAACGAGCAAATCGCCAGAAAGTGAAATATTGCTTAACTGGTAAAATGCACCAGCAGCGTCGCCAGCATTTGCGCCAGATAAGACTTGCTGATCGCTCGCCAGTTCCAACTGAACACGCAGTCCATTGACACCATTCTGCGAAAGTGGGATTGGATTTCCACCTTGAAGCAGACCAGCATAAAGCGGAATTGAAAAACGAATTTCATTATTTACAAGATTTTTAGATGCTTGCTCTAAACTATTAAGAACGGCAACACACGATTTTTCAGTCATAAAATCTTGCGGTGTGTGAGTGGATGAAAGAATGGTAGACACCAGACGCCCATATTGTCTAATTGCTTCCAATGACTGGTTGGTGGCTTCGCTTGATAAAACAATATTTTGAAATACCGAATGGACGCCAACACGCGACGACAGACCAATGTCCACAGCACCGCCGGCTTTTAAATTACCATTGTCCGGCAAAACGCCAGCAGAAGTATTTAATCGCAGTGTTCCATTAATTCTTACAGATGATGGACGAAGGTATTTTGCTTGGGCTGGAATAGAAATGGTAATAATTGGGTTTCCACCGCGAAATGAATAGGTATTATTAGCCGGCTGATTGCTTGGCAAAACTTCAAATTTTTCAACGGAGACAATATTGGGCATAGAAGAACTCATTATATATATAATAAATACATTAATTTATTTATTATTTTTTTTTAATTATATTAAATAGATTTTATCTTGTCTCGTTCATTTATTTCTAGAAAATGAATGCGTTTGACTTACTGACTCACCATAACTCTTCCACGTGAGATTGTAATACGTCGCAGACCATATACATAGTTGTTAAATAATTTCTGTTCAGCACCAGCAGTATTGTAGTCAATACGGAGAGACAACGTCTGGGGGGATAAATCCATGACTTGTCCATATTTTGTTAAACTTCTAGCAACACAGAAATGGTCTTTAATTAATTGAAGATTTCTAACTGGTTCATTTACATTAACCACTGCTTTTTGAAGTTCGCTCACGTGGAGTGCTTCACTTCCAAAAGTCCCATTTGCTCCCTTTGCTTGCGAATATCGTTCTAATGGAACAAGTCGCGAAGGGTAATGCTGGGTGCCAAAAATCCATTCGTATGATGAAGCATTGTCTACAATTCCAGAAAGCGATGAATACCGAAAGGTTCTCGCATCATTTACCGAAAGCGGTTGAGAAAAGAGTGATTTCGCGCGCGTCATCAATGTTGGAATTTGGCATTGCGTCAGTCCAGCGGTATTGGACTGATTATGACGGAATAATTCATATGTACAAATATCAAATGAAACACCACGTTCGCTACTTGCTGCGCGGAGTAATCCTTCAACATACTGCGGTGGCGGTTGAACCGATTGAACAACCATCTCAATGTTAGACAAAACGTAAGAAGGCGCTGTGATTGTTCCATTTTTTACATCACCAGCAGCATCCGCTTCCGTATAATATTTACGTCCAAGTGTTCTGTTATTCATTCTGTAATAAACAATAGAACCAGTGGCGTGTGTGCTTGTAAGTCCAACTGCGCGAAGGCGATCTGGAACATATGTAATACGAAGATTTCCACCATTATCACTAAATCCAATAACAGTTCCAAGAACTTCTTCATTTCCAGCACCAATCGCCGACCCAGCGTCTCTAATGTAAAGTAAATCGCCAACGCCGAAAGGGTTTTGCGTGCTTACACAATCAATCTCTACATCATAATTAGCGGCGTCTTCTCTTTTTTCGCCGCCAGCTGTTTTATCGGCAGACGTTGAAGAAAAGAAGCGACCGGTGGTGGTGCTCAAAATATCATCACCAGTAAGGTCGGTATACAGACAAGCACGAAGAATATCATCGGTATCAATCTGGACTCTTAATCCATTCATTGCCGATACTGGAATAATATTTCCTTGTTTCCAAATACCAGAATTGAGTGTCGTTTGAACTTCAACGGTGTTTGATGTTCGCACACTTCGGTCTGGGTCAGCACCAGTAGAACCGCCAGCAATCGCTCGTGCGCCATAATATAAAGTTTTTTCATCATGGGTGTCGCCGATAGTAGACTGGACACCAGAAAAAAGTTCTTGTTTGTGTGCAACCGTTGGCGTTCTTGTAAAATGATTGAGAAGTGATTTATTTGCGTTATAATCTTCATTCAATTCCAAAGTTGTGGCGTTATTTCCATCTCTATATAAAACATTACGAAATAAACTATGTACGCCACCATTTGGGTCTGGGACGAGTTGACCAATCGCATTTTTAAAATTAATATCACATTTTAAATAACTTTGATTGGGGTCAACAAAGCCGGTAAAACTGGGAATATTAATACGAATTTGTTCGTTCATTCCAACGTCACTCACTACTTCTGGTTTGATGGCGACAGAACGAGATGGGACGTAACTATTAGGGTCATTTGCTTTAAACATTATAATATCTATAAAGAAATTATATTTAATATTTTTTTTTAATTATTAAACATAATAGAACAATTTACAATTAATGTTTCATTAGAATGAAGAAACGGATGCCGGTTGATCGGCAGCGCTATCGATTGAAGGGATAGATAAAGCAAATTTTTTAGTAAGCGTTTGAGATGGCGGAGCAATTCCACCAGTCGGCGCAGTCGTAATTGTCGGTTGGGTTGTCTTGTGATGGAAAAGGTGGTACAAACCTTCGCCGATTGAGACCAGTCCAGCAACGGCAAGTAGTCCTTCACCAACGACCGGAATTCCAGCAGCAACAATATCGCCAAGACCAGTTGCTGCGGCAGTCTCACCAGCACCAGCAGCAGCACCTTCCGCCGCACCAGCAGCAGCACCTTCGCCAGCACCAGCACCTTCCGCCGCCGGAGCATCTAAATCTTCAATCGGTGGACGACCGACATCACTCGCTGGATTATTTGCGCCAATACGTGGATAGGCATCAAATAAATCTCCACCAGCACCTTCGCCAGTAGGCGCTGTGGTGTCTGCTTGGGTCAGTCCTTCTTCTTCTGTTGCGCCACGACCAGCATTACCAACTCTCGTCATACTCTCTGCTCCAACATTATCTAGCGGTCCAGCAGCGGCGTCTACCGGCGGACCACTTAAATCCAAATCTGGCGGTGCGTCAGCGACAACATTCGGCACATCTGGAACGTCTTCTGCTGGTAAATTGTCTGGTGCTTGCGCATCTTCGGCAGTGGGATTATTTGCTGCGGTCTGTTCGGTTAATGGTTGCTCCGTCGTTCCTTCACTCGTTTGTGCTTTGTGTTTTTGATAAAGCGATTGTAATTTTTGAGCACCTTTGAATATTCCTTTCAATCCAAAAGCGCCAGCGATCTCGGCACCACCACCTTCGGCAAGATGTCCATATTTCGCAGTATAGTCGGCATTTTTACTATTCCAATTTTCAGTAGCAAGTGATTGCGCGTTGGCTATTTCATTACCCAAGCCAGACGAAGCGTCTGTTTTTGATTGTTTGATTAAATCATTAATGCGGTCAATTTCACTTCCATAGTCACCCATCTTTTATATAATAGATGTTTTTTTTATAATATATTTTTTTTTAATATCCAAACATATTGGAATACATTCCAAATGATTGTTCTTGTGGTTGTTGTATCACTGGAATACTAGTCAGTGGGACGCTCGGTGTGCTAATATTTTGTTTTTGATTATTTTCTAATTGTATTTTTTTTCTAATTCTATCTTCCATTTCTTTTTCTTTTTGCGCGATTTCATGTTGTTTCCGTTCTTCTTCCTTTTTTACCGCCTTCACCATCTTATCAAATCTATCCATATTTTTCAAGAATGCTTCAAATTCGTCACTCTCCATAGTCCGCATTTCTTCTTCGGTGGGTGCTATCGGTTGTGCTTCTCTTACAATATTATTTTTCTGTAATGTTTTATTCACTTTTGCTTGTGCTTTTTCAACTTTCTTTGTTCGCATTAATTCAAGATGTGCTTTTTGTTTTTCAGTTAATGCTTTCTTTGGTTTCAATGATTTTACCTTTCCTTTTGGTGTCTCTTTTGGTGTCTCTTCTTCTATGACTTCATTTTCTTCTTGATGTACAGCCATTTGTGTTTCAATCTCAATATCACTCGATTTCGGTGGTTCTGGTTTGAATGCTGGTTTCCGTTTCGGTGTCGTAATAAAAGGTGATGACGTTAAATCTTCTGGTGCTGGTGGAAGGTCAGCGTTAATTATTTTCAAATCTGCGTCCAGTTCTTCACTTACCGGCACTTCTTCTTCAAATTCAATAAATTTTACCATATACTATATACAATATTACTTTTTTATAAAGTTTTTATTCATCTTCTTCATTTATAACACCCATTTGTAATGTTTTTTTATTACGCGTATACGAAATAGGTGCTTCATATAATAGTTTGTTAAAGTTAGAATATGCTTTTGGATTATTGCTTGTTCCAGTAAATCCGTATAAATCCATGTATAAAAATCCATATGGAATGGAAGTTGCTTGTTCAAAAATGTGCTTGAAATTATCTACACCATACGTTCCACCATACTCTTCCGCTAATGCTTCAACTTGCTTCATATTGGAATTTTGAGACAAAATAACATAATTCGCACTTGCTCTTACAACTGGTGGGAGATATTTCATCATCTGGGTATTATAAAGCAATAAACCGATATTGTGGTGGCGGTAAGATGTAGCTATCTTAAACATTAAACTATTTTTATTTATATTTGGAAATGCGATAAAGTCATCAAAAACTAATGCTATCTTGGGACGCTGTGCTTTCGGTATGCTATCTTGGTAATCAATAATACTTTGGAGATGTGCGTCACTATATTCACTATAAATCGTATCTCCATACGCATCATATAAAAAACGAGCAGTATCATCACCATTACTCATCGTAGACGAATAAACATATACCGCATCAAATTTATCAGCATAAAAATTGGGATTTTGCAAGTAATTCACTAATCTTAATGTTTTGCCGGATCGCGGTTTAGCAATATCAATCAAACACGCTCCTTTGTTCACATCTGGTAATATGGGATGGTGTTTTATTTTCTTTTCAACCGGCGGCACTTTGACTGGAAGTATGGTTAAATCATCAACGAATTCATTATCATTATCATTCATTATATATTATTACTTTATAAAAACATTTTAATATATTTCAATATTAAGTATAATGACTACTACATATCGCGATGCGAATAAAAAATATTATGAGAAAAATAAGCAAACAATTAAACTAAAACAAATTGCGTATTATGAAGCAAATCGTGAAGCACTTCGTCAAAAACAAAATAATCGTGTTGTGTGTGATGTGTGTGGTGGCGAATACTCACATAGTAATAAGAGTAGACACATCGTTACGAAACAGCATTGTGCTTATTTATATGATGATGATGAGACAACAGATAGTGATTGAAACCATTATGAATTGATGAGTAGTAAATACAATTAAGACTATTATATGAAACAAATAAATCATATAGTTGTCTAATTATGCTAACAGACTTGTAGTCACTTATTTGAAAAATCGTAAAGTTTCCAATATCGTCTTTTTTGAAAACATCTATATTGGAAAGTTGTGAAAAATCAATTCTGCCGACTACAAAAGTTTTTAATTACGCAATTATACTTTTAGGTGGTGATTATTTTAAAATTTGAAATTAATATACAAAATAAAAATGAAAATGAGAATTCCATGAAAAAACAGAGAGAGTAAATTCAAATTTTGAAATAACCACCACCAAAAAGTATAATTGTATAGAGCAGTCGCGAAAGTCAAAAAAAACGATTTCAAAAATGTTTTTCTTAAAAGGGTCTTCTCTCAAATATAACTTGTTTGAAATTGAAATTATATGACTATTTCTCTTACTTCCTTTTATATTTTCTTTTAGATTAGAAAAAATATAAGAGCAGATAAGTAAGCA
>ERZ1046568.2151-NODE-2151-length-13140-cov-5.421704_pt1 | contig 13140 bp, 17 predicted proteins | sample MGYA00383092_ERZ1046568 | MGnify/ENA primary metagenome ERZ1046568 (study PRJEB29581, sample SAMEA5548362) | metagenome | biome: marine; feature: coastal; material: water | depth 1 m | study: Short-term variability in the microbial, nano- and picoplankton... | reverse complement strand
TATGAAGACTCGTTATGCAAAACCGTTTGAAGGTGTACAAGTAAAGATTCCATATTCAACAGGTATGAATCCGTATAGTGGCTTGCTTGAATTGTTTGAAGCAAAAGACATTATCAAAAAGCAAGGCAATAGGCTTGCATACACTACACTTGATGGTGAAGAGATACTTGACTATCGTAAAAAGTGGATTGGCGAAAACCTCGATAAGGTTATGTCAGATTACCTTATTAAAGAGTCACAAGTGGTAAATACCTCTGATATTGACGATGTTATCGAATCTGAAGAACTTATCGAGGAGTAAACTATAATGAATGAAGATCAAATTATTGAAATATGGATGATGTTTGAGCACTATGTTGAAAAGAAACATATGAATCTGTGTGTAGAAAAATTTATTGATATTGTTGTAGATTTCGGAGCAGACGATAATGCTTTAAAATCCTGCTTAGGCCATAGTCAAAATTTAGATCAGGCAATTTATTATTACCTTGACTTAGATAGTGAAGATGAGGAAAATTATAATGATGAATGGGATTAAAGAATGGGTTGGTATAGCGAAGTAAGTCGTAACGTAGGAAAAATTCCTGATGCTATTGCACACTTTGAAAGTGAACTAAATGATGCTCGTAAAGAATGTAAGTTAGTTGGCAATGTAGAACGTGCGGCAGCAAGTATGCCAGGCATTGTTGAACACCGTTTTAATCAACTTCAAGAAATTGAAGCAATCCTCTACTATTTAAATATTGAGCTACGCAGGTTGCGTAGTTCATTTTTTAAGAAATATCTTGAAAACTATCAACGAGCTCTGTCAAGCCGTGACGTTGAAAAATACGTAGACGGTGAGGCAGATGTCGTTGACTATGAAAAGATTATCAATGAGTTTGCGCTAATGCGTAACAAGTGGTTAGGTGTACTCAAAGCACTTGATCAAAAACAATGGCAAATTACAAATGTTGTTAAGTTACGTGTAGCAGGCATGGAAGATGCTTCGTTATGATAGTCCTACAGTTGTAGGATTTTCAGAACTAAATTTATTTGGTATACAGTTTAATATGTCTAATTGGCATATGATAGATTTTGACGATACATTAAAAGATCGTGCAGATGTTTTTTTTCAAATAAATGTACAAAAAGATAAAACAAAAAAAGTTAAGTCTTATAACTACATCAAGCAACAGCATAAGCCTATATTAGTTTGTGAAAGTAATTTGTTTAGAAAAAACAGTTATCCTATTACAGATGATCGTTGTTACTACAGATTAGGCTGGGATCATTTTTTACGTTGTGGAAACTTTAATAATAAAAATAGTCCTTCTGATAGATGGAAACATATTCAAAAATTACAAAACTTACAAGTTAAAGATTGGCGCACTACTGGAGACTACATAGTTATTGTTTTGCAAAAGCCCGGCGATAGTACATTAAATAGTTTATATAAAACATATGGTACATATGAAAACTGGATACAAAAAACTATAGATCAAATTAGAAAATACACAAATCGAAAAATAGTAATTAGGCCACACTTACATACTACAAAACTAAACTATAAACAGTTTGAATCAATTGATAACAATATAGAAATATCAAATGTTTTTAAGAATAGAACAAAAATAGAAGGCGGTAAATCTTTAGAACATGACTATGCAAATGCATATGCTGTAGTTGGTTACAATAGTAATAGTCTTGTAGAAAGTACGTTAGAAGGAATACCTACATTTGCAATGAGCGACGAAAGTGTAGTATGGGATGTAAGTAATATGAATAAATTACAACTTATAGAAACTCCTAATAGAAATATTGACAGAACGCAATGGTTATACGATGCAGCTTATATGATTTGGACTAAAGAAGAAATAGCAAACGGAACAGCATGGAATCATTTGAAAGGAGTTTATTTTGAGTGAACCACCTTGGGCAGCACGTAACATAATTTTTAAAGATTATGATATAGAAAATAAATCTATTATAGATTTTGGATGCGGTGATAAAAGTATTTGTAATTATTTAAATTTTAGTAATTATGTAGGATATGATTTAAATCCTAAAGCTGATTACAATATAGATTTCAATAGTAACTTTACTATTACACATACCGCAGATATCGGTCTTGTATTGGGTGTATTAGAATACTTAGACGATCCTAATGCATTTATAGAAAAAATAAAATCAACATGTGATAGATTTATAATTATGACATTGGCAATCAAGGCGCCTAAGTATCATCATGGATGGAAACGTTGTTACAATGACGAAACATTTAATGAAATATTAACTACACATTTTAATAACATTAATAGAACTACAGTCAATCGATATCTTATTGCCGATGTAACTCCATAAATAGTATTAGGAGACATTCATGGAAAACTTTAACTACCTCATAGATAAAATAAATGATTCTACATTTACATTAGATCCTTTTAAGTTTGTCTATATAGAAGATTTTTTTACAAAAGATCATTTTGATCGCATAACCAGTTGCAAACAAATTAATGTTCCTCAATTCAATTCTACAGAAGAAATGTGTAGTGAATTAACTAACACATACAAATATAAGCCTCAGCCTTTTCCTGGATGTACTACAAGTGTTCAATCATATTTAGAATGGTACAACAACAAAGATATTGCTGATAAAGTAGCAAATCAAGATCTATTAGAAGGCTACGGCGTAGCATTTAGATTAAAAAAATATGAAGATTCTATATTAGAAGAACTTGTTGAATTTTTTAATAGTAACGAATGGCATAATTGTATTAAACAAAAATTTAATAAAACAGGCGAAACAAGTGTAGATACTGCAATACAAAAATATGTATCAGGATACGAAATAAGTCCACACCCAGATATTAGACGTAAGTGTGCTACGTATATGATTAATATTAACACAGCACCCGAAGCAGAACATTTAGGATTACATACACATTTTATGACATTTAAAGATAACAAGAAATGGATATTCGATGAATGGCAACATAAACAAAACAAAGACACCTGCTGGGTTCCGTGGGACTGGGCAGTTACACAATACGAGCATTCAGTAAATAATTCTATTACAATGTTTGCTCCAGACTATAATACGTTACACGCAGTAAAATTAGATTACGATCATACCAAACTTCAACGTACACAAGTATACGGTAATTTATGGTATACTGGAGATAGTAGGCCAAAAGTTAAAAAGATGAATTGGAAAAAATTAGATGGCGTATAAACGCAAAGAAGACGGTGTTATTTTTGAATATCTACGCAAACAAAATTTAAAAACTACTATACTTGATGTAGGCGCACGAAAAGGATCTTGGTATAGAAACTTTAAATTAGTGTATCCTAATCTTCCAGTACATATGTTTGAACCTACGCCGAACATAGTTGAATATTTAAATAAACACTACGGCAATATGAACCACATCAGCGTTCACGGAGAAGCATTAAGTGATTGTGTTGGTGAATTTGAATTTCATCTTAACTTAGATAAACCGGCGTGGAGCGGATTAACAAAACATCCAAAACATGCCTATACAACTATACGTGTGCCTGTTAAGACTATCGATTCGTATAATTTTCCAGAATTATCTTTTATTAAGATTGATGTTGAGGGTAACGAATATAAGACATTAAACGGTGCAATAAAAACTATACAACGTCATAAGCCTATAATATATTTTGAATGTGCAGATGTACATTTAACAAACTATACTAATACAAGTGCAGATGTTTATAACTTTTTTATTGACCAAGGTTACACAGTATATGACTTAGACATGAAGAAGTTAACTGTAGATGATTTCTGTACACACACTTATAACAAGCCAAGTTTTTATCATAATTTTATAGCACATGTATGAACTACATCGAAAAAGTAAAACTAATGTAGGCGATGCTTTTTGCAACCCCAGTAGATACTTTGAATTTCCTAATATAAAAACAGTTGATATAATGCGAGCTCCTGACGTAAAAGGAGATACTATTATAGTAGGCGGTGGAGGTTTAATACATAATAAGTTTGGACCAAAAATTGCTGAGTTAGTTGATTGTGCAGACAAAAGTATACTATGGGCTATAGGTCATAACTTTAGTAAAAAAGCAGAACGCAAACATACTAAAAGTATATGGTATCCAGAATATACTCGCAAAGCATCACTTGCTGGGATAAGAGATATAGGTGAGTTTTACTTGCCGTGTGTAAGTTGTATGCATCCTGCATTTAATAAAAAATATAAATCTACACATGATTATGTGTATTTTACTCATCATTTTAAAAGTAAATTTGATCAAGCCGATGTTCCGCATATGACTAACGCAGAGATGGATTTTGACAAAGTTATAAATTTCCTTGCATCTGGAGATACAATAATTACAGATAGTTATCATGGAGCATACTGGGGACAATTGCTTGGTAAAAATGTTCAAGTAGTTAGCTGGAGTGTAAAATTTAATTACATGAAACATACTCCGCATTATGTAACGTCTATTAATGAACAACCAATCTGCATCAAAAATTCTGTAACAGGATTTTTAGAAGAGTGTAAAGACTACAATGAAAAGTTTTATCAAAAGGTTTTAGATATATTATAGTAGCATATAAATATCTACATGAAGAACAGAGTAGTATTAGTAACAGGCGGCTTTGATCCGCTACATTCAGGACATATTGAATATTTTAAAGCAGCAAGGAAACTTGGCAATAAACTTATTGTTGGCGCAAATAGTGACGAATGGTTAACTCGTAAAAAAGGCAGACCGTTCATGCCTTTAAAAGAGCGCATGTCTATTATCAAAGAACTTAGTTGTGTAGATCAAGTTATTGCATTTGACGACAGAGACGATAGTGCATGTAGTGCAATATTTCAAACTATGTCAACTAACACAGGTACTATTGTTTTTGCTAACGGCGGTGATAGGACAAATACTACAACACCTGAATATACTACATATGGTGATCATCCACAAGTTGAATTTGCGTTTGGAGTTGGTGGAGAGAACAAAGCCAATAGTAGTAGTTGGATACTTGACGAATGGAAAACACAAAAGACAGAACGACAATGGGGATACTGGCGTGTATTAGATCACAAACCTGAACAGGGTTACAAAGTAAAAGAGCTTGTAATATATCCAGGCAAGAGCCTAAGTGATCAAAAACATTTTAAACGTGCAGAACAATGGATTGTACTTGAAGGTTCAGTTGACATGATATCCGAATGGCATGGTAAGGTAGACACTGTACTATTACAACCACACGGTCCGCCGTACGAAATTGGTATAGAAGTTTGGCACAAGCCAAGCAATTCTGGAACAGAAAACGCACACATCCTTGAAATACAATGGGGTAGTGAATGCATCGAAGACGATATAGAGAGAAGAGATTAATGAAAGTATTTGTAGGATATGATCCAAGAGAAGACATTGCTTATCAGGTATGTAAGCACAGTATCTTAACTAAGCAACCAGACGCTGATGTACGTCCGTTAGTACAAAAAGATTTGCGTGACGCAGGTTGGTATACTCGTCCTGTGGATAAACTTGCAAGTACTGAATTTACCTTTACACGTTTTCTTGTGCCAGAACTTGCTGACTTCGAAGGTTGGGCATTGTTTATGGACTGTGATATGATTCTTACAACTGATATTGCAGAACTATTTGCACAAGCAGATGACAAGTATGCAGTAATGTGTGTGCAACATGATTATAAAGTCAAAGAACAATTTAAAATGGATGGACAAAAACAAACTATCTATCCACGCAAAAACTGGTCAAGTGTTGTGTTGTTTAACTGTGCGCACCCTGCTAATAAAGTAGTTAACAAAGAATTTGTAAATGATATAGATAAAACAGGAGCTTTCTTACATAGGTTTAGTTGGTTACCTGACAGTGAAATAGGTGAATTAAACCATACATGGAACTACTTAGTAGGTGTGTATGATGATATAGAAAAGCCAAACTTAATACACTACACTGAGGGCGGGCCGTGGTTTGAAAATTATCGCGATTGTGAATATGCAGATTTGTGGAAAGCAGAACTGTTTGATATGATGAAATGATATTCTTAAGTAAGGGCGGTGCTGACGAATATATAAATGCAATTGCAAGAAGTCAGCGTACACCTGCAATTAGTGACAAAGATTTTACATACTGTAGTAAAGGTCCAATATTCTTACGTGGACTTCTTAAGTATAAAATTATGAACAAATGTTTAGCAGATGGTATCGATTACTATTTTGTTGACACTGGATATTTTGGAAACCATGCAAGACCCGGAAATCCAAATGGATGGAAACTATGGCATCGTATTGTAAAAAATAATTTAACACAAACCGAAATACTTGATACAAATCCTAAACGATGGAATAATATGAAGTTAGATATCAAGCCCTTTCATAAAAAAGGACGCAACATAATTATTGCTGCACCCGACGAAAAGCCTTGTAAAGTTTACGGTGAAGACTATTCTACGTGGGCAAACAAAACAAAAACAAAGTTAGAACAATATACTGATCGTCCTATAATAATTAGAGAAAGAGTAAAACAACGTAGTGAAAGAATTGTACAAGCACCATTAACACAATTATTAGAAGATGCATATGCATTAGTTACATTTAACAGTAACAGCAGTGTTGAAGCAGTACTCAACGGAGTGCCAGTGTTTACCCTTGCACCTAATGCTGCCGATCCAGTTGCACTAAAGGATTTAAGTAAAATAGAAACTCCGTTCTTTCCTGAGGACGACCTTGTGCGAAAATGGGTATATAGTTTAGCAAATGGTCAATTTACAAAAAGTGAAATGATGAATGGGTATGCATTTAAAAAGGTAGTAACATGAAAATAGCTGTAGTAACAAGTATGCATGAACCTTATTTTCAAGGCTTAGGTAGAATCTGCATTAACAGTTTTAAAAAATACTGGCCAGCAGACTCTCACATGTATTTGTATAATGAAGGATTTACTATACCAAATACTGATAATATAACATGCATGGGGTTTAACTTAGGTCCTGACTACGATAAATTTGTATCGTCAACAAACTACAAACCAAGAGTAAATCAGTTTGCTAAAAAAGCATTCTCATGGATACATGCATTTGAAAATATTAAATGTGATAGGCTGATATGGATCGATGCTGATTGCAGAACTTTGAAGCCACCTGATATAGATTTGTTGTTAAAGATGTGTCCGGATGATAAATTATCAGCACACATGGGCATATGGTATACTGATGCAAAAGATCCAAAACACGGTATGATTAAAATCGATCCTGTGTACAGTGTTGAGACTGGATTTTATATTTTTAATCCAAAACATAAACAAGCAACTGAGTTTGTCAACACATATAGAAATTATTATCTTAATAGATTTAGCGATAAGATGCGTAGATTCTACGACGGTGATGTATATGGTTGCACAGTAAAAGATTTTGATGATAAATTATTTTATGATTTTAATCCTAAAAATTCAAAGACAGCACTTGGTAGGTCAGAACTAAAACAATATTTTTTGCATTTAAAAGGCAAGGTAAAAAAGGAGAAGAAATGAGATTTGTAGAAGTACACAGGAAAGACGATAACAATGTGGGAGATTTGTATTCTAATCCTTTAAGATATTTTGCACCCGAACAAGTAAGACTATCAATAGATATTGCTTCACCGTTTAACAAAACTTGGAATGATAAAGACATCTTAGTTGCTGGCGGAGGTGGCTTAATAGGTAACGAACATTTTGGCGATTATTTAGAAGACCTTCTTAAAAGTCCTGACTTAGCAAGTCTTAATAATATGTGGAACAATAGGTGGGTATTAGGTCATTCAGTTAATACTAAAGTTTATAATGTATTTCACGAAAAAATGACTGCGCTTATTAGAGAAGCAGAAGAAGCCCTTGTAAAGAACAAAGGTGCAAAAGTTATTTGGGGAGCTGGCATAAATGAGAGATCTACTGGTATGTCATATAAGTTGCCTAAGTGGATTAAGAAATATGACTTAGTCGGTATTAGAGATGATATAAGTGAGTTTGATTGGGTGCCTTGTGCAAGTTGTATGCATCCTGCCTTTGATCAAAAATACAAAGTAACTAATGAAGTAGTGTTCTTTGAACATAAAAAACAATTACTAAAACCAACACAAATTGGAAAAGTACCAATGCCAAGATTTGCAAATAGCGGATCTAACTTTGAGCAAATAATACAAATTTTAGGCAGTGCAAACACTGTAATTACCAACAGTTATCACGGAGTGTACTGGGCTACACTATTAGGTAAAAAAGTAGTTTGTATGGAGCCATGGAGTAACAAATTTCAATTCTTTAAACATGCTCCACTCTTTGCAACTACCAAAGACAGGACAGAATCGTTAATTAAAAATGCACCAACACACCCAACTGCACTACAAGATTGTAGAGATGCAAACCAAATATTCTGGAGAAAGGTGTCTGCCTTATGAAAGTAATAAGTTACTTAGGAGGCATACCAGCTAAGAACAAAAACGAAAACAAACCAAGAATGTTATTAAGTTTTGCTCAAGGTGTAAACGCAGCCGGAGACGAAGGTGTAGTACATCATGGTATGAATTATGTTCCTGCTGACGTAGGAGTTATTCAAGGCTTTGTACATGATCACGGAAAGACAGCACCACACTTACAGTTTAGAAAAAAGTGTATTGATACAAATCCACATAATGTTATTATTGATAGTAATATGTTTAGTTACCATACAGGTTCTAACTGTGGTATGTGTAGATATAGCTACGACGGTGTTTTTCCAACTACTGGAAATTATTGCGACAACGGAGTTGGTCCAGAACACTGGCAACGCCTACAAAAGAACTATGGCATAACATTAAAGCCGTGGAGGAAAACAGGTAACTATATTCTTATTTGTACTCAACGTAATGGCGGTTGGAGTATGAAAGGTGAGGATGTATTGTCTTGGACCAAAAAAATTGTAATGCGTATTAGGCACAACACTAACAGACCTATTGTAGTACGGGCGCATCCTGGAGACGGAAAATCGTATAGATACACAAATGATATTGCAAAATTACCGGGTGTAACCCTTAGTACAAACGAATCGTTTATTGATGATCTAAGGCATGCATGGTGTACTGTTGTAAAAAATAGTTCGCCAAGTGTTGGTAGTGTTATGCAAGGTGTACCAGTTTTTGTTGACGACCCAATTGATTGTCAAGCAGGTCCTGTAGCAAATACTGTTTGGGAAAATATTGAAAATCCAACTTACCATGATAGAGAAGAATGGCTATGGAAAATATGTGCCAGTCATTGGGATATTCCTGAATTGTTAGACGGAACTTGTTGGAGTCATATGCGTCAGTTTGTCCAGTAACTTTCTGTACGTTTTATTTTAAGATCCTTAGCATGACTTTTACCAGTATCTTTTCTTGCACCTTTTAGATGATCCAAGTATGCTCCCCACTCAGAATTTATTAACGGATGGCCTTCACCTCTAATAATTCCTGCACTCCAGTTATGCTCCTTCAAACTAAACTCTTTTCTAACAGCATCAAATACAAAACTATCGTGCCATTCTTCTAATGTAAATATTCCAGTGTCGGCATTTTCGTACATATCTTCAAAACGATTTAAAAAATTAAGTGTAGTACTGTTATTCATGTTTAGCGCATACAAACCACACTCGGTATATTTTCCATCTCTACCTAAGAAACATATATCTTTGTCATTTGGTAAAAACGATAATACTTTTTCGTATGTAACAGGGCTATGACAAAATGTATCAGCATCCATCCACACTAACCAGTCGCTGTTAATTTTTTCCGCACAATCAAATATTGCATATACTTTATGACTAAATCTTACAGCGTCCCATTTGAATCCTTTACCAGAATCTTTACGTTTACTACGCACTGGATCGTTTGTTACATCGCCATTTGCCTTAGGTACATTTTTCCATTTGTTTTTGAATTCCATTAATTTATCACATGTGGCAGACATATCGATGTAATGTACATTGCTATTTTTAATAGTCGGTATGCAATCTTCAGCATACACATACAAATTAATATTGCTTGGCCAATTATTTTCGAAACTATCGATCATTCTTTGACCGTATTTTAATAATCCCTCTTGACTAAATGTCGTAACTATGTTAATATTCATATATGCTCCTATTAAACTATTTATGGATTAAATATTAGATGATACATATTATTGATGATGCCGTTTCGGTAAAATTACAAAATGAATACGAAGAGTTTGTAACCAACAAAAACTTCAACTGGTACCTTTCGCAATACACTGTCGGAACAAACGATGCAGGTTATCAGAAAGATCCTAATGAAATTATTGTACCGTTTATGTACCACACTATTATTAAACGTGGCGAAATTAACAGTGCTATATGGGATATGACCAGTAAGGTGCTACAGCAGGTAGAAGACTCAAGTCCACTAAGAATAAAAAGTCTAATTAATGTTAAATTAAATATGCAATTTGCTAATGGACACCCTGACAAACATAATGGTATACACATCGACGGCTGGACCGATGACAACTTAACTGCTCTCTATTATATCAATGACAGTGACGGCGATACTCACTTTTTCGACGACGACAAAAATGTTGTACAACGAGTATCACCTAAAAAAGGAAGATTTGTTGTGTTTAATAGCGATCATTATCATGCATCTCAATCGCCGATAAACAGTGACAAGCGAATTATAATTAATTGGAATATGTCAGGAACCTATGAAGTTTAATCTCTGGACTCAGTACGGAGCATTAAATAGTAAGCCAGTGTTTGATGCATTTAGTGAAGGTGCTAAGTCTCTTGGCCACGAAGTTGGCTATAATACTGACCACGGCATAGATGTTATTTGGAGTATATTGTTTAACGGGCGAATGGCTGGAAATCGTTCTATATGGCAGCAAAATCAGAAACAAAAAAAGCCCACCATTGTATTAGAAGTAGGCGGCATCAATCGTGGTACAACATGGAAGGTAGGCTTAAATGGAATCAACAGAGATGCTTACTTTGGGGATAATAATAACGATGATAGTCGTAAGCATCTTCTGGGACTTTTAGAAAAGCCATGGCGTACAGACGGCGAGTATATTCTAATAGCAGGACAGCACGACAAGAGTCTACAGTGGCAAAACATGCCTCGTATGAGCAATTGGTTCTTAGAAACATACGACGAGATACGTAAGCACACAGCTCGTCCTATACTCTTTAGGCCACACCCACGCTGTCGATTACCTGAAATAGAACGAGGCTTACGACACGTATATAGACAGGAGCCAAAACATGTTAACGGCACTTATGATTCTTTTGATATGGGGTTTGATAATATACATTGCACTATCAGTTACAGTAGCAATCCTGGGATACATTCTGTCATCGAAGGCGTTCCTGCTTTTGTTAGTACTCATAGTCTTGCTTATGATGTGGCCAACGATATAGACTTCTTACACGATATTGAACAGCCTATGATGCCCGAACGGGCACAATGGCTAAATGATTATGCATGGACAGAATTTACAATTGATGAAATTTCACAAGGCATTCCGTTAAAAAGATTGACAACTGTTCTTTAATCTGTTATAATAATAACATGAAAATAGAAGACTTATTAGAAATATTAGTATCCATGTCTAATGAAAGTAATGCACAATTTACTTTATCGAAGCCTGATATAAATTTGTTGTTTAGTTTAAGTAGACAAGTTCTGCGAGGTACTGCACTTACTGACAGACAACATGACTTATCTAAAAGAAAACTTATTGAATACAAAGATCAATTTGAAGATAATGGATTTCATAATATAGAACAATATTTTGATAATCTACGTATGCCATTAAGATCTATTGACAGAAGTAGATGGATTAAATTTATAGATAATAAAATTGCAGTGCGGTTTTCGTTTAATAAAAAGTTAATTACATCAATAGAAAATATAAGACTTGCTATTCATGAAACAAAAGAATTTGAAAATAATATTCATTATTTTTCGATATGTGAAAAAAATGTTTATGTAATTGTTTCAAATCTTATCGATAAGAATTTTGAAATAGAAGATAATGTTTTAGAATATTATAACACTTGTAAAAAGATTTCTGACACACCATCTGAATATGTGCCTTACATAAAGAATTTCAAACTTTTAAATTTCTCTACAAGATTAGAAAATGTATTAGAAGAAAACATAGGACCATGTAATGCTGATACTATAAAAATTTATAAAGATAGATCTTATAGATACAACTATATTGTGGACTATGATTTTATACATGACTTATCTCCTATAGAGATAGCAATATTATATAGATCAAACAATCTTCTTAATTTCCCACAATCGGTTTATGATAAAAGCAATGTAATAGAAAATATTGTAAATCTTAGAAGACATCCTTTTTTAGTAATTATTAATACTAATGACGAGTACGAACAACTGTCAACAATATATGATGAATTTTCTAAGCATTATACCGACAGTGAGCAGTCAGTATTATTTAGATTAGATAATACTAATGAAGGAATATCGTTTAATAATTTTATACATGACAATAATTTAAATAATTCAGTTGACAAAGCAACAAAAGTAGTGTATATTAAAGAGAATAAACTACCTAAGCCATTACTTACTTCTGCGTGGAAACCAATAACTTTATTTTGTTTAAGATCTTATAGATTAGCAGCAAATGTTGAAAATTATTTTAATACACATTGCGATATGTATATATCAGTAGACGACAGCAGTCACAGTGAATACTTAGTACGAAACAGGAAATCTATCAGTGGCTACATGTAAACTAATAATAGAAGATGAAGTAAACATCAAGATAGAAGGTCTTGAAGTTGACGTACGAAGGAAGCTCGCGAATGCTCTCAAGTTTGAAGTGCCTTATGCAAAGTATATGCCTCAGTATAAGCTCGGTCGGTGGGATGGCAAAGTTGCTTTCTTTGGTATTGGGGGCACTGGTTATGTCAATCATCTTAATGTTGTACAAGAAGTACTTGCTAAGAATCGTGTACAGATTGTTGACATTGAAGACCGAAGACATCCTATACAATTAGACTTTACACCAGTTACAGAAACATACTGGAAAGAACAAGGCGTTGTATGGCCAGAAGGTCATCCAGCAGAAGGTGAAGATATTATTCTACGTGACTATCAA
>ERZ1046568.2145-NODE-2145-length-13171-cov-5.503202_pt1 | contig 13171 bp, 8 predicted proteins | sample MGYA00383092_ERZ1046568 | MGnify/ENA primary metagenome ERZ1046568 (study PRJEB29581, sample SAMEA5548362) | metagenome | biome: marine; feature: coastal; material: water | depth 1 m | study: Short-term variability in the microbial, nano- and picoplankton... | reverse complement strand
CAAGCTAATATTGGAAACTTGTTATCTATCTGATAAAGAAATAGTCCAAGTCTGTGATATTGCCTTGAGAGAAGGCTTTGATTATATCAAGACTTCAACTGGCTTTGGAGCCGCTGGAGCTTGCTTACATCATGTTCATCTCATGAAGAATATTGTTGGTAAAAAAGTCAAAATAAAAGTCTCAGGAGGAATAAAAGATAAATATACTGCGCAGACCTACGTAGATTTAGGTGTTAGTAGGATAGGGACAAGTAATGGAATAAAAATAGTTTCTTAACTACCTTAACTCAATCCAATCTATCTCCAATTCAAATTCTTCGTACCTCTTATTTCCGATAAGGATCGCAAACTCATCTAGCACTGCTTTGGGATAGTTTGGCATATCCATTTCATAGCCTCTAAATGCGGGATACATCATAGCCATGTCCACTTCGATTTCTTGCCAATTTTCTGAGACATTTATATATTCTATATAGGAATGTCTTTCTCTTCTTGAAGACTTTGCTCTTACTTGGTATGTATTTGCAGGACCTTTACAGCGTATTACCAATTTAGAATAACCCTTCACATCGATGGTGCTCGGGTTGTATCTTACAGATGCAAAGCCACCATTATAGTCTAGTGATACTTTACCAGAGAAAAGAGCATTCCCATCAGCATTGATTATCAAATCACTCTGAGAGACACCACCCATAACACCATCATTGACGATAGTCCAATCTGACAGATCTGATTCAATATTGAAATCGAACAAAATATGAGATGTGTTCCATGATGTCATGAGAGAAAGTATGATTAAGTATTTCATACTCTTCTAACTAAAACTAAAGGATTTAGTTTCGAAGTATCAAATTAAATTAATCGTTAATCTATAATTAATCTTCAAAGTTATATTTCAACTCTATTAAAAAACTACTTCGTTTTATCAACACTAAAAAAGGGCCGAGGCTTAAACAATTACCTCCAACTTTTGCATTGATTACATACCAAATTGAGAAGGAATGCTTTAAATAGATTCGGATATTTCATATCTCTAAAGTATAAATTTTATAAACTTAGAACAAGGTTGTTTTACTTAATCATAACCGTCTGCTCACTTATCATTCCTTTACCATTAGTCAATTTGATTATATACTCACCTTTCTGCAAATATACCTTGTCATTGTCTGCACGTTCGATTTTCACCTCTTCGTCCTCAGACTTTCCATCATTAAGATACTTTTCTAGGTCCTTAGATTTTTTAGCATCTATGGCCATATCATATTCGTAGGATGCAAGACCTTTCTTTAGGTCTATAGATTTCTGTAGCAGTGTTTTTCCTTTAGCTGTAGATAATTCTAATTCAACTACACTTGCATTTGGGCTGTATACATCATAGATAATCTTTCGCTCATAGGCATCTCTGTACTTCGAGCGTTGACTACCTTGTCTTGAACTATACTTTACATCATCGATGGCAAATATCTTTAGAGAGTTGTCGTGATCTTTCAACGCGCGTAGATTAGTGATATTGGCTTTATATATAGATCTTCCATGTGTACCTACCAGTAGATCATTGGCCACTGGCTGTATCACTAAATCGTGTACCGGCGTCTGTGGCATATCATCAAGTATACGACTCCACTTCATTCCATCATCATAGCTTACATATACTCCATGATCAGTACCGACATAGAGTAATCCAGCCATTGCTGGATCTTCCTTGATTACATTCACTGGCTCCACAGGTAGATTATTTCCTATCTCAATCCAGGTCACTCCGTAGTCTGCAGACTTATAGACATAAGAATTGAAATCATCGAACCTATAAGCGTTCAATGATAGATATACCTTAGCCTTATCATGAGAAGATGCTTGGATACGACTCACCCATAGATTAGAGGGAAGTCCCATATTTATGTTCTCCCAAGTATATCCACCATTTTTAGTAACATTGACTTGACCATCATCACTCCCTGTATATATAAGGCCGAACTCAAGATCGGACTCATGTACAGATGTAAGCGTGCCATACGCCACATCACCTTTCCTTCCACCGTTGGTCAAGTCTCCTGAGATCTCTATAAAATCTTCACCTTGGTTCATCGATCTATGCAATTTGTTAGATCCCATGTATAAGATATCTTGATTATGCTTTGACAGATAGATAGGGGATTGCCAGTTCCATCTATATGGCCTATCACCTAACTCATGCTTAGGAGTGATATAAGCCCTTTTACCTTCTTCTTTATTGATTCTAAAATAGTTACCAAACTGATATCCAGTATAGACTGTATTGTTATCTCTATTATCAATCTGTACTTGCATACCATCACCACCCATTATAGATTTATAAGGATATTGTCCATAGGCATGCCAGCTTGTTCCTTCACGATAGTTATGACTTCCTACCCATACACCGTTATCTTGAGTTCCTCCATATACATTATACGGTGTATCCATATCTGCATTGATATAGTAAAATTGTCCAACTGCAGGACTATTACATTTACTCCAATTTTCACCAGCATCGTAACTGATATTGATACCTCCATCGTTACCATTGATAATATGGCCAGGTCTATTAGGATTGAGCCATAGCGCATGATGATCGGCATGAACATTATCTCCTCCAGCATTAGTCCAATTGACTCCTCCATCATCTGACCTCAAAATCGGTACTCCCATGATATAAAGCTGATTAGGGTTGTCTGGTGCTACTTCTATCATGCCGAAGTAATATCCATATGAATTAAACACGCCATCAAGATATCCATCATGTGTCTTAGTCCATTTATTACCACCATCAACGCTGACATATACTTCGGCTCCGATCACTGGAGTATCAAAAAGTAACGAATTAGCCGTTTCTAGATATTCTACTAATGCTATCGGTTTTAGATTTTCTGCCTTCACTTGAGTTTTAACGCTTTCAGCAGTATGTTTATCAGGAAATTCATTATCTCTAAGGAAACGCTCTAATTTATCGTTATCTAACGAGCCGAATTGCTTCGATGACATTACTCTAAGTTTGTCCTTATCTAGTTTAGAATCATCTTTCTTTTTATCTAAAGATCTTCTATTGTAATTATCTACGATAGCGAATACTTTATTTTGACCGTCTATCTCGGCTATAGTAAGACCGATACGTCCCGTACCTTCACCATCAGGAAACCCACTATCTAAAGCAGAAACCTTCATCCATGTATCTCCCCCATCTAATGATTTGTGTATACCTGAGCCTTTACCAGCCTCCTGAAAATCCCATGCATACCTGATTCGATCCCAAGACGCTGCATATAGTATATTTGGATCACTAGGATCCATAATTAGATCTATCGCTCCACTATTATCATCTACATATAATATTTTACTCCATGTACTCCCACCATCCATAGACTTGTAGACCCCACGCTCAGGGTTAGTAGAGTAGAGGTGACCCAATACACCTACATATACAATATTGCTATCATTAGGATCTACTAGTACTCTAGATATATGATGACTCTCAGGGAGACCTTTCCATGTCCATGTCACTCCCCAGTCAGTACTCTTGTATATACCAGTACCAGCATATGACGACCTACTACTATTCACTTCTCCAGTTCCTACCCATATTGTTCCACTCGTCCAATCTGCATAGATATCACCTATAGTCATACTCGCCTGATCATCAAACAATGGCGTAAATGAGTTACCATTGTTTTCAGTCTTCCATAACCCACCAGATGCGTAGGCTACTAAAAATACACTTGCATCGTTTGGATTAACATCTATATCAGTTACCCGGCCACTAAATATGGTAGGTCCTATATTTTCAACTGATAGATTAGCCGCTCTAGAATCAGCGGTCAGCGACGATCTCAATTCAGCCTTGATATCTCTATCAATATGTGATGTTGACATTGGATTTTGCTGAGCATTGATCTCAATACAAAAAAGAATAATAGTGAGTAGAGTTAAAATTTTATTCATACTTGGGAAGTTTAATAGTTAATTCAAATTTAATTAAATTTTCAATCTGCCTAATGGATAGAAGAAATTGATCTAAAATAGTAAGAAAATATACGAATTTCAGATCCTTTTATCCTGAGTTAATAGCTATAAATACTAGAATTAAAAAAATATTACTTTTGCAGAGCTTTACCCTAATAATATGAGCAATTATGTATCTTTTAAACCATAGTAACTAATGAAGAAAAGAGACTTATTTATATTTTTTGGAATGTGCCTTCTTTACTGTTCTTGTAACACTGAAAAAAGTGCAATTACTAACCCAACTATTACTGTGAATTATCCATCTACGACTAAGCAATTAGATACTATTGAAAATTATCATGGTACAGATATATCTGATCCATATAGATGGTTAGAAGATGATAACTCTGACGAAACCATCGCTTGGGTGACTGAGCAGAATAAAGTTACTTCTGGTTATTTATCACAAATTCCATTTAGAGAAGACATTTCTAAGCGACTAGAGAAACTTTGGAATTATGAAAAATATTCTTCACCATTCAAAGAGGGAGGAAAATATTATTATTTCAAAAATGATGGACTACAGAATCAGAGTGTATTGTATTCATCTAGTGATATAAAGTCGGAAGGAAATGTAGCATTAGATCCTAATAAGTTTTCTGATGACGGAACAGCATCTCTTGGTGCTATATCATTTGACAACTCTGGAAAATATTTGGCTTATGCAGTATCTGAAGGTGGATCTGATTGGAGAACTGCATATATCAAAGACATGACTACGGGAAATTTGTTAGATGATAAAGTAGAATGGATCAAATTCTCAGGTTTATCTTGGTACAAGGATGGATTTTTCTATAGTAAATATCCTACGCCAAAAGATGGCAACGAATTATCTGCTAAGAACGAATATCATAAAGTGTATTACCATAAACTGAATACACTTCAATCGGAAGATCTATTAATATTTGAAAGCCCTGATGCGCCTCAACGTAATGCATATGCAGGAACTACAGATGATGAAAAATATTTAATTATATCTACTAGTGAATCTACAAGTGGTAATGGAATGCATATTGTAGATTTAGATAAGTCGATGACCACAGTAATTCCTGTCGTGACTACTTTTGATAATGATTATTCCCTCATCGATAATGATGGGTCAAATTTATTAGTGTTGACTAATGAGGAGGCACCTAAGAAAAAGATAATTTCTATCGATGCAAATGATCCAAGTAAATCAAATTGGAAAACTATAGTTGCCGAAAGTGACGATGCTTTACGCAGCGCATCAATAGTAGGAGGAAAGATGTTTTGCAGTTATATGCATAATGCAAGTTCTTTAATCAAAGTATACGAACCCAATGGAAAATACATTTCTGATCTAGCATTGCCAGGCATTGGTAGTTGTGGTGGTGTCGGTGGTAAGAAATTAGATAAACAAGGATTTTATTCTTTTACTTCATTTACAAGACCTTCCACTATTTATTCTTTAGATACAGAGAGTATGGAATCAGAAATATTCCGTCAGCCGAAAGTTGATTTTGACAGTGACTTTTATGAGACACGTCAAGAATGGTTTACATCAAAAGATGGAACAAAAGTACCTATATTCATCACAATGAAAAAAGGGTTGGAAATAGATGGTACTAATCCAACACTTCTATACGGATACGGAGGATTCAATATTCCATTATTACCTTCATTCAGTATTAGCAGATTGCCTTTACTTGAAAATGGCGGGATATATGTTGTAGCTAATATTAGGGGTGGTGGAGAATTTGGAAGTGACTGGCACAAAGCGGGCACTTTAGATAGAAAACAAAATGTGTTTGACGACTTCATCGGTGCTGCAGAATATCTCATCGAAAACAAATATACTAGCTCTAATAAGCTCGCGATACAAGGTGGATCTAATGGAGGTCTATTAGTTGGTGCGTGTATGACTCAAAGACCCGACTTATTTGCAGTGGCTTTCCCTGCAGTAGGTGTTTTAGATATGTTGCGATATCATAAGTTCACCATCGGATGGGCATGGGCAACTGACTATGGTAGATCTGATGATCCAGAAGCATTTAAATATCTAAAAGAATACTCACCACTTCATAATGTAAAACCAGTAGCTTATCCTTCGACAATGGTAACTACAGCAGATCATGACGATAGAGTAGTGCCTGCGCATTCATTCAAATTCATATCGGAAGTCCAAGATAAACATACTGGAGAAAATCCCGTCTTGATCAGAATAGAGACCAGTGCAGGTCATGGTGCAGGAAAGCCCACCAGCAAACAGATCGAAGAGGCTGCGGATATTCTAAGCTTCATGTTATATAATACTGGAGATTCTTTTAAGCCACCATTAAAAAGATAAGAGTTTGAATGTATTCTTAATGAAAACAACAAAGAAGTATTTTAATCAAATAATATAAAATGGAAGAAATTCAGAACTACATTAAAAAGAACAGGAAGAAATTCTTGAATGAGTTACTAGATCTTTTAAGAATACCATCAGTAAGTGCTGATCCCGCTTTTGCAGGTGACGTAAAGAAAACTGCACAGTCAGTAGCAAAATCATTAAAAGCTGCAGGTTGCAAAAATGTAATAATCAATAAAACGAAAGGCCACCCAATCGTAACTGGTGAGCTTATCGTAAATAAAAAATTGCCTACCGTTCTAGTATATGGTCACTATGATGTTCAACCTGCTGATCCAATCGAGTTATGGGATAACCCACCTTTCGAACCAGTCATCAAAAAGGTAAAAGGTCATAAAGAAGGTGCAATATTCGCTAGAGGAGCATGTGATGACAAAGGTCAAATGTATATGCATGTTAAAGCTCTCGAGGCGATGACCAAAACGAAAAATATTCCTTGCAATATCAAATTTATGATAGAAGGTGAAGAAGAAGTAGGGTCAGTTAATCTGGAAAGCTTCATTAGAAAAAATAAAAAAACACTCGCATGTGATGTTGTTTTAGTTTCTGATACATCTATTATCTCTAATGAGGTGCCAAGTATTACTACAGGATTGAGAGGATTAAGCTATGTAGAAGTAGAAGTATCTGGAGCGAATAGAGATCTTCACTCAGGAGTGTATGGCGGCGCTGTAGCAAATCCACTGAATGTACTTGCAGATATGATATCATCTCTCAAAGGAAAAAATGGTAAAATACGAATACCAAATTTCTATGATGATGTACTCGAAGTGTCAAAGAAAGAACGAGCTGCAATGAATAAGGCACCATTTGATATCAAAGAGTATAAGAGCGAGCTGAAGATCAATGCTACAATGGGTGAGAAAGGATACACTGTACTAGAGCAGACATCGATCCGACCAACCCTTGATGTCAACGGTATGTGGGGTGGCTATATTGGTGAAGGTGCTAAGACTGTTCTTCCTGCAAAGGCATTCGCAAAGATTAGTATGAGACTAGTGCCAAATCAAGATCCTAACAAAATCACTAAATTATTCTCTAAACACTTCAATGCTTTAGCACCAAAGGGTGTGAGAGTAAAAGTAACACCCCATCATGGCGGAGAGCCAGCAGTAACTCCGACAGATACTTTAGAATACAAAGCTGCCTCTCTAGCAATGGAGAAAACTTATGGTTTAGAACCTATTCCACAACGAAGCGGCGGAAGTATTCCAATAGTATCATTATTTGAAAATATACTAAAAGTCAAAACGGTCCTTCTGGGATTCGGATTAAACACAGATGATATTCATTCACCAAATGAGCATTTTGGAGTCGAAAACTATTTCAAAGGGATATCAACAATTCCTTATTTCTACGAGTACTATGCAGCACTTAAATCTGGCAAGAAAATAAGACTTGGGAGTGAAAAGGAGGCTAAGCGCAAGACCAAAAAAGTATAAAAAAATTAAAACGTCGCAAAAAGTAAATTGACAGCCAAAACTTTTGTCAAAAAATTATAGCCTAGGAAGGTAACGATCCCTACAAAACCTGTAACAGCCAAAAGAAAAGTACATGAAAAGGTAACCACAGTAAAACAGTAAGCCACGAGATAATAAGAAATAGACCTAAGATGGCCTCATAAATCAGAACTTGTAAGCCGTCGATTGTCGGCAAAGGCAGATTTCAAAAAGTCATATTAACCACAAAGAATTCTTTAGCCCTTTTTATAGGTTAGAATCGAAGCTATAAGGTCGATAACGGTCTTGAGACGATTAATAATTCTATAACACCGAACTCATTTCTTGACCACAAGCGTTTATAGTGTTACTTTCGCATTTTAATTTTTACAACACAAATACGATATGGATTATAAATCTCAATTACAGATACTTATATTTTGCTTATTTATGTTTTTCAGCTCACTTGTGATAGCTCAAGATCTTACTAACAAGTTAGACAGTGTCTCATACAGCCTAGGCTTGATGTTGGGTAATAATATTAAGAAAGATGGTATCAAAGAAGTTAATCAGAAGTTAGTTGCGAAGGCTATTGAAGATGTTATGCAAGATGATGGTGACTACAAGATCACTAGACAAGCAGCGAAAATCTATTATACTAATTATATGACTGCTCTGAAAAAAGAGAAAACCAAATTAGCGAGAGCTGATGGTGAAGCTTATTTATTAAAGAATGCTACAAAAAAGGGTGTAATTACAACTGCTAGTGGACTTCAGTATGAAATTATGAAAAAAGGAGTTGGGCCAATGCCTACAGCAAAAGATAAAGTGGAAGTGCACTACCACGGTACACTTATCGATGGAACAGTCTTCGACAGCTCTGTAGATAGAGGCAAGACAATCTCGTTCCCAGTGATGGGCGTTATCAAAGGGTGGCAAGAAGCATTACAACTTATGCATGTAGGTGATAAATTGAAATTAACTATCCCACAGTCACTAGCATATGGTAAGAGAGGGGCTGGGGCTAATATTCCTCCATATTCTACTTTAGTATTTGAAGTAGAACTATTCGGTATAAAGTAACTAATGCGCATAGACATCATTTCCGTAAAGCCTGAATTACTCACAGGCCCTTTTGATCATAGCATCATAGCTAGAGCCAAAGAAAAAGGCTTATTGGAAATATATGTCCATAATCTTCGCGACTATGGTATTGGTAAACATAAAGTTATAGATGATTACCAATATGGTGGAGGAGCTGGTATGGTTATGATGTGCGGCCCTCTAGACGACATCATTACAGATCTAAAGTGTGAAAGAGAATATTCGGATATCATTTATCTAACACCTGATGGTATACAATACAATCAAGGTGTAGCTAATCATCTTTCATTAGGTACTAATATAATGATGATTTGCGGTCATTATAAAGGCATAGATGAACGAATCCGAGAGATGCACGTTACAAAAGAAATATCTATAGGCGACTATGTATTATCTGGTGGAGAGTTAGCAGCTGCAGTTATGGCAGATAGTATTGGAAGGCTTTTACCAGGCGTACTTGGAGATGAAACTTCTGCGCTTTTTGATTCTCACCAAGATGGTTTATTGGCTCCTCCGGTATATACACGACCAGAAGACTTTAAAGGTAATATCGTACCGAGTATACTACTCTCTGGTAACAATAAGGCTATTGACGATTGGCGTAATGACCAAGCAGAAAAACGAACAGAAAAACGCAGACCTGATATGATGTAGGTTTTAATTTGCTCTCAAAGGACTATTTAAAAAATTATACCAACAAATAGTAATCTCACTATACTACTTCCCTCCAGGACGACTAGGTCTAACTTCGATCTTACTCGGCAATGTTCTGGGATTCATATTTAATATATTCATTGTTAGTTCAGCAATATCCTCTGGCTGTATCTTCCACGCATCAGCATCGTTAGGCGTATGATCATTGAAATATGTAGATACCGAACCAGGCATAATGGTACTTACCTTAACACCATACTTACGCAAATCGAGCATTATTGCTTGAGTAAATCCTACAAGACCAAACTTACTTGCATTATACGCTGAACCTTGGGCAAAGAAGTTCGTCCCTGCTAACGAGGCAATGGTTATAATGTATCCTTCTGACTTTTTGATTGATTCCACTGAAGCTTTTACCGTATTGAAAACTCCTGTAAGATTAATATCAATAATGTCATTCCATTGCTCATGTGTCATTTCGTCTATGGGTGCAAAATGCCCAATTCCTGCATTAGCGATAACAACATTTAGGCAGCCAAATTTAGCTACTAATTCGCTTACTGCATTTTGCTGTGCAGTATAATCTCTCACATCTGATTCGAAGGATACTATCTTATCTCCATATTGCGCTTTCAATTCGTCCGTTACCAGGTTGAGGCTATTTATAGATCTTCCTGTAATACCTACATTCATACCTGCCTGGAGCATTTGCTCTGCGATTGCCCTTCCTATACCTTTAGATCCACCTGTGATCAATGCCGTTTTTCCTTGTAATTCCATTATACGTTATACCTCATACATTAATTAAAAACTACTAAGAGAATGTAATAGAAAATATCTGATCTCCTCCTTCTATAGCATTGACAACATCTTGGTCTTCATCAGATTTCACTTTTCCGAATACAGAATGATTACCGTCTAACCATGGAGTAGCTACATGAGTAATGAAAAACTGTGATCCATTAGTACCAGGACCTGCATTGGCCATAGATAGTATACCCGGTGTATTGTGGGTTAGCTCAGGATGAAACTCATCTTCAAACTTATACCCTGGGCCACCTGAGCCAAGTCCTAGTGGACATCCGCCTTGGATCATGAAATCAGGAATCACTCTATGGAAAAATAGATTATCATAAAATCCTTTTTCGGCCAACGTAGTGAAGTTAGCAACAGTCTTAGGACATTTCTCAGCGAATAGAGTAAGATTGATCTTACCTTTTGTAGTGTCAATAGTCACATCTATATCTTTATCAAAACTTGCTGATTTGATAAGTTCTAGCATCTCTTGAGCATCAATATCTTGCATTTTTGTTCTTATGTTTTATTTGTTTGTAATAATTAATAGCAAAAGTAGGATTTGAAGTATAATATCTACTAATGTATTGTCTCTTTATTAAGCTCCATAAGTCATTATAATGCCTATTCGAGACATTATAATGTTATTTATCACTTAATTAATTGACAAGCAGCTATATATTTTGATTTGTAAAATATGATTACGACATTCATAATACGGAAAAATAACTTTTAACATGAATAGGGTATTAGGTTTACTATTTATTTTACTTATGCTGTCAAGCATAGTATCAGCACAATCTTGGACTTCTAAATCAGAATCAAAATTGAATCTTTCAGGCATCCAAGATTTCCTTCCTATTAAATCGGTAGTTGCCAAAGTTTCTGATATTGACATTAAAAACATCCTTTGGTCAGCTCCTTACGAATATCAATCAAGAGCAATAGATAGTCCTGCAAGACTGAGAATGATGATGGCTGATGGTACCATATTGACATTTGGTATTGTAAGGTATGATATGCAAGAATCCGTTTTGGCTGCTAAATTTAACAATATCAGAACTTTCACAGGGATATGCCTCTCAGATAAAAGAATAAGAACACGATTGGATTACACCGTGCATGGGCTAAGAGCTGTAATCAATGCCCCAAATCAACATGTTTATATAGAGCATTATAAGCGTGGAAATAAAGATTATAAGATCATCTATGATCGCAAGGATTATGTAAATGATGAAATTTTCACTTGTGGTGTTACTGAACAGAAAATTGAAAGTTCAAGAAATTCAGGTGTAGCTGATGTAAGACAGGGAACTTGTGAGTTTAATACTTTGCGTTTAGCCAATGCAACTACTGCTGAATACTCAAACTTTCACATTAATGATGCAGGAATACCAGATGAAGAAGAAGTACATTCTGCTGTAGTAACCACTGTCAACAGAGTGAATGAAGTATACGAGCAAGATTTTGGTGTTCGTATGATATTGATAGACAACAATGAAGATATTTATTACTATGACAGTGGAACAGATCCATATTCCAATGGAGATGGAAGCGCAATGTTAGGGCAAAATCAGGATAATTTGGATGATGTCATTGGTAATGCCAATTATGATATTGGTCACGTGTTCAGCACAGGTGGTGGTGGTGTAGCCTATCTTTCATCGGTATGTAACGACAATAATAAAGCGGGTGGAGTCACTGGTCAAAATTCACCTATAGGAGATCCTTTTGATATCGATTATGTAGCTCACGAGATGGGCCATCAAATGGGCGCCAATCATACACAGAACAATCCCTGTAATAGCGTCTCAGCGACAAGAATGGAGCCCGGCAGTGCTTCTACGATAATGGGGTATGCCGGCATTTGCGCTCCTAATGTTCAGTCCAACAGCGATCCATATTTTCATGCAATTAGTATCGAAGAGGTAATGAATGATGCTTCGGTATTTAGCTGTGCAGAAGAGATTATAGATTTTGGTAATACTAGTCCTGAAGTGACTTTAGATGCTACTACTTATGATATACCTAAATCAACTACTTTTATTCTAAAAGCTAATGGTAGTGATCCCGATGGCGATGAAATTACCTATTGCTGGGAGCAAATGGACAACCAATCTGCGACTATGCCACCTGCTAGCACTAATACTGGAGGACCTGCATTTAGAACTTTTGAGCCTGTTTCGAACTCCAAGAGATACTTTCCTTCCCTACCTGATATTATTGCTGAGAATAACCCGACATGGGAAGTATTACCATCAGTAAGTAGGGATATGAATTTTCGTGTGACTGTAAGAGATTGGCACATTGGGCCTGATCAAACAGATGGTACTGAAATAGCCGGAGGATGCACCGCAGAAGCTGATGTTGTAATTTCTGTTGATGGAAATTCTGGACCTTTCATAGTGAATAGTCAAGCAACTAATGTAACATGGAATGCAACTGAAAACGAGACTATAGAATGGGATGTCGCAGGAACAGATAATACACCGATTAGTTGTTCCAATGTAGAAATTTGGTTTTCTGAAGATGATACATTTGATGCACCTACATTAGTACTTACCACAGACAATGATGGTTCGGCAGATATTATTGTACCTAATATTATCACAACTACTGGCCGAATTATGGTCAAAGGAGAAGACAATATTTTCTTCGATATCAATGAAGGTGAAATCACGATTGAAGAAACAATTCCGACATTTACTTTGGTTATTGATCCACCTAATCAAAGTTTTTGCAATGATGTCAATGGTTCACAATCTGGTGTGAATTCTACATCAATCTTAGG